>Ga0207641_10001491_pt1 | contig 22910 bp, 20 predicted proteins | sample KBSSwiS62_FD_184306 | JGI IMG/M metagenome (GOLD analysis project Ga0207641, IMG submission 184306) | Switchgrass rhizosphere microbial communities from Kellogg Biological Station, Michigan, USA - KBS Switchgrass S6-2 (SPAdes) (version 2) | ecosystem: Host-associated > Plants > Roots >... | reverse complement strand
ACTCGGCATCCAGCCCGACTTCTACCAGAAGACCGACCTGCACATTCACCTCCCCGAAGGCGCGACACCCAAGGACGGTCCGTCCGCGGGCGGCGCGATCGTCACGGCGATCGTCTCGATCCTCACCGGCATCCCGGTGCGCGCCGACGTCGCGATGACGGGCGAGATCACGCTGCGCGGCGAAGTGCTGCCGATCGGCGGCCTCAAGGAAAAGCTGCTCGCAGCGGGTCGCGGCGGCATCAAGACGGTGCTGATCCCCGAAGAGAACGTGAAGGATCTGGCCGAGATTCCGGACGAGATCAAGAACCGTCTCGACATCCAGCCCGTGCGCTGGATCGAGCACGTGCTCGAAGCGGCGCTCGAGCGGCACCCCACGCCGCTGCCGGAGACCATTGCCGACGCCGCCTTGCCGCCGGCCCCGACTCCGGACGAGAAGCCCGCCGTCATCAAGCATTGAGCCCGGCGAACGCGCTCCGGCGGGGCGCGTTCGCGTTTGGCGCGACGAACGCACGGCAGCCGACGCGAGCACTCGCGTTGCGCCTCATCGTAAAGGGGATCCGGGTGAACAAGTCAGAACTGATCGATGCCATCGCGAGGCATGCCGACATCTCGAAGGCCGCTGCAGGCCGCGCGCTCGATGCGACGGTCAACGCCATCGTGGGCTCGCTCAAGAACGGCGAGATCGTGACGCTCGTCGGCTTTGGCTCGTTCTACGTGGGCAGCCGTACGGCCCGCCAGGGACGCAATCCGCACACCGGCGCTGCTATCCGCATCAGCGCAGCGAAAGTCCCGAAGTTCCGCGCTGGAAAAGCTTTGAAGGATGCTGTAAGCTAATGAGCTCGCTTCAAGTTTCGCGCGGCCGCCGATCCCTTGTGAAACACGCGGTTGCACGCGGTTGGGGCAGCAGCGAGGGGTGCTTAGCTCAGTTGGTAGAGCGTCGCCCTTACAAGGCGAATGTCGGCGGTTCGAACCCGTCAGCACCCACCAGTTTCGGGGGCGCGAGCGGGCAGTAAAGGTCATTCAACGGCAAGCAGGGGAGTGGTAGTTCAGTTGGTTAGAATACCGGCCTGTCACGCCGGGGGTCGCGGGTTCGAGTCCCGTCCACTCCGCCAAATCCAAGGGCGAACGCGAGTTCGCCCTTTTCATATCTCCAAGGGCGAACGCGAGTTCGCCCTTTTCACATCTCCAAGGGCGAACGTGGGTTCGCCCTTTTCACATCCCGAGGGCGAACGCGGGTTCCCCCTTTTTCTGGCGCCGAGCAATGCGCCGAGCGGGAAGTGCTCGCCGCCGCGGGGTCGGATGCCCTATCCTTGGCGCCTACATGAATGAGCGCGTAATCGACCCCGCCCCACCCGCGACCGCTGGAGAGCGCCGCGCGCGGCTGCAGCCCGCGCTCGCGCTGGTCGATAACCGCAACGATGTCGACATGGCGCGCCTGCGACTGTATCGCTTCGCCCGCGTGCAGGCCGAGCTCAAGTCGCGCGATTACGCCGGTTGCCTTCTCTACGATCCCGTGAACATCCGGTATGCCACGGGCACCCGCAACATGACGATCTGGACGATGCACAACGCAGCGCGCTACTGCTTCGTGCCCGCCGAAGGCAAGGCGATCGTCTTCGACTACCGCAATTGCGAGCACCTTTCGAACGGCATCGAGACGGTCGGCGAAGCGCGGCGCGGCACCTTCTGGTACTACTTCAGTGTGGCGGACCGGCAGCCGGAAGTCGTCGCGCGGTGGGCAAGCGAGGTCGATAGCGTGGTGCGTGGGCACGGAGGCGCGAACCGGCGCCTCGCCGTCGATCACGTCGACGCCGAGGGTCATGCTGCGCTCCGCGCGCTCGGATTGCAGGTCTTCAACGCGCAAGAGCCGCTGGAGCACGCCCGCAAGATCAAGTCCGCGGACGAGCTCGCCTGCATGGGCGCTGCGCTCTCGGTATGCGAGGCGGGTCTCGCGAAGGTTCGCGCCGCGCTCGAGCCGGGACGAACCGAAATCGAGCTGTGGTCGATCCTTGCTTCGACCAACAACGAGATGGGCGGCGAGTACATGGAAACGCGTCTGCTCGCCTCGGGCGGCCGCACGAATCCCTGGTACCAGGAATGCAGCGAGCGCCGCGTGCGCCCGCGTGAGCTCGTCGCAATCGACACCGACATGGTCGGCCCGTTCGGGTACGACGCGGACATTTCGCGGACGTTCTTTTGCGGCCCGGGACGCCCGAGCGGCGCGCAGCGGACGCTCTATGGCCTCGCGCACGAGCAGGTCCACCACAACATCGCGTTGCTTCGTCCCGGCGTCACGTTTCGCGAGCTTTCGGCGGGGGCGTGGACGCCGCCGGACAAGTTTGCGGCGCTTGCCGCCGGCGTCGTTATCCACGGCGTCGGGATGTGCAACGAGTACCCGCAGGTGTATCCGGGCGAGGCGGCCGAGCGCACGGGCTATGATGGCGCGCTCGAGGCCGGCATGACCGTCTGCGTCGAAAGCTACATCGGCGAAAAGAACGGCATCGAAGGCGTGAAGCTCGAGCAGATGGTGCTCGTGACGGACCAGGGGCCGGAGACGCTCTCGCTCTTTCCCTTCGAGGACGAGCTGCTCGCGTGAGCGTGCACGGGGGAACGCTTGGGGGAGCTCTTAAGCTATTTCACGGGCAACTGGCCGAAGATCCTGTGGCTCACGTGGCAGCACATCACAATCGTGGGCGTCGCTGTCGGCTTGGCGATCATGACCGGCATACCGCTCGGCATCGCTGCCTCCCAGAACCGGCGCCTCGCGAGCGTCGTGCTCTACACGGCAAGCATCATCATGACCATCCCGTCGATGGCGCTCTTCGGCGTGCTGATTCCCATTCTGTCGCTGATCAACCAGGGCATCGGGTATGTGCCGGCCGTCATCGCCCTCTTCCTCTATTCGCAGCTCCCGATCATCAGCAACACGTACGCCGCATTCCGCTCGATCGATCCGGCGCAGCGCGAGGCCGCGCGCGGAATGGGGATGACGCGGAAACAGCGACTATGGATGGTCGAAGCGCCGCTCGCGCTGCCGGTGATCCTTGCCGGAGTCCGCACGGCGATCGTGCTCAACATCGGCATCGCCGCGATCGCCGCGTACATCGGCGCGGGGGGCTTGGGCCTTCTCATTCGCACCGGCATCACCCAGACCGACACGCGGCAGATCCTCGCCGGTGCGATTGCCGTCAGCGTGCTCGCGCTCGTCTCCGATCGATTGCTCGCCCTGCTGCAGCGGCGCCTCACGTCCCCCGGTCTCGCCCTCGAATGATCCAGATCGAGAAGCTGACGAAGGCATTCACCCAGGACGGCAAGCACGTCGTTGCGCTCGACGGAATCGGCCTCGAGATTCCACATGGCGAGATCTGCGTGCTGCTGGGCCCCTCAGGGTGCGGCAAGACAACGACGCTCAAGATCATCAATCGCCTCGTGACTCCTACCAGCGGTCGCGTGCTGGTCGACGGTCAGGACACGGCCGAGTTCGACGTCATCGAGCTGCGGCGCAAGATCGGCTATGTGATCCAGCAGGTGGGCTTGTTTCCGCACATGACGGTGGAGGAGAACATCGGCGTCGTGCCGCGCCTTCTCGGTTGGCCCCTCGAAAAGCGGCGCCAGCGCGCGCTGGATCTTCTCGCAATGGTCGGCCTCGATCCCGGCGCGTACGCAGGCCGCTACCCGCGAGAGCTTTCGGGCGGGCAGGCACAGCGGATCGGCGTTGCGAGGGCGCTCGCCGCCGACCCGCCCATCCTGCTGATGGACGAGCCGTTCGGCGCGCTCGATCCGCTGTCTCGGGAAGCGCTGCAGGACGAATTCCTGATGATGCAGTCGCGCCTCAAGAAAACGATCATCTTCGTGAGCCATGATATCGACGAGGCGTTCAAGATGGCCGATCGCATCGCGATCTTCAGGCAGGGTCGCATCGCGCGGCAGGGGACGCCCGATGCATTGCTCGCGGCCGCCGGCGATCCCTTCATCGAAAGCTTCATCGGCCGCGACCGTGCGCTGAAGCGGTTGCGCCTGCGGCGCTGCGCGGAGGTGCTGGAACCATGCAACCGCGAATTTCCCGGCGACTTGCCGCGTCTCGCTTTGCAGGATGACTTGCGCACCGCCCTCTCGATCCTGGTGGAAGGCAACTTCGACGCGCTGCCCTGCTTCGACGCGGAGGGCAGCGTCGTCGGAATGGTGCGCCTTTCCGAGATTCGCGTGCTGCTCGACGGCGGCGCGCCGCGCGAGGCGAGGACATGACCGCGCGGCAGATTCGCTTGTGCCTCGCCATCGCCGCGATCGCTGTCGTGGCGGCGGCCGCGGTGGCTTCGGGCGGCGTCGACGCTATCCTCAAGTACCGGGTGGAAATGGTGCACCTGACGCGCCAGCACATCCTGCTCGTTCTCTATTCCGGTGGCCCCGCGATCGTCGTCGGCGTGCTCATGGGCATCGCGCTCACGCGGCGTTCGCTGCGCCGGTTCTGCAGTCCCGTACTGCAAGTCCTCAATATCGTCACTGCGATTCCGACGCTCGCGATCATCGCCCTCGCCATGATGGCGCTGGGCGTAGGCAAGCCGCCGGCGCTGGTTGCACTCTTCCTGCACGCGCTGCTCCCGATCGTGCGCAACACGGTAGAAGGCCTGCAGCAGCTTCCGCCCGCCGAGCTCGAATGCGCGCGCGGCATGGGAATGACGCCATCCCAAACGCTGACCATGGTGGAGCTGCCCGAGGCGCTGCCGATCATCGCTCAAGGCATCCGTGTCGCGCTGGTGATCAATGTCGGCGTCGCGCCGCTTGCGTTCCTGGTCGGCGGTGGCGGCCTCGGCGACCTCATCTTCTCGGGCATCGATCTCTTCGAGCCGGCGATGATGCTCGCCGGCGCCATCCCGACGGCTGCGCTGGCGGTCGTCCTCGATTTTCTGTTGTCGCGTCTCACGCGGTTGCTGGTATCTCCGGGCATCCGCAACGACGACGCGACAGTCGCGCAACTGTGATTCGAATGGAGGAGGCAACATGAGCACTCGCAAGTCGGCAGTTCGCAAGGCACTCGGCGCGTTCGCACTCGCGCTCATCGCGGGAGCGGTGTCCGCACAGACGGTGGTCGTCGGCGCCAAGGGCTTCACCGAGCAGCAACTCATCGCCGAGCTCACCAGCCAGCTCCTCGCGGCCAACGGCTTCAAACCCGACAAGCGCGTCGGCATGGGCACCGCCGTGCTGCGCCAGGCGCTCGATAGCGGGCAGATCGATGTCTGTTGGGAGTACACCGGCACTGCATTGAGCAACGTCTACAAGGACACCGAGAAATACTCGCCGGAGCAAGGCTACGAGAAGATCCGGGGTCTCGACGCGGCCAAGGGCATCGTGTGGCTCAAGCCGACGCGCGTGAACAACTCGTACGGAATCGGCATGCTGCGCGCGAAGAGCGACAAGCTCGGCATCAAGTCGATTTCCGATCTGGGCAACGCGTACAAGGGCGGCAAGACGATGCCGATCGGCGTCAATGCGGAGTTCTCGCAGCGCCCTGACGGCCTGCCGGGCGTGCAGAAAGTGTACGCCTTCACCGTTCCGCTGGATTCGATCATCAAGATGGACTTCGGCCTGTCGTTCCAGGCGCTCCGCGACGGACAGGTCGAGTCGGCGATGGTGACCACCACGGACGGCCGCATCATCTCGTTCGACCTCGTCGTGCTCGCCGATGACAAGAACTTCTTCCCGTTCTACGTGATGACGCCGGTCGTCCGCAAGGAAGTCCTGGACAAGAACCCGAAGCTCGGACCCGTGCTCGAATCGCTTTCGGCCAAGCTCGACAGCGAAACCATGCAGAAGCTCAACGCCGCCGTCGACGTCGACAAGAAGTCCATGGAGTCGGTCGCCGCTGATTTCCTGAAGCAGCAGGGGCTGATCAAGGGCTGACGCTGCTCGGTTGGCACATCGGTTGACATGACGGCGTCCCATTCGTTTCCCGCCGTTCGTGCGGGCGCCATCGATGTGCCGGCGCTCAACCGCAAGCGCCTCGCCGCACTGCGCGGGATGCTGTCGGGGGCCGGCTACGGCGCGTGCGTGCTGTTCGATCCGTTCAACCAACGCTGGGCCACGGGCTCGCGCAACATGTTCCTGTACTTCCTCAGGAACGCGACGCGCTACGTCTACATCCCCGTCACCGGACCCGTGATCTCATTCGACTACCCGGGCAGCGCCCACGCCTCGATGACGGTCGATACGATCGACGAGACGCGGCTCGCCAAGCTGACCTGGTCTGCGGTCCAGCTGCAGAGCCGGGACCGTGTGGACGCATTCGGCAGAGAGTTGGCCGATTTGCTGCACGAGCACGCGCCCGGTGAGAAACGAGTCGGCGTGGATCGGTGCAGCCTCTCGGTCGCGCGGGCGCTCGAGTCCGCCGGCTTGACTGCGGTCGAGTGTCAGGAAGATCTGTTCCGCCTGCGAATGGTCAAGATGCCGGAAGAGATCCTCTGCCTCAAGGCGAGCATGATGGCGACGGAAGTTGCAGTCGACAGCGTACGCGAGGCGATACGTCCAGGAGTGAGCGAGCAGAAGCTGCACGGCGTGATGACCGGTCGGTTGGTCGAGGAGGGCGGCGAATTCATCGAAACGCGGCTGCTTTCGGCCGGCGCCAGGACGAATCCCTGGTTCAACGAAGCGGGCGAGCATCCTGTTCGCACCGGCGATCTCGTGGCGCTCGATACGGACGCGATCGGATGCCATGGCTACTACGCCGACATGTCGCGGACGTTTCACTGCGGGCCAGGCAGGCCGACCGGAACGCAGCAATCGCTGTACGCGATGGCTTGGGATCAGATTCATCACAACATGAGCCTCATCAAACCGGGCGTCTCGTTCAGGGAGATCGCCGACCGGGCGTGGCCGATTCCGGAGAAGTACCGCGACCTCCGCTATCCGACGCTCTTGCACGGCGTCGGCATGCACGGCGAGAGCCCGATCATCGTCCACGGTCCCGACTGGACCCACTTCAGCATGGATGGGATGATCCAAGCGGGCATGACGCTCGCCGTCGAGAGCTACGTGGGCGAGCGGGGCGGGGCCGATGGCGTGAAGCTCGAGCAGGAAGTCGTCGTCACGGAAAACGGCATCGAGCTCTTGTCCACGTATCCGTTCGAGGACGACCTTCTCGTGCGGCACGTGTGAGGGGCCGGTGTCGCCGATGCTTCCAGTCGCGCTACAATCCGGCATGACTTCTGCCGCCCGCGGCGATGCCGCCGTCGCCGGCGGCCCGGATCTTTCCCGCATGCATCGTTACCGCAACGAGCGCGTGCGGCGGCAGTTGCGCGAGCTCGATTACGGCGCAGCACTCTTTTGCGACGCAATCAACGTTCGCTACGCGACCGGAAGCCGCAACATGCAAGTGTGGACGCTCCGCAATCCGGCGCGCTACGTCTTCGTGCCGGCGGAAGGTCCCACCGTCATGTTCGAATTCGGCGGGTGCGACCATCTGGTTCGCGGTCTCGAGACGATCGACGAGATTCGCCGGACAACGAGCTGGTTTTATTTCACCTCCGGCCCACGGATTGCCGAGCACGCGAAGCGATGGGCAGGAGAAATAGCCGACCTCGTGACGAAGCACGGTGGCGGCAATCGCCGCCTCGCCGTCGATCGCGTCAATCCGGACGGCCATGCCGCGTTGCGGGCGCTCGGCGTCGACGTGCGAGACGGCCAGGAGATCGCGGAACGGGCGCGCGCCATCAAGTCGCCGGACGAGATCGCCTGCCTGCGCGAGGGCATCGCGGTTTGCGAGCGGGCCCTCGCGCAGGTGCGCGATGCTCTGGTCCCCGGCGTTTCCGAGAACCGGCTGCTTGCCATCCTCAACGAAGCCAACATCGCCGGTGGCGGCGAATACATCGAAACGCGTCTGCTGACAGCAGGACCCCGCACGAACCCGTGGTTTCAGGAGTCGAGCGCGCGCCCGGTGCAGGAAGGCGAACTGCTGGCGATCGACACCGACATGATCGGGCCCCACGGCTATTTTGCCGACATGTCCCGCACGTTCCTGTGTGGCGACAAGCCCGCGAGCCCAGCGCAGCGCGAGTTGTACGCGTTTGCGCACGAGCAGATCGAGACCAACGTCGCGCTGCTGCGCCCCGGCGTCGGTTTTCGCGAGTTCAACGAGGCCAGCTGGAAGATGCCTGAGCGGTTCGTCGCGCACCGGTACATGTCGCTCGTCCACGGAGCGGGCCTCTGCGGCGAATATCCCTACATTCCCTATCCGCAGGACTTCGGGGCGAAGGGATACGACGGCCTCATCGAAGAGAACATGACGCTGTGCGTCGAAAGCTTCATCGGCGACGAGCGCGGTGGCGAGGGCGTCAAGCTCGAGCAGCTCGTGCACGTGACTGCAAGCGGCGCTACGCCGCTGACGAACTTTCCCTACGAGGAAAGGTTGCTGTAACCACGATGGACAACGAGGAGAAGGCAACATGGCGAAGCGAGCCGAGCAGGACACATCGATGACGGACGGTCTTCCGTCGCCCAGCCGGCGGGCGTTCGGTGCAGGACTCGCGGGCGCCGCGGCGCTCGGTCTCATCGGCCTCCCGGCCGCGCAGGCCCAGACACGCAAGAAAGGCGGCACCATCCGCGTCGCGTTCGTCGGCTCGCCGGTCAAGCTCGACCCTCACATCGCCGCGGGAAGCGAAGAGTGGGCGATGCTCCGCAACGTCTACGACAGCCTCGTATGGACCGACGAGCAGCTCACGGCCAAACCCGAGCTTGCGGTGAGCTGGGAATCGTCGCCCGACGCCACCGTGTGGACGTTCAACCTGCGCAAGGGTGTCAAGTTCCATCACGGCCGCGAATTCGATGCGGACGACGTCGTATTCAGCTTCACGCGCATCCTCGACCCTGCCACCGCGTCGCCCGCACGCTCGGTGTTCTCGATGGTCGACAAGGTCGAAAGGCTCTCCCCGCTGGTCGTGCGGTTCACGCTCAAGTCACCGTTCGCCGAGTTTCCGCAGCTTTGCGGCGGAAGCTTCCAGGCGAAGATTGCGCCGCGCGACGTCGGCGATCTCAACAAGAATCCCACGGGCACGGGTGCCTTCAAGCTGACCGAGTTCGTGGCCGGCGACCATGTGACGCTCGTGCGCAACGACGCGTACTGGCGCGACGGTGAGCCTTACCTCGACCAGGTCCGTATCGTGTACCTGCCGGAGGAGGCCGCGCACATCGCCGGAATGATGAGCGGCGACCTCGACATGACCTGGTGGCCCTCCTCCGAAGTGATCCCGATCTACCAGGCGAGCAAGGACTTCGAGGTGTCGATCGCGCAGAGCTATGGCTACCAGCCGATTGTCATGCGCGTCGACCAGCCGCCGTTCGACAAGCCCGAAGTGCGGCGCGCGATGCGCCTCATCTGCAATCGGGACTCACTGCGCAAGATCGCGCTCGGCAACCTGACGGTCCCCGTCAGCAACGACCATCCGATCCCGCCGTTTTCCAACATGTGGATGCCGGACCAGAAGCCGCTCGGCCAGGACATCGAGACCGCGAAAAAGCTTCTCGCCGACGCGGGCTACAAGGATGGGCTCGACGTCGAGATGATGGCGTGGACGGGGCGCGCCGGCCTCGTCCAGTCCGCGCTCGGGTATCAAGACATGGCGAAGCGCGCAAATGTCCGCATTCGCGTCAACACCGTGCCTGCCGACATCTTCCTGTCCAAATATTGGCTGAAGCACAACTTCTTCGTCACCAACTGGAACGGCCGCACGACGCTCTACGAAATGCTGGCGCTTGCGTACCAGTCGAACGCTACCTGGAACGAGAGCCAGTGGAAGACGAAGAAGATGGACGACTTGATCGAAAGCGTGCGACGCGAGCAGAACGAGGCGAAGCGCAAGGCGGTCTTCGCCGACATCCAGAAGATGTTCATCGACGACAGTCCGGTGATCGTCGCCTATCATCGACCCTCGGTCATCGTTTACCGCAAGAGGCTGCGCGACTTCGGCCCGCATCCCAGCGGATGGCTCGACTTCCGGCGCGTCTGGGTTGCCTGACCCGCTGTTGCGTCTGGAGCGGCGCAGTCGCCGCCGCGAGCGCGCCCCTGAGGTCTGCGGCGTATCTCGCGGCGGGCAGGGAGTGCCGGCGCCATGAATTCGCTGGCTCGATTCGTGGCGCAGCGGTTGATGCTGCTCGTGCTGACACTGTTCGCGGTGTCGGTGCTGATCTTTACCATCACGCAACTGCTGCCCGGGGATGTCGCGACGATGATCCTCGGCATGCAGGCGACGCCGCAGGACCTCGCCACGCTACGCACTCAGCTCGGCCTCGACCAGCCGGCACTCGTCCAGTTCGGGCGCTGGCTCGGCGGCGTGCTGCACGGGGATCTCGGCATGTCGACGCGGTTCCATCGACCCGTCGTCGAAGTGCTCGCTCCTCCGCTCGAGAAATCTCTCATCCTTGCGCTCGCGGGAATGGCTTTCGCGGTTCCCGCGGGACTGGCGCTCGGCCTGCTGTGCGCGCTGCGGCGCGACTCGTTGCTCGATATGGCGGTCTCGTCCGCCACCATGTTCGCTGCAGCGATGCCCGAATTCGTCACGGGCGGCTTGCTCATCATCGTGTTCAGCACCTGGCTCGGATGGCTGCCGCCTTTCGCGGGGACCGGGAGCGCGAGCACGGTGCTGCAGTCGATCACCGAGCTCATACTGCCCGTGCTGGCGCTGTCGTTCGTCATTCTCGCCTACATTCAGCGGATGATGCGCGCGAGCGTCAGCGAGGTGCTCGATAGCGCGTTCGTCAAGGCGGCGCTGCTGAAGGGGCTCGATCGTCGCCGCGTGATCGTCGCGCACGTGCTGCCCGGCGCGCTTGGGCCAACGCTGTCCGTGATCGCGCTTTCGATCGGATGGATGGCCGGGGGGCTCGTCATCGTCGAGAGTCTGTTCGGATATCCCGGCATCGGTCGCATGCTCGTCTTTGCGATTCGCAATCGCGACGTGCCGCTGCTGCAGGCGATCTCGCTGGTCGTCGCCGCGGTTTACGCGCTCGCCAACCTGGCCGCCGACGTAGGGCAGCGGGCGCTCGATCCCCGCGTGGGGTCGTCGGCATGACCGCCCCCGTCGCAAGCGCGGCCGAGCAGGTGGCCTTGGCCAAGCCGGAGGGACGCCGATGGCGCTGGCAAGTCGTCGTGCCGGCCGCCGTCGTCGCAGTCTATCTGCTGACGGGGCTGGTCGGGGGAATCCTCGCGCCGTACTCCGCAACCGATTTCAACACCGGCGCGCCACTCGCGACGCCCAGCCAGGCGCATCTCTTTGGAACCGACGGCTTCGGCCGCGATGTGTTCTCTCGCGTGCTCGTCGGCGCGCGGACGATCCTGTTGCTATCGTTGAGCGCGACGCTTCTCGGCGTGGGAGCCGGCTGCGCAATCGGGCTCATGTCCGGCTATCGCGGCGGGGCGCTCGATGAGACCGTGATGCGCCTCGTCGATGTGCTGCTCGCGCTGCCGGGGTTGCTGCTCGCCATGCTGATCCTGACCTCGCTCGGGCCATCGTCGCTCAACCTCGTCCTCGCGATCGGTTTCGTCTTCGTTCCGAAATCCGCGCGGATCGCGCGCAGCGCCGTCCTGCCGTTGCGCAACGCCGGCTACGTCGAGGCGGCACGGCTCCGTGGTGCGGGCTGGCCGTCGATCGTCTTCGCCGAGCTTCTGCCCATCGTGTTGCCGCAGCTCGTGGTCGAATTCTGCCTGCGCTTCGCCTACGCGCTGCTGCTCATTTCCTCGCTCGGCTTCCTGGGCTTCGGGGTCCAGCCGCCGACGCCGGACTGGGGCCTCATGATCAGCGAAGCGCGCAACTACGTCACGATTGCGCCGTGGCCGGTGCTGTTCCCTGCGCTGGCCATCGGGATCCTGGTGGTCGCGGTCAACGCCCTGGCGGACGCGCTCACGTCGAGCGGTGAACGTCGCGTCGAGCAGTATCTGTGATCGGGTAACGCCTTGGCGCTGCTGGAAGTCGCCCACCTCAACGTCGGCTACGCGTCGGTGCGCGGATCGGTGCGGGCCGTTCGCGACGTGTCGTTCTCGCTCGACCGCGACGAGGTGCTGGGCGTCGTCGGCGAATCGGGATCAGGCAAGAGCACGCTTGCGCATGCGCTCATGGGATACCGCATGCGAGGAACTTCCATGCTGGAAGGCGACGTCACTTTCGACGGTATCCCCTTGCTGCGGTCTCCGGCGACGGAGCTGCGGAAGATCTGGGGCGGCCGCATTGCGATGGTCCATCAGAATCCGCTGGCATCTTTGACGCCGACGATGCGGGTGGGCGAACAGATTGCGGAGACGATTCGCCAGCACAGGAACGCGACGGCCGCCGAAGCGCGATCGGCGGTTGCCGCATGTCTTCGCGCCGTCGAGCTTCCGGAGGGAAGCGACATCGCGCGCCGCTATCCCCACCAGTTGAGCGGGGGGCAGCGGCAGCGCATCACCATCGCGATCGCCCTCGCCCTCGAGCCGGATCTGATGATTCTCGATGAGCCGACTACCAATCTGGATGCAACGACCGAGGCGGTGATCCTCGACCTGCTCGAGGACATCCGTTCGCGCACCCGGATGGCGATGGTGTACATAAGCCACAATCTCGGCGTGATCGCGCGCGTGGCGACGCGCGTCGCCGTCATGTATGCGGGCGAGATCGTCGAAACCGGATCGGTATCCCAGATCTATACGGCCCCGGTCCACTCCTACACGCGGGCGCTGCTCGAGAGCCTGCCGCGGCCCGGCAACAGTAAACCGAAGGCTGCGGTCTTATCCGGCGAACCGGTGCTCGCTGCCATGTCGATCCGCAAATCCTTCGGGCGTCGCAGAGCCACGGTGCGGGCGGTCCGCGGCGTCTCGTTGCACGTGCCGCGAGGCGCCGTGGTAGGCCTCGTCGGCGAGAGCGGGTCCGGGAAGAGCACGTTGCTGCGCTGCATCGCCGGCCTCGAGCGCCCCGAAAGCGGCACGATCCAGTACTCGGGCTCCGATCTTCCGCCAAACCTCGCGGACCGCGGCAAAGACATGCTGCGGACGATGCAAATGGTTTTCCAGGACCCGGAGTCGACGCTCAATCCGTCGCTTTCCATCGGTACGTCCCTGCGCCGTCACTTGATCGCATTGAAAGCGACCGACGGCGTCACCGCCCGCCGCTCCGTCGATGAGGCGCTGCGGCGCGTTCGCCTCGATACGGCATTTCGAGGGCGGCTGCCCCGAGAGCTTTCCGGGGGGGAGAAGCAGCGCGTGGCGATTGCGCGCGCGTTCCTGTCGGCGCCCGACCTCGTGCTTTGCGACGAGCCGCTTTCTTCGCTCGACGTCTCGGTCCAGGCCGCGGTCTGCCGGCTGCTGCTCGACCTGCAGCGCGACTACGGAACGTCGTACGTGTTCGTGTCGCACGATCTCGCCATTGTGCGGTACATGTCGGATCGAATCGTCGTCATGTACTTGGGCGAAGTCGTGGAGGAAGGCGACGCCGAAAGCTTCGATCGTCGCCCGTTGCATCCGTACACCGAGGCGCTGTTCTCTGCAACGCCCATTCCGGATCCCGAGGCGGCGACTGCGAGAGTACGATTGAAGAGCCAGATCTCCGACGCCGACCGGGAGCGGCCCGGCTGCATCTTCAACGCGCGATGCCATCGGCGCAAGGGCGCCGAGTGTTCCGAAATCGCTCCCCCGTGGCGGGACACTGGCGGCCGGCGTTATCGGTGCCACTGGTCCCCGGCCGAGCTTGCGGCACAACAGGGAAATGAAGCCGCGTCGGCGGCGCGAGGATAGTGCGGCAGGTGCCCGCCTCCCTAAATGGAAGACCAAGGAGACGCCCAATGGAAATACGCTTTACTCGTCTTGGCGACGGAACCGCGGCCGAATACGCGTATCTGGAATCCCTCGACCATTCGCTCAACCGCTCGTACCTGGACGACCTCATCGCCTTGTTCAAGACGACGGATCGGGACACGGGCTACCCCGTCTCGCCGATGCAGCATGCATTGCAAACGGCGACGCGTGCGCTGCGCGATGAAGCCGACGACGAGATGGTCTTCGCCGCGCTGTTCCACGACGTCGCCGATCGAATCTCGCCGATCAATCACGCCGCCGTGGGGGCGGAGATTCTCCGGCCCTTCATCGGACCGAGGACGCATTGGATCCTGGCGCACCACGCCATCTTCCAAGGCTATTACTTCTGGCACCACATCGGCAAGGATCGCAACGCCCGCGAGCGCTACCGGGGGCATCCGCATTTCGACGCGTGTGCCGAATTCTGCGAGCGATGGGATTCGATCTCCTTCGACCCTGCGTACGACACGCTGCCACTTTCGGCCTTCCGGCCGGTGATGGAGCGCGTCACGTCCCGCGAGCCCCACGCAGCGTGGCGCGCAACGGAGCAAACAACGTGAGTGCGGTGCACGGTTTCTCTCGCCGGGCCACCTGCAGCGGAGCGGAATGGTCTCAGCGCGTCGATCTCGCGGCATGCTATCGGCTCGCGGATCGGTATCGGATGGGAAAGGTGATCTGGAATCACATTACGGCGCGGGTTCCGGACGCGCCCGGCGAGATTCTGGTGTTTCAGCTCGGCTGCCGTTACGACGAAGTGACCGCGTCCAACCTCGTCAAGATGACGCTCGATGGCCAGATGATCGATGGGCCGGCCGGCGCGAAGAACGACGCTGCCCAGGTGATCCACAGCGGCATCTACAAGGCGCGCAGCGACGTCATGTGCGTGATGCACACGCATAGCCGCGGAGGCCAAGCCGTCGCGTGCCTCGAGGAAGGCCTGTTGCCGCTTTCGCAGGAGGCAATGATGTTTCATGACGACCTCGCCTACCACGATTACGAAGGAATCTCCGACGACGTTGCGGAAAGCGAGCGCCTGGCCCGCGACCTCGGCGGTCGGCACCAGATGATCCTGCGAAGTCACGGGCTCATGAGCGTCGGCAAATCGGTAGGTGAGGCGTTCTGGCGGATGTACATGCTGGAGATGGCGTGCGCATTGCAGATCGACGTCCTGGCGACCGGACGGAAGTTCATCCTCCAGCCGCCGGCGGTTTGCGCGAAGGTGCGGCGACAATACGAGGAGGATTTCTTTCCCGGGCGATACGAGTGGCCGGCGTTCCTTCGCTATCTCGACCGTATCGAGCCGGATTACGCTAGCTGATGTCCTGTCGGGCCCAGCAGCTGGAGGCGATCGACTCGCTGGCAACGGCGGCACGCGCATTCGTTGCCGATCGTCGTGACGCCGAAAGCGCCGCGTTGCTCGAGCAATGGCCGCCTCCACCGCGGGTTACGCGCGACATCGTCGCGCGGCCGCTCCCCGTGCTGCGCTGGATGGACGGAATCGAGTCGTTGGCGACGCCGGACACCCATCCGCTCGTCGCGTTGCTCGCAGCCTCGGCCGAGCGATTGCGGTGGGCTCAGACCTACACACGCGACGATTTCGAATCGCGCTTTCTGGACCGATACGGCTGGAGCGAGCTCATCGGATTGCGCGGCCCGTTCGCGAGCGACTCCATCGCCGTCGGATTCCTCCTGCTCGGGCCGGATGTCGAATATCCGCCGCACCACCACGCCGCCGAGGAGGTCTATTACCCGCTGGCTGGGCGCGCGCACTGGCAACACGGGGACCAACAATTCGTCATCCGCGCGCCCGGCGAATGCATCCATCATGCGCCGCGGACCCCTCATGCAATGAAGACCGGCTCGGAGCCGCTGCTCGCGCTCTATGCCTGGCGCGGCGGGGACCTGGCAGAGAAGTCGACGCTGAGCAGGCAGGCGTCAAAGCGTTGATTAGAGGCGACAAATAGCGTAGACTCCGCCTCTCTCACGACGGGCGAGGAACAGGGGTAATCTCCGTCCATCCCGCCAAAGGGCGAACGCGAGTTCGCCCTTTTCACATCCGATAGGCAACCGATGTTCGATCTCGTCCACAAGCACAAGCGGATCGCGCAGTTCATTCTGGCGCTGATCATGATTCCGTTCGCGTTCTTCGGCGTGGACTACTATTTCCGCGGCGCGGGCGGACCGGGCGAAGTCGCGAAGTTCGACGGCGGCAGGATCACCGAAGCCGAGTTCGCCAACGCAATTCGCGACCAGCAGGAACAGCTGCGGCGCACGGCGCAAGGTGTCGACCCCGCGATCTTCGACAATCCCGAGGTGCGCTTCAATCTCATTCAGCAGATGCTGCGCGAGCGCCTGGTCGAAAAGAAGGGCGCCGACCTGCACTTCCGTGCCTCCAACTCCGAGGTCTTCGACCGAATCGCTGCCGATCCCCGCTTTCAGGAAGGCGGCAAGTTCTCGCTCGACCTCTACAAGGGGCTGTTGCGCCAGGCGGGCATCGACGAGCCCGCGTTCGAGGAATCGATCCGGCGCCAGATCCAGGCCGAGCGGATCGTCGATCCGATCGCGCGCGGCACGGTGGTTCCGCAGGCTTCGGCAGTCGCGTACGTGAATCTCGTCGAGCAGCAGCGCGAGGCGGAGTACGCCAACATCGACGTCGATGCTTTCGTGAAGGACGTCACCGTCGATGAAGCGCAGGAAAAGGCGTTCTACGACGCCAACGCCGCCGCGTTCAGGACGCCGGAGGAAGCGAAGTTCGAGTACGTCGTGCTCACGCAGGATGCGCTGCTCGCGCAGATCACGGTGACGCCGGAGGAGGTGAAGGCCCAGTACGACAGCGCGGCCAAGACGTATCGCCAGGAAGAGCAGCGGCAGGCGGCCCACATCCTGATCGCGGTCAAGCCCGATGCAAGCGAAGCTGAGCGGGCGGCGGCGAAGAAGACCGCGGAAGAGATCGCCGCGCAGGCGAAAGCCAACCCCGCGAAGTTCGGCGAGCTCGCGAAGGCGCGCTCACAGGACCCCGGCTCCGCGGCGCAAGGCGGCGACCTCGGCAGCAATCCGCGCGGCACGATGGTCAAGGCGTTCGACGACGCCGTGTTCTCCATGAAGCCGGGAGAGATCGCCGGTCCCGTGCAAAGCGAGTTCGGCTACCACGTGATCAAGCTCAACGGGATCACGCCGGAGAAGCTGCGCTCGTTCGACGAAGTGAAGGGCCAGATCGAGACCGACCTCAAACGCCAGAAGGTCGCGCAGAAGTTCGCGTCCGCCGCCGATCAGTTCCAGAACCTGGTCTACGAGCAGGCGGATTCGCTCGCGCCGGTGGCGAAGGCGCTGGGCCTCACGATCCAGACGTCGCCGCTCGTGACGCGGGCGCAGGCGCAGCAGATCGCGATGGGCAGCGCGAAGCTGGTCGAGGCGCTCTTCGCGCCGGAATCGGTCACGGCGAAGCGCAACACCGATGCCATCGAAGTCGGCAACGGCGCGATGATGTCCGCCCGGATCATCGACTACAAGCCGTCGGCAGTGCGTCCGTTCTCCGACGTCAAGGCCGAGATTCACAAGCAGCTGGTTCTGCAGGGCGCCTCGGAGCTTGCGAAGAAGACCGGCCGCGAGAAGCTTGCGCTGCTCGAGGCCGGCAAGAGCGACAAGGAAGTCGGCGTTGCATTCTCGAAGCCGGTGCTGCTGATGCGCAACCGGACGCAGCAGGGATTCACGAACGAGGGCGCGACGCGGATCTTCCAGGTCGATCCGTCCAAGCTGCCCGCGTACGTCGGCACGCCGAGCGATGGCGGCGGCTTCGCGATCTACCGCGTAGTAAAGGTCATTGCACCCCCGGACGTCGACCCGGCCAAGGTTGCGGCGGCGCGCGCGCGAATCGGCGACATGCAGAGCCGCGAGGTGTTCGAAGCGTATGTGAACACGCTCAAGGACAAGGCCAAGGTCGTCATCAACCAGGCCAACCTCGAGAAGAAGCAGTGAAGAGCGCCTTCGGCGGTGAAAGCCACGAGGCCTGAAGGGCCGGGCGCGCCTTGGTCGTCAGCTCTTGCAGTTTTCGCGGACCCAGGTGTCGAGCCGCTGCCGCTCGCGCGCGCGAGCGGCGTCGTCCATCGCCACCCGCTCACCTTTGGCGTTGGTCGAGTAGATGACGACCTGGTCCGAGTTTCCGAGCGTATACATCTGGCCGCGGGCGCGATCGCAATTCTCGCGGAGCTGGTTCCCGTCCACGCGGGCCTTGTTCGCCTTCGCCTCGTCCTCCGTCCGCGTCTGCTTCGCCTTCTTGAGCTCCGCCTCCTTTGCCGCAAGCTCTTGCACGGCGTTCGGATTGGCCGGAGGCGGCGGCCCATTGATCGTCTCGACCTTGACGTTGCCCATCGGCGGCTGATCCGAGTAGATCACGCGCCCGTTCGCGTCTGTCCACTTGTAAAGCGCGGCGGACACGGAAACCGCCGCAAGGCCCGCGCCGAGCGCGACGACCGCCGCCAACAATGCGGCTCGCGACTGCACGCGGCGCTGTCGAGCTTGCCCGGTCGACTCGATCACCTTCATCACGGGGCCAAGTTAATCCAACTGAGGGCGGCGCGTCAAACTCCGGAGGAACGACGGGCCGCGACGGACGCGCTCGTGTCTCTTTCGCGACAGGGTGCCTGCGCGCGTACAACTTGAGGACTACAGCACGAGCCAGCCGCTGCGGACGCGGGTATAATTGATCTTTGCGCATAGGAGAAACTCGATGCGTGCCGCCCGGAAAGCATTGACGTTCGACGACGTCCTGCTTGTTCCCGCGCTGTCCCACGTCGTTCCCAACGACGTCACCCTCAAGACCCGTCTCACCACGAGCATCGCGCTCAACATTCCATTGCTGTCCGCGGCGATGGACACCGTCACCGAAGCGAGGCTCGCGATCGCGATCGCGCAGGAAGGCGGTCTCGGCGTGGTCCACAAGAACATGCCGCCCGCGATACAGGCGGCGGAAATCGCGAAAGTGAAGCGATTCGAGAGCGGCGTCGTCAAGGACCCGATCACGATCCCGCCGACGATGACGGTGCGCGAGGTCCTCGCCCTGACGCGACGCCACCGGATCTCCGGCCTGCCGGTCGTTGACGGCAAGCGGGTGGGCGGCATCGTAACCAACCGCGAGCTTAGTTTCGAGACGAACCTCGACCAGCCGGCGTCCAGCATCATGACGAAGGGTGACCGGCTCGTGACCGTCGCCGAGGGCTCCGATCTCGAGCACGCGAAGTCGCTGATGCACCGCCACCGGCTCGAGCGCGTGCTCGTGGTCAACGACCGGATGGAGCTGCGTGGCCTCATCACGGTGAAGGACATCATGAAGTCGACCGAGCACCCGCTCGCGTCGAAGGACGATTTCGGCCGCCTGCGCGTGGGGGCCGCCGTCGGTACCGGCGGCGATACCGAGGAGCGGGTCGATGCGCTCGTCAACGCCGGCGTCGACGTGCTCGTCGTCGATACTTCGCACGGGCATTCGCAGGGCGTGCTCGACCGCGTGCAGTGGATCAAGCGCAAGCATCCGCAGGTCCAGGTCATCGGCGGCAACATCGCGACGGCCGAGGGCGCGAAAGCCCTCGCCGATCACGGCGCCGATGCGGTCAAGGTCGGCGTGGGCCCTGGCTCCATCTGCACGACGCGCATCGTCGCCGGCGTCGGTGTGCCGCAGATTTCGGCGATCCAGTTCGCGATCGAAGGCGCCGCGCGCGCCAACGTCCCGGTGATCGCCGACGGCGGAATCCGCTATTCGGGCGACATTGCCAAGGCGCTGGCGGCGGGCGCGTCCTCGGTGATGCTGGGCAGCTTGTTCGCAGGCACCGAAGAGGCCCCCGGCGAGACGGAGCTCTACCAGGGCCGTTCCTACAAGAGCTATCGCGGAATGGGCTCGCTCGGCGCGATGCAGCAGGGAAGCTCGGACCGCTACTTCCAGGATGCCGAAGGCGAGGGCGCGGCGGAGCGGCTCGTGCCGCAGGGCATCGAGGGCCGGGTTCCCTACAAGGGTGCGCTGTCCGCCGTCATCCATCAGCTGATGGGCGGGCTGCGCGCGGCCATGGGCTATTGCGGCTGCGGCACGGTCGACGAGCTTCGCACCCGCGCGGAGTTCGTCGAGATCACCTCCGCCGGCATTCGCGAGTCGCACGTGCACGACGTGCAGATCGTGAAGGAGGCGCCCAATTATCGTGTCGAGTAACCTTCCCGGCGCAAAGGCGCTGCCCGGCGCGTTCTCCTCGTTGCCCGACTGATTCATGGCGGCACCGTCCCATTCCCGCATCCTGATCCTCGATTTCGGCGCGCAATACACGCAGCTGATCGCGCGCCGGCTGCGCGAGACGCACGTCTACTGCGAGATCCACCCGTACGACGTCGGCGAAGACTTCATCAGGACGTTCGCCCCGCGCGGCGTCGTCCTCTCGGGCGGCCCGAACAGCGTGACCGAAGGCGACACGCCCCGCGCGCCCGATGTCGTCTGGTCGTTGGGTGTGCCGGTGCTCGGCATCTGCTATGGAATGCAGACGATGGCGGAGCAGCTGGGCGGCGCGGTCGAGGCCGGCCACGTGCGCGAATTCGGCTACGCGGAAGTTCGCGCGAGGGGCCACTCGAGACTTTTCAACGGCATCGAGGACCGCCGCAACGCCGAAGGACACGGCCTGCTCGACGTGTGGATGAGCCACGGCGACAAGGTCACGGCGCTGCCCCCCGGGTTCACGACGATCGCGAGCAGCACCGCCTGCGCCATCGCGGGCATGGCCGATCCGGCTCGCCACTTCTACGCCGTGCAGTTCCATCCGGAAGTCACGCACACGACGCAGGGCGCTGCCATCCTCGCGCGCTTTGCGCACGACATCTGCGGCTGCGGCGAAGACTGGAACATGGCCGACTACGTCGACGAGGCCGTCAGCTCGATTCGCGGACAGGTCGGCGGCGAGCAGGCCATCCTGGGCCTTTCGGGCGGCGTCGATTCGTCGGTCGCCGCCGCGCTCATTCACAAGGCGATCGGCGATCAGCTGACGTGCGTGTTCGTCGATCACGGCTTGCTCCGGCAGAACGAGGCGACGCAGGTGCTCGACACGTTCGAGCGCCATCTCGGCGTGCGGGTCGTGCACGTGGACGCGTCCGAGGAGATGTACGGCGCGCTCGAGGGAGTGACCGACCCCGAACAGAAACGGCGGATCATCGGTCGCCTCTTCGTGGACGTGTTCCAGCGCGAATCGGCGCGGCTCGTGGCTCGCGGCGCCGCCGCGAAGTGGCTGGCGCAGGGGACGATCTACCCCGACGTGATCGAGTCCGCCGGCGGGAAGTCGAAGAAGGCGCACACGATCAAGTCGCATCACAACGTCGGTGGTCTCCCCGACACGCTGCACCTCAAGCTGCTGGAACCCTTGCGCGAGCTGTTCAAGGACGAAGTGCGCGAGCTGGGATTGGCGCTGGGCCTGCCGCGCGAGATGGTGTTCCGCCATCCGTTCCCCGGACCGGGACTCGGCGTGCGCATTTTGGGCGCCGTGACGCGCGCCCACGCCGACCTGCTTCGCGCCGCGGACGCCATCTTCATCGATGAATTGCGGTCCGCGCGGAACGACAAGGGAATCTCGTGGTACGACCTGACCGCGCAGGCGTTCGCGGTATTCCTGCCAATCCGCTCGGTGGGCGTGATGGGGGACGGCCGCACCTACGAGCACGTCGTCGCGCTGCGCGCGGTGCAGACGACCGACTTCATGACCGCGCACTGGGCGCATCTTCCGTACGATCTGCTGGCGCGCGTCTCGAGCCGGATCATCAACGAGGTGCGGGGCATCAACCGCGTTGTGTACGACATCTCAGGCAAGCCGCCCGCGACAATCGAGTGGGAGTAAGTGGAAAGGATGGGCGCCACATTCGTCTATGTCTCGTGCGCCGAGGATGGCGAGATTGCGAGCTATGCGCTCGAGCCTTCGGGGGCCCTCGCCGCGATGGCGCGGGTGAAGGTGGCGAAGGGGGTGATGCCGATGGCCGTGAGCCCCGACCGGCGCTTCCTCTATGTCGTTTCGCGCCCGGCGCCGTACGCCATCCACGCGCTGGCCATCGACAGCGATACCGGTGCGCTGACGCCGTCATCGACGTCGCCGCTTCCCGAGAGCCTTCCGTACATTTCGTTCGATCGCTCGGGCCGTTTCCTGCTCGGGGCTTCGTATCATCAGAACCTCATCACGGTAACCGCCGTCGGAGCGGATGGCCGGGTTGCGTCGACGCCGCTGCAGACCATTCCCGTCGGCCGCAACGCGCATTCGATCCGCGTGGACGCATCGAACCGATTCGTCTTCGTGCCGACGCTTGGCACCGACGCGCTGTTTCTGTTTCGCTTCGATGCCGCGACGGGCACCCTCGAATCGAACACGCCACCGCTTTGCCTGACGCCGTCGGGCGCGGGGCCGCGGCACTTCGAGATCTCCGCCGACAATCGGTTGCTCTACGTGCTGTGCGAGATGAGCGGTGCGATCGTCACCTTCGCGCTCGACGCGCAGACCGGTCTCCTGACGGAAGTGGGCTCCGTATCAGGGCTTGCGCCCGGTTGCACGCTGGTTCCCGGTCTGCCGCGAGGTGTGCCGCAAAGCGGGCGGGCGACCAGGAATCTCGACCGCGACATCTGGGCAGCCGACCTCCACCTTTCGCCGAACGGCAAATTCCTCTACACGTCCGAGCGCACGGAAAGCACGCTCAATGTATTCGCGGTCGACGCGTCGACGGGAGAACTCAGCTATCGCTCGACGCATCCTACCGAGCGCCAGCCACGCGGCTTCGCCATCGATCCGCTGGGTCGATTCCTCGTCGCGAGCGGCGAAACGTCCGAATCGATCTCGCACTATGCGCTCGACAGTGCGACCGGCGCTCTCGAGCTCGCCGGCCGGCACTCGACGGGCAAGGGTGGCAATTGGGTGGAGATCGTCCATTTCGACGGGCACCGCTGACGTCCTGCGCGCATCCATCTGAGGCCGCTTGACGTGCAGTAAATGCGCCTTACACAGGCTTCAGGCGACGACTGACACCCGGAAGCGTCCATGCCTCGGACCTCGCCTGATGTCCGCGGCATCGAAGCATGAGATCACGCGCGTAAGGAGGTCACCATGAA
>Ga0207641_10001487_pt1 | contig 22946 bp, 28 predicted proteins | sample KBSSwiS62_FD_184306 | JGI IMG/M metagenome (GOLD analysis project Ga0207641, IMG submission 184306) | Switchgrass rhizosphere microbial communities from Kellogg Biological Station, Michigan, USA - KBS Switchgrass S6-2 (SPAdes) (version 2) | ecosystem: Host-associated > Plants > Roots >... | reverse complement strand
CGACTTGCGGGCCGACATGGCAGCGGGTCGCGGTGCCGTCGAGGTCACCGATGGCGAGTTCTCGCTGTCTGCGTATCAGGACTTCCTCGCGACCGACGCCGACGCCATCGACGCCTTCCGACGGCGGCAGGGCTCGGCCTTCGCAGCCGAGCGGGCGAGGTGGGATCGCGCGGGCGAATTCCAGCGCGCGAGCTGATCGGTCGACCGGCCCTGGCTGTTTGTTCACCTCCGTGTGGCACTCTGTTCACGAATTTCGGTGAAATTGGCTGAGCATCCACATCCGACGGAAGGTGAAATGGCGTCTGACAAGGGTAATTCGGGGCGGTACACGGAGGTCGAACGCAAATTCGCCGTGACCGAGGGCAGTGTCTCGCCATCGTTCGACGGGCTGGCAGCCGTGGCCGGAGTGGACCGCTCCCCCGTGCAGCAACTCGAGGCCGTCTACTTCGACACGCCCGAGCACGCCCTCGCCGCCCGCCGCATCACCCTGCGCCGCCGTACCGGAGGCACCGACGCCGGTTGGCATCTCAAGCTGCCCGCGGGTGGGGACGCCAGGACCGAGATCCGAATGCCGCTCGGCGAGGACGACGGAGTGGTGCCCGACGAGTTGAAGGACGTCGTCCTCGCGATCGTGCGCGACCGCCGGCTGGAGCCAGTGGCGCGCATCGCGACCACGCGGACCGTCGACGTTCTGTACGGACCATCGCGAGTCCCGCTCGCCGAGTTCTGCGACGACCAGGTGACCGCGTCGGCCGGCCCCGACACCGAACCCCAGGAATGGCGGGAGTGGGAACTCGAGCTGGCCGAGGGCGTGGCGCCCGACGTGGGAACGGCGCTACTTGAGCGGCTGACCAACCGGCTGCTCGACGCTGGCGCCGAGCCTGCGGGCCACGGTTCGAAGCTGGCACGGGTATTGGCGAACTCGCGTAGCGGCGAGCAGGCCGAACCGCCGACACCGTCATCGGATCCGGTGCATCGAGCCGTGGCCGAGCAGGTGGACGAGCTGCTGGTCTGGGATCGCGCGGTCCGCGAAGACGCGTGGGACTCCGTACATCAGATGCGCGTGGCCACCCGCAAGATTCGCAGCCTGCTCCAGGATTCGGAGGAGTCGTTCGGCATCAGCGACGGCGACTGGATCCTCGACGAACTACGCCAACTCGCAGGCATCCTCGGCGTCGCCCGCGACGCCGAGGTGCTCGCCGAGAAATACGAGCGTGCACTCGACGAGCTGCACCCCGACTTGGTGCGCGGGCCGGTGCGGGAGCGTCTGGTCGACGGAGCCAAGCAGCGATACCAGGTCGGGCTGAAGCGCTCGCTGGCGGCGATGCGCTCCACTCGTTACTTCCGGCTGCTCGACCGACTGGACGAGTTGGTCGCGGCCGAACCGCCGTCGGAGACGGCGTCTGGCGAAACGCCCGAGCCAGTCAACGTCGACAAGGCGTACAAGAAGGTCCGCAAGGCCAGCAAGGCCGCCGAAGCTGCGAAGGCGGTGTCCGCCGAGGAATACGACGAGACCCTGCATCGGATCCGCAAGCGCGCCAAACGACTTCGCTACACGGCCGCCGCGACAGGAGCTGGCGCGGTCGCCGAGCGCGCCAAGTGGATTCAGACGCTGCTCGGCGATCACCAGGACAGCGTCGTCAGTCGCAAGCACCTGATCGAGCAGGCCGACGCAGCGCGGGCCGCAGGCGACGAGACGTTCACCTACGGCCTGCTCTACGAGCGAGAGCACGATCTAGCGATGCGTGCAGAGGACCAACTGGCCGACGCCCTCAAGAAACTGAAGAAGGCTGTGCGGCAGGCGCAGTGACCAAGCGCTCGTTCCGCGTGTCAGCCTGCCTGCGCGCGTCGAGGGACGGTTACAGGCGGACGAGTTGGCCTGTAAGCCGGATAGTGACCCGTGGGCGTTTACGGCCGCACACCTCGTTCACTGCGTCACGAATATGCAGGTCGAAGCGTTCAGTGCGTTCACGCGAACACACGACCGCACAAACTACTGCGGACGCACTGCGGACGGTCTGGTGAGTCGACAGCCCGCCGAGCTAACTCAGACTGGCGCGTTGCCGGGCGCGGCATCAGGATCGTCGTTGTCGGGAGCGTCCTCGTCGTCGGGGTACTTAAACAGTTGGCCAGCACCGGTCAGGCTTAGCAACAACCCGAAGAGGGCAACCCCGCCGAACGGAAGCCACCAGCCCCATCCAAACGTCACAGCGAGGTACGCCAACCCCCAACATACGAGGACTGTCACCGCAGCGACGAAAACGATCGCCGCGACGCTCGCCCAGCTGATCTGCCGGGAGGCTTGGCGCATTCGACGCGTCGCGTGCTGCCCCACTTCAAAACGGAGCAGAATCTCCAATATCTCCCGGGCATCGGGTGGGAGCTTCTCGAAGAGCTCCGCGTCGCGTTCAATCTTTCGCAGTAGCCGTGCGTCCGAACCTAGGTACACCTTGCCCGCCAGCGCAGCGAACACTTGTGTCACAGCGGTGACGACTGCGATCCATCCCCCGGTTCCGCCCACGGACCGACCGTACGACTCAACATCCCGCGGCACTGCCGAGGCTCGCCGATGGTTCGCTCCCGGCGAACGCTGCACCGGCATGTCGGCGCGGTGCCCGGCGCGACCGGAAGTAGCGTCGGTTCCATGACCACTGCCGATCCGCTGCTCAAAGCGCTTGTCGCGGACACCGTCGCCGTCGAGGAATCCATACCGCTAGACCTGTACCTTCCGTCGGGCCGCGTCTACGGCCACACGACGTCCCATGAAGACTTCTGCCGTTGGGCGACGAATCAGGTCAACCGCGAGTCGGGATACGCCGGAACCATTCCCCCGTCGCCCGATCCGGAGTACGTGCACCTGATCGTGCAACCGTTGACGATGCCGGACGACCCACAAACGTCCGACGTTGTGCGGATCAGGCTGGCAGACGTAATCGCGTGGACCGTGGGCTAATCGCATGGGCACCACGCCCCTGTGGGTTCCGCTAGCGGTCGCCGCGCTCGGCTTCGTATCGACCGTGGTCGGCATCGTCGTCACGCAGGTCATGGCCAACCGTCGCGAACGCGATAACCGCACGCACGACCTGGAGCGCGAACACGCCCGATGGGCGCGCGAAGACCGCGCGATGACCTTCGAGCACCGGCGCGCCGCGCTCGTCGATTTCTACGAGGCACTGCGCAAGATGGGTGTGCGCGTCCACAACCATGGGTACGGCATCAGCGATGACGACGAATGCGACGACGGCGACGAACTGCCCTTTGGGTGGCAGACCGACGCGTGGGTAAAGCTGCAACACCTCGAACTGTATGCGCCGCCGCAACTCGCAGCGCTGGCGTTGAACGCATACAACACCACGTACCGGTGGGGCCACAACGCGCGATACGGCCAATTCGGGCCGACGTACCACGACGATGAAGAGGTTGCCGACGTCGCCAAAACGATGCTCCTGGACGCGATCCGAAGCGATCTCAAGGTGCTTGCCGCCCGTCCGGTTACGGACGAATCGCAGCGACGCGCGTTGCCCGAGTAACGGCAGCAGCGCGTGAGCAACTCCGAACTGGACGCATTCCTAGCTGATCAGCGTCGTCAGACTGCCCATCACGAAGCGGGACACGCAGTCACGGCGGTGGCACGGGGCGGTACGTTTCACGGACTGACGGTCGAGGGGACCGCGACCCGCCACGGCGGCGTGCACGTCGTACACCCGCGGGCCGCCCGTGAGTTCGTCACGTTCGCCGGGCCATGGGCCGAAGCTCGATACGATTGGGCTGACCGGCCCCTCGACGGTATCGACGAACACGGTTCCACACTTCACGACTACATTCGAGCATCGTTGTGTGCCAACGCAAGTGACTTGCAGGTGTACGAGCCAAGCATAAATCTCCCGTTCGAGATATTCGTCGCCGACGGGCAAGGTGATGATGCCCCCGAGGTTCCGCTAGCGCGCGATGAGTCGTGGTACGCGGAACTTGAATCCTATTGGCCGACAATGCAGCTAGCGGCTGACATGGTTTTGCGTGGTCTCGAAATTGTGCCCGAGTGGGTTCGGTCCCAACTCGACAAGATCGCCAACTGATACCCGCGCGGACCGGCGACGGCTGTCGATCGCGACGAAGGCCCGATTCTCTCGGCCGCGCAAGAAAAAAATTCCGAACTACCCCGTGGGAGTTCGGTACCCCGCCCCCGTCAACATTCTTGGGGTGGGGGTCCGGGTGCCGGTTCCCGCCGCCCTGTGCGGGCCGTTAGCGGAACGATTCGGGCCACGGCATCGCCAACGGTCCGAGGTCGTGTTGGGTGTCGCCTGCGACCGCGTGGGCGGCCGCTGGGCGTTCGTGGTCGCGCGATCCGTCGCCACGCGCCCGGTTACAGGACGCATGCAGTAGCCGGTCCGCGGTGGTTCCGCCCTTCGATCGTGGCCGCGTGTGATCGGCGTGCAGCGGTTCGCCGTCGGGGTTCCGCTTCGGGTCGCGGTAGAGCGGTTCGCCGCACCACCAGCACGGGCGGCCGTCTGTGTGGCGGGCTAGGAGGCGGTCGCGCTGCTGTGTGTGTTGCCACCCGACACCGCGTTGCTTGTTGGTGCGCCGTTTGCCGATCGGCGGTGGCTGTTGTCCGCGTCGGGTGTGTGACGGCATGGCGTGGCCTTCCGGGTGACGGTTGGGGTGGTGCGGCACCCCCGGCGCAGCCGCGTTACGAAGGAGACCCGGCCGGGGGTGCCGCGTGCCGTGTCCGGGGGATGACGCCCGGACCGGCGGACCTGGCTTCGCGGACCGCAGCGCACGCGTCCCAGGCAGTCTTAGCGGCTCAGTAGAACCACGTTGCGGGCTTGGCGAGGTCGGCGCTGTCGGCGCTGTGGCCGACTTCCGTCAGCGGCACCGCGGTTTCGTTGGGTGTGGCGGCGAGGACGTCGGCCATGCCGGGGTCGGCCTCGATCAGCGATACCCAATGCTTGCGGCGCGATGCCATCACCTTGCCCTTGCTGATCGCGTCATCGACGGCGGCCTCGACGCGTTCGCGTGCGGCGGCGGCGGCGATCTTGCGGCCCTCCTGCGCGTCGCGGCGCAGTGCGTCGGCGGTGGCGGTGTCCAACACTTCGAGGCCTGCGCGCTTGGCGCTGGCCGCGATCGTGGACGGCTTGGCGGGGTCGCCGAGTTGCGCGGCGAGGTCCGCCGCGGTGTCCACGACCAACTGCGGGTCGTCGGTGTCGTCGGGCAGTCCAAGTGCAGTGAGCAGTGCGGTGATCTGTTCCGGTGTGAATTCCATTGTGTCCGTTCCCCTCTGGTCTAGCTGAGTCCGTTGATCTTCTTGGCGGCGTACGGCCGATCGACCGCGATGGCGGGCACGGCGTAGGCCTGCACCCACTTCGATCGGGTCGAGCGGTCGTCGTAGACCTCGACCACCAACCCGGCGGATTCAAACCCGACAGTGCCGACCATGCCCTTTTGCGCGACGAACGCGGTGCCGATCGGCACGCGGGGGTTGGCGAACATGCCCTCGGTGAACCCAGCGGAGGCGAGCATGTCGTCCAACCCCTCGGCGTAGGCGGTCCGCAGTTGCCGCGCCTGTTCGGGATGCACGATGAGGATGTCGTGGTGCACCCCGAGTTCCTCGAGGTCGGCCATTTCCTGCGCCTCGGCGAAGTGGGCGGTGGGCCGTTCGGCCGACGGGGTGAGGTCGGTCAGCGGACCGACGAACGTCAGATCGTCCCAACCGGCGGCGGGTACGAGGGTGCCGATCGTCGAGGCCTGCAATGCCGCGACGGCACGGGTGTCGAGCTTCCGGGCGATCGTGTTGGCCAACTGGGTGGTCTGTTGGTCGAGGTAGTTGAGCGCGTTGCGGGTGATCTGTTCGTCGGTGACCTGGAAACGGCCGCCCCAGTCCTCCACGACCGCGAGCTGTGGCGTCGGATCGACACCCTCGACGATGCGGTATTCCGCACCGGGCGCACGCTTCTCGACGTCGGACGCGTAGTAATCGCTAGCGGCGATGACCGAGTACAGGAGTCCGCCGCCGATGACGGGTGATCCCAACGGGCGGAACAGCTTTGGCAACAGGAGGTCCGCATCGGCGAGCTTGGCGATTTGCGCCTTGATGAGGTTGGGCTGCCGCAGTGCGACGTCTACGGTCAACGTCCGACCGTTTAGCTCCGGGGTGAGTGCAGGCATGTTTGTGGTCCTTTTGGGTTCGGTGGGTGGTTAGGCCGGGAAGGCGATCTCGGCTATGGCACCGTCGGCGGCACCGGTGACGGCGAACCCGACGACGACACCGGCGGCCGCGGTGGACACCGCTCCACCGGTGCCGACCTGGACGGCCGCACCGGCGGCGATGGCACCGGCGGCAATGACCTTCACGACGCCGCCGCGGGCTACGCGAACGAGTTGCCCGGCGGTGGCATCGTTGGCGGCGACGCCGAACGCGCGATCACCGGCGGCGGCGGCGGTGACGGCGAGGTTCCCTGCGCCGGTGCGGGAACCGCTGATCTTTACGAATTTGCGGACGGCGACGGTGCCCGTTGCTTCGGCGGTGATGTTCTCGCCGGGCGCGTAGATGAATGGGCTGGTGATGGTGGTGCTCATTGCGGGGTGTCCTTTCGTCAGACGTTGATGGTTCGGAAGGTGCGGGTTCTGCGGGCGCGGGCGACTGCGATCGCGCGGGCACGGGAGTCGTCCGAGTCGGCGTGCCGGGGTGTCGCGGCGACCACCACACGGCGCGCCGACGATGCGGCCACGCCGTGCAGTTCGGTGATGTCGGCCAACGACTCGATGCCCGGCGCGGTTTGGCCGAGGAGGGCGACCGCGGTCAGCACCAGCGGCCACACGGTGCCGTCGGGTGCCTCGTAGTCCACCAACGCCTCGATCGACCGCGACGGGTAGGAGTGCGGTAGCAGCGTGGCGACCGGTGCGGGCACGTCCACGAAGTCACCGACCAACGTGTTGCCGCCGTCGACGAGTCGGAGGTTGTCGATGCGGCCCAACGCCGGGCCGCCGTCGAAGCGGGGGTCGGTGTGTCCGATCTTCAACACCGGGCGTCGCAGGACACCGGCGGCGTGAGCGGACACCGCGGCCCGCAGATCGTCGGCGGTGACGGCCCAATCGCCGGAAGTGATCTCCCACGTGCCGACGCGGATCAACTCGACGCCGCGGATCGTGCGGAGGTTAGGCACGGTTACCCCCGCCGCTGGGATGCCCGGTATTCGTCGAGGGTCCGGGTTTCGAATCGCCATCGAGTGCCGGTGCGGGTGGCGACGATTCGTCCGCGGCGGGCGAGGTCGCGGACGGCGTTCGGCGTGATGCCGAGTCGTCGTGCAGCGTCGCCGGTTCCAATGACATGCGGCTCAGCGTCCATGGAATCGTGTTGCGGTGCACGGACACTGGCGGTTTGGGCTGGCGGTTCGGGCCGTTGTGCGTGGTCAGCGGTCGGATCGCGAACCGCCAGCGAAGCGACAGTCCGGTGCAGCTTCGCCGTCGTGGCGGCGAGGCGTGACGACGGATCGGACGGGGTGCGGTTGCCGTGCTCGTCGCGCTTACGTCGACCCGAAGAACGGGCAGGTCACCCTCCGCGACTACGCGGAACGATGGCGCGCGATGCAGGTACAGCGCCCCAGCTCGCGCGCACACGTCGAGACGATGTTGCGGCGGCACGCCTACCCGACGCTCGGCGCTCGGCCGCTGTCGTCAATCCTGCCTAGCGACGTCCAAGCGTGGGTGCAGGGTTTGGACTTGGCACCGGCCACGGTCGGCGTGGTGCACGGCATCGTGTCCACCGTGATGAAATCGGCGATCAGGGACCGGCGCATCGTTGCCAACCCGTGCGAGGGGACAAAGCTGCCCAAGAAGCAGCGGCCGCAGATCGTGCCGTTGACCACCGAACAGGTGACGGCGGTCCGCGATGCGCTGCCGATCGAATTACAGCCCCTCGTCACGCTGGCGGCCGGTACGGGCATGCGGCAGGGTGAATGCTTCGGCCTGACGGTCGACCGCGTGCGGTTCCTCGAACGCGTGGCGATGGTGGATCGACAGCTCGTCACGTTGCAAGGGCAAGCGCCGACGTTTGGCCCGCCGAAGACGCGGGCGAGCAATCGGACGATCCCGCTCCCCCAAGTCGTCGTCGACGCACTCGCGGCACACCTAGCGGAATTCCCTGCCAATACTGACGGCTTGCTGTTCACGCTGGCAGGAAAGCCGATCACTCGGCAGGCGTTCGGCCACAAATGGCGTGCCGCAGTCGCGACGGCGGGACTTCCCACGGGGACGGGCTTCCATGCGCTTCGCCACTACTACGCGAGCCTGCTCATCCGGCACGGCGAGAGCGTGAAAACGGTGCAGTCACGCCTCGGCCACGCCAGCGCGGTCGAAACCCTGGACACCTACAGCCACCTATGGCCGGACTCCGACGACCGGACGCGGGACGCGATTGATTCGGTCCTCGGATCTACTGCGGACGCGCTGCGGACGCCATCCACCCAAACGAGCTAAACACGCAGGTCAGCCGAGCGGGGCGGACGAGTTGGCCTGTAAGCCGGATTCTGTTCCTCGTCGCCATGACTGGCAGCGAGGCGGCGACCATCCATCTGGACACACCGTCGCCGGGTGCCTCGAGCGGCCTACCCGCAGGCTCGGGCGAGCAGCCCTCGAACGCCTGCGCAGCCGCAACCTTGTTGCGGCCTTCTTGGCCTTGCTTCGGGTGGGGTTTGCCTAGCCACTCCGGTCACCCGGAATGCTGGTGCGCTCTTACCGCACCGTTTCACCCTTACCACCCTTGCGGGTGGCGGTCTGTTCTCTGTGGCACTTTCCCGCGAGTCACCTCGGATTGCCGTTGGCAATCACCCTGCTCTGTGAAGTCCGGACTTTCCTCGAAGCCCAGGCGAACCTGGAGCTCCGCGGCCGCCCGGCCAACTCGTCCGCGCAGATCACCGTACTCTGACCAACATGGCCCAGGTGCCACCGGCTAGATATCTGCTGCGCGCCAAGGATCTCGTCGACGCCCGATACGCCGAGCCGATCACCATCGACGACCTCGCCGCCGCGGCCGGTCTCTCGCGGGCGCACTTCTCGCGCATGTTCACCCGGACGTTCGGCGAATCGCCGCGGTCATATCTGCAGACCCGCCGGTTGGAGCGGGCCGCGTCGCTACTGCGGTACACCGATCGATCGGTGGCCGACATCTGCGTGATGGTGGGGCTGGCGAGCGTTGGCTCGTTCACGACGAGCTTCGCCCGCGTGTACGGAAAGCCACCCGCGGCGTATCGGGCCGCGATGCCTCCCGCGTCCTCCCGAGCAAGAGTGCCGAGTTGCATCTTGGCCCGTGACACGCGTCCGCCTGCCGACAGCCGGGTCAAGACAGCACGCCCCGGACGCGAGGAGGAAACAGCACACGGGGAGAAGACGGACGCGGAGCGCCGACCGTAGCGTCGGGCCCGTGATGAAAATTGGAAGCACCCACCTGTGGGTCCACGATCAAGAAGTCGCGCTGAAGTTCTGGACCGAGAAGGTCGGCATGGAAGTGCGAGAAGACGTTTCGTTTCCCGAACAGATGGGCGACTTTAGGTGGCTCACCGTCGGGCCGCCGGGACAGGACGACGTCAGCATCGTTCTCATGGCCGTCCCCGGCGAGCCCGTCATGGACGAGGAGACGCGCAAACAGGTTCTCGAGCTGACGGCGAAGGGCTTCGCGGGCACGGTGTTCCTGATCACCGACGACGTCCAGGCCCGCTACGAGGAGCTCACCGCGCGTGGCGTCGACTACAACGAACCGCCCAATCAGATGCCCTACGGCATCGACTCGGGCTTTCGGGATCCGTCAGGCAACAGCGTGCGACTCACGCAGCTCAACCCGTAACACCCAACCATCCGCGAGCAGACACAAAGTTGCCTGGATGGGTGCCGTTCAGGGAACTGTGTGTCTGTTGGCGGAGAAAGTCCTCAGCCGCGCCGGCGCAGAACCATCAGATTGTCCTGGATCACGGCCGAGTTGCCGTTGGGGTCGATGGTCGGCCGATCGACGCTTTCGACCCTGACGCGGTCCCACTCCGCGGCAGGAAGGTCGAGCTCGGCGAGCACCTCCTCAGCGGCTGGGAACGGGTGGTCGTGTGGGATGTGCTCCGCCCACGGGGGCGCGGCGCCGTGGTCGCAGATCACCAACAGCCCTCCCGGCACCAGCGCCGCCGCGGCCTTGCACAGAATGGCGGGCCGCTCCAGCCGGACGAAGGAGTGAAGGTATTGCGCAGAGACCAGGTCGAACCGGCCGGATGGAAAGCTATCCGAGAGGTCGTGGTGTTCGAAGGCGATGTGGTCATCGACGCCTCGCCGCTTGGCCTCGCCTGCGGCTCGCTCCAGCGCCGTCACCGAGACGTCGACGGCAACCACGTCCCAGCCGTGCTCGGCCAGCCACACTGCATCGCCTCCCTCACCGCAGCCGAGGTCGAGTGCCCGGCCAGGCGTCAGTCCTTCGGCGACAGCGGCCAATTGAGCGTTGACGCGACCGCTCCAGATCCTGTCCTTCTCGGCATAGCGGTCGTCCCAGTGCTTTTGAACGTCCTCGCTTGAATTAGGCGCTGACACGTCGAACCTCCTCGAGTTGCGGCCACGGTGGCATTGGCAGGCCGACGTCGTCGGCCAGCAAGGTCTGAACGATGCCGACGCCCGCAAGGCTTCCTGCGGCGATGGCGGCGGCGACTTGCGGCATGGTAGCGCTGACGTCACCGGCCGCGAATACCCCTGGCACCGAGGTGCGCTGGAATTCGTCGGTGACCACGGCTTCCGCGGTCAGGGGCGTGGCAGTCGTCACCAACCCCAATTGGCTTACCAGAGAAGAGCGTTGATGTAACGTCGATGCGACGAGTGCACCCCTTCGGTGCAACGGTTGGCCATCTGAGAACTCGACCGCGTCGAGCTCACCGTCACGTGAGACGAGTTGGGCTATCGGACGCTCGTCGATCCCGACCCCGGCCTGCGCCAACAGCCGACGTCCTTCGGCGTCGAGATCGGCGGGACCGTCGGTGAGTACCACTACGTCCTGAGTCCAGCCGCGAAGCATCAGTGCCATGTGGACCGCGCGATCACCATTGGCCAGCACCGCCATCGGGGCGTCGCGAAGCTCCCAACCGTGACAGAACGGGCAGTGGAAGACCGAACTGCCCCACAATGTTTCGATGCCCGGCACGTCGGGCGCTCGGTATTCCATGCCAGCTGCCAGCAAGACGGTTCGACTGCGCTCCCGGGTGCCATCGGCGAGTTCGACGGCGAAGCCGTACTCGGCGTTGACCACTTCGCCGGTACGCACCTCGACATTGCCGTAGGCGGCCAGCTCGGATCGCCCATGTGCATACAGATCCGAAGGTGGCCTGCCGTCGAAACCGAGGAGGCCGCCGATCCCGTGAGCAGCCAGATTGCTCTGCCTACCGGTGTCCACCACGAGAACGCGGCGACGCGCCCGGCCCAGTACCAAGGCGGCGCTCAACCCGGCCGCTCCCCCTCCGATGACGATGCAATCCCATTCCTCGCTCATGTCCCGACCTTGCCCCGCCACCGCCAACAATGGCAAGCTGATTTGCCATGCAGGCAAATACTACGAAAGCCGACGACTTCGACGTTCGCGTACGGCGGCGGCTCCGCGACCTGCGCACGCAGCGCGGGCTGACGCTGGACGAGGTCGCGACTCGCGCGGACATCGACGTGTCGACGCTGAGTCGCCTCGAATCAGGCAAGAGGCGCCTTGCGCTCGACCACCTGCCGCGGCTCGCCTCGGCATTGTCGGTCAGCACCGACGAGCTGCTACGCGCTCCGGATGCGGAGGACCCACGGGTCAAGGGCGCGTCGCACACGCGCGACGGCGTCACCTACTGGCCACTGACCCGAGGAGGTCCCGCAGGAGGCCTCCACGCGTTCAAGATCCGGGTTAGCGCCAGGCGTCGCAATCCGCCAACCGAACTGCGCGTGCACGACGGCCAGGAGTGGCTCTACGTGCTCTCCGGAAACCTACGACTCTTGCTGGGCGAGCGCGACTTCACCATCAAACCCGGTGAGGCCGTTGAGTTCTCGACATGGACGCCACACTGGTTCGGCGCGGTCGACGGGCCCGTCGAGGCCATTGCGCTGTTCGGGCCACACGGCGAGAAGCTACACGTTCGGACCTAGAGGTCATCGAGGTACGAGGTCTGATTCGCCAGCCGGACCGACGATGGACCGTCGGGGTAGAACTCCGCGATGCTCAGCGACGCGAGGTCCAGGTGCAGGCGGTGCAGGATGCTCGATCCCGCGTCCAAGGCCAACTGCATCATCGTCTTGATCGGTGTCACGTGCGATACGACCAGAACCGTCTCGCCGGGATGCTCGACGAGCAGCCTGTCGCGCACACGCCGAACCCGTTGCGCGACAGCCTCGAAGCTCTCGCCGTTCGGCGGCGGCAGGCTGGGGTCGCGCAGCCAGCGTCGGTGCAACTCCGGATCCCGCTCGGCGGCCTCACCGAACGTGAGCCCCTCCCAGTCGCCGAAGTCCGTCTCGATGAGGTCGTCGTCGACGGTGACGTCGAGCGCGAGCGCCGCTGCTGCCGCCGCAGCGGTTTCTCGAGCGCGCTGCAGCGGCGAGCTCACCACGGCGGCGATTCCCCGGCGCTCGCCCAGATACTTCGCGGCCGCATCGGCCTGCCTGCGGCCCAACTCGGTGAGCGCCGGGTTGCCTCGACCGGAGTAACGCCGCTCTACCGACAGTTCAGTCTGCCCGTGCCGCAACAACATCAGCCGAGTCGACGAGCCGGTCGCCCCCGACCAGTCCCGCAGCGATGCGGGCGCCGGCGACGGCGCCGACACTCGTGCCGCATCCATCGCCTCGTTGGCAAGCCGATCGGCATGGGCGTTCTGCTCGCGCGGAATCCACGAGTAGCGAACGACGTCGAAGCCGTCGGCCAACTCCCTCGCACGCTCGTGGAGGGGAATCAGGTCGGGATGCTTGACTCGCCACCGGCCTGACATCTGCTCGACGACCAGCTTCGAGTCCATCAGCACGTCCACCTCGCCCCCGGAGACCGAGCCTGCGAGCGAGGCGGCGGCCTCCAAACCCGCTATCAGCCCGCGATATTCGGCGACGTTGTTGGTGGTGATCCCGATCGACTCCTTGCGCTCGGCGAGCACGGTCGTCCGATCGGCCGAGAGGACCACCGCCCCGTATCCCGCAGGCCCAGGGTTGCCGCGCGAGCCACCATCGGCCTCGACGATCAGCGTCACTGACCGAATTCCCTGACCCGCAACAGAATTGCTCCACACTCCGGGCAGCGAAGCACGTCGTCGTCCGCCGCGGCCGTAATGCGGGACATCTCCCCTCTGTCGATCTCGATCCGACACGCGCCGCACCGACGCGCCTGCAGCAGCCCGGCGCCGGGCCCGCCACGACTGCGTTGGTGTTCGTAGGCGGCGAGAAGATCCTTGGCCAACGCCGCCGTGAGCTGATCGCGGTGCGACGACAGCTGGTGTCTCGACTGTTCGAGCGCCACCAGCGCCTCGTCCCGTGCCGACTGCGCGGCGGACATCTTGGACTGAAGCTCGTCGATGCTGCTCAACTGTGCGGCCTGGTCGGTCTGCAATTCCTCGCGACGCTCCATGATCTCGAGCAACGAATCCTCCAGGCTCGACTGACGTCGCTGCAGCGTTTCCAGTTCGTGCTGCAGCTCCGTCAGCTGCTTGGCGTTGACGGCGCCCGAGTCGAGCATCGAGCGGTCCTTGTCCTCGCGTTGGCGCACCGAGTCGATCTCGCTCTCGAACTTCGCGACCTCCGCGTCCAAATCCTCCAGCGCGATGCTCACCGTGGTGAGGCGGTCGTTGGCCTGGGAGAGTTCGGAGATCACGGCGTCCAGTGCCAGTTGTTCGGCCAGGTTTTTCGCCCGATGCTCGAGGCGTCCTACCTCTGCGTCGAGTTCGACGAGCTCGCCGAGTAAACGTTGTTGTGCGACTTCAGCCTTCATGCTTCTCTCTTGGTGCTACCAGGGATCTTGACGTTCCAAGGATCGGTGCGGATGGAGCTCACCCGAACGGGCACGGACTCGCCCAACCGGCTACGCAACAGTGTCGCGGCTTGGCCGCACCACGGATACTCGCTGGCCCAATGTGCGACGTCCACCAATGCGACGTCCGATGCCCGCCGGTGCTCGTCGGCCGGATGGTGGCGCAGATCTGCAGTGACGTACGCCTGCACGTCCAAGTCGGCGACCACGTCCAACAACGAATCACCCGCTCCGCCGCACACTGCGACGCGCGACACGATGGAGTCGGGATCACCCGCAGCCCGTATCCCCCACGCCGTCGCGGGGAGAGCGCTCTCGACGCGGGAGACGAAGGCCGACAACGGTTCTGGTTCAGGTACCGTGCAGATGCGTCCAATGCCAACTGCGGCGGGCAGCGGAGCGATGGCGAACACGCCGAACGCAGGCTCCTCGTAAGGATGTGCGGCCCGCATGGCCGCCAGCACGGCTCCGCGCAGACCGGCAGGCGCCACGACCTCGATGCGATCCTCGGCGACCCGTTCGATGAAGCCCACGCCTCCGATCGTCGGTGACGCACCTTCCAACGGAAGGAACTGACCAGTCCCCGTCACCGACCAGCCGCAGTGCGAGTAGTCCCCGACGTGGCCCGCTCCCGCGTCGAAAAGCGCCTCGCGCAACGCATCTGCGTTCTCGACCGGTACGTACACCACCCAGGCGTCGAGCCGGCTCGGCTCCGGCGTCGGCGACAATGGGCCATCGATGCTCAGGCCCAATGTCTCGGCCAACGCATCGGATACGCCGGGAGACGCGGAGTCGGCGTTGGTGTGCGCAGTGAACAGCGCGCTCCCGCGTCGAATCAGCCGGTGCAGCAGCGACCCCTTCGCCGTACTCGCGGCGACGGTGTCGACGCCGCGCAACAGCAACGGGTGATGGGCCAGCAGCAAGCCGCGTTCTGGCACCTCTGCCACCACGTCGGCGGTCGCGTCGACGGCTATGGTGACGGAGTCGACGGCGTCGTCGGGATCGCCGCACACCAGACCGACGGAGTCCCACTCGGCCGCCAGGTGTGGCGGATAGGCGTCGTCCAGCACGTCGATCACGTCGGCCAGTCTGATGCTCACCGCGTCGCCTCCAAGAGGGCTCGAAGCAGCACTGGCCATTCGGCCCGAACCGCCGCGCGCAGGTACTGCCCGTCGAGTCCCACGAAGGTGTCGCAGCGTCGCACCGCGATTGCCTTGGCATGCAGCTTCTTTCGCACCAGCTCGGCGTCGGGGACGCTGAACATCAGGTACGGAGCGCGGCCGTCGACGACGTCGAACCCCGCCGCCTCGAAGGCCTCGACCATCTCCGAACGCAACGCCGCCAGTTCACGGGCGCCCGCCGCCGCTTCAGCCACGGCTTCTGGCTCGCTACACGCCGCGATTGCCTCGAGTTGCAGGGTGCCCAGCGGCCAATGCGGCCGTGCGGCCGTCAGTCGAGCCAGCACGTCTGGGCCTCCCAGTGCGTAGCCGACGCGAAGCCCTGCAAGCGACCACGTCTTCGTCAGGCTTCGCAACACGACGACGCCCGCGTCGGCATGGGAGGCCAGAGACTCTGGTTCACCGGGAATCGCGTCGGCAAACGCCTCGTCGACCACGACGATGCGGCCCGGCCTGCGCAACGCCAGGATCTCGTCGCGGGCATGCAACACCGACGTCGGATTCGTCGGATTGCCTAGCACGACGAGGTCGGCCTGCTCGGGGACGATTGCGCCCGCCAGGCCGAATGGTGGATCGAGCACCACGTGGTGAACGGCAATGCCCGCCGTTACCAACGCGACTTCCGGCTCGGTGAACGACGGCGCGATCAACGCCGCCAGGCGCGGTCGCAGGCGTGGCAGCAGCGCGAACCCCTCGGCTCCGCCTGCGAGGAGAACGACCTCGTCCTCGCCGCGACCGTGCCGTAACGCCACCGCGCGGGTTGCGCGTCGGACGTCGTCCGCGCTCGGGTAGTGGCCCAGACCGGGCAGCCGGGCTGCGAGACGCTCTAGCAGCCAGGACGGCGGCTGGGCCGACCGCACGTTGACGGCGAAGTCCAGCATGCCGGGCGTGGCGGCCTGATCACCGTGGTAGCGGGCGGCGTCCCGTGGCTGACCCACAGCACGACACTAGTGCGCCTACCCAAGGCCCAGGCACCGGGACGACCACCCGCATCGGGGAGAATGGCCGCGTGAGCCCCGAACTCGTGATCTTCGACCTCGACGGGACGCTGACGGATTCGGCCGATGGAATCGTGTCGAGCTTCCGTCACGCGCTCGGCGAGATCGGCGCGAGCGTTCCATCCGGTGACCTCGCGGGCCGCATCGTCGGGCCGCCCATGCACGTCACGCTGACGGGTATGGGACTCGGCGGCAGGGCAGACGAAGCGATCGCCGCCTACCGCGCCGACTACACCACCCGCGGCTGGGCGATGAACAGCCTGTTCGAGGGAATCCCCGACCTGCTCGCGGATCTGCGGGCCGCGGGCGTGCGGCTCGCCGTCGCCACGTCGAAGGCGGAGCCCACCGCGAAGAAGATCATCGAACACTTTGGGCTCGACGAGCACTTCGAGGTCATCGCGGGGGCGAGTGTCGACGGCGTGCGATCGTCGAAGGCCGAGGTGGTCGCGCACGCGATCGCCCAATTGGCCCCGCTGCCCGACCGAGTCCTGATGGTCGGCGACCGTGCGCACGACGTCGAGGGCGCCGCCGCGCATGGGATAGACACCGTCGTCGTCGAATGGGGTTACGGTGCAGGCGATTTCGACGTTGACGATGCTATTCCTGCCCTGAAGCGCGTGGCGACCGTCGCCGATCTTCGCGAGGTGCTCGGTGTTTGACGGCGCCGACGGTCGGCTGCACGTGACGTTCATCTGCTCCGGCAACATCTGCCGCTCTCCCATGGCCGAGAAGATGTTCGCCCACCAACTCGAGGAGCGCGGCCTATCGGGACTGGTCCGGGTGACGAGCGCTGGAACCGGCAGGTGGCACGCGGGCAGCGGAGCGCACGACCTGACCGTCGACGTCCTGCGTGCGCACGGTTACCCGACGCTCCATTGCGCTGCGGAGGTCGACGACGACCACATGGCTGCCGACCTCGTCATCGCCATGGGGCGCAACCACGTGCGGATCTTGTCGGGCCTCGGGGTGTCGCAGGCCCGGATACGGCTGATGCGCTCGTTCGATCCCCGTTCTGCGGCACATGCACTTGACGTCGAGGACCCGTACTACGGCACCATCGATGACTACGAGGAGACCTACGAGGTAATCGAGGCATCGTTGCCTGGACTGCACGCCTGGGTCGACGAGCAACTCGCCGAGCGGGGCATCGCCAGCTGATGGCCCGCTTCGCGTTCCTTCTGCGGCCACAGTGGCTGGCGCTCTACGTCGTGGTGATCGCGTTCGCCTACCTCTGCTTCACCGTCCTTGCGCCGTGGCAACTCGGCAAGAACACGAAGACGTCGCGGGAGAACAATCAGATTACGAGTTCGCTTTCGGCTGAGCCGGTGCCCGTGACGACGTTCCTCCCGCGGCAGGATTCGTCGGCGCCCGACGATCAGTGGCGACGGGTCACCGCGACGGGGCACTATCGCCCAGAGGGCCAAGTGTTGGTGAGGCTCCGGATGGTCCAGAGTGAACCTGCGTTCGAGGTGCTGGTGCCGTTTAGCGTCGACGGGGGCCCGACCGTGCTGGTCGACCGCGGCTACGTGCGTCCGCTGGAGGGATCCAAGGCGCCGCCCATGGCCGCGCTGCCGACGGGCACGGTGACGATCACTGGGCTGCTGCGAGACTCCGAGCCCTTCCCAACGGGCAAGGAGCCGTTCCGCGAGAATGGCGCACAACAGGTCTACGCGATCAACACCGCCCAGATCGCGACGGTGACCGGAGTCCCGTTGGCCGGCTCATACCTGCAACTCGTCGACCATCAGCCCGGCGGCCTCGGCGTGATCGGCCTACCTCACCTCGACGCCGGTCCGTTCCTGTCCTATGGGATTCAGTGGATCGCCTTCGGGATCATCGCGCCCATCGGCGTCGGCTACTTCGTGGTGTCCGAGGTGCGGCAACGACGCCGAGAAAGGGCCTTTGCGGACGCCGCGCAAAAGTCATCGGCACCACCGACTACCGACGAGAAGCTCGCCGACCGGTACGGCCGACGGCGCTGATCGCCACCGCGGCGATCACCGCCAGAGCCGTCACGGCACGCGACAACACGACCGATCGACGGAGATCACCAACGTCCGGCCTGCGGCCGTCGCCGAGCGTTGGCCGGATCTCTAGGCCGTGCGCGTACTGCGTCGGTCCGCCCAGGGCCACGTCAAGCGCACCTGCGAACGCCGCCTCGACGACGCCCGCGTTCGGACTGGGGTGCCGCGCCGCGTCGCTACGCCAGGCATGCAGTGACGTGGCTGAGCTTCCGCCGACGACCGGCGCACTCACGGCCACCAGCAGGCCGGTGAGGCGTGCCGGCAGGTAGTTCACGACGTCGTCGAGTCGGGCTGCAGCCCAACCGAACCGGGCGTAACGCGGGGATCGGTGACCGATCATTGCGTCGAGTGTGTTGATCCCGCGGTAGGCGATCAGCCCGGTTGCTCCGCCGACCGCGCCCCACCACAGCGGCGCAACCGCCGCGTCGGAGGTGTTCTCGGCGACCGACTCCAGCGCAGCGCGGGTCAGTCCCGCGGTGTCCAACGAGTCTGGATCGCGTCCGCACAGGGACGGCAACACGGCTCGCGCCCCGTCGACGTCGCCCCGGTCTAGCCGTCGCGCCATCTCGTCACCCGTTCTGGCCAGCGAGGTGCCGCCAAGGGTCACGAACGTCGCAATGGCCGTGTAGCCCGCAGTCCACGCTGCGCCGCGGCGCGCCGCCGCCCGCTCCGCGACGGCACTGCCAACGACCAGCGCACCCAACAGAGCGCCCACGTGGGCAATCCCCGCGACCCTGCCGTCGGAGTACGTCAGCCTCTCCAACCGCGACGCACCCCGCCCGAAGAGTGCCACCGGATGTCCGCGCTGCGGATCGGCCAACAACAAGTCGGCGAGATAGCCGGTTGCGATGCCGACGGCACGCGCGCGAGATGTCGGCACAAACACTTCGGCAGCGTCTCACGAGGTGATGTACTCGACCGTATGAGGTTCGGTCCAGCACGGCGACCGAGGCGGGTCGTCGACCTGCTGAACCCCGCTGCGGCACTGCTACCCGCGGCGAACGTGATCATGCAGCTGTCGTCGCCTGGCGTTGGCTACGGGGTCGTGGAGAGCCCGGTGGACACCGGAAACGTGTACGAACATCCGTTCAAGCGCGCCCGCACCACGGGCACCTATCTCGCGGCTGCCACACTCGGCACCGACGCCGACCGTGCGTTGATCCGCGCCGAGGTCGACAGGGTGCACGCGCGCGTGCGTTCGACGTCGTCAAGCCCGTTGTCCTACAACGCCTTCGACCCGCACCTTCAGCTCTGGGTAGCGGCGTGCCTGTACCGCTACTACGTCGACATGCACGAATACCTGTACGGCCCACTGGACGACGAGTCCGCGGACGCGGTGTACCGGGATGCCAGCAACCTCGGCACCACGCTCCAGGTCCGGGCGAACATGTGGCCACAGGACAGGGCGGCATTCGACGAATTCTGGAAGCGATCCCTCGACCAACTCCGAATCGATCCCCCGGTTCGAGAACACCTGCACGGCGTCGCGGCGTTGGCATTCCTGCCCGCACCGCTGCGGTTACTCGCCGGGGGTTTCAACCTGTTCGCGACGACGGGCTTCCTCACCACTGAGTTTCGCGAGCACATGGCCCTGTCCTGGACCCCAGGTCAGCAGCGACGATTCGACTGGCTTCTGACCGGTCTGCGCGTCGCCGACCGCGTGATTCCACGCGACGTGTGGATTCTCGGCTACCGCCTGTACCTGTGGGACATGCGGAATCGAGCACGCCGCGGGATGCCCGTCGTCTGACACCGTCGCAAGATCGTGACGCAGTATCACCTCATCGACTCCGTGAAGGACTGCCATACTTTTGTTTACGACCGGGGAAAGGGCTGACGCACAGAAAGGACGCCGGCAGACACCGGCAAACGGCTTACCTCGCGGTGCTGACAGTCATCGCACGAACTGACAGGGCGAATCAATGGACTTCGGATCATTGGACCTCGGGACGTGGCGGCTGGTCGGGTTCGTTCTCTTTGGCATCGGTGCGCTCGCGACGGTCCTCGCGATCATCGCAATCATCGTGATGTTCCGCGGGGGCAAGACCAACGTCTCTTCCCAGCGGGCCAGATCGGATCGCGACGATTTCGAGGACGACTCCGACGAGGACCATGACGAGGACCATGACGACGGTGCCGACGAAGACGACGTCGACGAAGACGTCGGCCCCTATCGCGGCAACCCTCGAACCGAGTCGGCAACTCCTTCACGGATTCGCACCGGAGACGTTCGCGATAGAGACGGCGGCCCCGCGTCACCGCCGGTGGGGCTGAGTGATTTCAGCGGGAACCTGTTCGCGGAGCCGACGAACGTGCCTGCGCCTCGGCAGCCTATTCGCGTGACGCGGGACGAACCCCACGTCCCATCCCCCGACTGGTACACCTATCCCGACGTGGTGGATCCCGAACCGGCGGTGGACGACGCAGCCGAAAACCCCTTCGCACCGTTTGCGAAGGCACGCCACGCGGAACCTCCATCCACTCCACCCGTATTGGCGCCTGCGAGCGCCGGAGAACCGCGACGCCCGTCCCGCGCGTGGTACGACGACGCCCCGGAAGCTGGCGAGGTTTCGTCCACACCGCCTGCGCGCCAACCGGATACGCGATCCACACCGGCAGCCGTGCAACCAGCCAACTTTCCGTGGGCACAGGCGACGGCCGCGTCGGCAGTTCCGGCGCCCGCGCAGTCCCCTGCTCCGGAACGCGAAGGGGCGCAACGGCCTCGCGATGAACGGTACGACGAGTCTGCAGACTCCGACTCCGAACGCGTTCCGGCTGAACCCACTGCGACCGCGCGCCATTCCGAAACTCGCTCCGCTGCAACGATTCCCGTTGCACCCGATACCGTCGCGCCGAACCACCGTTCGGATTCGGGGCCAATCGACGTCACCTCCAACGCATCGGCGCGCCACGCCGAAACCCGCTCAGCTGCAACGGACAGTGCCGTACGAGCTCCCGCTGTACAAGCTCCCGCTGTACAAGCTCCCGCCGTACCGACCCCACCCGTGCCCGACGTCCCGGTGAACCAAGACCCAGACGCGCCTGCAGCCGACTGGTACGACGACCCCGACGGGTCAGGCGGTGAGCGATGGTGGGACGGGAGGGGCTGGACGAAGCATCGCCGAGTCCGTTCCGAGGCGCAGCCCGACGACAGCGGTCGCCAGCGCACTTCTGCCAGCAGACCACCAGCGGGAACAATCGAATTGGGCGGTGGCCTTTGGGCGGTCCCATCGACTACCCCGTCCGACGGCCCGCCAGGTGATCAGGCTCCACCGCGCGCGCCGGGGTGGTACCGCGATCCATCCGGCTCCGGCGGACGCCGGTTCTGGGATGGGTCGCAGTGGACGAGCGGGGTCTAGGCCCGCTTGCTCACCGGGTGTTCAGGTCGACGGCGGCGCGGACGAGAGCCTTGAACGCCTCGTCATTCAATTCGTCGTCCTTCCCGATGTCGATGGCGCGCCTGGCGTTGCCGTCCAGGCTCGAGTTGAACACGCCTGCCGGGTCGTCGAGCGAGGCGCCCTTGGCGAACGTCACCTTGACCTTGTCCTTGTAAGTCTCACCGGTGCAGATCATTCCGTCGTGATACCACGTAGGGACGCCCCGCCACTTCCACTCCTCGACGACGTCGGGGTCGCTCGCCTTGATGAGCTTGCGAACCAACGCGAGCATGTCCCCTCGCCAATCCCCCAACTCCTCGATCCTGGCGTCGATCTTCTGGCTGGGCGATTCCTCCGCCACTAGCGCACCTCCTGAATCTTGATCATGTTGCCCGCGGGATCGCGCACAGAGCAGTCGCGTATCCCGTACGGCTGCTCGGTTGGCGGCTCGACGATCTCGACACCGTCGGCCTCCAGCTTCGCGAAGACCCCGTCGAGGTCCTTCGTCGCCAGCATCAAGATCGCGTAGGTCCCCTTGGCCATCATCTCGGTGATGGTGCGGCGCTCGTCGTCGGTGATGCCAGGGTCGACGGCGGGCGGAGTCAGGACGATGGCCGTCGCAGTCTCGTCGGCCGGACCCACGGTGATCCACCGCATCGTGCCGCGGCCGACGTCGAGGCGGACCTCGAAACCGAGGGTGTCGCGGTAGAAGGCGAGCGAGGCCTCCGGATCGGTGTGCGGCAGGAAGGTGGTGTGAATTCTGACGTCCATGCCGATCACGATACGAAGGGCACCGCGAGTGGTGCTTCTCGATTCCTGATCGGTCTTGTCACCTGCTTGGCGACGCAAGACGGCATCCCCGCCGTGGCGGCCGCCGACTGATCGCGGTAGGCACTCGGCGACATGCCGACCAGCTCGCTGAACCGCGTGCTGAAGGTGCCAAGCGAGGAGCAGCCGACTGCGAAGCAGACGTCCGTCACGCTCTTGTCGCCGCGTCGCAGCAGGGTCATCGCCCGTTCGATGCGCCGCGTCATCAGGTAGGCGTACGGGGACTCGCCGTATGCGAGGCGGAATTGGCGCGATAGATGTCCGGCCGACATGTTCGCGCCGCGGGCGAGTGAGTCGACGTCCAGCGGCTGCGCGTAGTCCCTGTCGATCCGGTCGCGAACCCTGCGAAGCACCGCCAGATCGCGCAGGCGCTGATCGTCAGGTGCGCTGCTCACCTCAGCGATGGTGCCATGTGCCGCATAGGTTGTGCATGTGGTGTTCGACGTCGACGCGATTCGCGCACACTTCCCAGCCCTTCGGGACGGGGCTGCGCATTTCGACGGCCCCGGCGGTTCACAGACACCCGACACCGTCGCGGATGCCATCCGGTT
>Ga0207641_10001484_pt1 | contig 23002 bp, 21 predicted proteins | sample KBSSwiS62_FD_184306 | JGI IMG/M metagenome (GOLD analysis project Ga0207641, IMG submission 184306) | Switchgrass rhizosphere microbial communities from Kellogg Biological Station, Michigan, USA - KBS Switchgrass S6-2 (SPAdes) (version 2) | ecosystem: Host-associated > Plants > Roots >... | reverse complement strand
AACCACGAAGACTGCCTATTCTACAGGGGTGAGGGCGACTAATGATCGCCCGCTGGCGCGGTCCTCGCGACGGCACGGGCGTCGTGGCCTCCCATTACTTGACGCCTTGGCCGGCCCCCGGCCATACTCGATCGCACATGTTTCAGCAGCAACTCATTTCCTGCATGGTTTGGTGGTGGCGCATCTCCTGACGGAGAGGGCCCCGTTCGCTGCTTTTACACCTAAGTTTCTTCGAGCGAAAAACCCATCTCCGGTAGCCCCGAGATGGGTTTTTTGCGTTTGGGCCTGGCTTTTTCGTCGAGCCGGGAAGATTTAGGGAACACAGGAGTCCTGGCGTTGAAACCGCCCTTCGACATATCTGGTGACCTCGACACGCCGGTCTCGGCGTTCATGAAGCTTGCGTCGTTTTCGCCCCGCTTCCTGCTCGAGAGCGTCGAAGGTGGCGAGCGGTTGGCCCGCTACTCCTTCATCGGCTTCGGTGACGGCTTGGAAGTGAAGCTGGATCGTGATGGCCTCATGATCGGACGCGAACGGCGGCCGATACCCGCTACCAGCGTTGAGCTATTGGACGCACTGCGCCATGCGCTGAAGCTAGCGCCGGCACCCCAGCCGAACATAGCGGGGGTGCCGCTGGCGGGTGGCTTAGTGGGCTACTCGTCGTACGATGTGGTGCGGTACTTCGAACGTCTTCCCGCCCGTATCCAGAGTGACACCCCCGCCCTCCATTACATTGCCCCTCGCTCCCTCCTCGTCTTCGACCACCTGACCCGCGGCATCGCCCTGGTCCACGCCGGCTCTGAAGCAGAACGGCAGTCTCTGAGGAAAGAAGTCATACGTGCACTGCGTGGGGCGCTCCCCAACGGCAATCGGCCCGGGCGCTACTCCGACCCTACTCAGACCTACACGCGAAGCGACTACCTCGCCGGTGTGAAGCGAACGCAGGAATACATCGCCGCCGGCGACGTCTACCAGTTGGTTCTATCCGCACGCTTCTCAGGTCGACATGAGATCGACCCATTCCAGGCGTATCGTGCACTTCGCCTCATCAACCCCTCGCCCTACATGTACTACTGCGCCCTCGGCGATGTCACAGTCGTCGGTTCATCGCCTGAAGCGCTCGTCAAACTCAAGGGCGGACTGGCACAGCTGCGGCCCATCGCGGGAACGCGGCCGCGGTCGGACGATGCTGAGGTCGATGTCGCGCGTGAGGCTGAGTTACGGGCGGATCCGAAAGAGAATGCTGAGCACGTCATGCTCGTGGACCTGGCGCGCAACGATCTCGGTCGCGTCGCCAGCGCGGGGACTGTTCGCGTTGAGCCGTACCGCGCGATCGAACGGTACAGCCACGTGATGCATATGGTCAGCGGCGTGCACGGTCAGCTGGCGCCGGGCTCCGACGCCTTCGATCTTTTCGCTGCGGCGTTTCCCGCGGGCACGCTGGTCGGCGCACCCAAAGTGCGCGCAATGCAGATCATCGATGAGCTCGAGCCCACCAACCGCGGTCTATATGGCGGCACAGTCGGTTATTTCGGTGCGGGCGGCGACATGGACCATGCCATCACCATCCGGACCCTGGTGTTCAACGGTGACGAATACAGCTTCCAGGCGGGCGCGGGAATCGTTGCCGACAGCGTGCCGGAAACAGAGTATGAAGAAGTTCTCGCCAAAAGTGGCTCAATGGTGCGAGGGCTGGAGTTGGTGAGGAACGGTCTATGAAGCCTCGTTTGTTGTTGATCGACAATTACGACTCGTTTACCTACAACCTCGTGCAGGCGTTCCTGATGTTGGGAGCCGACGTTCAGGTTTATCGCAATGATGCGATAACACCGGATGCCGCCAAAAAGCTCCAACCTTCACACCTGTGCATTTCACCGGGTCCCGGTACTCCGTACGATGCAGGTGTGTCCATGGACATGATCCGCGCCTTCGCCGGATCGATCCCGGTGTTCGGGGTGTGCCTCGGACATCAGTCGATTGTGGAGGTGTTTGGAGGCAAGGTCGTGCGGGCGGGCCGTTTGATGCACGGTAAGACCTCTACAGTCGATCATGATGGACGCGGGTTGTTTGCCGGGCTGCCCCAGCCTTGTGAGGTGGGTCGTTACCATTCGCTCATCGCCGCGCCGGAAACCCTGCCAACCCACATCGAGGTGACTGCGCGCACGCCCGAGGGCGAGATCATGGGTGTTCGTCACCGGACGCTCATGGTGGAGGGCGTGCAATTCCATCCGGAAAGCATCCTGACACCGGATGGTCCGAAGTTGATGCAGAATTTCCTGGATTTCACCGGCGGCGAGCGCAAGAGCGCCCCGGCAGGAGTGCCTCATGCCTCCCTCGCGTGACACCCTCGAGCGGCTTCTCAACCGCCGCGATCTGAGTGAGTTGGAATCGGAGGAGCTGTTGTATCAGTTGACCGATCCAACGGGATCGCAGGCAATGGTCGGCGCCGTGCTGGCGGCTTTGCGCACCAAGGGCGTCAATGCCGATGAAGTTCGTGGTTTTGCTAAAGGAATGCGCCGCCTCGCACGGCGGCCGCACATACCGGCGGAGGTCCGCGGTATTGATGTCGTAGGGACCGGAGGGGACTCTTCGGGAAGCGTCAACATTTCAACCGGCACCGCCTTGCTGACGGCCGCTTGCGGGGTTCCGGTACTCAAACATGGAAATCGCTCAGTTTCCAGCCGTGCTGGCAGTGCTGACGTGCTCGAGGCGTTGGGCCTGAAGATTCCGCTGGATGAGAAGCAGGCAGCTGATTGTCTGGCCGCTTCCGGCTTCACGTTCCTGTTCGCGCCGCATTTCCATCCGGCCATGAAGACGGTTGCTCCGGTGCGCAGTGCCTTGGGCGTGCGAACTATTTTCAATATCCTGGGGCCGCTGATGAATCCGGCCACCCCGCCGTTTCATCTGATCGGCGCATTCAGCCTCGACATTGCACGGCTCATTGCCGACACGCTGGCCGGAATGGAAATCGAGCGGACGTTCGTGGTTCACGGCGCGGAGGGTTGGGATGAGCCGACACCGATCGGCTCCTTCACGCTGTTCGACGTTCGACCCGGCCAGGTTGATATGCAGATCAGAGTGCCCGCGGACTATGGATTGAAGACCTGTCAGGCATCGGATCTGGCGGGTGGTGATGCGCAACAGAACGCCCGGGCTCTCGAGGCCGTGTTGAATGGTCAGGATCGGGGCGCGCACCGGGATTGCCTGTTGTTGGGCACGGCGTTGGCCCTCGAGGTTGTGGGCCGCACGAGATCTCCGCAGGAGGGTGTGGAGATTGCCGCTGCGGCGATCGACAGTGGCAAGGCGCGCCAGGTGCTGCAATCGCTGCTCGCCTTTTCGAAAGGCGCGGCGACGGCCTCCAGCGACCACGCGGCGCCGGCGTCCGGCGATCAAGCGGCTTCCGGACATCATGCGGTCCCTGCCTCGAGTGGTCCACCGCCTGCGGTGAAGGTGTCGGCCGCCAATGATCACGCGCCGCCACCTGAGGCGGCGGCCCCCAGCGATCGGTCGTCGCCGACTGTCGCGACAGTGGCCCCTGCTACGAGTCGCAGCTCATGAGCGACTTCTTACAACAAATGGCCGCCGGAAGCCGCGAGCGCCTCGAGGCGGCGCGCAACACTCGGTCGGAGGCGGCGCTGCTCCAGGCAGCGGAAGCGATGGCGCCCGCTCCCAAGCTGACAACCCATCCAGAGCGCTTCGACCTGATCGCCGAGCTCAAACTCCGCTCCCCGGCCGTGGGCCAACTCAAAGCCGGGACGGAAGACGTCGCCGCGCGAGTAACCACATACGCGCGTGCCGGTGCCGCGGCGGTGTCTGTGTTGACTGAGCCGAGCCGGTTCGATGGCTCGATGAGCCATCTGGAACAGGCGACGCAGGCGCTCGGGCCCCTCAACGTGCCGGCGATGCGCAAAGACTTTCTGGTTGATCCGTACCAGATTCTCGAAGCGCGGCTGGCCGGCGCCGGCGGTGTGCTCGTCATCATTCGAATGCTCCCGCCATCCGGCATCCAGGAGATGTTGGAATGCGCGGAAAGGCTCGGCCTGTTCGTGCTGCTCGAGGCCTTCGACGAAGCGGATATCGAAATAATGCATCAGGTGCTCGGCCCGAGTGCGGTATCCGCCGCGGCAACACGGGCCGCGCCGGTGTTGGCGGGCCTCAACTGCCGTGACCTGACTTCACTGCAGATCGTCCCCCAGCGGCTGCTGGAGCTGGCGCACCTTCTGCCCAAACATGTTCCGCGGGTAGCGGAGAGCGGAGTGGTAACGCCCGAAGATGCTGGCCGCGTGGCCGCAGCCGGCTACGAGCTGGCGTTGGTCGGAAGTGCTCTCATGCAAGGTGGCGATCCGCACACTTTGGCAGCGGCCATGCTCAAAGCGGGCCGCCAAGCCCACAGCAGCGGCCAAACCCGCAGCAGCAGTCAAGCCCACAGCGGCCGTGAGGGCCACGGCGATCGTCAGGACCGCAACGACCGTGGCAGCGACCCTGGAAGCCACAGCCAATGACCCCGCCTCAACCCAAGCTGTGGATCAAAATCTGCGGCATGACCACGCCGGAAGCAGTCGAGGCCTCCCTTGCTGCCAACGTCGACGCCATTGGCTTCGTGTTTGCCGAGTCGGTTCGAAAGGTGACGCCGGCTGAAGCCGCAAGTCTGGCTGCACCCGCGCGCGGCCGGGTCGTTTGCGCGGCGGTGACGCGCCATCCCACGCAGCAGTTGATTGACGAAATCATTGAAGTGTTTCAACCCGATCTGCTACAAACTGACAGCGACGATCTGCGCGCCCTGCGCCTGCCGCGCGAGCTCCAGTTGCTTCCGGTCTTTCGCAGTGAGGCGCACGACCCGCCGCCCCGGTTGCTGTTCGAAGGCCACACCAGTGGCAGCGGCCGTACCGCGGATTGGAACACCGCGACCCAGCTTGCTCGCCAGACCGAATTGATCCTGGCCGGTGGCCTGAATGCAACCAACGTTGCAACCGCCATCGCGACAGTCAACCCATTTGGCGTTGATGTATCGAGCGGCGTTGAAGAGCGCCCGGGTATCAAGAGCCAAACTGAAATCATGCGCTTCGTGTCAGCGGCACGAAGTAACCAGGGAGCGGGTATGCCCGCAGGGTGCGGACATGTGCGCACGGGCGATCGCGCGAGCGATGCCCCGGATCGACGGTGAGCGGGCAGGGCCCGCGCAGAAGGAGACCAGAAATGACAGCCCCCCAATTTGACAGCGAGCGCCTGCTTGCTGACGCCATCGCCGGCAAATTCCCGGACGCCCAGGGCCGCTTCGGGCCCTTCGGCGGCCGCTTTGTGCCCGAAACGCTCATTCCAGCGCTGGAGCGCCTGGAAGACGGTATTCGCAAGCACCTGCATGCCAGCGACTTCCAGACCGAATACAAAACGCAGCTCAAGAGCTGGGTTGGCCGGCCCACCGCGCTGACCTATGCCGCGCGGCTTTCTGAACGATGGGGCGCGAAGATCTGGTTGAAGCGCGAGGATCTGGCGCACACCGGTGCGCACAAGATCAACAACGCGATCGGTCAGGCCTTGCTGGCAAAGCGCCTGGGCGCCAAGCGGATCATCGCCGAGACCGGTGCGGGCCAACACGGTGTCGCCAGTGCCGCGGCGTGTGCCCGGCTCGGACTGCCCTGCGTCGTCTACATGGGTGCCGTTGACATGGAGCGCCAGGCTCCCAACGTTGGACGCATGCGCCTTCTCGGTGCTGAAGTTGTTCCTGTCACCAGCGGCGACAAAACTCTGCGCGCGGCAATCGACGAAGCACTGCGGGACTGGGTAGCCGACCCTCTGGATACGTACTACCTCATTGGATCCGCGGTCGGCCCGCATCCCTTCCCGTACCTGGTGCGCGAACTTCAGGCCGTTATCGGCCGCGAAGCGCGGACCCAGATGCTCGAGGAAGCGGGCGGACTGCCTGACGTGCTGATCGCATGCGTCGGAGGTGGCTCCAACTCTATTGGTGCCTTCCATGCCTTCGTTCCGGACAAGTCCGTCGCCATCATTGGTGTTGAAGCAGGTGGTCGTGGCAAGGGCCTGGGTGAGAACGCGGCAACCCTCTCTTACGGCAGCCCCGGGGTGTTGCAAGGTAGTTTCTCCATGTTGCTGCAGGATCAGGACGGCCAGATCCAGGAGACTCATTCAGTTTCCGCGGGCCTGGACTACCCGGGTGTTGGCCCGGAGCACGCGCTGCTGCTGGCCGCGGGCCGGGTTCGCTATCAGACTGCATCCGATGAGGAAGCCCTGGAGGCCGTGAAAGCATTGAGCGAATCCGAGGGAATTCTTCCCGCTCTCGAAAGTGCGCATGCATTGATCGGCGCCCGGCAATGGGCGCAGAAACATCCCGGCTCGCGGATCCTCGTGTGCCTCTCCGGAAGAGGTGACAAGGACATGCCGACACTCCAGAACACGTTGCTGGCAGGTGCACGATGAAACTCCGTGACAGCATCAGTGAGGCCGTGCGGGCAGCGAGCAAGGGCGGTGAGCCGGCGTTGGTTGCGTTTCTGACAGCCGGTTATCCGAGCAAGGACAAGTTTCGCGAGCACCTTCAGGCGGTGGCGGCGGGAGCCGATGTAGTCGAGATCGGGGTCCCCTTTACTGATCCGATGGCGGACGGCGTGACGATTCAGCGCTCGAGCCAGGCGGCCCTGGCGCAAGGCGTGAATCTGCGCTGGATCTTCTCCGAGCTCGAGGCCACACGCGTCAAAGCGCCGCTGATCCTGATGAGCTACCTCAACCCGCTGTTGGCTTTTGGCCTGGAGAAGCTGGCGGAAGCGGCTGCCCGCTCGAACGTGGCCGGGTTCATCGTGCCGGACCTGCCGCTCGATGAAGGCGCCGATCTGCGCAAGGCCCTCGATGCGCAGGGAGTCGCCATGATCCAGATGGTGACCCCTGTAACCAAGCCGGAGCGCCTGAAACAGCTCTGCGAGAGCAGCCAGGGTTTCGTGTACGCGGTCACGATGACGGGCACGACCGGCAAGAATGTTTCCATTCCAGCGGAGGTAATGACCTACCTGGATAGCGTACGCTCACTGTCGAAGACGCCTGTGTGCGCTGGCTTCGGAATTCGCAGCCGTGAGCAGGTCGAGTTGCTTCGCGGGCACGTTGATGGTGTTGTAGTGGGATCCGCGCTGGTGGAAGTTCTGGAGCGCGGCGGGAATCCAACTGAATGGCTGGGCACATTACGCCCCAAACGGTGAGCTCTCGTTACTGGAAGCTCGCGGTCCTGCTGGCCGCGCTTTCCATGGTGGGACCGTTCACGATCGACACGTTCTTTCCGTCGTTTCACGCCATCGCGGCCGATTTTGGCCTGAGCAAGTGGGCTGTCCAGCAGACACTGACGGCCTACATGCTACCCCTGTCGATCATGTCGCTGATCCAGGGGCCTGTATCCGATGCCCTGGGCCGCCGTCCGGTGGTTCTCACAGGGTTGTGCATGTACACACTGGCCTCCGTGGGTTGCGCCTTTGCGCCGAACTTCGCCATGTTGCTGCTGTTCCGGGCCTTGCAGGGAGTCAGTGCCGGTGTCGGAATGATCATTGGCCGAGCCGTCATCCGCGACCTGTTCGAGGGCCCGCAGGCTCAGAAGCTGTTGAGCCTCGTGACCATGTTGTTTGCGTTTGCTCCGGCCGTAGCGCCCGTCATCGGCGGCTGGATCCACGTCACTCTGGGGTGGCATGCCGTGTTTGGGTTCATGGCGCTGTTTGGCCTGTCTCTGGCTCTGGGCGCGTACTGGCTGCTTCCTGAGACCCACCCTGAGGACAAGCGCTCGCGCCTGCATGTCCGGACCCTGGCGCGGACCGCCTGGTCAGTGGTGTGTCATCGCGAATTTCTGTTACTCGCGGTGGCGATGGGTGCGAACTTTGCCGCCCTGATGGGCTTCATTGGAGCCGCGCCCTTCGTGGTGGTCGACCACTGGCATCTGAAGGAGACCGAGTTTGCCAACCTGTTTGTCCCGGTGATCGGCGGCCTCATTTCCGCCGCTTATGTTTCCGGGCGGATGGCGGGCCGCTTCACCTATGCCCAGCAGTCGCGCCTGGGGTTCATGCTGGCGATGAGCGGCTCAGGCCTGATGATATTGATACTGGCGATCTTCCCTGCCGCTTCGATCTTCATTCAACAGATTATCCTGGCCATGATTGCTTTCGGCGCACAGCTCGCCGGTCCCACCCTGAGCCTGCGGATGCTCGATCTGTTTCCACACGCGCGTGGCTCGGCCGCCTCGGTTCAGTCGTGCGTCTCGATCGCGATCTCCGCGTTGGTGTTCGGTTTTATCGCGCCCGCCCTGAGCGACTCGATGTTGTCGCTGGCTGAAGGATCCTTCTGCGCGGCTCTCATCGGCTTCGGCCTGTGGCGCTGGTCCCAACACCACGTGCGTCACGCTTGCTGAGAACGACTCATGGATCGCGCAGCCCGACTCGTCGCTGTAGCGCTCGTTTGCCGGCGGCGCCCGCGAGCTCCGCGATCCGGATCGCGACCGCTTCGGGCATCACCTGGTACTTCGGGTTCGTCGCGAGGCGCTGCTCGACAATGAGCAGTGCCTCGCCGGTTTCTCGCCGCGCGAGCAGAGTCGCCACCAGGTTGTTGGCCAACTTGTCGGCCGCGCGCACATCGTCCCAGGCGGAGGTTGCCGTCAAAACAGCTCGATGTTCCGACAAGTCACTGTGCGTCCGGAGCCAGCGCTCAATCTCCTCCCACCCTTGCGCCGAGGCACGTACCCGGAATTTGGCATGGACGACATCCAACATGCGGCCGCGCTCAATCTCGTGTTCCCTCTGAGCCCGCTCAGCCAATCTCTCCTGACGGGTCTTGCTGTCGATCCCCAACTCCCACCGGTGCTCAAACATCGCACCGGCCACGAGTGCGAACATCAGCAGCAGCGCCAATTGCACTATCAGAATCATCGTGAACAGCGCCGCACCTTCAACCGCAGTCCAATACGCCGCAAAGCCGACCAGCACCATCACCCCAATGATCAAGAGATAGTCCCGCCCTAGCCGCGAAACCACCGCATACAACGCGGGCGGCCAGACGGCCTTGAATACATTCCGGGTGTATCCGAGCACGGCAACGTGGGCGGGCAGAATCATTGCCACCGCAATGACACCCACGATCCCGACGCGAGCAGCGAACAGAAACTCGGTTCCCACGAGAGCCGCCAGCACCAGCGGCCGCTGCTCACTCACGGGATTGACCATTTCAACAGACAGCACCGGCGGCTCGTCCTCGCCGGCGATGACGGAATCGAACAGGACGAAGCAGTATTTGAAGAACCAGGAGAACAGGATCAGTCCCAGGGGGATTCCCGTGAAACCGGCCATGACGGCCAGTCGCAGGCCGAGGGCGAAGGTCACCGCCAATATCAGCGGTGTACTATGAATCGGTACTAGGAAGTAACGTTTCACTTTCCATGTGGGCCGAACGCCACCCTCCAAACTTGTAGTATCCCACCGCCAGAAGTGTTGCGAAGGCCGACGAGAGTGGAAAGGCCCACCAGATCCCAACCTCCCCGAAATGCGCGGTGAGGATCTGCGCGAGCGGAATGCGAACCCCGAGGAGCGCAATCGCCAGCGAAATGAGCGGTGCCATCACGGCCCCGGTGGCGCGGACGACGCCAAACAAAACCAGCGTGACGCCGAAGAAAATGAACGAGGGCGTGGCGATTCGGTTGATCTGTACAGCCGCGGCCATCGCCACGGAGCCATCCTGCAGATACAGCGAGTACGCTGTCGTGTTGAGAATCTCGACGAGCCCCGCCATGAAGCCGGTCAGAAGGGTTGCGTACACCACGCCGACGCGCGCGATCGAGGCCACCCGATCCCATTTGCGGGCACCGACATTCTGGGCCGCCATGCTGGAGACCGCCATTCCGACGGCAAAAGCAGGCATCTGAATGTAGTTCCACAATTGGATGGTGGCGCCGTAAGCGGCTGCCGTGTCCACTCCGTAACGATTGACGATCGAGATCATCACGAGGCCGCTCAGCGACAGCACGAGCATCTGGGCGCTCATGGGGATGCCCTTCCTGATGAGCGTCCCAATCACCGGCCAGTCCAGCCGCAACAGATGCAACTCATCCTTGTGTATCGCCAACGGGTGACGCTGGCGATACAGATACACCATCATCGCCGTGAAGCTGATCGCCTGCGAAACAAAGGTCGCCAGCGCCGATCCCGCGATGCCGAAGCGTGGAATGGGACCCACGCCAAAGATGAATACAGGGTTCAACGCGATGTCGAAGGCAACCGAGACCAACATGAAATAAAACGGTGTCTTCGAGTCACCGGCGCCGCGCAGAGTCGACATCACGAAAGCGTACATGTACAAAAGCGGCGTTGCCAGAAACATGACGCGCATGTAGGTCACTGCGAGGGGCAACGAGTCCGCCGGCGCTTTCATTGCCACCAACAACGGCTGACAGATCAGCTGGCCCGTGACAGCCATCGCCAAGGAAATACCCGCGAAAAAGGTGGCGCTCGTGCCGACGACTTTCTTCGCGTGCGCCATGTTATTGGCGCCGATGCTCTGTCCCACGATGATACTAGTGGCCAGTGCTACGCCGAATGCCATGGCGATGAGCAGAAACATGATCATGTTGGCGGTGGACGTGGCTGTGAGGGCCGCCTCGCCCAGATACCGCCCGACCCAGATGGAATTCACCGAGCCGTTGAGTGACTGCAGTACGTTGGCAAACAGGATCGGCAGCGCGAACTTGAAGAGTCCACGACTGATCGAGCCCTCGGTCAGCGACGGGCGTTGCACACGAGTATCCACACACTTCCCAGTACTGTCAGCGCCCAGCCAGGCCAGAACGTGAGGCCATCCACGCCCAGCCACACCAGGCCGCCGAGCAGAATCGCCGCGCCGATGGTGACGCCATCGCGACGGCGCCCCGCCTTGCGCATCTCCGCTCTCATTTCCTCGAGCGCGGGAGAATCCACGTGCATGTGAAAAATGCCGCCTTGCGATCTGTGCACCGCCGCTTTCAGGAGTGAGGGCAGCGCGCGGGCGGCTTCGAGCAACTCCGGCATCTGCATACGCACGTTCTTGAACACCTGGCGTATACCGACCCGTTCCCGCATCCACTCGCGCAGGATGGGGCTCGCGGTCTTCCAGATGTCGAGCTGCGGGTACAGGTCCCGCCCCAGTCCCTCGACGTTGAGCAGCGTCTTCTGCAGCAGAATCAACTGGGGTTGGATCTGCATGTTGAAACGCCGCGAGATCTCAAACAATCTCACCAGAATGTTCCCGAAGGAGACATCCTGCAAAGGTCGATCGAAGATCGGCTCGAGCACGGTGCGGATGGCGGATTCCATCTCATCCACCCGCGTGTCGGGGGGTACCCATCCTGACTCCACGTGGAGCAGTGCGACGCGGCGGTAATCGCGGTCAAACACCGCCAGAAAGTTCTCCGCCAGATAATTCTGATCGCGCGGGTCCAGTGTCCCCATGATCCCGAAATCCACGGCCGCATAGCGCGGATTACCCGGGTCGTTGACCATCACGAAGATGTTTCCCGGGTGCATGTCCGCGTGGAAGAAGTTGTGGCGGAACACCTGGGTGAAGAATATGCGCACGCCATTTTCCGCCAGCAGCGGGATGTTCGTCCCCACCGAGCGCAGCCGCTCCAGGTCGCTGATCGGAACTCCATGGATGCGCTCCACCACCATCACGTTGATGCGGCAGTAGTCCCAGTAGACTTCGGGGACGTAGAGGAGATCGGAGCCGGCGAAGTTGCGTTTGAGCTGGGATGCGTTGGCGGCCTCGCGCATCAGGTCGAGCTCGTCGAGAATGGTTTTCTCGTACTCGCCCACCACTTCAACGGGCCGCAGGCGCCGGCTCTCGCTCCAGTAACGTTCCGCCAGGCGAGCGAGCGCATAGAGCACTTCGAGATCGCGCTGAATGACTTCCCGCATGCCGGGACGTAACACTTTGACTACGACGTCCGTGCCGTCCTGCAGCTGTGCCGCATGGACCTGGGCAATGGAAGCCGCGGCGAGGGGCGTTTCATCGAAGGCGGCAAACGCGTCTAAAACACCGCGACCCAACTCCTTCTCAACGATCGTGCGTGCGACCGAGCCGGGAAATGGTGGCACCCGGTCCTGTAGCTTTGCGAGCTCCTCAGCAATGTCCTCCGGCAACAGATCCCGGCGCGTGGAAACCGCCTGCCCGAACTTCACGAAGATCGGACCGAGCTCCTGCAACGCCAGCCGCAGACGTTCGCCGCGGTTGGCTGAGCGGCGGCGCTCGAACCAGACATCCGGTGACAGAAAAAACACGAACCGCAGCGGCCGGTACAGATGCGTGGCCCGGACAAACTCATCCAGGCCGTGTTTCAGCAGAACACGTTGGATCTGGATCAGGCGGGCGAGAACACGGAGCTTCACGGGCGAGTCAGCAGATCAATCCGCGCAGCAAGACGGTCCACGTCCTCGCGAAGTTTGTCGACGCCCCGGAGATATTGATCAGCTTCACCGCGCGGCACGAGGTCGCGGCGCTCGTGACCGAGATATTCGGCGGCGTTGCGCACGGTTGTTTCCGCTGCCTTGCGTGTCCAACCGAACGCGGCGCGGGCGAATCGACCGATCTGGTGAGCGGGCACGTCGCCTAAAATGCCCGACAATTCTTCTTCCAGATCCGGCCGCAACAACAACGCCAGCTCACGAAACTTCTGGGCCAGCTCAGCGTCGCCATCGATGCGGACATCGCCTCGCTGCAGCACCGCTTCGGGTGTTTCACCCGACAGGGCCAAGAGGCTGAAGGGACCGCCGCGAACGACTGCGTCCGCCTGCACGTCCGGCGCAACGGAGCTCAACTTCAATGACATGCCCGTTGATTCAACGAGCACATACCGAGGGCTACCGGCAATGGCGACAGCAACGCGCCGCCCCGCCAGCTCAGCACACAGCTGCTGCGCCCGCGGCGAGCGCGGCAATCCGCGGTTCAGTACATTTTCGAGGGTGGCCGTCAGCATAAGACGACCATCTTATCCGAAGCGGCGCTTTCGCCGCTAAAGGCGTCGTGGGCCCGTTACGCGCGTCGCTTGCGCGGTTTTCGAGGGGCCTTGGTCGGGTTGTCGTCGCGACATCCCGAATTCACCAGAAAGCCGTAGAACGCCTCAATGGAGGCCGCCGACGACGACATGTATTCCCGAACGTCCTGGTAATTGGCGCTGATCAGCGTCTTGCTTTTCGCCTCAATCAGCCAGCGATCGAAGGCGTACAGATCGGCCCGATACGCCGACAACTGGCCTTTGGGCAGGCCGCGCTCGATGCACAGCACATCGAAGAAGCGTCGAATGACATCTTCGGAGATGCCAGTCCATGGATCGACTTCGTCGGGGCCGTCATGCCCCACGAGAATGGAACTGTCCTGTTTCATGATCCCGCCAACTCATCCCTGGGTCGGATTGCACCAGCTTCGCGAATGGCTCACGTCGTCGACGGGACCGCCGGTCCGTTGTGGATATCGGTCAGATAGCGATCGACATCCGCGAGGTAGTCCTTCAACAAATCGTGTGCCTTCAGGGTCAGTGACACAAAATCGCGTCGTCCGTCGCGCGCATCGGGTACGCGGTCAACATAGCCGCGCGCCGTGAGCTCGCCGATCCGGCGTAGCGAGGTGGTTGCTGACACACCTGGAATGGAGATGGTCAGCGCTGAAACAGACAGCTTGTGGTCGCCCTGCTCCGTGCGCAGCAGCTCCAGCAGCAACTCCCAGGCAACATCATCGAGCTTGTGCTCGTCATACCGCGAGCGAAGACTCCGCAGCTTCTCGATGGTATCGAGCACCGGCACCTTCCTGCGCCCGGTGGACTCGATGTCGTTCTGAATACCTTCGTGGGCAATGTCAGGTGCACGGCCCCGGTGAATGAGCCGATCCTGCCGGGCGCGTTCGAGCGCCTTGGTCACGGCGGCCACCAGCTCCGCCGTGCTCACGGGCTTCACCAGAAAATCACAGGCCCCTCCGCGCAGCGCGCCGATCGCCGACTCCAGGGACGGCTGCGCGGTCAGCAACAGGATGCGCGGCGTGGGGCGGCCGAGCGGCGTTTCGCTCAAAGCCTTGGCGAACTGCAGCCCGCTCATGTGGGGCATGTAGAGATCGGTCACGACAACCGCGATTTCGCTCTTGGTGCCGACGATGGTCAGTGCCTGCTTGGGGTCGCTGCTCGAGATGCAATTGAACCCGGCACCCCCGAGCGAACGCTCGAGGACCGTCAGCGTCGTGAGATCGTCGTCGAGAAGAAGGATTACCTCTTTCATGCTGCCGCTAAGCGTAGCGTCCGCTCGCGCCGCCGTCACGGTCCCACGTCTCATGTTGTTTTCGAGGCCGATTGCCGAGTCGACGCATTGGACGGCGGCGGACCGACGTGAGTCGTACAGTGTCGTCTTATGGCGAGTCAGGACTTGTAGCCGCGATGGACGGCCACGATGCCGCCGGACAGGTTGTGATAGCGGCAGCCTTCCAGTCCCGCGGCTTGCAGCATTCCCAGCAATTCCTCCTGCCCGGGATGCATGCGGATGGACTCCGCCAGGTAGCGGTAGCTGGCCTCATCCCGCGCCACCAGCCGGCCGAGCAGCGGCAGGATGCGGAAGGAGTATGTGTCATATAACGGCTTCAGAGCGGGCACCACGGGCTGAGAGAATTCCAGTACCAGCAACTGTCCGCCCGGCTTCAACACCCGGCGCATCGAAGCCAGCGCGGCGGCCTTGTCAGTCACATTGCGCAGGCCGAAGCCGATGGTGACGCAGTCGAAGCTCGAGTCGGCGAAGGGCAGCTTTTCCGCATTCGCCTGCACATAACGCAGATTGCCCGCGAACCCGGCGTCGACGAGCTTCTCACGACCCCGGCTGAGCATGGCGGCGTTGATATCGGTGAGAATGACCGTTCCCTTCTGGCCGACCTGCCTGGCCAGACCCGCCGACAGATCTCCGGTGCCGCCCGCGACGTCCAGGGCGCTCTGTCCCGGACGGAGATTCGCCAGGGAGAGGGTGAACTGCTTCCACAGACGGTGAGCGCCCCCGGACATGAGGTCGTTCATCAGGTCGTAGTTGCCCGCTACTGAGTCGAATACGCCACGGACCTTGCGGGCCTTATCCGCCCAGGGAACGCGTTCGTACCCGAAATCTGTTGATCGGTCCTCAGCCATCATTCCAATACCGGTTCGATTTCGCCCCATTATGGCACCGACCGGAGCCCTATTCAGGGGCCGTTGCGCCTTGTCCTCAACCCTTGAGCGAATAATTGAGCCATTGTTGCTTTTTCATGTTGCTTTTTTGAAGCATCGCTGGGCAGAATCGATCCCGGATACGGGGGTCTTGAACGGAAGAGGCCGGGCCTAAACAGCCCGGCCTTTTTCTTTGGCGGGCCCGCGGGCCGCCAGGCCACACCCACCGGAGTGTGACGAGGCTGAGGCGCGACCGTACCGCCTACGACACAGGACTTTGAATTTGCTGTCGGGTTCCAGACACACTGCTAGCATGAGTTTATGTCGCAGGGTGACAGTGGACGCGCGCCAGAACGAGCAGGGTTAGTCGCTGCTGAACTGGTTCGTGCCCAGTACCGGAATCTGCCCACCGCGATTGCTGTCAACGCAATCATCTCGGGCCTGCTCTGCATCGCTCTCCAGGAGACCGTCCCGGTCGACCACCTCGCGTGGTGGCTGGTGGCGGTGTACCTCGTCGCGACGACCCGCTTTGTCATCTGGGGTCGATTCCGGGCGGGGAGCTCCAATACCGCGCTGTTTCGGCGCCTGGCCATCATCGGGTCGGGCGTAAATGGCTTCACGTGGGGAGTGGGCGGCCTCTTTCTGTACGCACCCCACAGTCCGACCAGCCAGTTTCTCCTCCTGATCACACAGTTCGGCATGGGTGCCGGCGCTGCGTATGCCTCGGCGCCCGCCTTTGCCGCCGTCATGGCGTATCTGGTTCCGAGTGTTCTGCTCACCTCGGTTCCGTTCTTCATCGAAGGTGACTCGGTCCACGTGACGTTGGGGGCGATGCTCTTCGTGTTCGTCGCCGCGGCCACTCATTTTACCTACGCGATCTCGAGGACGATTGCGCGTGCCATCGCCCTACGGTTTGAAAACACCGATCTCATTGAGGAGCTGCGGGACCAGACCCTCGCAGCCGAACAAGCGCGCGAGGCCGCTGAGGAGGCCAACGTCGCCAAGTCGCGATTCCTGGCGGCGGCGGGTCACGATCTACGTCAGCCTCTCCATGCGCTGGGCTTCTTTGTTGACGCTCTGCAGGAACAGTCGCTGCCTGCGGACGGTCGCTCGATCGTCACCAACATCCGGCGGTCCGTGGACGTCATGGAAGACCTTTTCAACTCACTGCTCGATGTCTCTCGGCTGGATGCCGGCATCGTCCGTCCTCGGATAGCGACGATCGCTTTGGCGCCGTTGATGGAGCGTGTGCGGGTCGAGTACGAGCCTGCGGCAACGCAGAAAGAGCTGTCGCTGAAGGTTCCTGGAAACTCACTCTTCGTGAGAAGCGATCCCGTTCTTCTCGAACGCATCATGCGCAACCTGGTCGCCAACGCCATCCGCTACACCGACCGGGGCAAAGTCGTGCTCGGGGCGCGGCGTAGCGCCCATGGCGTCCGCATTGAAGTCTGGGACTCCGGACGCGGCATTCCGAAGGACAAGCACCGGGAAATTTTTCAGGAGTTTCGTCAACTCGACAATCCGCAGCGCGATCGCCGCAAGGGCCTCGGGCTGGGGCTCGCCATCGTGGAGCGCCTGGTGAAGCTCCTCAAACATCCTCTGGAGTTGCGCTCACAACTGGGCAAAGGCTCAATGTTTGCCGTCACCGTCCCCCGCGGACGACGCGAGGACTTCGTACCCGGTGAGGCGGACGGTCAGATCGTCGTTGATCGTGATGTAGCCAACTCGTTGATTCTCGTGGTCGACGATGAACCGGACGTGCGCGAGAGCATGATGGCGCTCCTGGGTCGCTGGCGTTGTGAAGTCGTCGCCGCCGAGTCGTGTGAGGAAATGCTGCAAAAGCTCATTTACGTGCAGCGCATCCCCGATCTCATTGTTTCGGACTACAGATTGAAACACGGCGAGAATGGGATCGATGTTGTCGCGCGGCTGCGCGAGGAATTCAACGCCCAGGTCCCCGCTTTGCTGGTCACGGGGGATACCGGGATCGAGCAGTTACGAGAAGCGGAGGAGAGCGGTCTGCACGTTCTCCACAAACCCCTGAATCCGTCCCGGCTTCGAGCGTTAATAGCGAATCTGCGCCGGGAGAGAACCCGGGCGGCCTGAAGAGGTATGGCAATGCGCAAGGTCTCAGGAGGGCCCGGCCTGCGGGTTGAGCGCCTTCAAACGTCTTTCCTGATAGCGTTCCCAGTTTCCGGCCCGATTTCGTCCCAGCTCATGCAAATACCGCCAGGTGAACAAGCCGGTGTCGTGTCCGTCGTCAAAGACGATTTTGATCGCGTATTGCCCCACGGGCTCCACGGCGCGGACACCCACGTTCTCTTTGCCGAGCACCAGCACCTCCTGTCCGGGTCCATGCCCCTTCACTTCAGCCGAGGGCGAATGCACACGCAGGTACTCAAACGGCAGCTCGAAGCGGCTGCCGTCGTCAAAACAGACTTCCAGCAGCCGGGAAAGGCTCCGGACCTTGATTTCAGTGGCAATAGGATCAGACATAGCGCCCCCAGTATAGGCCCAGGCCTATAGCCTATGGGCTGGTGCTGATAGGATCGCGCGCCATGCAGACACTGGATGTCAGTTCGCCACAGCCGGCCAACGCTCTCGAGCGATCGCTGTTCATTCGAGCCGAACAGATCCGGGCGCAGTTCCGGATTATGCCCGGCGCGTTCGTGGGCTCGGCGCTCGTTGCAACTCTCGTGGTCGCGATGCTGTGCGACCAGTTGAGTCTGACCGTGCTGATGCCGTGGCTGATGATGACCTACCTGTTGTCGGTCGGCCGTTTCATTCTGTGGAGGTTGTTCCGGAAGGCGGATCCGCCGACCTCGGGCATGAAGCGCTGGGGACGTCTCGCCATTGCCGCCGGCGCCCTGTCGGGTGTGCTGTGGGGAATCGGCGGGATCATCCTGCACGACAAGGCCAGCTTGTCCCACCAGCTTTTCGTGCTGGTCGCGACCACAGGCCTGGGTTTTACTTCAACCTACATGACGGCGCCGTTGCTGCCGGCATTTCTCGCCTACGTCTGTCCGAGCTTTCTGCTGTCAGCTATTCCGTTTCTGCTGGATGGCGATCGCATTCATGTCGCAATCGGCATCGCTACCCTGGTGCTGCTGCCGGTCATCATCCAGTTTGCGACGCGCGTATCGCGCACATTTCTCGAGTCCGTCAACGTCAAACTGCAGAACTCCGAGCTCATGGCGCAGCTGCGGCAGCAGAAGGAAGCGGCGGAGGAAGCCAACGTCGCCAAGTCCCGCTTCCTGGCCGTTGCGAGTCACGACCTGCGACAACCACTGCACGCCCTCGGGCTCTTCGTGCAGGCCCTGCAGGAATCCTCCATCGCCTCCCACGAGCGCCACCTCGTTGGCAACATCCGTCGCTCGGTTGATGCGATGGAAGATCTGTTCGACGCCCTGTTGGACATATCCCGGCTGGATGCCGGCATCGTCCGACCGCGCTTTGAGACGTTTGGCCTGGCGACGTTGTTTGACCGGTTGAGCTTTGAGTTTGGTCCGGTCGCCAGGCAGAAAGGCTTGTCATTGAGCGTGATGAAGACGTCTGTCTACATCTGTAGTGACCCTTCGCTGGTCGAACGGATTGCGCGCAACCTCGTCTCGAATGCCATTCGTTACACGGATCGCGGCGGGGTGTTGCTGGGCTGCAGGCGCCAGCAGGGGGGCTTGCGGATCGAGGTGTGGGATACGGGTCGCGGCATTCCGGCCGACAAGCATCGCGAGGTTTTCCGCGAGTTCGCCCAACTCCATCCCGCCGATCGCGATCCTCACAAGGGGTTGGGTCTGGGACTTGCCATTGTTGAGCGGTTGGCGAAGCTGCTGGATCACGACATCACGTTGCGCTCCAAGCCCGGGAAAGGTTCGGTGTTTTCCGTGGCCATCCCGCGTGGCCGCGAAGAGGATGTGATTGCCAACACCTCGGTGGAGCAGACGACCGCGTTCGACCTGTCCGGTGTGCTCATACTCGTCATCGATTCGGACCCGTCCGTCTGTCAGGCGATGGAGGCGCTGCTCGGCAAGTGGAATGCGGAGGTGATCACCGCGACCTCCGGCGCGCAGATGAAGGACAAGCTGCCGATGGTGAGGCGCGTGCCCGGCCTCATCATTTCCGACTATCGTCCGAGAGCACCCGCCACGCTCGGCGCGGGACCGACGTTGGCCGCCATCGACATGCTGCGGGGTGAGTTCAACACCGAGATCCCGGCCGTGTTGTTGACAGGTGACACGGGAGTCGAGCGCCAGTTACGGGATCAGGAAGTGGCCGGACTGCCGGTCCTGCAGAAGCCGTTGAACCCGGCACGGCTGCGGACGTTGATAGCTAATCTGCTGCGGATCGATGAGCAGCAAAGAACCCGGCGGGCAAGCTGATTGCCCGAGCCGCGCGGCAGTCCCTGTTCGAAGGATAGCGCCGCGCGCCGGATGGATACTAGGTGGTGATCATCCCAACTCGTCGGGCGACGAGCACGGCCTGAGTCCGGTTCACCACGCCCAGCACCTTGAAGATGGCGGTGACGTGGGCCTTCACTGTCTTTTCGGAGAGCCCCAGCTCGGTGGCAATCTGTTTGTTGGTCTTGCCCTGGCAGACGCGCGACAGCACTTCGAGCTGGCGCAACGTCAGCAATGCCACGTCAGGCTCGGTACCCGAGTGTGAGTCGCCGCCGGTTGCACCGGGTAACGCATGCGAGACGGGCGGGCCCGATGACTGCAAGGCTAACGGTACGGTCACGTTGCCCTCCAGCACCTGCTGGAGAACTTCGATCAGCACTTTCGTTGCAGCCGACTTCGGCACGAAGCCCATCGCGCCCGCGTTGATGGCGTGGCGGACGTTCTCGGGATCCTCGAGTGCTGACAGCACTACAACCGGTAGTGACGGCAGCTTCTCGTGGAGTTTCCCGATGAGGTTGAATCCACTGATTCCCGGTAGTGCCAGATCCAGCAACACCAGGTCCAGGTCCGGATTCTCAGCGGCGAGGCCTAAGCCCTGTTCACCGTCACGCGCGGACATCACGGTGACGTCGTCCGCGAGGGTTTCCAGGGCTGCTGAGACACCCTCTTGCACGAGAGGGTGATCGTCGATGACAAGTACTTTCAGAGTCATTTTTCTGGCGAGTTCAGTCAGTCAGTGTGCGGGCCGTGGAGCATCGCGCCAAGTGGACCTTGGTCCCACTTTGATGATTCTCAGCTTGCGCGTGTTGATGGTGTTGCGCCATGAGTATCGCCGCCACCTTGAATATACCTGTTGCGCGGTGCGCAACCGCGGCAGATTGCAGGCGCTGACAGACTATTTGTCAGGATTGAGACTTGTCGCAATTTGGCGGCGCCGTGCGGTTGCGACAGGGTAACGGGCATAACGAAACCGCGTGTGCGGTTGGGGTGTAGGATCGAACACATGTCTTCCCAGGACGTCCAAACCGACAAGGGCGTATCCGGGCCGCAGCCGGATCGCGCGGCGCTGATTGCGGCCGAAAAAGTCCGTATCCAATACCGGAACATGCCGACTGCCTTCATTGGCAGCGCAATCATCTGCAGCCTGATGGGCTTCGCTCTCATGCGCGGCGCGGGTCTCGAGAAAACTATCGGTTGGATGATTGTTGTGTACCTGTGGGTCATCGCGCGTTTCATCCAGTGGCGGGCGTTCAACAGAATCAATCCTTCACCTCTGCAGATGCGTCCGTGGCGGCGTTTGGGGATAGCTGGATCCGCGCTGGCCGGGCTCATATGGGGTGTGGGTGCGATCGTTCTGTACGTACCTGACGGCCTGGCTTATCAGTTGTTTCTCGTGATGGGGCTGGTTGGGATGGGTGCCGGCTGCGTTTATGCATCGGCGTCGGTTATGCCGTCATTCTTTGCATATTTTTACCCGAGCGTGCTGTTGCCCGCCATTTTGTTTCTGCGCGGCTACGATTCGCTACATGTCATAACCGGTCTCCTGATGATCGTGTACCTGTCGTTGATGACGCCGTTCGCGCTGCGCGTTTACCGGTTGATCGACGAATCCATCCAGCTGCGGTTTGAGAACCTCGGTCTGATCGGCGAGCTGCGCGATCAGAAGGACGCGGCCGAAGATGCGAACATTGCCAAGTCGCGCTTTCTAGCCGCCGCCAGCCACGATCTGCGCCAGCCGCTTCATGCGCTCGGCCTGTTCGTCCAGGCGCTGCAGGAGTCGCCGTTGGCGACACGCGAGCGTCAGGTCATCGGCAACATCCGCAGATCCGTCGATGCCATGGAGGAGCTTTTCAATGCACTCCTCGATATCTCGCGACTCGACGCAGGCGTCGTCCAGCCCCACATAACAACTATCCCGCTCGCCGCTGTCTTTGATCGCGTCCGGTTCGAGTACGGCCCGGTTGCGCGTCAGAAACGCCTGTCCCTCAAAGTGATGAAGACCTCGCTGCTCGTGCAAAGCGACCCTGCACTGCTGGCCCGGTTGATTCGCAATCTGCTTTCCAACGCGGTGCGTTATACGGACAGCGGTGGAGTCGTTCTGGGATGCCGGCGCACCGGCAGCGAAGTCCGCATCGAGGTTTGGGATACCGGTAAGGGCATTCCTCCAGACCGGCACGAGGAGGTCTTTCACGAGTTCTATCAGCTCGACAATCCCGAACGAGACCGTCGCAAAGGCCTTGGTCTCGGTCTCGCTATCGTCAAGCGTCTGGCCAAGCTGTTGGGTTACCGCGTGGAGTTGCGCTCGACAGTGGGCAAGGGCTCGATGTTCTCGATCACGCTGCCGCGCGGACGCCGGGAGGATTACCGGCCGGCGGAAAGTAATCCGGACTCGTCAGCGTTTGATCTGTCGCAAACGCTCGTGCTCGTGATTGATGACGAGGCCACGGTGCAGGAGGGTATGGCAGTCCTGTTGCGTAAATGGAAATGCGACGTCATCACCGCCGGGTCGGGGGCGGAGATGATGGGCAAGCTGATTGCCGTGGACCGGCTGCCGGATCTCATTGTCTGCGACTATCGGTTGCGGGGAACGGAGAATGGCATCGAGGTGGTCGAGATGCTCCGGAACGAATTCAACGTCGACATCCCGGCGCTGTTGGTCACGGGGGATACGGCACCTGACAGGTTGAGAGATGCCGAGGCGAGTGGCCTGCCGATCCTCCACAAGCCGCTCAATCCGGCGCGGCTTCGTACCTTGATAGCCAACCTGTTGAGGGAGCACACCCGGGCGGCGTGATTGTTTATCGACCGGCCCACGGCGGCGGACTGTCCGCACCGCGGTGACCCCTTCCGGCTGTTTGGGACTTTAGTCTAGTCCGAAGTCTAAATTGCTTACCGTATGATTATTTGAGCTGAGAAGCTGCCACCCTCGGAAGGCGGTAATCGGCTTTTACGGAAGGGCATTGGAGGCTAGCAGGGGCACCCTGCGTGATGTCACCGAGTCCCCTCCTGGCGCGCGGTCACCATCCTTCGGAAGCGTATTAAACCTTCTGTTGCGCCGCTGCGAAGTGGGGGCCGGACCCGGGGGCCAGCGCCTGGGTTCGGCAACCTCCCGCGGCCCTGCCGTAGCCCGGCAAATGCTAGCTGGACTCATTCAAAATCCTGGAACTCGTTCGTTTTCCGGGCACTTATGTTTTGGTTTAGTGACATTCCGCAGCGCGCGCCTATACTGAAGTTCTACGCACTATTAGGGGGCTCCGCCGGTCGCGGCACTGAATGGAACCAACTGATACCTCGCAACCCGACTACTACCATAAAGTCGTGGATTGCCAGTGGGCCTGCCCGGCTCACACCGATGTTCCCGAGTACATACGGCTGATCGCCCAAGGTCGTTTCACCGACGCTTACATGGTGAACCGGCACTCGAATGTGTTCCCAGGGATCC
>Ga0207641_10001483_pt1 | contig 23003 bp, 18 predicted proteins | sample KBSSwiS62_FD_184306 | JGI IMG/M metagenome (GOLD analysis project Ga0207641, IMG submission 184306) | Switchgrass rhizosphere microbial communities from Kellogg Biological Station, Michigan, USA - KBS Switchgrass S6-2 (SPAdes) (version 2) | ecosystem: Host-associated > Plants > Roots >... | reverse complement strand
CACGAAACCCGCGCGCTTTATGGCCGGTTCTGGCGTCAGTCGGTTCGCGGTCTGACCCGCAAACTCGAAGGTGGCTCGTTGCTCGGCATTCACTGGAACGAAGACCACTACCGTCCAGGCGAGCAGGCCGTAGTCGAAGTCCAGCTGCGCGAGGCCGCCGCTGCGGGAAATATCCGTCTCGTGGGATCGATCAAGACGCCGTCGAGCACCAAGGATGTCAGTCTGATTCCCGTGACGGGACAAGCCGGCATCTACACGGCAAAAATTCCGTTGGCCGAACGAGGCGACTACATGTTTCATTTGTCCGCCTATTCCGGCACCACGCTGGCTGAGAGTTATGAACGCCTTCTTCCAGTCGAACCCATGGTCGAAGAAGGAGCCAATCCTGAATTGAAAGAAGCCTACCTGCGCGAGATCGCCAAACAAGCGAAAGGGGTTTATGCCGAGGAAAGGAATCTCGCCCCCATCAAGGCGTTCCTGCGCGAGCAGGTCTCCTCGCAACAAGGTTCCGCGCCAGTTTCCCTGGTCAACTTCCGCAATATTTTTCCCATTCTCATCCTCCTGCTTCTCCTTGCAGAATGGACGCTGCGACGGAGATTTAATTTGATATGAAGAGAGGCTTTTTTCCGTTCGGAGCACTCGTTGCGGGATTTTTCTTCACCGCGCATGGACAAGTATGGGCGGATGGAAGACCGGGCAGCGTTGCCTGGTCCGACGGGCACAAAGTCGCAGGAGCCATTTCGCTCACCCCGGGCAAGGATCTCCATTTGTTCCTGCTGAAGGGGCAAGTCGCCATTCAGTTGTCCGAGGTCAGGGAGATCATCTTCAAGCCGGAAAAGGAGGAGATGCGCGAGGGATTTTATTTCCCGAACGCCGGCCAGGCCACTCAGGCGAAAACCGGCGAGATCTATCCCACGCGCAGCCTGCTGACCCAGATCACTCTTGCGGATGGCAAGGTGCTGGAGGGCCATCTCTTTACCACGACGCTTTATGTCGAGACCGACGCCAATACGGAAAAGGTCGTGCTCATGGCGAAGCAGACAGGCACAAATGGACAAAAATTGACGGATCTCGTCTATCCCTCGCAAATCCACTTCGACAACGCAGCGGTTTCTGCTGGCTCGTCGCAAATCGACCTGACCCAAGCCGGGTTCGCCACGACTCACCCGCCTGTCGTCGTGGCGAAGCCTGACCTCGCACTCCAGCCGCTTCAGCAGATTGATGGAAAATCAATCTGGACCGTATCGACAAAAAATTCCGACAAACTTCTATTTAGTGCGGAGACCAAGGGCGGCATTTATGTGGCATGGCCCGAGAGCCCTTTTCCGGGACCGGACATCGATCCCTTGGCCCAGAAAGCGGTGGAAACCGCCCTCAAGACAATGCAGGATTTCTATGACACACGCACCCTCCTCGGCAACTTTGCCGAAGACGGCAATGTCTATTCCCTGGTCATGATGAAACGCCTCGGTCCAACCAACGGTTTTGATACAGGCCGGATTCCATGGAGCTTGGTTATTCTGCGCTGGAAATACGACTCCGACGAAAAAAAGGCCACATTGCTGAATCGCGTCTCCCTCGCCATGGGCCGGGCTGAGGGCAACTCTCAACCGCCAGTCGTGTTTAAAGAACCGAAGCTTCTATCGGATATTACCGCATCTCCTGTAGCACCTTCGCAAGAAACCCACCCGTGACGACCAATCGCCCACCTCCCACGACGACGCTGGTCCGTGCTGCCAGGGCTTTTCGGTTTGCTTTGATTGTTCAGGGGAGTGTGCGTTGGGGTGTGCTTGCCGCGGGAGGGCTGATGGCCCTTCTCCTTCTCGACAATTTGCTTCATTTGCCCCAGGCGCTGCGCCTGCCCCTGGCGGTTGTCCTCGGCGGCCTCGTCCTGATCGAGCTTTACCGGAAAGTCCTGCGGCCCGCACTCCAACCTTTGTCGCCGGCACGTGCTGCGCGTCTCCTCGAAATGGAACGCGGCATCGGCGACAACGTCTTGATCAACGCCTACCAGTTCGAACACGATCCGGCGAATGCCCACTGGAAAAAATTCGTGGCCCCCGTTCTTGCTTCGTCGAGTTCGATCCTGAACGAGATCCCCTCGCGATCGCTTTGGCTCACTCCCCGGTTGAAGACTTGGTTCGTGGGGCTGCTCGGGTTGCTCGCGGCATGGGTGCTGTTGCTGGCAGTTTTTCCACGTTACGTGACAACTGGGATGGAGCGTATCTTCCTGCCTCTGGCCGACGTTCCTCCAGTCGGAAGCTGGGTCATTGATGTCACCCCTGACCGCCACGTCTCGCTCATTGCCGGCGACCGCCTCGATATCACGGTCCGGCTCCATTCCGACGCAGGCGCAAAGGCCCAGGTCCCCACGCCCCTGTTAGTTTGGCAGGACGGTACCGGTGTCGGCGAATCTTCTCCGACTTCAGATGAACATGCCTCCATGCTGCCGGGCAGCAAGTCAGGCGAGTTCATTTTCAGTTTCAGCGCCGTCAGCCAGCCGTTCAGTTTTCGCGTCTGGGCGGACGATTCGCGCAGTGCCGCGGTACAAATCGATGTCTCCCCCCTGCCCCAGGTCAAAGGTTCTTCTTATCAGGTCACCCCACCCGTCTACACCGGCCTGCAAACCTATGCCCAGCCCGGGCCGCCCGCCTCCCTGGATGTGCCTGTCGGTTCCACCATCAAGGCCAGCCTCGAGCTTTCCCCCGATGCCCCGCAAGTGCTCTGGCGTACTGGAAAGGAAACGGCAGACCTGACTCACGAAGACGGCAAATGGCAAATCTCGTGCCTGATCATCGATTCGAGCAGTTACGAACTACTCGTGAAGTTGCCCGGAATGAATGACGCTCGCCTGCTTAGCCAGGGCCAGATCACCGCCCTGCCCGATCATCCACCGGAAGTCGATTTCATTACGCAAGATCGCAACCGCGCGGTCAACCCCGGCACCTCGCTGCCCATCACCATTCGCGCCACTGACGACTACGGCATCGCGTCAATTTCGCTTCAGATCGCGCCGAGCAACGATCCCACCTCCACCCACACACTCAAGCTCTGGAACTACATGGGACCGCCGGGACAAAAGGAACCAGCGCCGGAAAACTATACCCTCTCGCTCGATCCTTCCATCTTCACCCCCGGCTCGACTTTTCTGCTCACCGCTCATGCCGCCGACTTCAGTCCCGGTCAGCAATGGGCCACATCGCGCCCCATCATCATCCGGGTCGCCGGCCTGACGGATCTCGCCGTACCACAAGGCGATGCCCTGGAAAGATTGTTCGAGCTCCTGCGCAACACCATCGCCGTGCAAACTCAGGGCAATTGGCTGACCTCCAATCTCGCCCTGCACCTTTCCGAGGCCCTCGCGGCCAACGATCTCCCACGGCATCTTGGCGGAATGGCGGATACTCAAAAGCAGGCACAGGACTTGGGGGCCTCAGCCTTGGATGAAGCCGGCAAGCATGAAGAAGGCAAAGTCTATCAGGCCCGCCTGCAGACTTTGGTGAAAGGCGAAATGGACCTCGCACGCGGCCAGATCGCCAAGTTATCCGGCACCGCCAAAGACAATCTCGCCCCGGCGCTGGCTCCTCTGCAAAAACGCCAGGTTTATATTCTCAACGAATTGATTTCGCTCCTTGGCGACATGGCAACCGACCGAGCGCAAGCCGCGCAGTTACAGGCAAAAAAGCAATCCGAAGCCACGCCTCCCATTACGATGGAACAGGAATTGGCCAAGTTGAAAGACGAGCTAAAGAATTTTGGCGATGAACAAAAACGGATCATCGCTGCAAGCAAACCGCTCAAGGAACTCAATCCCGAGGACCTGACCAGTGAGCAACAGGCCGTGCTGGGCGAACTCGCCCGAGAGGAAGCGAAGGAGGCAAGCTACTTCCAGGAAAAACTGACCGACTTGAGTAAACTGCCGTTGCAGGACTTCGCCGACGGAAAGCTGGTCAAGGACATGAACGAAGTCTACCAGGAAGTGCAGGCCGCCTCGACCGCGCTCTACCAGAAGCGGGTGGAAATCGCAGTGCCCGCCGAACAGGCGGGACTGGAGAAGGCAGCCGAACTGGAACAGAACCTGGAACGTTGGTTGCCCAATACGCCGGACAATGTGAAATGGTCCATGGAAGAACCGGCCCAGACTCCGACCGATGTCCCCATGGCCGAATTACCGAAGCAACTCGACGATCTCGTCGGTGATTTGCTGAAGAAAGAACAGGAGATGGACCAGGACAAAGACGATGTCTCAAGCTCAATCATGGATTCCATCGACAAAGGCGCGGGTTGGGGCGCGGACGACGGTCCCATGTCCAACATGAGCGCAAAAGGTGTCACTGGAAATCAACTGCCCAACAACACCGAGATTGGCGGACGTTCCGGCGAGGGCCGCAATGGCAAGAGCGACGGCCAAATGGTTGGCAACACCGCCGTCGGCAAGGGCGGCAACGAAACACCCACACGCATGACGCCAACACCATTTGAAAACGGAAGTGTGAATGATCAATCGAAAGACACCAAAGGCGGCGCCACCGGAGGCGGCAAGCTGGCCGGAACTGGACAGGACGGTTTGCGCGGCCCCATGGCGCCCCAAGTGCAGCAGCGCGTCAAGGTTCTGGCCGAGCAACAGTCCAAGCTGCGGCAACAGGCCGAGGCATTGGCCCTGCAATTGCGCAAACAGCGCCGTCCCACCGGCGATCTCGAATCGGCGGTCAACGCCATGAAGCAACTCGAAGCTGCGGCAGGAAACCAGAATGGCCTCGGCATCGTGCAAGGTTATCACCAGGCGCTCGATTCACTTCAGGCCGCACGTGCTGTTTATGCCGGCGACCGATTGAGCCACGTGGAAGCCGACTCGCTTTCGCAGGATGCCCGCAAAAACGTCAACAACTCCCAAGCGGAAACCGCCCCCGCTGGTTACGAGGAAATGACCGGAGCTTATTTTCGTTCGTTGAGCGAAGCACCAACCACCTCAACCATACCGCCGCCTGCCAAATGATTAAATTTGCTTTCCTCTTCATCGGCCTCGTGGCGCTTTCGATGATGTCAGCTCTGGCACAATCGGTCCTGCCCAATGGCGATTTCGAACAAGTCGATCCAGCCCATCCGGGCAAGCCCGCCCATTGGGATCTGCCGGATGGCTTGGGCGTGAAATGGACGGATGCTCCCGCCATGGCTGGCAATCCAGCCCATGGCAAAGCAATCCGCATGGACACCTCCGTACCCGAGACGGCGCTTGTGGAGAGTTACACCAAAGCTGGACTGACCCAGTGGGTCTTCCCTCATCCGCAAGGCAATGCCATTGCGGAGACCTACGGTCTTTCACTTTATTCGGAAGCAATCCCGCTACTGCCGGGGAAAACCTATCGTGTCACGTTCGATTACCTCGCCGAAAAAGGAACTTCAGGAAAGCTCTGGTTTCGCGCCTACCGCAGCATCGAGGGAGAAAAAAAGCGGACTTACGAAGGCACCATTGATTGCAGTGGTGGAATAACCTGGAAACAATTTACAGGTCTTTTTCACCCGACAAAACACACCACAGATGCGACCGAATTCAAGATCTTGCTCTACGCTTTTTATCCAGCCGGGATCGCGTGGTTCGACAACATCAAAGTGGAGGCCTTTGATGAGGCCTCAGCACCTCAAGCAAAATGAACCTAGCGTCCCAAGACCATTTCTTGTTCCAACGGCTCGGTCGCTTCCTTGTCTTCGTCGATCAAGGCGAGAATTTGCATAGCCAATGTCCGCTCCCCGTCGACAAAGCCATCCCGGCGCGGATCCGTGTGAGGAAGATTCATTTCTTCGCCGTTGAAGGGTTGTAGTTCCAGAATTTTCGACTTCGCCAAGTCCCGTACCTTTTCAAGTTTGGATGTCGCGTTCATAAGTAAATGAACCGCGTTTTCATCGCTTTTCAAGGGAAAGCACCACCTTCTTTACCTAAGTCCGCTTGGTTATTTCCGGCTCTTGTCGATCTTTGTCTGCGCTTGAGGCACGTCCGCAACACCGGCGGGTCCGGGCATTTGGGACTTGTCCCAGCCACCGCCAAGGGCTTCGACCAATGAAACACTTGTCGTCATGCGGTTGGTCTCGATCCTGACCGAAGCCAGTTGGTCAGAAAGCGCTGTCGCATTGGCAACAATCACTTCGAGGTAACCTTGGGTGCCGGCCTTGTAAAGATTGGTGGCGATATCAAGAGATTGCTTCGATGATTTGACTGCTTCTTCCGCCACAACCTGTTCGTCGGCCAAAATGCGTAAACCGGAAAGACCGTCTTCCACCTGCTGAAAAGCCGTCAGGACTGTCTGGCGATAAGCGGCCACCGTCGCCTCATAATTTGCGCGCGCTTCCTGGACTTGGCCATGCGTGGCACCTCCATTGAACAATGTCTGCGCCAATACGGGTCCAACCGACCAGAAGAAACTGGGTCCGGAAAACAACTGAGAAAGCTGGACCGACTCGAGTCCGGCCGTACCTGAGATCGTGATGGACGGATAATAGGCCGCCGTGGCCACACCGATAGATGCATTAGCAGAGGCGACGGTACGCTCGGCTTGTGCAATATCTGGACGGCGCTCCAAGAGGGTGGATGGCACTCCGACCGGAATCCTGGGCGGCGTGGCTGCCAGAGGTAATTTCCCGAGCGAAAATTGCGAGGCCGGTTTGCCGATGAGCGTTGCGATGGCGTGCTCATATTGCGCCCGTGCCACACCAAGATCGATCAACTGCGCCTTCGCGTTATCAAGCTGCGTGGTGCTCTGGGCCACGTCGCCCTGGGAGGCTATGCCGCTCTTGTAGCGGTTGGTCGTCAGTTCAAGGTATTTTTGATAAGAGACAACCGTGGTTTGCAGGAGCTTTTCCTGGGCGTCGATCCCACGCAGATTGAAGTAGTCTTCCGCCAAAGTGGCCTGATAGGAAAGGCGCGCGTTCTCGAGCGCGGCAAAGCTGGCCTGGGCCGTGGTGGAATTCGCCTCGATGCTACGCCGGACCGCCCCCCAGACATCGACCATGTACGTCGCCTGCAAGGGAAGATTATAGAGGTTGTTGACGCTGTTGCTGCTTCCACTTCCCCCACCAAATCCTGTGCTACCGTTGTGGCTGCTTCCTCCCTTGGTCATCGTCTGTGAGGATTGTGACGCCGTATAGGCGGGATTAGCAGTCACCGTGGGGAAAAGTCCGGCACGAGCCACCTTGACGGCGGCAGCGGCTTCGCGGAACTGGGCCTCGGCTTGGAGGACGTTTTGATTGGAGATATTGACCTGCGCCTCCAGCGCATTGAGCTGGGGATCGTGGTACATCTCCCACCATGGCCCTCGAATCATCTCATCCTTCGGTTGCGCTTTTTTCCACGGCCCCTGCTCTTTATAGGCAATCGGGACAGTCGTCGACGGCTGAGAATAATCAGGCCCGACCATGCAGGACGCTAAAAGCAGCGGCAGAGCCACGATCCCTGCGATGAACCGGATTGGGTATGGAAAAATGGATTTCATGTTCAGGCTTCCTGGGCTGTCGGCAAGATTGAAGCAGAGTTCTTACCGCGAGATCTTTGCGACAGGCTCAGCTTGTCCCAGAATAGATAGACGACCGGCGTGGTATAAAGCGTCAACACTTGGCTAAAAAAGAGTCCCCCGATGATCGCCAGCCCCAGCGGACGGCGGAGTTCCGCTCCCGTTCCCGTGTCAAAAGCCAACGGCAAGGCGCCGAGCATGGCGGCCATGGTGGTCATTAAAATGGGACGAAAGCGAAGGAGAGAAGCCTCGCGGATGGCTTCCTCCGAGCTTTTACCTTCCTCCCGTTCAGCAGCGAGGGCGAAATCGATCATCATGATCGCGTTTTTCTTCACAATCCCGATCAGGAGAATTACCCCGATAATGGCGATGAGGCTCAAGTCCGTCTTGGTCACCATCAACGCCAAAACCGCCCCCACTCCCGCCGAGGGCAGCGTGGACAAAATGGTGATCGGATGAATGAAGCTTTCGTAAAGTATACCAAGCACAATGTAGACAACCGCCAAGGCCGTAATAACCAGCCATACTTCATTCGCCATCGAGTCCTGCAAGGCGCGTGCCGCGCCCAAGAAATCGCCACGCACGGTTTCCGGAAGATCTATTTTCTTCGCCGCCTCAGTGATGGCATTGTTGGCCTCCCCGAGTGCCACGCCCGGCGCAAGATTGTAAGACAACGTGACCGAGGCAAATTGGCCCAGATGATTGACCGCGAGGGGCGCCGTGGCGGGAGCGTATTGGGTCACCGCACTAAGTGGAACCTGCTGTCCTGACGGAGAAGTGACGTAAATATCGCGGAGCGTTTGGGGATTTTCCCCGTATTCCGGCGCAGCCTCCATGACGACATGATACTGATTGCGTGCCGTGAACATAGTCGAGACCTGCCGCTGGCCGAAGGCATCGTAAAGCGTCGCATCGATCAACTTGGACGAGATGCCAAAACGGGCCGCCGTGTCGCGATCATAGACCAGCATGGCCTGCAAACCGAGGTTTTGCTGGCTGCTGTTAACGTCTGTTATAAGTGGAATTTTGCGCATTGCTTCCAGAAGTTTCGGGGACCATTCCGCAACCTCGGTAAAGGTGTCGCTCACCAGAGTGTATTGGTAGGTCGAATTAGTCTGCAGCCCGCCAATGCGAAGATCCTGGGCCGCCTGCAGATAAAGAGTCGCGCCGGGGATTTTGGCGAGTTGAGGCCGCAACCGGTTGATGATCTGGTCCGCCGATGCTTTGCGTTCCTCAAGGGGTTTGAGCGTGATAAACATCCGGGCCGTGTTTCCTCCTCCTCCGCCGCCGGTAAATCCGGCCAGCGTCTGGACGGCCGGATCATCCTTGACGATCTTGATCATCTGCACCAATCGCTGATTCATGGCTTGGAATGAAGTATCCTGGTCGGCCTGGATCGAACCCTGCAACCGCCCGGTATCCTGCTGCGGGAAAAAGCCCTTGGGGATGTGATAAAAAAGCAAGCCATTCAAGCCGACCATGAAAATCAAGACCAGCAGTGTCAGCACCGGATGATGCAGCACCTTGCCGAGTGTGATGTCATACATTCTCACGAGCCAGGCAAAGATGTTTTCACTGGCCTGATACAAGGTTCCACGCTGATGACTCTCGCGTTTCAGAAGCATGGCGCACATCATCGGCGTCGTGGTCAATGAGATGATCATGGAGACGGCAATGGCCACCGAAAGAGTGATGGCAAATTCGCGAAAAAGCCGGCCCACGATTCCACCCATGAGCAAAATGGGAATGAAAACGGCAATGAGTGATGTGCTCATCGAAAGAACGGTAAATCCGATCTCGCTCGATCCCCTCAAGGCGGCCCGGAAAGGAGACATCCCCTTTTCGAGGTATCGCGTGATGTTCTCCACCACGACAATTGCATCGTCGACAACAAAGCCAGTCGAGATGGTCAATGCCATCAGTGAAAGATTGTCCAGGCTGAAACCGAGCAGATACATCACGCCAAAGGTTCCGATCAGGGAAACCACCACCGCCACGCCGGGAATGAACATCGCCCTGAAACTACGCAGAAAGGCCAGTACCACGAGAATGACCAGGATCACTGAGATGACAAGGGTCCGTTCCACGTCCCAAATCGAGGCGCGAATGGTGGTCGTCCGGTCCATCACAACATTCACCTTGATGGATTGGGGAATCGATGCCTGAAGTTGGTCCTTCAAGGCGTAAATCCGGTCCACCGTATCGATGATGTTGGCCCCAGGTTGACGAAAAATGATCAGGAGGACGGAGGGCTTGCCGTCAGCGTACCCGGCGGTCCGAATGTCCTCCACGGAATCGATCACCTCGCCGACATCCCCGACCCGCACCGGGGCGGAATTACGAAACACGACGATCAACGGCTTGTAATCAACTGCCTTGAAAAGCTGGTCGTTGTCGGTGATGGTCCAGGTCCGGGTCGAGTCGGCCAGATGCCCCTTGGGAACGTTGGAATTGGCTGCACTGAGGGCAGTCCGCACTTGCTCCAGACTGACGCCGTATTTGTTAAGCGCAGTGGGGTTCAACTCGACACGCACCGCCGGCAGCGAACTGCCACCCACTGTGACCTGTCCCACGCCTTCGACCTGCGAAAGCTTTTGGGCGAGGACCGTCGATGCCACGTCGTACATCTGTCCACGGCTTTTCACATCGGATGTGAGGGAAAGAATCATGATCGGCGAATCAGCTGGATTCACTTTCCGGTAAGTAGGATTGTTCGGAAGATTGGCCGGCAGATTGCCCCGCGCTGCATTGATTGCCGCCTCCACATCGCGCGCCGCGGCGTCGATGCTCCGGTTCAAGTCGAACTGCAGGGTGATGTTGGTGGAGCCGATCGTACTCGACGAAGTCATTTCGTTGATGCCCGCGATACGTCCAAATTGGCGCTCGAGCGGCGTGGCGACCGAGGAGGCCATGATCTCGGGGCTCGCGCCGGGCAGACTGGCGCTGATGTTGATCGTCGGGAAATCGACCTGCGGCAAAGGTGAAACCGGCAGAAGAAAAAAGGCCAGCGTGCCAGCCAGGGTCACCGCCAGGGTCAATAACGAGGTGGCAATCGGCCGGCGAATGAAGGGCTCGGAAATGTTCATGGATTTCCCGCCTCCAAGTCAGGATCGATGTCCCCATCGGCGGCCTCGTCCTTCACACGCCTGTCTTTCCGTCCAAAAAAGAATGCACCGAGCCGGTCAAACCCCAGATATATAGCCGGGGTGGTGTAAAGGGTCAAAAGCTGGCTCATGATCAACCCGCCGACGATGGCGATACCCAGTGGGCGGCGCAGTTCGGAGCCGGTCCCCGAGCCGAGTGCCAACGGCAGGCCTCCAAACATCGCCGCTAACGTGGTCATGAGGATGGGACGAAATCTGAGCAGACAAGCCTGGTAGATGGCGTCGTAGGGCGAAAGCCCTTCATCCCGTTCGGCGTCGAGGGCAAAGTCGACCATCATGATCGCGTTCTTCTGCACGATACCGATGAGAAGCACGATACCGATCAGGGCGATGACGTTGAGATCGTTGCGGAACAACATCAATCCCAGCAACGCCCCGACACCGGCCGAGGGCAAGGTCGAGAGGATCGTAATGGGATGGATGTAACTTTCATAAAGGACGCCAAGGATAATGTAGACCGTGATCATCGCCGCCAGCAGCAGCAGGGGTTCGCTGCTCAACGAGGCCTGAAAAGCCTCAGTCTCTCCCTGAAAGGCAGTCTGGATGCTGGCCGGCATACCAAGTTCCTTTTCCGCCTGGGTAATGGCGGTGACTGCCTGGCTCAAGGCAACGCCTGGCGCAAGATTGAAGGAGAAGGTGATGACCGGAAATTGTCCTTGATGATTGATAGTCAGCGATTCAGCCTGGGTCTCCCAATGGGCAAAAGCGCTCAGCGGCGCAGCCCCATTGCTCGCGCTGAGAATGGAAGGCGAATTCGCATTCGAAGTCGTCGTGGTCGATCCAACCGTGGCGCTCGCGCCCGAGCTCGTTGTGACGGTGGGCCCGGACGGGACGATGTAAATTTGATCGAGATCGGATGGATTCTTCCGAAATTCCGGCTTCACCTCGAGAATAACGTGATACTGGTTGACCTGCGTGAACATGGTCGAAACCTGACGCTGACCGAAAGCGTCGTAGAGGGTATTGTCGATGGTCGATGTCGTCAGGCCCAGACGCGAGGCGGTGTCGCGGTCGAGTGTCAGGGAAGCGGTGAGACCCGAGTTTAACTGGTCGGTGGCGACATCCTTCAATTGGGGTAGTGCCTGTAATTTCTCCAGCAACTTGGGTGTCCATTCATTGAGTTCGTCCGGATTGGAATCCTCCAAGGTGTATTGATACTGGGTGCGGCTGACGCGATCAGTAACCGTCAGGTCCTGCACCGGCTGCATGAAAAGGGTGATGCCGGAAACTCCCGCCAAGGCCGACTGCAAGCGCGTGATGACAGCGTTGACGTTCGGACGTCCCGATTCGAGAGGCTTGAGGTTGATCTGGATTCGACCGGTATTGAGCGTGGTGTTAGTACCATCGACACCAATGAAGGAAGACAGGCTTTCAACCGCGGGATCCTGCAGGATGACATTGGCCAGGGCTTGTTGACGCGTAGCCATCGCGGGAAAGGAAATGGTCTGGTCGGCTTCCGACACGCCCTGGATGATCCCGGTATCCTGAATCGGAAAAAGGCCTTTCGGAATCTCGATATAGAGCAAAATGGTAAGCATGAGCGTCACCAACGCGATCAGTAGGACAATCGGCTGAAAACGAAGGGCGAATTGCAGCGTCCGGCCATAAAACGCGATGACTCCGTTGAAAGCTTTCTCGGACATTTGAAAAAGCCGGTTGTGGCGCTCTTCACTGCGCGCCTTGAGCATCCGCGCCGCCAGCATCGGCGTCAGGGTCAGGGAGACAAGCGCCGAAATGAGAATCGTGAAGCTGAGGGTGATCGCAAATTCGCGAAAGAGCCGCCCGACAATATCGCCCATGAAAAGCAGCGGAATGAGCACCGCGATGAGTGAGATCGTCAGCGCGACGATGGTGAAACCGATCTGCCCGGCTCCCTTCAACGCCGCTTCCATGGGCGATTCACCGTCCTCGATATAGCGAACGATATTCTCGATCATCACAATGGCATCGTCGACCACAAACCCGGTCGAAATGGTCAGCGCCATCAACGTCAGATTATTGATGCTGAAATCAAACATGTACATCGCGGCGAAAGTACCCACCAGCGAGAGCGGGACGGCTACGCCGGCAATGAAGGTCGCGGACCAATTACGCAAAAAAACAAAGATGACCCCGACCACCAGGCCGATGGTGAGGATCAATTCGAATTTCACATCGGACACTGAAGCCCGGATGGTGTTGGTGCGGTCGGTCAGGATGTTGATTTCCACCGTCGGCGGCAGCGCCAGTTTCAATTTCGGCAACAGCTTCTTGATCGTGTCTGTAACCGCAATGATGTTCGCCCCCGGCTGTCGCTGAATGTTGACGATAATGGCAGGGACCGCTTCCTTCATCGGCGGCGTGACGCTGCTGTCGAACATCCACGCCGCTTGCAGGTTGTTTTCGACGTCGTCCTTGATGTCGGCGACATCCGAAAGGCGAACCGGCGAGCCATTGCGATAGGCGACCACCAGGGTCGCGTAGTCATTACTTTCCAATAACTGGTCATTCGCCCCAATCTGGAACGCTTGGCTGGGACCGTTGAAACTGCCTTTGGCCTGGTTGACATTCGCCGCCGCAATCGCCGTGCGGATGTCCTCAAGGTTGATACCATACGAGGACAGTGCCGTCGGATTAACCTGGATACGGACGGCTGGTTTTTGACCACCAACAATGCTGACCAAGCCAACACCGGAAATCTGGGAAATTTTCTGCGCCAGACGCGTGTCGGCCAGGTCCTCGATCTTGGAAAGAGGCAATGTCTTCGAGGTTAGCGCAAGGGTCAGGATCGGCGCATCGGCCGGGTTGCTCTTGCTGTAAATCGGCGGATTGGGCAGGTCCGCGGGAAGATAGGACTGGGCCGCATTAATCGCCTGTTGGACCTCCTGCTCGGCAACGTCGATATTGAGATTGAGATTGAACTGAAGAACGATGACGGAACTTCCGTCGGAACTGGTCGAGGTCATTTGCTGCAGGCCCGGGACCTGGCCGAATTGGCGCTCAAGTGGCGCCGTAACCGACGAGGCCATGACTGCAGGGCTGGCCCCAGGGTAAAACGTGATCACCTGCATGGTTGGATAATCGACTTCCGGCAGCGCCGAAATCGGCAACTGCGTGTAACTCGTCATCCCGCCCAACAAAATGGCGGCCATTAAAAGCGTCGTCGCGACAGGACGCAGAATGAAGGTCCGGGAAGGACTCATGGGGCGCCTTAACTTCCTCCGGCACTGGCGGTGTCCGTCGACGTGTCTGTCTTTTTGGGGCCGTGCTTCTCGGAGTCCGCAGGCCCTGAAACAATGACTTTGCTGCCGTTCTGCAACTTGTCGACGCCATCGATCACGACAACATCTCCCGGAGCCAAACCGCTTTGGATTTCCGCCTGATCTCCCTCCGTCGTACCGATCACGACGTTCTGTAACCGCACCGTGTTGGTCGCCCGAGGAGCTTTGCCGTCAGAAGCAGGAACTGCTGCCGCGTCAGGGCTGGCATCAGCCTGCGGATTGACCACGTAAACGAAAGTTGAATCCTGGGTGCCATGTTGAATGGCGGCAATCGGGACAAGAGTCACATCTCGCTTCATTTCCACGAGCAGGCGGACGTTGACGAACTGGTTCGGGAACAATTCGTTTTTGGTATTCTGAAAGATGGCCTTTAACTTGAGCATGCCGGTCGCCTGATCGATCTGGTTGTCTGTCGTCAGCAAAGTGCCCGTGGCGAGCTTCTGTTTCTTGTCCCGGCTATAGGCGTCGACCGTCAACGTCTGTGATGCATGTAATTTGTCCAGTACCGGCTGGATGCTGTCTTCGGCGATCGAAAAGAGAACGGAGATGGGTTGCACCTGGGTGATCACCAGCAACCCGCTGGTGTCCGATGAGTGCACCTGATTGCCCTGGTCGATGAGTCGAAGACCGACCCGGCCGCTAATGGGAGCCGTGATATTGCAATAGGTGACATTGAGCTGGGCCGTATCGATCAAGGCCTGGTCGCTATCGACCGTTCCCTGGTCCTGTTTGACCAGCGCCTCCTGCGTGGCCAGCGTCTGTTGCGGAATCGAGTCCTGGCTCCAGAGTGTCTGGTAGCGCTGCAAGTCGATTTTGGCGTTGTCAAGCAACGCCTGGTCATGTTCCTTTTGTGCCTTGTACTGCGCGACCTGCGCCTGGTAGGGACGGTCGTCAATCTGAATCAGCAGATCCCCTTCCTTGACCATCTGGCCCTCCTGAAAAAGGACCTTCATTAGTTGCCCATCCACGCGGCTCCTCACCGTGACCGTGTTCAATGGCGTCACGGAGCCCAGCCCGGTGAGATAAACGCCAATGTTGCCCAGAGTCGCCTTCGCCGTGACGACCCGGCTGATATCATTTCCCCCGCGCTTGGATTTTCCGCCCGCGGCCGTTGCATCTGAAGTTCCTGCCTGACCGTGCGACAGGAAAAAATACCAGCCTGCCGCCGCCATCCCCAAGACGAGGATAAAGCCAATCCAAAGTCCCGCCCCAGACCCAGTCTTTTTAGGGCCGGCCTTGAGAGCAATAGGCGTCGGACCGGCGACTGGTGCGACGGGCTTGGGCGGTGAAGCTTTTTTTTCGGAAACTTCCTTTGCCATGGAGAATGCTTTCAAAATGCCGCCACAAGGCCCTGGAGGCAAGTTACTTGGACCCCGAGTCGGACGGATTTTGATCGAGCAAAAGGAAATTGCTGAGCTGCTTCTTGCGCTCGCTGCTGGCCTTTTCGTAAACCGCACGGTGCTCCGGCGTCAACTGGGCCGCGATCTTTTCGTGATAATCGGTAAAGGTGGAAATGACATCAATCCCGAATTGATGCCGGATATGGGACATCCGTTGCGCCATTTCCTTGACCATCGGCTGGATCCGGTCGAGCTCCTCGGGAGTCAAATGATACTCTTGCGTGTATTTGTCATTGATGCGGGCGACCATCTTGCTGTCCGAATCGTTGGTCTTGTTCATGAACTTGGTCAGTTCTGATTCGGAGTTACAGTCCCACACGACCAAGCCGCCGACGACGGCCCCGATGAGAAAGACGGCGACAAATTCGCCGACAATTTTGCGGGATAGCTGCATGGTCAGATTGTTTCAGTTCAAGAAATCGGAACGTCATCCGCCATAATGAGACTTTTGACCGCAGGATCAAAATCCAAACGGTCCTGCAATTGGATACCTATGCTAAACCCCCCGACGGCCACCAGGATCGCCAAGGATGAAAAAAGAGCCCGGAAGCCGATCTTTTCCAGCAGGTCACGCTCTCTCTTTTCTGCTTTGAGACGGGCCAAGGTGCTGGTCAGGAAGCCAAAGGGAGGCGTTGCGTCGCCTGTAAAGCTCGGGGTACTGCGCATGAGCAAGGCATGCCATTTTTGGTCTTCCGGGGATTGATTTTCGGTGTTCATTTTGATTGCTCCAGATTTTGTATCATTTTGCGTAATTGAGCGCGAACTCGAAAGAGTCGCATTTTGATTTTCGATATTCCCCATCCGGTACTCTGCGCTATCTCCTCCAGCGAATGCCCCTCCAAGTCCACCAACAGAATCAGGCTGCGGTCGCTCGGTGACAGGGTGGAAAGAAGCTTATCGACCAGGTCACGTGCGTGGATGGCCTCGGTCGCGTCCGGGCTGGTGCTCCCCAGCCATGCGACGTCAAAAGCCGTCGATTCTTCCGGCGTCAGGTCAGTCCAACGGACCTCGGGACGGATTTTCTGCGCCCGCAGACGATCGAGGCAGGTGGTCAAGGCCAACCGCGAGACCCAATGGCTCATCGGGGCATCCCCTTTATACTGGTGCAACCTGGAGAAAATTTTCATCAATATTTCCTGGATGACATCATCCTCGTGGTCGCGCCGGGGAAGATGGGTACGCACAATGCGGGAGATAATGGGGTGAAGATGGAGGATAAGCTCCTCAGCGGCACTTTCGTCCCCCTGTTTCCACCGTCGCAGGCAATCAGCGACATCAATCGGCGCATCCATTCGTTATCTACCTTAGCCATCGATGGAATGGCGCAAGATTGGAATTGTCTTTTCATGGGAGAAAAAAATATCGGAAAAGTCATGCCACCCGGAGGCAAACCTCAAAAATGGTACACATCCCTTGTCATTATCAGACGTTTGCGGAGCTAAAGGGTCACACTTTTCCTTCCGATTCCTTCAGGTTCGTTGGGTTTGCCGGAAGCTTTCCCACCCTCTGTGTCGCCAAGGTTTCCTCAAATGGCATTGACCTTCCCCATCACCTTCATCAGGCTTTGTCTTCATGAGCCATCAGCCCGATTTGTCCCGTTATGAGAAAATGAAATACCAGCGTTGCGGCAAAAGCGGCGTCCTCCTGCCCCGTATTTCGCTGGGTCTCTGGCATAACTTTGGAGATATCGACTGTCTGCAAACCATGCGCCAACTGGTTCAGCATGCGTTCGACCTCGGCATTACCCATTTCGATCTCGCCAACAATTATGGCCCTCCGCCCGGTTCCGCGGAAATCAACTTTGGCCGCATCCTACGCGAAAACCTCGCCGCCTACCGCGACGAAATGATCATCTCCACCAAGGCAGGCTATTGGATGTATCCCGGTCCCTATGGCGAATGGGGTTCACGCAAATATCTCCTCGCCAGCCTCGATCAAAGCCTGAAACGGATGGGGCTCGAATACGTCGACATCTTTTATCATCACCGGCCCGATCCCAATACGCCGCTGGAAGAAACAATGGGCGCACTCGATCATGCTGTCCGGCAGGGGAAGGCACTCTACGCGGGCATTTCCAACTATTCACCGGAAGACACTCGCAAAGCGGCGGCTATTCTGCGGAAACTCGGCACCCCCTGCTTGATCCATCAGCCGTCCTACAATATGCTCAACCGCTGGATCGAAGACGGCCTGACCAAGGTGCTGGAAGAGGAAGGCATCGGCTGTATTCCCTTCTCACCCCTGGCCCAGGGCCAGCTGACCGACCGCTATCTGAATGAGATTCCTCAGGACTCCCGTGCCGGTCGCGGCGGATTCCTCAAGGCCCCGGATGTAAAGAAGAACCTGCCCAAGGTCCGCGCCCTCAACGAAATCGCCCAGAAACGGAATCAGCCGCTGGCCGAGATGGCGCTGGCCTGGGTCCTGCGTCTGCCAGCGGTGACCTCCGCGCTGATCGGGGCAAGCTCGACCATGCAACTCGACACCAACGTCAAGGTGCTCAGCCATCTCACCTTCTCCCCCGAGGAGTTAAAAGAAATCGACAGGATCTTGAAGGCGGATTGAAAGTCCGAAAATTCATTGTTGCTACTCGATTTCTTTTAAGCATGTGAAACCCTTATCTGAAGCCGCTCTTCTTCGACGTATCCGCGCGTGGACGCTCTTTTTCATCTGTGCGCTCGTGTTCAGCGGTCTTTCGGCCATTCCGCTGCAACCCGAACTCGACCTGCTCGTTCGCTGCTTTGCCCAAGATCAGCCGCCCAGCGCGCTCAGTTCTTGGCTCCTGCAGGTTCAGGCAGGCGTCCACGATGTCAACGCCCGCTGGCCCTTCATGGGCCTCGGCACCGATTGGCTTGCATTCGGTCATGTCGTAATCGGCCTCGGCTTCATCGGCCTCGTGCGCGACCCCATCCGTAATGAATGGCTCGTCACTTGGGGAATCATGGCCTGCCTTCTCGTCATCCCCTGGGCCTGGATCTTCGGCGGCCTGCGCGGAATCCCTTGGGGCTGGCGCCTGATCGATTGCTCCTTCGGCGTCGGTGGACTGGTCCCAATGCTTCTAATCCGCAGTTATATCGCGGAACTCAAGCGTCGCCAAAAGGTCGGCGTTACCTATTGATTAATTGATCGGCGGCTTTTCAATGCTGGCATAAGCGGAATGATTATGGATACTCTCCATATTCTCCGCTTCGACCTTGTACCAAGTGATGTCGGGATGCTTGTTGCAGCGCAGGGCAACATTGCGCACCAGGTCCTCAACAAATACCGGATTATCGTAAGCCCGTTCCGTCACCGCTTTTTCGTCGGGTCGCTTGAGCAGGGAATAGATTTCACTGCTGGCTGATTCCTCAACAAGAGCGATCATGTCTTCGATCCAGATCGCCTTCACGGAACGGAGCGCCAGCGTCACGTAACCGCGCTGATTGTGCGCACCGTAAGCGCTGATCGCCTTCGAGCACGGGCAAAGCGTCGTCACCGGAATTGTCACCGTCACCGTGAAGGTTACGTCCTTGCCGTGCGCTGCGGCGTCGAACTTCACCTGGTAATCGACAAGCCCCTTCGCCTTCGTCACTGGCGCTTCCTTTTCCATGAAGTAGGGAAACTCCATCTCGATGTGCGCGACCTGCGCGTGGAGCTTGCGTTGCAACTCGTGCAGCATGGTCGGCAAATTTTCGACATGGACGAGTCGCCCGTGCGCATTGAGCACTTCCACGAACCGGCTCATGTGGGTGCCCTTGAAATCTTTCGGCAAATCGACCAGCAGGCTGAGCCGAGCCACGGTATCCTGCGTTTCGTGCGTCTTGTCCCGCACTTCAATCGGATACAGCAGTCCCTTGACACCGACCTTGTCGATGCGCAATTGGCGCGAGTCAGGCTGGCTCTGGCAATCGGCCAGGGCGGTCGTCGGCTTCACTGTCGGGGCTTTTACGGGAGCTTGATCCATAGGCCAGATTACCGCAATCCATGCGGCATGACAAACCAGGATCAACTGTCTGCCTTGCATCCCCCTCTCTTAACGCCGATACTAACTTGGCGAGCCACCCATGAAAACCATCAATCCCGTCGAACTGGATCGTTTGCTCAAGTCCGATCCCCGCCTGACCGTGCTCGATGTCCGCACGCCCTTGGAATTCACCGAAGTCCACGTCCCGCAAGCCCGTAATGTACCTCTTGATCAATTTGATCCAGCAGATTTCCGCACTTCATCTCAGCCGATTTACCTGCTCTGTAAAAGTGGCGGCCGGGCCGCGAAGGCCGCGGAAAAATGTTCCAAAGCCGGCATCGATACTACCGTTGTCGTCGAAGGTGGAACACAGGCTTGGATCGAGTCCGGATTGCCCGTGGAACGGAGTGCCATCAAAGTTATCAGCCTCGAACGTCAAGTTCGCATAGCCGCAGGTTCGCTCGTGCTGACTGGACTCCTTTTGGCGTGGCTAGTGCACCCTTATTTCCTCGGACTATCCGCCTTTGTCGGTACCGGTCTAATCTTCGCGGGAATCACCGATTGGTGCGGCATGGGCCTTCTTTTGGCCCAAATGCCGTGGAACAAGAAATAGTAACTATCACAGTTGCATTTTGCCGGATCGCAGGCACCGTTATTAGAAAGTCCATTTCGAACCAACCCTCCAAAGGAGAAATTGCATGCACGCACCCGCCCGAACCTTCCCTCCCTTCAGCCTGACCCGCCTGCTCAAAACCGTGTTCGAACCTAGGGGCGGTGAACGAGTCGCGATCCTGATCGACCTCGAAGATCCGACCGAGGTGATCAATTTCGATTTTCTCAAGGACCCGACCCTGACCATCCAGCGCCATGCTTACGAAGTTTTTTTCCAAGGCCTGCAAAATGGCGGACTCAAGGAACTTGGCATGACGGGGGGCGATTTTTTCGCCTACAAGATCACCGGTGGCAGCAACCTCGACCTGCCCGATCTCGCCATTACCCCGGATGGAAAAAAGGTCAGCCTCGAGAAGGACGTCTATCCCCATTATAACCTGATTCTCTGTATCTCGACCTACTCCGCCACGGCCCCCCTCACCGCCTTCGCCAAGCAATACGGCTTCCGCGGCGCCACGCTGCATGGTCTCAATGAGATCATTCTCAGCAGTGGGCTCGCTGTCGACTATAACGAAGTGAGCAAGGTCGCGGAAAAGCTGCGCCTCGGCCTGACCAAGGCCGATTGGTTCGAGGTCGACTTCAAGGTCGCCGACGAGACCTACACGCTCAAGCTCATCTGCAACCAGCAGGAAGCGCAAAAAAGCCACGGCCTTTGTCGCGGCACGGAGCCCGATGTCGCCAATCTTCCCGCTGGCGAAGTCTATTACGTACCCGAGGGCGCCGAGGGCCAATTCCCCATGCGCTATGAGGACGGCACCCTCGCCCTCATGGATGTCAGCGGAGGTCGCATTCAGAAGGCGACGATCCTTCGCGGCGATATCGACCTCGTTAAGGCCCACAACGAAAAGCTGAAGAGCGACCCGATGACCGGCGAACTTGGCGAACTCGGCTTTGGCACACAGGACCTGCCCGTCTCCGGTCGCGACATCCAGGATGAAAAGGTGCTCGGCACGATGCATGTCGCCACCGGTCGCAGCGACCATCTCGGCGGCCACCTCGTCCCCAAGCTCTTCAAGGAAGCGAAAAATGCCACCCATGACGACATTCTCTTCTCCCCTGCCAAGACGCCGGAAATCGAAGTCACCGAAGTCCGCATGCGCCGCGATGGGAAGACCACTGTCGTTCTCGCACACTACCAGCCCGCACCCTATCTGCTGGGTTTACTGAAATAAGAGCGACTTTTATAGACCAATTTTGAGCTGATATTGCTCTTTCAATGTCAACATTGCTTCTGCATTTCCACGCGCATCATCCACCGGATGATGGGTGTGCTTGCTCTGCCTCAGATGCTTGAAGTTTTGCGAAGCGTCCTTGACTAGTCCCTTGTAGAGCGATCCCAAATTCATGGACGAGAATCCAAAGGGATTTTGCTCAAGGAAATGATGGAAGTACCAATTGATGAATTGCCAGTCGAAACCGTTATTATCGGAAACGAACATGGGGCGGCCTTTTGAATTAGCCTTAAGCCACGCGGCGAAATTTTCCATAACGACAGTCGGATCCTCGAAGGCCAAGGTTTGCTCACGAGAAAAACCACTGACGGCCAACGCCTCCGGCACCCATTTCTCGGATATCGGACGAAGTTGCCCGTGAAATATCCGTGAAAGCGATGACTCTACGACGATAGCGCCAAAGCTGATCATTGAATAATCGCCTGGAATCGGGCCATTTGCCTCGATATCGACCATAATAAAACTCATAATTTACTGCCTTACTTTCCGATCAGCTCCCGCAGCGAGATATGCCTCCAATGCCATCTCCAGCCCAGCCGCCTTGTGCAGCGTTTCCTGATATTCCCGTGATGGAATAGAACCCGCCGTGATGCCGCTTCCCACGGAGAAATGCAGATCTTCGCCTTCGAGCATCATGGTGCGGATTGCAATGCTGAAGGCCGCATCACCGTTGTCGTCGAAATAGCCAACGATCCCGGTATAGATCCCGCGCGAACACGGCTCCAGTTCCTTGATGATCTCGCAGGCCCGTTTCTTCGGGGCACCGCTGATCGAGCCACCGGGGATACAAGCCCGCACCGCTTCAAGCGCATCAATCTCAGGCCGCAACATTCCTTCGACGGTGGAGACCAGATGAAAGACCTGCGCGTACCGCTCAAGCTGCATGAGCTGAGTCACCGTCACACTCCCGTAATCGCAAATTTTCCCAAGATCGTTGCGCTCCAGGTCAGTGATCATCACCAACTCCGCCAATTCTTTCGGATCGGTCTGTAGTTCAAAGGCAAGCTGCTCATCCCTGACCGGATCGCGACTGCGCGGGCGCGTCCCCTTGATCGGTCGCGTCGTGATGTGCCGTCCGCGAATCCGCAGAAAAAGCTCCGGCGAGGCTGAGAGAATTTGTGTATCGCCGAAATCGAGAAACGCCCCGCCCGGTGCCGGGCTGCGTGCCAGCAGATGCTCAAAGAGCCGATAGGGATTGCCCGCAAACTGCGAACTGAATTTCTGCGCCAGGTTCACCTGGTAAACATCACCCGCCGCAATGTATTCCTGCGCCCGAGTCACGCGCGCCTCGAATTCCGTGCGCGTCTGGTTCGACAGCCATCCATTGGAGTAATGCTCCAAGACCTCCGACTGATCCTCCGCCTGTTGGCACTGCTTTTTCCATAAGCTGCTGAATCCATTTTCCGCGAGCACCGAGATTTTCGGAAACCACGCAAACCGAAATGCGCCCTCGTACGTGATGTACCCCACCGCCGCGCTCTGCGGATGGATCGAATCTCGTCCCATTTTGCGCCGCCGAGCCAAAACCTCCCGCAGCCTGCCCCAATCCTCCGGCCCACCCGCGACAATCTCTTCCCCCTCCGACGCCTGTAGAATCGACCCCGGCTGATTCCAGGAGTTGAGGGAAATAAAAGGGGTAACCTTGCTCATGCGGGTAAGACCTGCGCCGGTCTTTTAGAACTTCGCAACCGCTTCAATCTCAGCCAGTTCCGCCGTGGGGCTGACGACTGCAACATTGAGCCGCTCGTCATGCACGAGGAACGCCGCCGCCGTGCGCACTTCCTCCGGCGTCACCGCCTCGATCTGCCGGATGAGCTTGTCGGGATTGATCAC
>Ga0207641_10001481_pt1 | contig 23032 bp, 20 predicted proteins | sample KBSSwiS62_FD_184306 | JGI IMG/M metagenome (GOLD analysis project Ga0207641, IMG submission 184306) | Switchgrass rhizosphere microbial communities from Kellogg Biological Station, Michigan, USA - KBS Switchgrass S6-2 (SPAdes) (version 2) | ecosystem: Host-associated > Plants > Roots >... | reverse complement strand
GGTGGGTACGGCGGTGCGAGTGCGAGACGGACATGCCGAAGCCCGGACCCTTGCCGCAGACGTCGCAGACGGCAGCCACGTCGGACACTCCTCGGGGTAGACAGACAACTCTGGGGGCCCGGGAAGCCCGGGCACGTGTCGTCCAGGATAACCGCCCCCGTCCGGGGCCTCCCACTAGGGTGGGTCCCGTGCCTCCCGAGCTCGACGCCGCCCTGCTCCGGCGCTGGGCGACCGCCGCGGTCGCGGCCCTGGCGGCCCGGCGCGCGGAGCTGGACCGGCTGAACGTCTTCCCCGTCGCGGACGCGGACACCGGCACGAACATGGTGCTCACCCTGCGCGCCGGCGTCGAGGCCCTCGACCCGGCCGAGCGCCGGGCGGGCGAGCTCGCCGCCGCGCTGGCCCGCGGCGCCCTGCGGGGGGCCCGGGGCAACTCCGGGACGATCCTCTCCCAGCTCCTGCGGGGCGTCGCCGAGGCCGTCTCCGCGGGCGAGGGGCTCGAGGAGGGGCTGCGCCGGGCCGCGAAGCTCGCCACGGCGGCGGTCGCCGAGCCCCGCGAGGGCACGATGCTCACGGTGATCGCGGCGGCGGCGGCGGCGGGGCCCGATCCCGTCGCGATCGCCGACGCCGCGCACACCGCGGTCGCCGCCACCACCGACCAGCTGCCGGAGCTGAGCCGGGCCGGGGTGGTGGACGCGGGCGGGCTGGGCGTCGCCGTGGTGCTGGACGCCCTGGTCGAGGCCTGCTCGGGTGCCGCGCCGGACCGCGGGCCCGCCCGTCCGGCGCCCCGCACGGCGCTCACCACGGTCCGCGAGTCCGGCTCGCCGGAGTACGACAGCGAGGTCATGTACCTGCTGGACCGCACGTCCGAGCAGGCCGTCGACGCGCTGCGGGGCGCGCTCGCGGAGCTGGGGGACTCGATCGTCGTGGTCGGGGACGGCACCGGGACCTGGAACGTGCACGTGCACTGCACGGACGTCGGCGCGGCGATCGAGGCCGGGATCGAGGCCGGGCGACCGCACCGGATCACCGTCATGCGCTTCGCCGACCAGGCCCCCGCCCGCTACCGACGTCGCCGCGCGGTGCTGCTCGTGGTGACCGGGCCGGGGGCGGCCGGGCTGGCTCGAGCCGCCGGGGCGGACGTGCTGGAGGCGCGCGCCGGGCACGTCGTGACGGGCAGGCAGCTGCTGGCGGCCGTCGAGGGGACCGGGGCCGCGCACGTCGCGCTGCTGACCTGCGACGCGACCCTGTTCAACCTGGCCGCCCGGGTAGCGGGCGAGGCGCGGGACACCGGTCGGGAGGTGGTCGTCGTGCCGGCGTCGAGCGTGCCCGCCGGGCTGGCCGCGCTCGCGGTGCACGACCTGGACCGCAACCCCGCCGACGACGTCGTCGCGATGGCCGAGGCCGCCGCGGGCACCCGGACCGGGGGGCTGGTCGTGGCGGAGGCGGAGGCGCTCACCTGGGTCGGCCGCTGCGCGCCCGGCGAGGTGCTCGGGATGAGCGAGGGGGAGGTCGTGCTGATCGCCCCCGACCTGAGTGTCGGTGCCCTGTGGTTGGCTCACCGCATGCTGACGGCGGGCGGTGAGCTGGTGACCGCGTTGCTGGGGGCGGACGCGCCCGCGGACCTGGGCGAGCGCCTGGTGGACGATCTCCGGCGAACCCACCCGGAGGTGGACGTCGTGGTGTACGAGGGCGGGCAGGTGGACTTCCCGCTGGTGCTGGGGGTGGAGTGAAGGTCGATCTGGACACGCGGCTGGTGGACGTCATCGGGGCCACCTCCGCGAAGGCGCTGGGCGGCAAGCTGGAGCTGCACACCGTCGGGGACCTGGTACGGCACTATCCGCGCCGGTACGTCGAGCGGGGGAAGCTCTCGGACATCAAGGGCCTCGCCGTGGGGGACCACGTCACGGTGATCGCCGAGGTCACCCAGGCGACCACGCGGAAGATGCAGTCCCGCCGCGGCACGATGATGAATGCGGTGATCCGGGACGCCAAGGGCGCCGAGATCGCCTGCACGTTCTTCAACGCCTACAAGGTGCAGGGGATCGTGAAGGTCGGCGCCACGCTGATGTTCTCCGGCACCGTGTCGGTCTACCGGCGCGGGCGGCAGTCGCAGCTGCAGCTCACCCACCCCGAGTTCGAGGAGCTCGAGGAGGACTCGGCGGACCGGCCGTTCATCTCGATCTACCCCGCCACCAAGGGGGTGCCGTCGAGTGCGATCGCGCGGTCGGTGCGGCAGGTCCTCGCGGTGCTGGACGATCCGACGGACCCGCTGCCCGTCGCGCTGCGGGAGTCGCACGGGCTGGCCCCGTTGGGGTCGGCGCTGCGCCGGATCCACGTCCCGCAGTCCGAGGCGGAGCGGCACGCGGCGAAGGCGCGCCTGGTCTGGGACGAGGCGTTCGGCGTGCAGCTGGCGTTGTCGCTACAGCGGGAGCGGGCCCTGCACCGGCCCGCCTGGTCCGCCCCGCGCAGGGCGGGCGGGCTGCTCGCGGCGTTCGACGAGCGGCTGCCCTTCACCCTGACCCCCGGCCAGGTGGCCGTGGGCGAGGAGATCGCGGAAGACCTCGGGCGGCCGCTACCGATGAACCGGCTCGTGCAGGGGGACGTCGGCGCGGGCAAGACGATCGTCGCGCTGCGGGCGATGCTGCAGGTCGTCGACTCGGGGCGGCAGGCGGCGCTGCTCGCGCCCACCGAGGTGCTGGCCACCCAGCACGCGCGCTCGCTGCGCAGCATGCTGGGGCCGCTGGGGGCCGCGGGCGAGCTCGGCGCGGCGGAGGAGGCCACACAGGTCACGCTGCTGACCGGGTCGATGTCCACGGCGGAGCGGCGGAAGGCCCTGCTGGACATCCAGTCCGGCGCCGCGGGGATCGTCGTCGGGACGCACGCGATCATCGAGGACACCGTCGGCTTCGCCGAGCTGGGCCTGGTGGTGGTGGACGAGCAGCACCGCTTCGGCGTCGAGCAGCGGGACGCGCTGCGCGGGCGGGGCGAACGCACCCCGCACCTGCTCGTCATGACGGCCACGCCGATCCCGCGGACCGTCGCGATGACGGTGTACGGGGACCTGGAGGTCTCCGCGCTCACCGAGCTGCCCAAGGGCCGCTCGCCGATCAGGACCACGGTGGTGCCCGCCGGGGAGAAGCCCTCCTGGCTGGACCGGGTGTGGGCGCGCATCCGCGAGGAGGTCGCGGCGGGGCACCAGTGCTACGTCGTGTTCCCGCGGGTCGGCGGCGAGTACGCCACGTCGAAGAAGAGGTCCGCGGACGACGAGGAGCCCGACGAGGGCGAGGGCGAGGAGGAGCGCCGTCCGCCGCTCGCGGTCGAGGACGTCGCGCCCCAGCTCGAGGCCGGGCCGCTCGCGGGGCTGCGCATCGGGATCCTGCACGGCAAGCTCCCCGCGGACGAGAAGGACGCCGTGATGCGCTCCTTCGACGCGGGCGAGCTGGACGTGCTCATGGCGACGACCGTGATCGAGGTCGGCGTGGACGTCCCGAACGCCACCGCCATGATCATCATGGACGCGGACCGGTTCGGGCTCTCCCAGCTCCACCAGCTGCGCGGCCGCGTCGGCCGAGGGGCAGCGCCGGGCGTGTGCCTGCTGGTCACGGACATGCCCGCGGGCACCACGGCCCGGGAGCGGCTGGACGCGATCGCCGCCACGACCGACGGGTTCGAGCTCGCCCGCCTCGACCTGGAGCTGCGCCGCGAGGGGGACATCCTCGGGGCGGCCCAGTCCGGCGCCCGCTCAGGGCTCACGCTGCTGTCGCTGCTACGGCACGAGCAGGTGATCGCCGAGACGCGGGTGGTCGCGGCGCGCCTGGTCGCGGAGGACCCCGGCCTGGCGGACCATCCCGGGCTCCGGGCGCTGGTCCAGGAGACGGTGGGGGACGAGGCGGCCGCCGCCTACCTCGACAAGGTCTGAGCGAGCTCGGCGGCGGTGGGCGGCTGGGCGCCCCGGCGCGAGCAGGTGAGGGAGGCGGCCGTCACGCACTCCTCCAGCACCTCGTCCAGCTGCACCGGGGAGATCCCGCGCAGCGCGGCGCGCCGCGCGGGCCCGAGCAGGGCGCGTCGGTGCAGCCCGGCGAGCAGCGCGGCGGAGAACGAGTCCCCCGCGCCCACCGTGTCGACCACCTCGGCGGCTCGCCCCGGCATGGTCGTGCGCACCCCCGCGGAGGTGCCGGCGAGCACGCCCTCGCCGCCCAGGGTCACGGCGACCAGGGCGGGCCCGCGGGTGAGCCAGTCGTCGAGCACCTCGCCGGGCGGGGTGCCGGGCAGCAGCCAGGCCAGGTCCTCGGCGCTGACCTTGACCACGTCCGCGATCGCCAGCAGCTCGTACACCCCCGCCACGACGGCGGCGGGATCACCCATCAGCCGCGGGCGGGGGTTCGGGTCGTAGCTGATCGTGGCGGTCGCGGCGGCCTTGGCGAGTGCCTCGCGGAGCACCGCTGCGCCGGGCTGCCGGGTGAGGGCGAGGGAGCCGGAGTGCACGGCGAGCACGCCGTCCAGGGCCCCGGCGAGCTCCTCGGGGGTCCACTGCCAGTCCGCGGTCCCGTCGATCCGGAAGTCGTAGTCCGCGTCGCCGCCCGGCCCGACCTCGACGATCGCCAGCGACGACGGCTCAGCGGCCTCGACGGCCCGGGACAGGTCGACACCGTTGTCCCCCAGGTGGGCGCGCAGCCTGCGGCCGAGCAGGTCCGTGCCCAGCCGGGCGACCATCCGCGTGGGCACCTCCAGCCGGGCGAGCCCCACGGCGACGTTCGCCGGGCTGCCGCCGGGCGCGAGCTCGAAGTATCCCTCGACGGGGGCGGGGACGACGTCCACCAGCGCCTCGCCCGCGACGGCGATCACGTTCATGCGGGCAGCCTGCCAAAGGGCGGTCAGCGGTGGAACTCGGTGAGCCGCTCGGCCTCCGCCTCGACCTCGTCCCGGGCGCAGGCGGGCAGCGGGGCGAACGGCGTGGTGCGCACGGCCCCGTCGACGAACCGCCAGGTCCCGGCGACCCGGCCGTCCACCAGGAAGGTCGGCGTGGACTGTGGCATCCGGGTGTGGAAGACCTTGTCCCGGTGCTCCGCGCGGAGGATCCCGGTGTGGGTCGCGTGGCCCAGCAGCAGGACGGCGTCCCACGCGCCGAGGAAGCGCACCGGGGCGGGCGTGTCCTCCGGGGGCAGCGGCGCGCGGGGCAGGTCGACCAGCCCGCCCGCGAACTCCCGCAGCTCCAGCCGGGCGAGCACGGCCCTGGTCTCGGTGACGGTCCAGCCCGCGTAGCGCGCGACGTCGTTCGGCGTGGCCGGGCCGAAACCGCGCAGATAGCGTCTGACCAGCAGCTCCTCGGCGGCCTCCGGCGCCGGGAACCTCGGTCGCAGCCACCGGGAGGCGAGCTCGTAGCGGTGCGCGCGGGGCGACTCCCAGGTCCCGGCGGGTGGGACCCGGACCAGGTCCAGCCAGAGCTGGACGCCCTGCCAGGCGATCGTCGGGAAGCCGTCCGCGACCAGCCGCGCGGTGATCTCGGCCTGCCTGAGCGGCCCGTCGCCCAGGTAGGCCGCGACGGCGGCGGCGACCGCGGGCATGTCCAGCTCGCGGGCCGCCGGGACCGTGCGCAGCCACCAGCGCCGACGCTGCGCGCGCACGGCCTCGGTCAGGGGCGCCCAGTCCGCGGCGGAGACCATGTGGATGGTGCAGCGCATCACCCAGCCCTGCACCACCCGCCTGCGCTCCAACGCCTCGGTGAGATCGGCGCGCCGGAACCCGGCCAGCCGGGACCACAGCCCGACGTACCCCGACGGCGCGTACTGCGTCTGAAGCCCACCCACCCGCTCGACCGCGCGCGGCAGCGTCAGGGGAGAACGCTCGAGCAGCAGCTGGCGGGCCAGCAGGGCCCGCAGCTGCCGCTCGGGGGTGAGCTCCACCTGCCCTAGCCCACGGACCTGGCGAGGTTCTCCAGCACGCCGTCGTAGATCCGGGTCAGGCCCTTGGGGGCGAAGGTCCGCTCGAAGAAGCCGCCGATCCCGCCCGCCCCGTTCCACGTGGTGGTGATCGAGACGGTGCTCGCGCCCTCGCCGGCGGGGGCGACCCGCCACGTCGTCACGAGGGAGGAGTTCTGGTCGGTCTCGACGACCGTGTCCGGCGTGGGCTGGGTGACGTCCGCCTTCACGTGCCGCACGCGCTTCTCGGTGGCGTGCAGCTTCCACGTGGCGGAGGTGCCCTCGCCCTGCCCACCGGTGAGCACCGCGTAGTCGGTGTAGCGGTCCGTGAGGATCTTCGGCCGGGTCGTCTCATAGTCCGCGACGGCCGCGATCACGGCGTCGACGGGGGCGGGGACGGTTCGCTCGGCGGTCGCGGTCACCTGTGCCATGGCCCCATCCTGCCCTCTGGTACTCCTGTGGGGTGCGGAGGATCCCGGTGGTGGTCGTCGCCGGGTTCCTGGGCGCGGGGAAGACGACTCTGCTCAACCATCTCCTGGCGCACTCGCTGGACGCCCGGATCGCCGTGGTCGTCAACGACTTCGGCGCCATCGGGATCGACGCGATGCTGGTCGCCGGGGCGGACGGGATGGTCTCGCTCGGCAACGGGTGCCTCTGCTGCGCCACCGGCGAGGAGGGCGTCGGGCCGCTGCTGGAGCGGCTCACGCGGCGCCGGGACGAGATCGACGTGATCGTCGTCGAGGCCAGCGGCGTCGCCGAGCCCGGCACCCTCGTGCGGCTCGTGCTCGACGCGGCCAACCCGAACCTCGTGTTCGGCGGGCTCGTCGAGGTGGTGGACGCCGTCGAGTTCGAGGCGACGCTGCGGCGGCACCCGCAGGTCGAGTCGCACGTGGGCCTCGCGGACCTGGTGGTGCTCAACAAGGTCGACCGGGTGGACCCGGGACGGGTGTGGCGGGTGCGCAGGCTGCTGCGGGAGTGCAACGGGCTCGCCCCGATCGTCCCCGCCACGCACGGTGACGTGGACCCGCGGCTGCTGTTCGACATCGAGGTGGTCCCGGGCCGCCAGCTCATGCTCGGGGAGAAGCCGGGCGACCACGCGAGCCACCTGCACGCGGCATACGACTCCGTCTCCTTCAGCACGGAGCGCCCACTGGACCCGCAGCGGCTTCGGGACCTGCTGGACCGGCGGCCCGCCGGGGTGTACCGGATCAAGGGCATCGTGGTGTTCGGGGTGCCGGGGCACCGGCAGAAGTACGTGCTGCACACCGTGGGGCGCTACGTCCGGTTCCGCCGGGCCCGGTGGGCCGCGGGGGAGGAGCGGCGCACCGGCCTGGTCCTCATCGGATCCGGCATCGACACCGACGCGGTCCGCGCCGAGCTGGAGTCCTGTGTGGCGGACGAGACCTCGCGCACCGATCCCGACGCGATGCTCCCCGTGCTGCGGTACACCTTCGGCGCCTGAGCCGGCCGCCGAGGCTACTCGCGCGTAACATTCGTGTGTGGTCACGCGCTCCCTGCGGGTCCTGCTCCTCAGACTCGCGATCCGGTTCCTGTTCGGACTCCCCCGTCCGGTCAAACGGCTGCTCGCCGGGCCCGCCGTGCGGCTCGAGGGGCAGCTGCTCGACCTCGACCTGCAGCTGCTCAACCGGGCCACCGGCTGGCTGAACCTGCTCAACACCGCGCTGGCGGGCCAGGCCGCGCTCGCCGAACAGCGCCGCCAGGCGGACGACGCGGCCGAGCTGGCCGCCGAGGGCGTGTTCGACGACGTCGTGGCCCGGGACCTCGAGGTCGCGGGCGGCGCCCACCCGATCCCGGCCCGGCTCTACACCCCGCCCGGGATCGACGGCCGCTCCGGCCTGCTCGTCTACTACCACGGCGGCGGGTTCGTGTTCGGCTCGATCGCCTCAGCGGACCCGCTGTGTCGGCTGCTCGCCGCCCAGGCCGGGGTGCGGGTGCTGTCGGTGGAGTACCGGCTCGCCCCGGAGAACCCCTACCCCGCCGCCCTGGACGACGCCGTCGCCGCCTACCGGTACGTCCTGGCCCACGCCGAGGACCTGGGCGCCGAGAAGACGCTGATCGCGGTGGGTGGGGACAGCGCGGGCGGCAACCTCGCCCTGGTCGTGGCGCACGAGCAGGCGGTGGCCGGGGAGCCGGTGCCCGCGTTCGTCGTGGCGCTCTACCCGGCCACGGACGCCGACCGCAGCGGCGGCTCCCGGGTCTCCTTCGGGGACGGGTTCGGACTCACCGCCGCCGTGCTCGCCGAGATGGAGCAGATGTACCTGCCCGAGGGCGTCCCGGTGGACGACGACCGGGGTGCGATCCTGCGGGCCATCGACCTGACCGGCATGCCCCCGGTCTACCTGTCCACCGCCGGGTTCGACCCGCTGCGGGACGAGGGGGAGGAGCTCGCCGAGCGGCTGCGGGAGGCGGGCGTCCCGGTCGTCGCGCGGCGGTTCGCGGGCCTGATCCACGGGTACGCCAGCTTCACGGCGCTCAGCCGCGCCGCGCACGACGCCACGTTCGACGCCGCCAGCGCCCTGCGCGCGGGTCTCGCCCTCACCGGCTCGGGCCGGGAGACCGGTGCCCGGCTCGGGATCGCGTGAGTGTCAGCTCACGTTTCCGTGTCGTAACGGGCGTCTCCACGGTTTCGATGGTGTCGACGGCGGCCCGGTGGGTCGGCCGCCGCACATCCCCGATCGGTCTTCGCACGTGTACGAGGCAGCAGCAGTGAGCAGTTCCCCCGACTTCCGTCGTCAGGTCCCCGCCGACAGGCTCCCCACCCTCGTCCGGACCCGCCACGGGTACCGGGTGTTCGATCCCGCGCTGGTGGCGGGCACCCGCTACCAGATCGACGACAGCGGCACCCTGGTGTGGACCGGGCTGCCCGCCGGGACCGTCTCGCTGCTCGTGCTCGCGGCGGGTGGGCTCACCGCCTACCTACTCGGGGACGGCTGGCTGCTGGGCGTGCTGTGGTTCCTCGCGGGCGTGGTGGTCGGCGCGGGCGTCGCCGGGCTCGCGCTGACCGTCCTGCACGCCGCGACCAGCCCGGAGCGCCGCTACCGCGCCCGGACGGGTGGCGCCCCCTACTCCGCGGACGTCACCGACCGCGGCTCCCGCTCCTGGCTGCTGTGCGAGCAGGCCGAGCGGCTGGCCGCGAGCCGCTCCTGGGTGGCGGGCCGGGTGGACCGCGACCGCAGGCTCGCGGAGCTGCTCTGGGCGGGGGTGCAGGGCTCCGGCGAGGCGGCCGAGCGGCTCGGCGGACTGCTGGAGGGCCCGGTCACTCGGCCCCGGATGTAGCGCGGCGGGTGCTCCGCCACCCGCTGGGACGAACGGACGTCGGACGGATCTCCGCCGTCCCACCGGATCGGCTCGACGGGCGCACCGCGCGATCCATGGGTACGGTCGGGGACGTCGCCCTCCCGGGCGTCGGGTGAAGAAGTCCGCCCTGCCGTCGGTGCACCATCGCCGAAGGAGGGACATGACCCCTGTCGCCACCGATCGAAACCCGGCCGTCTCCGACGAGTACGCGGAGCTCATGCCGGTGCTCGAGCGGTTCTCGGGGCTCGCCCCCACCGACCCCGAGCGCCGCGAGCTGCGGGACCGGATCGTCGTCGGGTACCTGCCCGTGGTCGAGAACCTGGCCAGGCGGCACGGCCGCGGCTACCCCGGGGGCAGGGAGGACCTGGTCCAGGCCGGGACGATCGCGCTGATCACTGCGGTGGACCGGTGGGACCCGGACCGCGCCCGCGGGGACTTCCTGTCCTATCTGGTCCCGTGCGTGCGCGGGGAGATGCTGCGCTACTTCCGGGACCGCACCTGGTCGATGCGGGTGCCCCGGCGGCTCAAGGACCTCAGCGTGGGGATCAAGCGGGCCACCGGGCCGTTGTCCCACAGGCTGGGCCGCGCGCCGAAGCCGAGCGAGCTCGCCGAGTACCTGGACGCGGACGTCGAGGAGGTCATCGAGGCCCTCGACGCCCAGGCCAACCAGCACGCGGGCACCCTCGACGGCACCGACGACCCGGACGAGGCCTCGATCGGCTCCCGGCTCGGCGAGCTGGACAAGCGGCTGGACCTCGTGGAGTACCGCGAGGCTCTCAAGCCGCTGCTGGACAGGCTGCCGGAACGGGAGCGCGAGATCCTGATGCTGCGGTTCTTCGGCGAGATGACGCAGACGCAGATCGCCGAGCGCATGGGCATCTCGCAGATGCACGTGTCCCGGCTGCTGGCCCGCACGCTCGCCGACCTGCGGACCGGGCTCGCGGGCTAGTGATCCCTGGGAGCCCGCTGAAGCGCTCTCGACTAGAGATCCCCGTAGAGGGCGCCGAGCACGGGCTCCCACTCGGTGACCGCGTACTCCTCGATCACCCCCGCCTCGGTGTACGGGTCCTTGGCGACGATCTCCTCCACGGCCTCCCGGTCATCGGTCTGGAACAGCAGCAGCGCGCCCGGCAGCTCGCCCGCGGCCCACGGCCCGGTCAGCAGGACGGTGCCCTGCTCGGCGAGTCCGCCCAGGTAGCTGCGGTGCTCCTGGCGGGCCCGGTCGCGGGTGTCGTCGTCATCGGTGTAGGTGTATGTGACGGCGAAGATGGCCATGGGACTCCTCGTTTTCCGACGTTCGCCGCACCGTACCCGGCGCACACCGCTTCGACCCGACGACGCCGTTCGTCGGGCGGGGCGACAGGACCGTCAGGCCCCGGCGACGGTGAGCCGCAGCGCCCGGTCCAGCCCGGAGAGCTCCATGGCCCGCCGGACCGGCGAGCGGGCGGGCACCCGGGCGTCCAGGCCGACCTGCAGCAGCTCGAGGCGGTGGGCGAGGGTGAACAGGCACCGCAGGCCGGCGCTGTCGATGTACTCCAGGCCGGCGAAGTCGAGGGTCACGGCGCCGGTCCGGTTGTCGATCGCCCGGTGGAGGGCCTCCTCGACGTGTGCCACGTTGTCCAGGTCGACCTCGCCGGACAGACCGAGCACCAGCTGCTCCGGGCCCGACTCCAGGACGGTGACCGCGGCGTCCGTCATCGGATGTCCTTCTCCATCAGGACATGGGTGCCCGCCGCCGTCCGGCTCACCTCGACCCGGTCCATGACCCCCTCGATCAGGGTCACCCCGCGGCCCCGCCCCGCCCCGCGGCTCGCCCGCCAGGCGCCGGTGTCCCGCACGACCGCCCGCAGGCGCGTCCCGTCCAGGCCCAGGTGCAGGTCGATCATGCCGCCGCCGGGCCCGTACGCGTGCTCGACGACGTTCGCCGCGGCCTCGCCCACCGCCAGCACCACGTCCGCGGTGTCGTCGGGGCTCGCTCCCGCCCGCTCCAGGAAGCCGCGCACGGTCTGCCGCAGGGTCCGCAGCGCGCGCGGGGTCGCGGGTTCCAGGGCCCGGACCGACTGCGCGTCGTGTGGCTCCAGCCGGGTGAGGGCGAGCAGGGCGACGTCGTCCGCGGAGGTCTCGTTGCCGATCATCCGGCCCATCACGGTCGCGCACACCTGCTCGGCGGGGCCGTAGTGGGCGCAGGCCAGCAGCCGTTCGAGACCGGTGTCCAGCGACTCGTGGCGGCGCTCCACCAGCCCGTCGGTGTAGAGGACCAGCCCGGAACCCGCGGGCAGCGCCCGGGTCACGGCGCTGCGCCGGGGCGCTCCCGCCAACCCGATCGGCGGGTCCGGCCGCAGGTCGACGAGCGCGGACGGTTCGCCCGGCGCGGTCAGGACGGGCGGCGGGTGCCCGGCCGAGGACAGCGTCACGGTGTCCTCGACGATGTCCACGACCGCGCACAGCACGGTCGCCATCACGTCCTGCTCGAAGTGCTGGACCTGCCGGCTGACCAGCGCGAGCACCTCGTCCGGGCGCTCGGTGAGCAGCGCGTACGCGCGCACCGCGCTGCGCAGCCTGCCCATCGCGATGGACGCGGCCAGCCCACGCCCGACGACGTCCCCCACGACCACGCAGAACCGGCCCGAGGGGAGGTCGAACACGTCGTACCAGTCGCCGCCGACCTCACCGCCGCCGCCGGGCACGTACCGCGCCGCGAGCTCGATGTCGGGGACGGTGGGCAGGCCCGCGGGCAGCAGGCTGCGTTGCAGCGCCGTGGCCGCGTTCCGCTCGGCGCGGGAGAGCCGGGCCTGGGTGGCGGGCGCGATCCGGTCCGCGGCGAGCTGCAGCAGCTCGGTGTCCTCGTCGGTGAACAGCCGCGGTCGGAGCGTGCCGACGTGCAGCACGCCGATGACCTCATCGCCCGCCAGCAGCGGCACCCCGAGCAGGGATCGGACGCCCTTCTCCCGCAGGATCGGGTTCAGCACGTTGGAGTGGTCCACCTCGGCGATGGTCACCGCCTTGCGCTCGGCGGCGATCCGCCCCGCGAAGCCCTTGCCCAGCGGGATCCGCACGCCCTGGCGGGTCTCCTCCTCCAGCCCGCTCGTGACCGTCGCGACCAACCACGTCGCGGACGGGTCCACCAGCAGCACCGCGACCGTGTCGACGTCGAGCAGCTCCCGCACCCGGCCCACGACCGCGGCGAGCAGGTCCTCGACCGACAGCCGCGCGAGCTCGCCGTCCGTCAGCGCCTGGATGCGGCGCAACCGTTCGGCTGCCACGAGGTCGGGCTGGTCCAGACCGCTCACTCGACCCCCTCGTTCCGCGGCACAGACCAGACAGTATGCGCCACGCGGATACCCTTGCCCGCGCTGAACGGGGGGAAACCTCGAAGGGACGTCCGTCACCCCGGCTCGAGGCGGCCGGCCGGCATCAGTACTCGGTGACCCCCGCGTCCGGGGCGATCTCGTGGGCGGTGATGTACTTCGACTCGTCGGAGGCGAGGAAGAGGACGGTCTCGGCGACGTCCTCGGGCTCGGTGCCCTCGACGGGAAGCAGGTTGGTGAACATTCCGCCCAGCCGGGGGGTAGCCCTCGATGGCGGCGCCGATCTGTGCTTGCATGTCGCCGGATCCCATAGGCGTGTTCACGCCGGTCGGATGCACGGTGTTGACCCGGATGTGGTGGGCGCCGAGCTCGGCGGCGAAGGCCTTGGCCATGCCGCGGACGGCGAACTTGCTGGTGGTGTACGGCACCATGAACGGCTGCACCTTCAGCCCGGCGGCGGAGCTGATGATGATGACCGAACCGCCCTGGGCGCGGACCAGGTGGGGCGCACCGGCCATGACGGTGTTCCAGACGCCGCGCACGTTGATGGAGAGGGTGTCGTCGAAGATCGTCGGGGTGACCTGGTCCCAGGGCTTGGGGATGCAGATCCCCGCGTTGGCGATCACGACGTCGAGCCGACCGAGCTCGCCGACGGCGTCGTCGACGACGGAGGTCAGGCCCTCGAGGTCGCGGACGTCGAGCTGGGCGGAGACGATGCGGCGATCCAGCTTCTCCACCTCGCGCACGGTCTGGTCGAGGTCCGCCGGCGTCGGGGAGTCGTAGGGAACCCCGGGCAGTGGCCCGGCGATGTCCACGGCGATGATGTCAGCGCCCTCCTGGGCGAGCTTGACGGCGTGGGCTCGGCCCTGGCCTCGCGCGGCGCCCGTGATGAGGGCGACCTTTCCCGCTACACGTCCGGTCATTCGTCCGCTCCTCGTGCTCTGCTTACGGATTCAGTGGTACTGATTCCCCAGTCAACCACTCCTCGCGCCCCCCATGGGGCGCCGCGGCCGTCCGGTCGTTCAGGACTCGGCTGAGGAGGCCGAACCGAGCCCGGCGTCCTCCGCCCGGGGTGCGCCGACCGCCCGCGCGACGAAGTCCTGGAGGCCGTTCAGCGTCTCGTCCGGGTCGTCGAACTCGATTCCGTCCCGGGCTCGCGCGACGAGGCTGCTCACGACGTCCTGGATGAAGATGGCGTCGACCTCCGGCCGGGTGTGGCGGAAGAGGCCGGTACGGGCGCCGTCCTCGAGGATCCGGGTGAGCCGGGCGTGCAGAGCCTCCTGGGTTCTCGCCTGCGCGGCGGCGTAGCCGGTGGCCCGGGTGATCTCAGGTGACAGGATGATGCGCACACGACGGCGGCGGCGCGGGTTCGCGGTCATCGAGTGGTAGAAGGCCACCCACTGCCGAAGGGCGCCGACCGGATCGGCGGACCGGCCGATCGCTGCGTCGAGATCGTCGCGGGCCCGCTCGCTCTCGCCCTCGAAGACCGCGAGGAGCAGGCTGTCCTTCGACCGGAAGTGCCGGTAGAACGAGCGGGTCGACAGTCCGGCCTCGGTCAGGATCTCGCTGACGGCGAGCGGAGTGGTTCGGGGCCGGTCCAGCAGCCGGTACACGGCCTCGATCATCATCGACCGCTCCTCCTCGGGGCGGTAGATGCGTGGACGACCGAGCGGGCGGGGGGAGGGCCCCGCCGCGCTCACCGAGTCGGCCTGAACGGGTGCGTCACGCACTCGCCGACCTCCCCGGGGTCGATCCGCCGGACGGCTCCCGTCGCCCGGGACCGACTGAGGGAGAGTGCATGCTCCGGAGTCTAGTCGGGTCGACGAGCAACGGGCCGTGACCTGCGGGTGTCGTCGTCAGACCTTGTTGACGAAGCCCGCGTCGACCGGGAGGGTGCTGCCGATGACGTAACGCGCCTCGTCCGAGGCGAGGAAGGCCACGGCGGCGCTGATGTCCTCGGGCTCGACCATGTCGACCGGGAGGGGGTTCGCCATGTGTGCACCGCGCGAAGGGTCCTCGGTGATCCACTGGGCGATGGCGTCGTTGGTGGCCATCATCGTGCGGACCGCGGTCGGTGCGACGGCGTTGACCCGGATCGAGTGCGGGGCGAGGGCGTTGGCCATGGTGTGGACGAGGCCGATGACACCGTGCTTGGCGGCGGTGTAGCCCGCGCCGCCTCCGTCGGCCCCGGCGAAGCCCCGCAGGCCGGCGGTGGAGCTGGTGAAGATGATCGACCCGCCGCGACCGCCCGCGATGAGGTGGGGGATGGCTGCCTTGGCGGTGAAGAAGGGGCCGAAGAGGTTGACGTGCAGCACGTCGGTCCACTGCCGGACGTCCTCCGCGTCGTCGATCTCCCCGAGCGCCATCGGGGAGATGCCGGCATTCGCACTGACGATGTCCAGGCGACCCAGCTCGGCGACCCCCGCGTCGAGCGCGGCCTTCACGGCCGCGAAGTCCCGGACGTCCGCGACCGTGGCGAGGAGGCGGCGGTCCTCGGCCTCGACGAGCTTGACCGTCTCGTCCAGCTCGGCCTGAGTGGCGAGCGGATACGGGTTGGTGTCGATGTCGGCGCAGATGTCGATTCCGATGATGTCTGCGCCCTCGCGGGCCAACCGGATCGCGTGGCTGCGGCCCTGTCCGCGTGCGACCCCGGTGATGAAGGCGACCTTGCCATCGAGCTTGCCCATGAGTCTGTTCCGTTCCGTGGTTGGTGAAGGGTGTTGTCCTGTCTTCGTGCGAGAGGCGGTTCCTCCTGACCGCCGCCGACCGCGCAGACCCCGACCGCCGCTGCGGCAGGTGCGTCAGCGTCGCCTCGTCGAGGCCGTCCGCGCGCGGGGCTAGCCGCGGCCCCACATGATGTGGAGCGGCTCGCCGCCCGGCGCGAACCCACGCCGAGTTTTGCAAACCATGTTTGCATTAGATAGCCTGGTGGACCCGCTGTCAACTGCGTCCTGGGCACGACCGTTCAGCTCGGATCCGCTCGCCACACGACGGGAGCCGCGCGCGACATCCGGCCGGTGGTGGTGCGCCGTTCGGCCCTCGGCTCGCTGGGCCGGGTACGGCTGATCAGGTGTCGAGGACCGCGGCGATGAACGCGACGACGGTCCGTATGACGTCGTCCTCCTCGACCGGCAGCTGCTGGGCGTGGTACCAGGAACGGTCGAGCAGCGCCTGCATCACCAGGCCGACGGCCTCGGGTGCCCGGCTGGGTGTCGTCTGGCGGCTCCGCATGTGCACGCCCAGCAGCCAGGCGACCCGCATCTGCTGCCGCTTGCTGGCCTCGCGCACGTCATCCCCGTCGGGTGCCGAGCTCGAGGACAGGATGAACGGGCCGTGCACGTTCATGTAGTCGAAGTAGCGGCGGACCCACCCCTCGAGATCGTCCGACGACGCGGGCTGGGGCAGGCGCTCGAACTGCTCGACCAGGTCGAGCCGCTCCCGGTACGCGGCCTCGCCGAGCACGTTGAAGATGGCCCGCTTGTCGCGGAAGTACGTGTAGAAGCCCGCCCGGGAGATCCCGCAGGCGCTCGTGATGCTGTTGACACTGGTGCCCACGTAGCCGCGCTCGAGGAACAGGGCCTTCGCGGTCTGCAGGATCTTCTCGCGCGTCTCCAGGGCCCGGGGTCCCAGCTGGGCGGACTCCCCGTCCCAGCTCCACGTCGCGTCGGAGCCCGCGGTCGCGGCGTCCGGGCTCGCGCTGTTGGCGTGGGTGTCGTCCATGGTGCGATGAGTCTAGGAGAGGCGCGACACCGTGGCGAGCAGGCCCGCGCCGAGGCGCCCGAGTGCGGAAGGGGGACCGATAGGCTCTGCAGCTGACGTGATCGTCGAGAGCGAGTCGGGGTGGCGGCCCCACTGCTCGGACCCGCGACGGCGCGGTCTTCGTTCACGACCGGGCGGCAGCCGCCGGGGCGTCGGCACTCGCGGCGTCGTCCGTCAGGATCTCGCTGAGCTCGTGGCGCAGGGTCCGGCGGAGCAGCTTGCCGGTCTCGGTGTAGGGCAGCGCCTGCCGGACGTCGATGTACTCGGGTGTCCGGGTCGACCGCAGCCGGACGCGGACGTGGTCCTGCAGCTCCGCCGTCGCCACGGCGGCACCCTCGGCGAGGACCACCGCGGCGACGACCTTCTCCCCCCACCGGCGGTCGGGCACCCCGAAGACCGCCGCCTCGGCCACCGCCGGGTGGTCGAGCAGCACCGACTCGATCTCGCCGGGCGAGAGGTTCTCGCCGCCGCGCACGATGACGTCGTCGAGCCTGCCGTACACGTGCAGGAACCCGTGTTCGTCGCGCATCCCGGCGTCCCGCGTCTGGAACCAGCCCGTCTCGTTCACCGCCGAGTGGCTGAGGTACTCCCCGGACACCTGCTCCCCCCGGACCCAGATCTCGCCCCGCTCACCCGTGGGCAGCTCCGTCCCGTCGACGTCCCGGATGCTCACCTCCACGCCGGGCAGTGGCCTGCCGACCGAGCCGAGTCGCGCGCGGACGGCCGGGTCGCTGGAGGCGATCGCCTCCCAGTGGTCCTCGGGACCGAGCACCGCGACGGTGCTGGAGGTCTCCGTGAGCCCGTAGGCGTTGACGAAACCGACCTCGGGCAGCAGCCGCAGCGCTCGTTCGATCACCGGTCGGGGCATGGGGCCGCCGCCGTAGGACAGGGCACGCAGCCGGGGCAGCCCGCGGTCGCCCGTCGCGCCCTCGGCGTCCAGGACGTCCAGGATGCGGTCCACCATCGTCGGCACGACCATCGCGTGGGTGACCTGCTCGGTGCGGGCGAGGTCGACCCAGGCCCGGGGGTCGAACGACTCCATCCGCAGGACCCGGCGGCCGGAGTAGGCGTTCGTCAGCACGGACGAGACCCCGGCGATGTGGTAGGGCGGCACGCTGACCAGCCCCGCCTCGTCCTCGGTCGCACCCGAGAACTCGACGGTGGACAGCACGTAGGAGGTGAGGTTGCGATGGCGGAGGACCGCGGCCTTGGGCTCGCCGGTGGTGCCGCTGGTGAACAGCAGGACGGCGATGTCGTCCGGGTCGCCCGTGCAGTCGGTCAGCTGCGGCGCGGTCTCGTCCTCGGCCACGGCGAGCAGCTCCGCCCGGGAGACCAGGGTGATGCCGTCGATGTCGGGGATCCGTTCCGCGACCCCCGGGCCGACGACCACGGTCGCGGGCGCCATCCGGGCCACGATCGCGCCCAGCTGGGCGTCGGTCAGCCGGTAGTTCACCGGTGCGTAGGGCTTGGCGGCCAGCGCGGCTCCGAACAGCGTCAGCGGGACGGCGTCGGAGTTCAGGTCGACCAGCCCGACCCGGTCCCCGGGTCGGGCGGCGAGCAGCGCCGCGACCCGGCGGGCCCGGGCGCCGAACTCGGCGAAGGACACGCCGGAGGCGAGCGGGCCGAGGGCGACCCGTTCGCCCAGGCCTTCGACCGTCATGTCGAGCAGCATCGACAGATGCATCCGTGGTCTCTCCTCGGGTCGGAGTCGACTGCCCGCAGGCAGCTCGTCGGGTTCGGGCGTGCGGAGTGCGGGGTGCTCAGGCCGGCACCTCGATGACGACGGCGGAGCCCTGCCCGCCCCCCGCGCACATCGCGGCGACACCGACGCCGCCACCGCGCCTGCGCAGCTCGTACACCAGCGAGGTGATCATGCGAGCCCCGCTGGCCGCGATCGGGTGGCCCAGGCTGCAGCCGCTTCCGGCGACGTTGACGGTGTCCTCGTCGAGATCCAGGGCACGGGTGGCGGCGACGCTGACCGAGGCGAACGCCTCGTTGATCTCCCACAGGTCGACGTCGCCGACCTCGAGACCCGCCCGGCGCACCGCCAGCCGGATCGCGGCGATGGGCGCGAGCCCGGTCTCGACCGGGTCGACCCCGACCGCGCCCCACGCGCGGACCACGGCCAGCGGGGTGAGCCCGAGCTCCGCGACGAGCTCGCTCGAGGCGAGGGTCAGCGCCGCGGCGGCGTCGTTGATGCCGGAGCTGTTGCCCGCGGTGATGCTGAACCCGTCGATCTCGGGGTGCAGCGGCTTGAGGGCCGCGAGCTTCTCCGCCGTCGTGTCGCGGCGCGGGTGCTCGTCGACGGCGAACACCGTCCGGGAGCCGTCGGGCAGGGTCACCGCGATGGGCACGATCTCGTCCGCGAAGCGACCGGCGTCGATCGCGGCGACGGCGCGCTGGTGCGACCGGGCCGCCCACGCGTCGAGCTCCTCGCGGGTCAGCCCGGCGCGCACGGCGGTGTTCCAGCCCACGGTGATCGTCATGTCGTCGGCGGGGGCCTCGGGCGTCGGCGGGTGCGAGGGGGAGAGCCACTGCTCCTGCCACACCCCGGTCGCCGGGTCGCGGAAGGAGCTGACCGGGGCGGTCGACCGGGACTCCACGCCGCCCGCGATGACGGCGCGGTCCATGCCCGCCCGGATACTCCCCGCCGCGCTCGTCACGGCCGCCAGGCTCGAGGCGCACTGTCGGTTGAGCGCCACCCCGGGAACCCGCGTCAGCCCCGCGCTGATCGCGGAGTGCCGGGCGAGGTCGCCGCCGCCGTAGAGGACCTCGCCCAGCAACACGTCGTCGATGTCCTCGACGGACAGCCCGCTGCGCTCGACCGAGGCGGCGACGATGTGTCGCCCGAGATCGAACGCGGTGGTGGTGGCAAGTGTGCCCTTGCGGAAGGTGCCGATCGGCGTGCGTTCGGCGGAGATGATGACGGCGTCCGGCATGGAGGGCTCCTCGCCCGCTCGTTGGGTTCGTCGCGGCGTCCGTCGGTTCGGGCGCCGCTGTGCAGGTGCGAAGCCGGTCTGACGATCACGCCAGATCGGCGACGCCGCTCTCGGGCTCGGGTGAGCCTGCGTCGGTCCTGCCGGACGGGCGGCCCCAGGCGGTCTTCGCCCGGGTGGTCCCGCCGGGTGCGTCGTGCGCGAGCGCGGCGGAGTCCGACGTGGCGACGCGGGTCCGTCGGCGGTGGACCAGCCCGATGACACCCGCGGTGATCAGCAGCCAGGCCGCGAGGAACAGCCACGCCACCGAGGTGACCCCGAGCGACGCGAGCGCGAGTGCGAGGGCGAACGGGGCGACCACGTTCGCGAGCCGCCCTGCCGACAGCGCCATCCCGGTGCCCCGCCCGCGGGCCTGGCTGGGGAACTGCTCGGCGATGATGCGGTTGCCGACCGGGGCGATGACCCCGAGGCAGATCCAGTGGACGAAACCGAAGACGACCACCACCCAGAAGCCGGCGGCGAAGCCGAACCCCATCCCGACGGTGGCGCCGAGCAGACAACACACCACGGCCGTCGTCTTCGGCGACGCCCGCCGAGCCAGCAGGGTCGCCAGGCCGCCCCCCACGAGGCTGCCGAGGACCACCAGCGACGCGATCGACAGGGCGTCGGACGTGCTGAAGCCCTTGGCGTCGAGCAGGGTGGGCGTCCAGGTGGTGAGCAGCTGGGAGATCACCGTGAACGAGGCGATGACGAGCATGCCGAGCAGGGTCGGTCGCCGGAGCCTGCGACCGAACAGCTCCCGCGTCCGGACCTCCTCGACGACGGGCGGCTCCGTGGTGGGTACCGGCTCGTCGAGGGTCGTGCCGCGCCGCTCGAACCGCCGCTCCAGCCACTCGATCGCGGTTCCCGCCTGCTTCGTCCGCCCTTGGGCCAGCAGCCACCGCGGGGACTCGGGGAGCCGGAGCAGGAAGGGGATCGTGGCCAGACCGAGCAGTGCCGCGCAGAAGATCAGCCGCCACCCCTCGGCGCCGAGCGGGACGGCCCATCGTGCGAAGCCGGTCACCGCGATCACGCCGACCCCGCTGACGGTGAAGGCGAACGCGATGATCCGACCACGGTGCCGGTGTGGCGACATCTCGACGAGGTAGACCATCGTGACCACGTACAGCGCCCCGATGCCGACCGCACCGAGGCAGCGCAGCGCCGTGAAGGACACCACATCGCCGCTCAGCGCGGCGCTCGCCCCGCCCAGCCCGCTCCACACGGTGGCCAGGACGAGGGTCGGGCGACGGCCCCAGCGGTCCGCCAGCCAGCCTCCGCCGTACGCACCGACGAACAGCGCCAGATAGCTGAGCGCGACGATCACCGCGACGGTGGACAGCTCGATTCCGAATACGCTGCGGACCGTCGGGGCGACGAGCCCGAGAGCGACCGAGTCGGCGGTGTCGAAGAAGAAGGATGTCGATCCGACGACGAGGAGGAGCAGGATCGGTCCGCGCAGCGGGAGCCGGTCGAGGCGTGCGACGACGCCGGCGGGATCGGTGTTCACGAGGGCAGCGTCGGCGGTGCCAGGGCGATCCGCACGTTCTTGACCTGGCTGAACTCACGGAGCCCCTCGAGTCCGCCCAGCCTGCCGTCCCCGCTTCGCTTGTAGCCGCCGTAGGGAGCGCTCGGTACGAGGTCGGGGAAGGTGTTCACGAACACGGTGCCGGACTGCAGCGCGCCCGCCACCCGGTGCGCACGCTGCAGGTCGTGGGTCTGCAGATAGCTCACCAGGCCGAAGTCGGTGCCATCGGCCCACCCGACGACCTCGTCCTCGTCGGTGAAGGGGGTCACCGAGACGACGGGCCCGAAGGTCTCGACCTGGTTCAACGCGCTGTCCTGGGCGGCGCCGGTGATCAGCGTGGGCTCGAGGTAGAACCCCGATCCGAACTGCCCGCCGATCCGCCTGCCACCGGTCACCACCTCGGCACCCGCCGCGCGAGCCGTGTCGACGACCCCGAGGATCCGCTGGAGGGCGGACTCGGAGATGACCGGACCGAGCACGGTGTCCGCCGACATCGGGTCACCGGCCGCCACCCCGCCCAGGTAACCCGCCATCTTCTCGACGAACTGGTCGTAGACACCCCGCTGGACGAAGATCCTGCTCCCGCAGGCGCAGTTCTGCCCGCTCTGGGCGAGCGGGCCCGAGAACGACGCGAGCACGATGGCCGTGTCGAGGTCCGCGTCGTCGAACACGATGTGGGCGGACTTGCCCCCGAGCTCGGTGGCCACCGGGGTCAGGTTGTCCAGCGCGGCGGCGTAGATCTTGCGGGCCGTGTCGCCGCTGCCGGTGAAATGGATCTTGGAGACCCCCGGGTGCCGGACGAGTGCCTCGCCGGCCACGTGGTCCCCGGGGAGCACGTTGACCAGGCCCTCGGGCAGACCGGCCGCCAGCGCCAGCTCGCCGAACCGCAGGCTGCTCAGCGGCGCCAGCTCCGGCGGCTTGATCACCACGGCGTTGCCCGCCGCGAGCGCGGGCGCCACCGCCATGCCGATCATGGGCATCGGGCCGTTCCAGGGCAGGATGACCCCGACGACGCCGTACGGCTCCTCGCGGATCAGGCTCAGGTCCTCCGAGAACGACACCGGCGGGATCTGACCCGTCCGCTTGTCGATCCAGCCTGCGTAGTAGCGCAACCAGCGGCCCATCTGGAACGGGTGCACCCCGCTGATGGTCAGCGGGACCCCGTTGTCCTGGACGGACAGCCGGGTCAGCTCGGCGACCTCGGCGGTGACCAGGTCGCTGAGCGTGAGCATGAGGTCGCGCCGCACGTCGGCAGGCAGGGCCGCCCACGTGCGCTGCGCGAGCGTCGCGGACTCGACGGCCCGGTCGACGTCCGCCGGGCTCGCCATCGCGACCTCGGCGTTGACCGCGCCATCCCCGGGGTAGACGTGCGGGTGGAACCCCTGGGAGGTCTGCGTCACTCGCTCGCCGCCGATGAGGAGGCCGTGTCGGTCGACCGAGGGCTTCGAATGGGTCAGCGTCATTGCGTCACCTCTCGCGGGTGGGATCGCGGCGCGGGAGGTACGGCGACCCGACGTGACCGTCAGGCCGCGCCCTCGCTGCCGCACCGCATTTGCAAAGGAAGTTTTCGAAGAGACCGGCATAGCTTGGCCCCTCGCCCCGTTGGTGTCAAGGAAAGCCACGTCAGCACTGTTCTCCACAGCAGGGCCGGGCCCTGCGGACCGCGGGAGCCCACACCCTTCGGGGATACTTGACGTTGTCGTCAGTACCACGCTCCGCGCACCCGGATCGACGGGCCGGGCGAGGCCCGCTCACTGGGTGCGGTGTAGGACAGGTCTCGACGTGCCGAGCAGCGCGGCGGTCAGACCCGCGGGCGCGCCCCGGACGTCGGCGACCCTGCGCTCAGCGCTCGAGCAGCGCGGTCGTGGCGGCGGGCTCGCCTGCCTCGACGAAGTGGTATCGGGCGACCAGCTCGGCCACGCAGGCCGGCTTGGCGACCCCCTCGACCTCGACGGTGATGCGGTTGACCACCTGGACGGAGTCTCCGTCGAGGCGCTGCACGTCGAGCAGCACCGCCCGCGCCCGGATCCGCGAGCCGGCCCGGACGACGGCGGGGAACCGCACCTTGTCGAGGCCGTAGTTGACCCCCATCCGCACGTTCTCCAGCTTCCGGAGCCGGTGCATCAGGTGCGGGAGCAGGGACAGGGTCAGGAACCCGTGCGCCACGGTCCCGCCGAACGGCCCCGCCGCCGCCTGCTCGGGGTCGACGTGGATCCACTGGTGGTC
>Ga0207641_10001480_pt1 | contig 23033 bp, 20 predicted proteins | sample KBSSwiS62_FD_184306 | JGI IMG/M metagenome (GOLD analysis project Ga0207641, IMG submission 184306) | Switchgrass rhizosphere microbial communities from Kellogg Biological Station, Michigan, USA - KBS Switchgrass S6-2 (SPAdes) (version 2) | ecosystem: Host-associated > Plants > Roots >... | reverse complement strand
GGTGTTTTACAACAGGCAGAGGCGTCATTCTCGCCTCGGATATAACTCTCCTGTTGTGTTTGCGAGAAACTTCAGATAGATTGAAATTCCTCCAAGCGGCCGTGTCCGTCAGACCCAGGCCACCTCAGTTCGCAGTGTTTGGTCCCGCTTTGTCGATTCAAGCGGTGCATCCAGCCAGCGCAAGGCGGTCATCGGTAGAATAATGTCGCGGCATTTGCCACGGGCGCGTGGGACGTACACTAGGCCGTCCGAGTCGTCCCGGAGGAAATTGACAATGCAGTTGAGCTGTTGAGATTTCATGAAGTCCCCTTCTTTCAACCTACAGCAAGAGTCACTATCGGTCGCTTGCCGCCGGCATAAATATATTTATTCCAAGACGATCTCCACGCCATAGTGATCCATCGCCTCTAGCGATTTCGAAGCCTCTGTTGTCTCGGGCCGGGCACGCTACCAGTCATGCCGTACTTTCAGTACCCACGAACCAGTAACTTTCGTGCTCCAACTCCATTTTCAACCGACGACAAATGCGGCTACAGGCCACACCGCAGGACGAACTCCTTCGCTTCGTTCCTCGCCGGTCACGATTCGTAGACTGTTACCCAGCTCCAACTCCCTCTTTTGAATCGATTGCGCAAGGGGGGTGATCTGTGGGTCGCGTATGCGCGTTGCCTTATAAAGCTCTCTAACCAGACGCGCACGACCGACCGGATCAAGTTCAGTCGTCTCACCTGCCTCATCGATGATGAACGCATGAAAGTCCACAGAACGTTCCGTTGTCTCGCCGGGCGCGATTCGCACTCCGTGCCGCATGAACGCAAGCACGCCAAATCGAGTTGGGAATTGATTTCCGAGGCTGTCGGGGCGATTGACGTACCCAGCACCGACGGCAGCCATCATCGTTGCATTCCGAAGCACCTCACGTACAAGTGGATGATTCATTCCAATTGTTGGCACGGGATTTCCCTCGCTGTCTTCGGCCGGGGTACCGGACGTATCTGCACAGACGTATAGCGCCGCACCAACTCGAAGTGCCGAGACGCGCTCATCTCGGCCGATAATTTCCTCCTGTTCGAGATCGAAGGTGGCTACCTTGACGTCGGAAGCAAGCGTGGCGTTTGCAGTCCGGACAAGGTAGTCCTGCAAGTCCGCCCAAGTGGCCTCACCTGGCTGCAATGTACGTATCTGCTCAGCCTGTTCTCTAAAGCGAAGATCAAATTCTTCCCATAACGCGAAGCCTTGACTCACTAGGGCTCCAATGGCCTCCACATCCGCGTCGTCGACCGTGGTAGCCGCCGCTCCGCCAAGTAGGGACTCGAGTTCTTTTGGCGGGACAAGTGACATCACGCGACTGAAAAGCGCTTCGAACTGTTCTGCATCCATCTGAGTTACGATATGTCGAAGCTTCTCTCGCGCGATCCGGTACATGTCAACTTCCCGAGTACCCTTCACGATCAAGGTATCCACTATCACAGTTTTTCGAGAGCCAAATCGATGGACTCTGCCGATGCGCTGTTCGAGTTCCATCGGGTTCCAAGGAACGTCCAAATGGATCAATCGGCGCGCCGTCTGAAGATTGATGCCCTCACCTCCGGCACGCGATGAGACAAGAAACCGCGGGCCCTCGGGACCTCGAAACCGATCGACTTCCGCGGTCCGTTCGCTTTCCGTCTGGCTGCCCACTATGACGGCGGGCGTCACGCCATAGAGCTCCTCCAGATGACGCACGACAACGCCGACTGTCTCCACCGGCTGTGCGAACAAGACAACCTTTTCGTCGCCCGCTTCCTCAAGCAAGGGAGCGAGCGCGATCCACTTTGCCTTCGACACTGGGTGATGAAGTAATCGCACACCCTGCTCGAGAACGGCTGCCATTGCCGAGGCGTCGGGTCGCCACAGCTCCTCTTCTTCTACCGACTCCTGATCGTCGAGCGCCTCAACTTGCGGTTGGATCTCTTTTTGTATTCGACTGAACAATGCCGCAAGCGGCTCGTCAATTGTCCCGCCGCGGTAAGGACGCAGAGAAGCAAGCGCACGAGATAATTCCGGTCGTGCCGTTGTCCATCCTAAGCGACGCATTGATAAGCGTGCCAGGTAACCCAGACCCGCCTCAATACTGGATGACGCCCACTGCAGCGCCTGTCCTTTCGCCCAACCCGCAGCTCGTGCAACATTCCCCGTCGCGCCAGGCCTGTCGTAAAGTGCAGCAATTTCCTCATACCACGCATGGAACTCAGCTCCCAGCGCAACGATTGTCGGGGCTCGAACGTCCCGCTTTGGAAACAGCGGCTTCATCCGCCAATCCCGGACACGGTCCTTTGTGCGGTAAATGACTCGACCAGCAGCCTTACTGGGATCTTTGTGGTCGTCCGATAGCAGCCGGACGAGATTTTCAAAGCGATTGAAGCTGCCCTGATGCGGAGTTCCGCTCAGCAAAATCAGCCGTCCATCCGTTGCGAGAGAATTTGCCAATGCCTCGGCGAGTTTGTAACTTTGATTAGGCTTACCCCCGCCGTCACCCCAGTCAGACAGATGGTGACACTCGTCGATGACAACAACGTCCCATGGCCCACTCCTGATCACCAGATCGCGATTCTCACCGAACACAGCCCGATGAATGCTCGCGACGACGATGCGATCGCCATCTATCCGCGCATCACCTTGCCCTCCAGCGACCCAGCAACGCGCGTCAAGACCTAGCTTATCGCGAAATTCGGCTGCAACATTTTTTACGAGGCGAGCTGGCGCGAGATAAAGGACGCGCGCTCGCGGTGTTTGCTCCAGCACGCGACGCACGATCATCCCAGCTTCAATGGTCTTACCCAACCCCACTTCGTCAGCGATCAATACACGACGCAAGCTGTCGCTCGTAAGCACGTGCTGTACAAGGCTCATCTGATGCATCAAAACCGCCGCTTTCTGTGCGTCAAGGCGCCGCTGCGGATCTTCACCCAGAAGGAATGCGCCGAAGAGCTTTGCCTGCGCATGCGATGTCAGACTCATCCACGAGTCTTTTGTGGGGGCAGACACTAACTGGGCCGCCGGCGTTAGCAGCGGTCGTACGTGACGCAGATCAACGTTCGGTATGAAGAGTGGCTCGCGATCATCGCCGTGTGCGCAACGTCGCGGGGCACCGATGAGGTCAAGTGCCTTTTGTCCGAAATCATCTACGACTCTCAGCGTCACACAAACGTGACCGTCGTGCTCAACTAGAGTCGGAGTGGTGTCCACGCTTTGCCTTTTCTCAATCCTAATTACAACGACGGACCTGCACTGGACCTCTTGAATACTTCGCTGACCGCCGGGGCGTCAGCGCGTATATTGTCAAGAGCACTGAGCACTCTCTTTCGCTTCTGACTGTCGCTTCTCCTGGTCCGATCTTCATGCCGTTCTACTATCGCATTTGCCGTGGTCTCAAGTGGGTGGCCCCATTCCTTAAAAGCCTTGCGTATTTCTTTGTTAACTACGTCGTAATGAGAAATGAGTGTAGCCTGTGTTGGCAGGCTCGCATCTTCGGTTGCATTCAGGGCCAGCTCTCGAAACATGTCGAGAATTCTGTGTTTCACTCCCGGCCCGATGTGATCACCTGTTTCTACGAATTTCTTACACCTAGAGCGAATGGGCTTCTCAATCACTTCAACGACCTTAATCTTCACCACCTCGCGAAGATCTTCAATCGCCTCCTTCCCCACATCACGAAGCCTTTCCACCTGTGACGAAACTAGACTCTTTTGCGTCTCGATGACCTTCTCATCAACGTGCGCGGCCTCTTCGCGGGCAGCCCAGTCACAGATCTCTTCCACGATCTGGCGTATGTCACTCGCCAGCTGAAACGTTTCCTTCCGAATCCCTTTAAGTAAGCTCTGACTCCAGACGGCCGCAACCGGGTCCTGAAATCGAAGTGCGATATCCGACGGCAAGTTGATATGTCGAGCGCCGAGGTAGGTACCACCTCTATGGACCGCAGCCCGCAGAGTCGCCCAATGGGCGTCCTGCAGACTACGAAGGTACTTGTTCACGTCCTTCTGGGCTTCGTCCTTCGCTTCGTGAACCGCGACTTTTATCTTTTCCGGAACGGTCTGATTAAGAAACGTACGAAAGGACGACCTCCGACTTTCGAACTCACGGTTCTTTTCCGCGAGCACCACTTGGAGCGCGGCGCGGACCCGATCCGCTTCTTCTGTGGCGCGATTCGATCGCCACGACGATTCGATTGACTCCAATTGGTTGGACAGAGACTCTTCAAATCGACGTGTAAGAGACTCCAGTCTGGCGACACGTCGGTCGCGTTGCGATTGAGAAAGCGCCTCTAAACCTTTCCTAAGATCGGGGATGCCGGTCTCCTCAACAGTCTTCAGAAACGGATGATCCTCGTCATTGGCGGAAAGTATCCGGCGGTATTCGATCGCCGATACCGGGTGTATTTGCAGGGATTGCAACAGATTGCGCGCCGCGGACTCTCTGCCGTCGCGAATCGCGGTGCTGCCCTCTGTCTGAGTGAACCCGGCGAGCTGATGCTCGAATTGCGTTCTCATGTTCTCATTGAGCTTTTGTCGAACTTTTTTGAAAACACTCGCCTTTGATTCAGCACGGCGATTGTCCGCGTCCGGATCAATTGCGTACCATTCCTCTGTGGCTACATCATCAACTCGCGTCACAACCATCGTCAGTGCACATGGATCGGCGTCTCTGTCGTCCGATGATAGAACCAAGCGATCCCAATAGCCTGTCGTTCTAAGCAGGTCCATGACTGGATCGGTCGGACCGGAGCGGTCAATGACCAGGACAACAGCCCGCGCTTTCTCGCGCACATACCGCTGCGTTTCTTTCTTATACACATCGCCAGCAACGCCTACGCCCGGGAGATCCACCAATACGAGACCTCCGCGAAGTAGAGAAGATGGCCAACCGACTTCGATCTTCAGAATCAGCGGCGAAAGAAATCCAGCCGCGTGCTCTCGAAGCGTTTCTCGAAACAACTTCGTGTCAGGACCCTGCTCTTGAATTAACCCCTCGTCCCGCTCGGCCATTTGCAAAGCAGACCTGATTCGTTCGATTCTTTTTGTATCCTGCTCATTAGGGGTAGATCCCCACTGGGGTTTTGCCGAACATGCGATTGTCAGTGAATCCGCCAGGTATTCGACTGTGCGGTGCTCATTCTGGTTTCCGGCGACCATCAGTCTCGCTGTTCGGATGCATTCATCCATCCTGGTCGCGCTGCCCTCGTTGTCTGGTTCGGATACACTCCGTATCTCGTCCTCGATTTCCTGACGTTCAGACTCACCGAACTTGAGGCCAGTGTCGACGAGAGTCATTTCCTTCGCCTGACCCTTTCGTTCCCGTGTAACGTGAAAATTGAGTGCCGTCGCTACTTTCCATAGATGGCCTTTGGTGTGATATCGGACGCGCAACCGCGGCGTCTCGCTATATCTGACCTCCGTAGCAAGCGCGGTCAGGGGACCTACTCCACCCGACGGAGCGATAGTCTTTTCTTCAGCCACGAGTGCGTTTAAAAGGGTGCTCTTACCGATCCCCGAGTTGCCCAGGAAGCACACAACAGTTTCCGCAGACTGTTCGAGCAATCGCTTAAGTCGCTTGTCTTCGTCGTCGAGCTGCAATATTTGATCGGCCGAATGCTCGTTGAGGAATGTGCGTAGGTCGCGTGCATACCAGCTCAAGATCGCTCGCGCTTTTGTTAGTGCAATTTGCTCAGGGTTCGACATTTGTAATACGTTTTACCTGGTTGTACTTTTTTTGGCCCCACATGAGCCGCTTGAAGGGTCGCTCTATCGGGTCAGTTCAAATTATCAACTCAATCCACTTCGATCTTGGAGGTGCACCGCGGAATCACATATCTGAGCATATCGAGTCGCCGGGTCGAATCGCTGAAATCGCTGTGGTTTTTTCGGTGCTTCGTCTTTATTTCTGTCACGCCAGTTCTCCGGCTTCGGCTTATAGAGCGAGACGGCAACAACAATCCTGCTGTAGCGCAGTTGTCTCAAGTACCAGATCCAGCGTCCGGCGTGCAGTGCCGATTCATGTACTGCAGCAAACTGTTTGTTGGGTTTGGCTCCCACGGCAGTGAGACCTCTTCCACTGACGGTCCCATCAAAGGCAGAACCACTTTGTCACCGCCGGTCATTATGGAGCAGGTAAGCACAGCCAACTGTTTTGATGGCAAGACTGGGCGAATTGATCACGTTCGGTGAGGCACGGAGGGCAACCGTCCCTCAGGGACCTTTATAACAAAGTCCCTGAGGGTTGATTCTCTAGATTTCCAAGCCATGAGATTCAAACAGTGTACGACGCCAATGCACAGGATCCCTCATTTTTCAGATATGTCCCAAATAGACGCGGAATTAGCGGCCGCGGCCCGGGGTGCTGGCCGTCAGCACTGTTCAGGACGACTACACACAGCGGACTTTCCTCGCAAAACCCGAGGTTGTCCGGTGGCTGTTGTTTAGGAGTACTTATGTCGCCTGAGGTTCACCTGCGCGCACTGTGATTCACGGGCGACGCCCCCGTTAGTTCGATCTGTAGGCCATCGAAAACCCTACGGCCGCGGGGCGACGGTGGCGATCGCGCAGCTCCCAGTCAGCGGCTGACACGAGTACCTCAGCGGCGGCCGGGTCGTCGAGGCGACCCTCGATCGGATGCTCAACGACTATAACTGTCCGGTCTCGGCCACATTATCGACTAACTTCTCATTCACCGTGCATGCGAAGCAATAGCTCTAAGCGCTGTGCGGGAGCTGCCGTCCGTCGGTGCTAACGTATCGCTAAGACGGAGTTACGGCACTCGATCTGTTGCAATGCGCCGGCAGACGCGGCATGCCAATCGGTCTATCTCCTTTTCGCGGGGTTTCGTCAGTGCCCTTACGGGGGCTGCCGCCCTCGTTCGCGCAATGAGTCGGCTGTGCAGAGCAGCACGTCCAATAGAATCACACCTCCGCACTCAGCGGCGAGAGGGAGCAGAAACTTCTTCGCCGCCTTCATTGTGCCACGTCGAGTTAGGCTCGCAGCTATCGAGCGCTTATTGCCAGGCAGATTCTGGCTCACGAAAATGTCGTGGCCGCCGGGACGGGCCGGACGGTTCGTGCGACGACCGGACTGCTGCGGGCGGAACGTCATGAAAGCAACTCCCGTCGTTCCAATACGTAAGCCCCCCCGAAGACAACAACTGAAAACCGGACATTGTTGGGCCGATCAACTATGCCAGTCCGGCTTTCTCCCGATGTTGGCGAAGAGCGTTCACACTTGGACGCTGTGCCGCGAGCCGTGGCAGATACATCCTCTTCCCGGCCCACTGAGCATAATCACTGCGTCGCAATGACGGTCCGATCAAGATCGTGAATTCGTGCTCGTTAACTGTAAAGAGGCCTAGATCAAACAGTGTATGAAGGTCGACACGCAGCAGGAGTCCATTCGTAACGTTGTTGGTCTCCGGCCCCTTGTAGGGAACTATATGAGCAGCCTCCAGAGCCTCAGGAACTGCGCACCCGGTAATGGCACATCGACCTTCGTATGCCGCGAGAAGCGCCTGACGAAATGCTGGTTGGCCTTGACGTCGAACAATTGCCGCCAGTGTTTTCCTTCGGGCATCCTCGATGTTCGAAGGGTCGAATTCGCCGCTTTGCTCGGCCGCATCAATCGCGCGATGCATCTCCGACAATTGTCTCTGCAATATGAAATTAGTTGGGGCGCCGCCAGAATGGCTTACATACGAGAATTTTCCTAGATATAAAAACCCGGCGCCTGCGTACTCGTATTTCTTGTCACGATAGAAAACGATGATTTCGAGACCGCGCTGGCGATGCTCGATGATTATGGCGTCGGTTCTTCCCTTGCTCTGCCCTTGCCAATGGAGTGTGTCGCCGTCCAGATAGTCTGAGTACTGTGTTCGATCGGATGTCTTGTTCTTCGTGATAAAAAGGAGGACGGACGCGAAGCCCGCGGGTTGGAATACTCCGGTATTTATTGTGGCGTCAGAGGTATTCAGAAACGATTTGAGCTGCTCTCGCGTATAGACGCTACCCTCTATTAGCAGGGCGGAAACATACCGCTCAATGTGCGGCTCAGACGTGCGGGTGACATCAAATCCCAGCTCCCGCAGCTTGCGAGCAACCGTCAGCTCGCCGCCACTGAACTGATCGGGCCGGAGGGGACCCTGTTCGGGAAACTCAAAGCCATGCGCGGCACCGAGGATTGCTTTTGAATCGAATAGGCCGCTGGACCTCGACAGGAAGTATTCACGCGACCTGCCGAAACCATACTTCTCTAGGAAGCTTGCTCGTCCCAACTTCTGGAATTCAGCCAAAGCTGCTTCCACGGATTCCGGCTTTCTAATCTCATTGAGGGACATGAGGGTACAGCCCTTATTCTTTCGTCTGTGCAGTGCCTGTAAGGTTGACCGAGCGAGTCACGGCAATCGCAAGCGGCGCTGTCTGACTTTAGTCGGAATTGATGCGAAAGTACAAGCGGTCAGGCAGTCTCATGACAACAGCAGATTACAGGTCTTTGTTCGTAGCTGCGATATGCTCTTGCAGCTCCTTTCTCTTCTCGGCAGACATCACAAACAAGAGAGATCTGTTGATGTTGCCTGCCACCCGCACCAGATTGATTCCGTCCTTTGAAGTTTCGTATTTACAGACGACCTGCGGAACTCGTGTACCGATTCTAGTAATAACTTCGGACTCCAGACATCTCGCCTGCGGGTACTTGTCGACAAGGGCAGTTCGGAGATGTTCGAATTGTAGACTGTCGAATGTGAAATCGGCCATTGTGACTTCGGCGCTGTCGTTGTACGACACGGCCAAGAAGCGCTCTTTTACGCGGCCGACGGTGAAGGGTATTTTGTTGGTTAACAAGCAGCCCTCCATGTAGCAAAAGTCTGTCTGGTGGGCCTTAAATTCTCAGGATTTCATTCCGACGTGGAAACCCTTGATCTCGAGGAAATCATCCGTCTGAGCTGCGGACGCACTGAGAGTCAATCCGACAAGTGCACTGAGGTACCATTTCGACATCGTCAGTCTTCCTTGAGGCGGGAATACCTCTGAAGTTAGATCTAGATTTGCCGGGATTCTGGGCGGCCGGTCACAATTCGGATTGGCGGTGGCCTGTAGGAAGTTCTTGGGCGACGGAAAGCGCTGAAATCGCGCGCTGTTGCGACGCACAATTCCAATTGGGGCCTTCCGATGGAGCTACCATTCCAGAGAGCGAAGTTCTCGAGGATCGGCGCGGCAATTTGACCTCGGAGTTCCACGAGTTGCGCTGCAAGCACTTCCACTAGCGCGATTCGCAGCTTTATTTCTCGATCTTACGTCACGGCGGCTTGAGAGAGGCACGTCGGGGCAAGCAACCTCGAGCGGCGTAGGGGGATTGCTGAACTATCTAAGTGTCACCATCTGAAATTTTGTATCGGAAAGCAGTTGGTTCCAACGCATCAGGGTTGACAAACCAAGGTCGGATTACTCGCAGGATTCCGCCACTGGCCCGCGGTGACTTCGCTCTACGCCTCAGATCAATCCCATGCACAAGAATCAATACGTTGTTAGGGAAGTGTTTTCGATGAAGCACTACCTCAGGGCCTGTCAGAAGGATTGAATCACAACTGCCTGTGCTACCTTTAACTTCCACAATCAAATCAGAAGTAGAGTCCTTCGCGCGAAAGTCGAACGATTCACACGCGCTTACGTCTTCAACTTGGAATCCTGTGGCTTCGAGATGCAACTTCGCAACTTCCATAGCCCGTAACTCTACGGCTCGCCGCTCCGCCTGAGTAAGCCCGAAACCCTGGCCAGTACGGCGGGCGAGGGGTTGTGCAATACGGGTTAAGGCTTCAGTAGCAGCAGCAATATCTATCGGTTGCGACTCTGGAGTGCGGCCCAAATCCTGGGCCTGGTAGAGCTTGCCCAGCATATCTGCCAGCACTAGCGCATCTGAAGCGAGAGCCGTCTCTGTTGGTATTTCATCTTGAGGGTACCAAAACGCGGCAACTGTTCCGTTAGCGTACGCGGTGCCGAGGTCAGACTTCCGAGCGCCCAATTCGATGCTCGTGACGATACGGGGATTAACTAGTCGTTCGCCCAGGATACCTCGGGCCCACACGACTAACTCTGTTAGCTCCTGGGGGCTTCTCGGCCGGAACTCACCGCCCTCGTAGCGCGTCGATCCGTGACCGAGTGAAATGTAAAAGCCATTACCAAGGGCATGAAATAGGAATACACAATACCATCCTTCTCGCGCGTTTGGTGAACGTGACGCGGAACAGAAGCGTACCCAAGGGATTTCCGTTTTCCTCCCAGTCCCGTCGCGTCCTTCAAATGACAGGTCAGAACCCGCTGGCCCTAGACCATGGCTCAACTCTGTCGCGACCGCGCGTAACCAGTTCGGGATTTCCGTTCGGATGATCATTCCACGCCGCTGCATCGCAGGAGTATTCTTGTCGCTCCACTGCCGCTGAAGGTCTAAAACTTCACGTGCAAGATCGCGCATGGGATATTCCTTATTATTCGGGCGCGCCTCAAATGATAGCGGACATAGCCCATTGTCGACTAGAGTCGGATGGGTTCGGCGCTGACTCTCAGGAAGGCGGCGCAATGGATCCGCAAAATCCGGCGTTCTTCCTCAAGGATTTAACCGGAGTGATGTTCTGACCGGAATTGCTGCGGTACGAGCTCGGTATAATGCCGCTGAATCTGATGCCCAAGAGCACTTTGGTTCAAAAGCTATTCCGCAAATAGCGCTTGATCCTACCGTCGGTTGCTCGATGCAATGAGCAGACATTGACTAACACGATGGCCAAAGCAATCGGGTCGACTTAGATCAGATCCAGTCTGGGAGTTTTAGTACCTCAAGAGAACTCCGCACTTTAAGGCGCCATCAGTCATATTTAAGGGGAACCAACAAGGTCGAAGGTTTGTCTGAGCCGACCGAGTTCGGTATATCGCAAACGAATTGTTTTCTGCACTCCTGCTCTCAAGGTCACGTCGGCTTGAGAGAAGCACGTCGGGGCAGGCGACCTTGAGCGGCGTAGTGGAGGAGCTCTGCAGCGTCGGCTTGCGCGCAAAACATCTTGTCGGCCTGAACCTGAAGGATCTGTGATCGCTTCTCGTTCCGAGCCCACATATCGGGTGGAAGCGCCCTCAGTCGACGCTGCAGAGCTCCTCCACTAGGACGCGCCCAACTTGTGGCACCCTTCCCGCCGCCGAAGGCGGAATATCTAATTTGCCGCAGGCACCTTTGCAGGCCGCGAAGCGGCCTGCTGGGGGGAGCGTGTGAGTCGGGGCTCAGCACGCCAGTGCATTGAAACCATTAAACGGGATCTCGCCGTATGGGCGCAGCCCCTAATCGACCTGAAAATGTTCACTGCCACTCAGCCGAATGGTGCCAGCAAGCGGTGTCAGCTTGATGGATTCGGTCGGCATGCTCGGAATGTCGAAGAATGCATCGCCGGGCTCGGTGTGAAGGTATAGGTCGTCGTTTCGGGCGCCGCAGGCGTGGCACCAGTTGACGAAGAGTCCGCCTTTTGTTGGCTGGAAGTTGGGCCAGGGGTGCAACTGCTCGCGCAATTCGTTGCTCATTGCCGTGATGTGAGAAACGGAGAATTGCGTGAGGGGCTCATCTGAGGCGGTACCGCTGGCGCAATAGAAACAGATTACTTCCATGGAGGTTGAGCATTGCTGGCACGGGACGGTGGCAGCGGCTACAAACGCTCGGTCGGAGATGATGTTGAATTCGGTGTCTTCGGGTGATTCGGCATCGTCTGCAAACGGGAGCCACCTGGCGAAATCGTTGGGTGACTGCTCGGCGTCGATGTACCAGCGCTTGGTTTCGTTGTCCCACTGGGCGCCGTCCGATTTCACCACGCTGTATTCCTCGGGCGCCACGTAGAGATAGGTTCGCTGCATGCTGTGCCTTTGCGTCAGTTGGTTGATTCTGCGCCACCCAACGGGTTCCGCGCATCTTCCCTGGGTAGGACTGTCGGTTTGCTTTCGGTCGCCGGCGACGCGGCTGCGTCGGTTTGGCGATTGCCTGGTACCGGGGCGCGCTTGGCTTTTGCCTTTGGGCGAGCTGGGGTCTTTGCGACCTTCCGGCGGAGTGGTTTCGAGGCAGCGGCTGCCTGCGGCTTCGACTCGGACGATGGGGAGGGTGGTGATGGTGGCGGAGTATCGGCCGATTCTGGAGGCGGCGGGGGTGGCGCGGGAATGGGGCGCCGTGGTCTTGGCTTTGCCTCTATCGTCGACAACGTGAGTTTCACTGAGAACCAATCTGGTATTGAAACCAGCTTCAGGTAGCCGGAGAGATCCGGCAGGCGCTCGATCTCGGATGCCATCACCGCGGGCTCGATTCGCAACTGCTCGCTCGACGTGACGGATGCCAGCCACTCGCTTGGTCTGTGGCTTTTTGAGCGGGTGGTGTGCAGGACTTCGCGCTGGCCGATCAGTTTGGAGGCGAATTCGGAGGTGCCGCCGTGCTCGCTGGCCGAGCAGCGCAGGATCAAAGTGCTTCCGCAATTTTCGACCAAAGTTTCGGCGACACTTTTGCCGTAGGTGCCGGACACTTGCGCGATTGATTGGAATCCGAGGATGCAGCGGCCGCCGAACTTCCGAAGGCGCGCGAGCGCGTCCTTGAGGCCATCGATTGCGCCGAGGGCGTCCAGCTCGTCTATGACGAACCACAGGCGCTGGTCGGTTTCGTCGTGATCCATGGCCTGGAAGATCCCGAGTCTCATCCAGGCCGAGATCATGGAAGCCAGGGCAGCGATCTCACCTGCCCTGTAAGGAATAAAAAGGACGCCACCGCGGCCTCCATTCTGTCGCGCAGCGCCTTCCCTTACCCACTGACGGACCGATAATGGCTCCGCCTTGTGTTGGACCGTGTATTTAAGGGCATCGATCGCTGAGGCTGCGACGGAACGGACCGAGCCGAACATCCTTTCGTTACCTTCCTCCAGGAACGGAGCTGCCGAGGTTCCCGGAAATAACATCCGCAGTTCCTTCAGTGGCGCGTGAACCAATATCCGGAGGAGCTCGGCGTCGCTTCTCCTGTTACTGTTGATCGCCTGCTGCACGGCAGCGCTGAAGACCGTGCGTGCGTAGCCACTCCAGATTCGGTCCTCCCCTCCCCTGTCAGGAATCAGAGAGCGCGCCAGTTGGTCGACGTCGTAGTTGTTGGTGATCTCGCCGAAGAGGTCCCACTTTCTTGCGTCCGGGTCGAACGGATTGAGGATCACGTCGCGGGTCGGGTCATAGAACCGACTCAGATATCCGCCGTCGGGGTCTGCGATGATTGCGCGATCGCCTCGCCCGATGGCTCCGGCCAGCATCTCCTGTATCGCCGTGCTCTTGCCTGTGCCCGTGGCACCGATGATCTTGAAGTGTTTGGTCTCGTCGGCAAACGCGATCGGTATGCCCGCGATTGTGATGCTGGTCAGCTGTTTGGAGCGAGTTGCGGTAACCATGTTCATCACGTCCACAACCGCGCCTCGAAGGTGCTTTGGAGCCGTCGTTCCATTTGCATACACTGCCAGGAGTCGGCCGGCTGCGTACGCAATAGCACCTGTCACACCAATTCCGACCAGGACGGCCAGCACACTTCTGCGCCCGATCCCGATTGTTCCCAGAACGGGATTGATGAACGCGCAGGCCAACCCGGCGACGATTACTAAAGGAGCGGCGATCACCGGGGACACCAGATAGTGTCGCATTGGCGCCTTGCCGTGGGCCAAGCCCACGAGCATCGCTATTAGGACTTCCACGTAGGCGAACCCGATGCCGAAGGCGCCGGACAGTAATGAATGCGACGATCCTGACATGTTGCGCTCCTTACAACTCCAAGTCGTGGTCGTGTGTGGGACGGGGTCTGTCATCTGGGTCGTCCGCAGCGGAGGGCTCTTTGCGATGAGCACGGTCGGCGGACGGCGTTAATTGAGCCGGGTCAGAGACTTCCTGACTGTTGCGGTAGGCGAGCCAGTTCTGCGCTGATTCCTCTGCTGTCGGTCCTGGGCCGTGGCGCTCGCGGTACTCCAGCCACTTTCGCGCCGATTCTTCGGCCGTCGGCTGGTGCGGTGTTTCCCGTTCGAGTGCGGCGCGCTGGCGGTATTCGCGTTGTTTTCTGTTTTCCTCGGCTGCGTGAGTGCGCCGATACTCGCGACGCTGGCGATTTAATTCCTCTGAGTGCTCTTTCCGATAGAGCCGCTGGTTTCGGTTGACTTCATCTGCATGCGACCGCCGGTATTCGCGCCGGCCTTGCCGGTAGGCTTCCGGGTCCTTCTCCCGAGATTTGTAGTATTGCTGCCGGGCGGCCTCGCGCCTTTGCGCTTCGCGGATGGGATCCTTCCGCTCTATTTCACGACGCTCCGCATACTTTTGGCGTCGCACTTCGTGCCGTTGCTCCTTCGTGAGCGTGTTGCGGCGGGGTTGCTTTGGCTGCGCGTCCTTCTGCTTGAGGTCCGCGACTGCGCGCTCCCGGACTCGCTCTTTGAAACTGCTGAGCTCGCCCTTCTGCAGTGCTTCGATTCGTTCGCGGTGTCGCGCGCGAATCTCATCACCCGCTTGGCTGGGGCCGCTCTGGCGCTCTGCGTAGAACACTTTGTCCGGAATCGGGGGTCTCGGCGCTCGGCTCAGACCTTGTTGTTCCAGGCTCCTGTGGTCCACGCGAACGTTGAGTCCGGCACGATGCAACGAGTCGTTTGTGACCGCTGCCCAGCGCGCGCGGATGGCCAGATACTCTTCTCGGGTCGGGCCCAATCCACGTTGATGTCGCTCCCGCCCGCCCAACTCCAGTGTGGTGCGCGCACCAACTCCTTCCGGGGAGACCTCCCGGATCGTCATCAGGAGGTGTGCATGGTGATTGCGCCGGTCAGCGCCCGGGCGGGGTTCGTGAATGGCAACTCGACGGCGGCACGATAGGTGTTCGAAAGTTCGGCCGCGAATGTCCGGACGAGTGCGATGCGTTGCTGTGGTGTCAGTTCGGGGGGCACCAGGACCAGCCACTCTCTGGCTGTGCGGGAGTTGTGGCGGGTGCCGGCATGTTCCATTGCGTTCCACAGGGTGGCGCGATCCTGTGTCCAGGACATGTCGGCGCGTCCTGCGAGATCTGAGGGTAAGACTACTTCCTTGTAGGCGATGTCTTGCCGATCGGAATAGTCGTAGGTGACCCCGGTTCTCTCGTCTTTGATTCGCTCGCCTGCGCGATAGGCGGCCGCTCGGGTGGCAAGGGAGCCTTTGCCTCTGGAGACGTGCGAGGACCTGAGGAAGTAGGTCGCCATTGAGCGGTCGCGTCCGTACGGTGCTGCAGGCGTTTCGGAGTTTGGCTCAGGTTGGTATGGGGCTCAAGGAGGTTGTTGCAATTGAGATTGCTCCACCTTCAGCGGCAAGAATGCAAGATGGAGAAATTGAGGTCTTTTGGCAATTATGCAGAGGTTAGGAAGTGGAAGGCCAAACTGACCGGCGAGTGTCAGCCGAGCACATTAGATAATCGAACCTGGTTTGTCCGCGGTAGGTTCTGTTGGATAGCGATCTTGCGGAGCTTTATGGGGTAACCAGTGCGCTCCTTCAGGTCGTCACGCAATCCGGCGCGGTTCCGGACGGATTTCATGTTTCAACTCACGGATGCAGAGTGGGCGGTGTTGAGATCACCATCTGCGATACCAACATCTGATCGCGGCGGGCGCCGCTTCGCCCCTTATGTCTTCACGTATTAAGGCGTTGCGACACTTTGACATGAAGGATGCGAGCCAGTTGGATGCGGGATGCCCGGCACTGCCTCAGTACCTGTTCGCTGGACGAGCTTCCGGCGGCAGTGTTCCCGCGTGATCGGGGTCTTTGCCACGTAGATTAAAATAGTTATCGTTGTACTGAAATCACCAGTATAAGGTCCCTATTCTTAACTGAAGGTTCTTGCTCGCAACCTCTGCGTAGATTAAATTTGGGCGTGTAATACTGATTATACCAGTACTTATGTCAGATTTAAATCTAAGAACGCTAGGACCTCTAGAAGCCAAGGTAGTGCTTTCGCTTCGCGAGCACGGCCGAGAGGTTGTGGACGTCTCGGACATCCGCTCTCTCGCCGGCCCGGGGTCCGCGACGCGCAACGTCGTACAGCAGCTCGTCCGCAAAGGGTGGCTCTCTCGGGTCCGCCGTGGCCGCTACATTCTTCTGCCGCCGGAGCACGGTCCGGAGAATCTCGGCGAGAACAATGCACTGGCCCTGGCGACCGCGGCAGTATCCCCTTCTTACGCGGGATGGTGGTCGGCCGCCTCCTTTCATGGTTTTACGACACAGATTCCTCTCACTGTGTTCATCGCGGTGACGCGCAAGATACTCGACCGACAGCTCGAAGGCTCCGCGGTGCGCTTCGTGCACCTATCCAACTCCAGGTTCTTCGGAGCGCAGCTCTATTCGGTCTACGGCCGGCAAGTCCCCATCTCCTCGCCGATCAAGACGCTCATCGATTGTCTCGATCGGCCGGCCTTGGCCGGCGGCATCACTGAGGTCGTCCGAATTGCCGATCGGGCGTTGGCAAGTGTTCCAGGCGATGAGGCCGTCGAAACCGCGATCCGCTTTGGCTCGAAGTCGGTCATGCAGCGCTTGGGCGCAATCTCCGATCTCGTTGATCGACCACTATCGGATCCGGCGAGGCAGCGCCTGCGAGCGGCTGTCCCGAAGTCAGCGCGTTCGCGCTTCGGCCGCGGTCGCCCTCTTCAGGACGATATCGGTTACGTGGCCGCCTGGGGCCTTTTCATCGATGCCCGTCGGGATGAGATCACGGCGGAAGTTCCCCGGCTAAAGAGCCATCGGTGATTACCACCAGCGAAATGCGTCGGATCGCGGCCCGTTCAGGTGCGCGGTCAATTCGGAATGTCGAAATTGACATCATCCTGACTTATCTGCTGCAGCTGTTATACGAACGCGGCTTGCTCGAGCATCTCGCCTTCAAAGGCGGCACGATGTTGCGGAAAATGGTATTTGGCGCGCGAGGACGCCTCTCAACCGATCTCGATTTCACGCTCTACTCGCAGGTCGCCCGAGATGACATCATGATGGCCCTGCTGGAGGCATTCGCTCAGCCCTATCGGGGCCTGCGTTTTCAACTCGACCAAAGTAACGACTGGTATGTTGCCGATGAGAGCTGTGGCGCCAATCCACTCTGTGTGCACGATGACAATCCTGTAGGCGTACGACTCAAGTTGCAGGTCAGTCTTCGTGAGCGCCCGGTCCTGCCGGTTGTCGCGATAACCCAAATCCCCCAGGAGCATTTTGAGCTGTTGGACTTCGCCCCGGCTGCGATTCCGTCGCTTGCTCTCGAAGAAGTTCTCGCGGAGAAGATCCGGGCCGCGAGCCAGCGTTCAAAGATCCGTGATCTGTACGATTGCATATTCCGGCTCATGGTGAACAGGGTTTCCAAGCCAACGTGAACGCTGATTCCAGCGGACTGTGAACAACGTTCCAGGCTGATCGTGAACAAATTTGGGGTGGGCTGGAATCGTGTTCACAGTGCCGTGCCAGCATCGAAATCATGCCAACGACACCGGAAACAGATTAGGAGTACGAGCCTGATCTGACCGGAGCGACCGGTTCGGCATGATGCTTCCCCCAGGGGGATCCTGGGATTGAAAAAGAACACGCGACGTCGATGTCTGAGCTGCCGCCAGCTGTTTCGCTGCCATCCGCGCACTCGCTCACAGCAGAAGTTTTGCTCGCAGCCGACCTGTCGTGCGGCGAGCAAGAAAGCGAGTCAGGCGCGTTGGCTGGGTAAGGTGGAAAACCAAGGCTACTTCAGTGGTCCTCAGCACGTGAGCCGAGTGCAGGCGTGGCGCCAGATGAATCCGGAATATGCGCGGAAATCACGCAAAAAGAGCCCGGTGTTACAAGAGACGATAAAAGCCCAACCCCTAGAGCCATCGAGGGAAAATTCAGATTTGCCGTTACAAGATCCGATGAGACTGCAAGTGGCCGTCACCGTGGGTCCAAACGGCCTTTACGCCGACGGCGCGTTACAAGATCCGATGTGAGACGGGGGCTGTGATGTTGAGAATGCCCACCGAGCACTACTCACGCAGGACATCACCGCCGATGACGAACCAGAGGATCTCCGTCTCGAAGCTCAAGCAACTGATGCAGTTTGAATCCAGCGAGCTGACGATGCGCGAGATTGGCCGAGCGCTGCAGCTATCTGCCGGAGCCGTATCCAAGTATCGAAGCGCCGTGCGTAGAGCTGGACTGACGTGGGAAGCTGCCCAACATTTGACAGACACGGAGCTCGAACGTCAGGTCTGGCAGGCGCGCGCTGCACGGCAGCCGCGGCATTGGGTGCTACCTGACTGCGCTTCGATCCATACGGAGCTCAAACGGCACAAGCACGTTACCCTACAACTGGTGTGGGATGAGTACCATGCCAAGCACGGTCCGCGGGCACTGCGTTACAGCGCGTTCTGTGAGCGATATCGGCAGTGGCTAAAGCGGCTGCAGCGATCGATGCGCCAGCGTCACTATGCGGGCGAGAAGTTGTTTGTGGATTATGCCGGTAGCACCGTGCCGATCTTCGGGGCGACCTGCGAGGAGGCCTACCGGGCCACCATCTTTGTCGGTGCATTGGGCGCCAGTGGCTATGCGTACGCGGAAGCTACGCGCACGGCCGGATTAGCGGACTGGCTCGGCAGCCACGTTCGGATGTTGGAGTTCTATGGGTGTTCACCGACCATCCTCGTGCCCGACAATCCGCGCGTGGGCGTCACGAAAGCGGACCGTTACGAACCTGAGTTACAACGCTCATATGAAGAAATGGCCGCGCACTTTGGCATTGCTATCATCCCAGCGAGGCCTTTCCGCCCGCGCGATAAGCCACGCGCCGAGTTGACGGTACTCCTGGTATGTCGATGGGTTTTGGCCCGCCTGCGACACCAGCGCTTCTTCAGTCTGGATGAGTTGAATGGGGCGATACGCCCGCTGCTCATCGAGCTGAACGATCGACCCTTCCAGAAATTACCCGGCTCACGCCGCTCAGTATTTGAGTCGTTGGATCGTCCGGCCATGCGCGCGCTGCCGGCAACGCCCTATGTTTATGCGGAGTGGAAGCGCGTGCGCGCCGCCTTTGATTATCACGTCGACATCGACCGTCACTATTACAGCGTACCGCATGCGCTCGTCGGCCAGGAACTGTCGGCGCGCTTCAGCGCATCCACCGTCGAGGTGTTCCACCGCAGTGACCGTGTGGCCAGTCACGTACGCTCCTATCAGCGGGGGGCGCATACGACGATCAGTGAACACATGCCCAAGGCGCATCGCGCGCATGCGCAATGGACACCCGAGCGCTTGATCCACTGGGGAGCCTCTGTGGGCCCACACACCCGGGAAGTGGTGGAGCATCTGCTCGAGAGTAAATCTCATCCCGAGCAGGGCTATCGCGCCTGCCTGGGTCTGCTGTCTCTGGCGCGTCAGTATGGGCAGGCGCGACTCGAAGCGGCGAGCAGTTTGGCGGTGAAGTTAAAGAGCCCGACTCGCAAGAGCGTGCTGTCCATCCTGAAGACCGGGCGGGACCAACTCACCCAGGAATCCCCGGAGCAGCTTGATCTGCCGGAGCACGAGAATGTGCGCGGCGCGAAATACTATCATTGAGAGCGGAGCACCCATGTTGACACAGAACACGCTGGAAACACTGCGACATCTGAAGCTAAACGGGATGGCCCAGGCCTTGGAGGAGCAGCGCGATACACCCAACACGCACGCACTGGCTTTTGAGGAACGACTGGCCTTCCTCGTCGATCGAGAACGGTTGTCCCGCCAGAACAGTCGCTACCGGGGCCTGCTACGCGATGCCCGTCTCAAGGTCGCCCAGGCCTGTGTCGAGGACGTCAACTACAAAACCAGTCGCGGCTTGGACAAGTCGAAGATAGCCGCTCTGGCCGACGGAGCCTGGATCCAGCGCGGACAGAATCTGTTGGTGACCGGGCCCACTGGATCCGGGAAAACGTGGATCGCCTGCGCGCTTGCTCATCAAGCCTGTCGGCAAGGCTTGTCGGCTCGGTACTGGCGTGTACCTCGTCTGTTCGAAGAGCTGCGGACCGCGCACGGCGACGGCAGCTATCTGAAAATGCTCAAGCGTCTTGCCAAGACTCCGATCCTCGTGCTCGATGACTGGGGACTGATTGCTCTGTCGACCCAGGATCGCGCTGACCTGTTGGAAATACTGGACGATCGACTCAATGCTCGTTCTACGGTGATCTGCAGTCAGCTACCGGTCGACACCTGGCATGCCTACCTGGGCGAGCCCACGCTGGCCGATGCGATCCTCGACAGAATCGTTCATCACAGTCACCGCATGGAGCTCAAAACCGAAGGCGAATCTCTTCGCGAAACGCTCCCTTTAAAAAGCTCATCCGCAGACAGAAAAGCCGGAGCATGAGAATCGGCGGAACCTGCCGCCCGCCATCCTGCGGAACTGGCCGGCATACTCCTGGCTCCCACAAATGCGCGTGAACAACTGACTATAGTCGGCGGGAGTCGCCGCCGACTTCTGCTCAGCGTTCACGATGAGCCGGAATCGATGTTCACTTTGGCCGGAATACGCAGTACGATCTGTCCGAAAGCTTGAATCTCGAGTTTGAACGACCGCGAGTGCGGGCAATCGCAGTGCTCAAGTTGTGGAACCAGCGCGATGCCCTGAGCTATCAACGACTGGTAAAGCGACTCGAGGAGGCGACTGACTACGATGTCGGGGACCTAACCGAGCTTCTGCGTAAAGACCAACGCGCGGATCTCGCGACCCTGATCAAACGCGTCGTTGACGGCTACCGGTTTCTCGGCAGTCTCACGGAGATCGAAACGCAATTGGCAAACGATAGAGCCGGGAAGGCCCAAGTGCAGGCGGAACAACTCACGAGCGAGTTGCATCAAATCTCTAACGCACCCTTCAACCGGTCGTCCAGTTGAAGCAAGAGTTGCCGATCAAGGACAGCGCTGATCTCGGTGGCGCTCATATGCTTTTAGCTCTCGAGCTCGATGTCACGTCGCCTCGAGAGAAGCGCATCGGGGCAAGCAACCTCGAGCGGCATCGTGGGGGAGTCCGCAGTCGTGGCGCCATGGAGCATCCGGACCATGAAGCGGGAACCCAGCCCGGAACCTGAAGGAATCCAGAACTCGCCACTCGCATTGATCGTGGATTGGTAAGTCCGGGGCATTGGCCCGAGAGTCCCGCAGATATTGGCCTTCTGATCATGGACTTAAGCTCCAATTTCATTTAAGATACAAATAAGTATCTTATAGGAAATTCATGCCGAACTGGAGCTTCTACGGCCGAACTGAACCGCTGGCTGAGCTACGGCGTATCGTCGAGGCCGGCCGCTGGTTTTTCTGCCGAATAGAGGGAAGGCGGCGCATCGGTAAAACCACCCTCCTTGGCCACCTTGCCCGCTCGAGCGACGACCTGAGTTCGCGGCTCATATACATGCAGACTCCCGATTCCGATGAGCGGGATGTCGCAGCCACCTTTCGGCGCAGCCTCAGTGAGGCAGACCACGAGGCTGTCAGAAACCTCGCTGGCAAAGTAGTCGATTTCTCAACTATGGCTGCTGCCATCAGTCAGCTATGCCGGGCAGGAATGGTCGTAGTGCTCGATGAATTCCAGTATTTTACGCGTGCGGCACTGAGTCCTTTCAATTCGTTCCTCCAGGCCGAAGTTGACAAGCTGCGAAGCGCTGGCCTGGATCGTGGCGGGTTGTTTGTTCTCGGGTCACTCCATTCCGAAATGAGTGCTCTCCTGGAGGACAAGGCCGCGCCCTTATACGGCCGCATTACCGCTCAATTAAAATTGGATCACTGGGATTTTCAGGATCTCATGAACGTCTTTCGGAGCCAGGAAGTGCGGACACCGACGCAATGGCTCACACTTTGGACTTTCTTCGAGGGCGTGCCCAAGTTCTATCACGATGCGTTCGAACAGCACCTTTTCGAGGTTCCTGAAGCGGAGTTTGCCCGCGAGTTGCTTACCAGGATGTTCTTGCGTGGCTCCAGTCCGCTCTCCGAGGAAGCGGACACTTGGTTTTTGCGGGAGCTGCGAGGCCGCTCGGTCTCTATACTCCACTATCTTGCGGAACACCCCGGATGCAACCACGCGGAGCTCGTCAGCGCGCTCAATGATGCTCACGACCGCACTCCTCTGGGCACTCACATCACCCGGCTCGTCAACGGATACGGCATGGTCGACAAGCTCCAGCCCGTATTTTCCGATAGTAAGAGTCGCAATGCTCGCTACTACATCACCGACAACTTCCTGAATGCCTGGCTCGCGGTCGCAAAACCGGCACGTGAAGCGGTGCGTTTGAAACCTGTGGAGAAGGCGCTGACTCCAGCGTTGCGCAGACTCGAGGCTCTGGAGGGCTTTGCGTTTGAAAAGCTCATCCGCTGTCTGCATGCCGAGATCTCCCGGAAAGGGAAAGGGGACTTTGAGCTGTCGGAGTTGCGACTCGGCTATTGGAATCGGCCGCGAGATTCCGCGAATAGCATCGAGATTGATCTGGTCGCGCTCGATGAGCCGAATAAACGTATCAGGTTCGGCTCCTGCAAGCGCACGGCATCTTCGCATGACGGGGGGTCGCTGGCGAAGTTCGAAAGACACGTCGAGGCATTTTTGCTTCCCCGGGAAAACCGGCAGCTACAAGGCTGGCAACGTGAGAAAGTGTTGTTTTCGCCCGAATTCGGTGAGACAGAACGGAAGGCACTGACCCAGCGGGGATACATCTGCAAGGACCTGTACGATTACAGCAAGCTCGTATGAATATAACTTGATGGGAACTCGCAGCGAAGCCGGCAAGCAACACCACGACGCAGCCTCGTGGAGGCGCCGCCCGCGAATGAGCAATTTCATACCGCGTGGGTCTGAATGGGATAGCATCGTCATTCACGCTTCGTCGGTGACATAAAGTTATGTTGGCGCTAGGATGCGCAGCGTATACTCTAAGTACCTGATTTTATGAGTGCGGGTGCTGCCTGGAGACGAAGTGAGAATTGAAACCAATCAGGATGTTGAGGCAGCACC
>Ga0207641_10001479_pt1 | contig 23035 bp, 25 predicted proteins | sample KBSSwiS62_FD_184306 | JGI IMG/M metagenome (GOLD analysis project Ga0207641, IMG submission 184306) | Switchgrass rhizosphere microbial communities from Kellogg Biological Station, Michigan, USA - KBS Switchgrass S6-2 (SPAdes) (version 2) | ecosystem: Host-associated > Plants > Roots >... | reverse complement strand
GTCCTCTCTGTTAGTTAAACCACATAATCATCAACTGTTTCTACTTCAACCACTTCTGTTTCCCATTTAGTCGCTAATATCAGCGCATTGCTTAGGTTTAAGCAGACTTCCGCTTTTCCATCTTTATATACTAAATATACTTTCATAATTGTCCTCTCTGTTAATTACGTTATCACGATTAGCATAGTAACGCATGCACGATTAGCATGTCAACTCTTTTTTAAAATATTATTCCCGTCTGCAGGATTAGCTAATCGCGGGAAATGGAGGGGGTTTTAGAGTTGAGCGTGCAAGCTATTGATTAAATTGGTTTTAAAACGCTGGAAAAATTCTTATTTGTGCCAAAATCGGAGGGGGGTATAAACCGGGGTGGGGGGTCTGGTTTTGATTCCGGTGTCCCAGAACACTCTCAAGTGCGTCACCAGTCCATCAGAATAGACGCATTATTGCATAACCAAAAAGCGTTAATCAAGGAAATGTTTGTCGCCCCTAAACTCTCCATCTTTTGATTCCCCTTGTCTAATTTCTAGTTAAATATTCCTAAGAATATTCTGCTACATACTCCCTGTACTATAGATTGTCGGCGCCTGCGGCGTGTCGTATAATCGACGGTAGATAACCCCGAGGTACCGATGAGCCTAACCCCAGCCCTAGATGAAGCAGAAGCACGCCGTAAACGCGAAGCAATTGAACTATGCGGTAAGAACCGAGGCCCACATGATTATGTGCCTATAGAATGGTTTACAGCTAAGAACACAGAAGGTGCAGACACAGAACGAGTCTCACGCTTCTTATGCCGTGTCTGTTTTAATACAGTTAATACGAGCACATTAATTAGCTTGTATAAAGATATTAGTTACCCTTAAAGCAGTGGTATGAAAGCATAGCAAAATCTTTATGAGCGGCACCATTGAAGGTATTATAATATTTTTTGTAATACCACCATAAATTCTCAGGATCGTCTAAATAAGGTAAAGGCTCTTTAATACGCGCATAAAATAACCTAGCCATAGCAGTAGCATATCTTAGATCATAAATTAATCTCTCCGGTGAAGGAATTCTATTCACTTCAAAGTTTGTGACTAAAATAGTTCTAAGCTGATTATGATTATTTATATAATTTGCCCATAAATCTGTATATGTATTAGGCTCCATTTGATAGATACCAAGAGCAGGACCGTTAAATTGCTTGAGATCAGAACCACCCCTAGATTCAACCGCACAAGTAAAGACTAATAATTCTTCGGCTTCAGGAGAATACAAATTGAGGTCATTTAGTGTAGACTTGATAATTAATTCCCTGAATTGACTTATATTAAACATGAGAGACCTATCGCATGGAGTTAACACCAGAAAAGATTTATACGCATTTTAAAGGTAGAAAGTCAGTTTACCAAGAGAAAAAACATTGTCAGATGTTGATTAAAATCATGATGAATAGAAATAAGTCATGTATGACTTATTTTTGTGTAGAAGCCATGATAGCAGAAAGTACATTTTGGCTATGGCTAAAAAAGCATGAACTTTTTAGAGATGTCTATAGCTATTGTAAAATGGTATCGAAACAGCTTTGGTACGAAGAAGGTCTAGAAATTAAGAACACAAACTACCAAATGGGCACTATCAACTATGCGATGGATCACTGGAAGCTAATTGGATGGGCTAAATTTGGTATTAGTAAGAATTCAAAGATTAGACTTGATTTAAAAGCAGGAGACACACCTGCTGAGCATTATGCTTCTATACTTGAGCAAGCGGCTAGTGGTGATTTTACTGCTTCTGAGTTTAAACAACTGATGGAAGCCGTTAACGTTGGGTTAAATGTTCACCAAGTTTTTGAGTTACAAAAACAAATAGATGCGCTAAAATCAGACATGGGAATAATGAAGGATAACACGAATGTCGACAATCCTTTCTCAGATAAAGGAATTGAGAAAAAAGATTAAGATTCCTTGGCATATTATTTATGTCGATCGTGAAATCAAACCTGAAGAATTTAAACCCAAAACAATTTATGTGCATATTTGGATTTAGTTAGGAGAAACCAATATGAGTTTGTGGACTGACATTCGTGATATAGGGGAAACAGTTTTAACGGGTGGTTTAGCTGGCGCATTTAATAAACGCATAGGAAACGTTGAAGGTGGTTTATTTAATAAGCTATTAGGTCGCCCTAGCCAAGATGATATCCGTAATCAGCGCAATGCAATTAACGATCAAATAAAAGCGTATAAAGATCAAACTGCATTAGAACAAAAACAATTAGATGAAACTCGTGCACAAACTGATGTTGCTAAACGTCAAGTACAAGAAAAGCAAATACGCTCATTGCGTAGAAATTACAGATCACAAGGCTTAGGCGTTGGTATGTTAGGAACAGGGCAACCAGCCGCAAATGATATGTCCGACCAATTAGGTGGATAATTAATGGATACGACGCAAGGAATGCCGCCCGTTGCAATGCCTGGTAATTCTCTATTAGAGACTTTACGTAAGCGTTATAACTCTGCTAAATATGTTGCAGACTTATGGATACCTATTCAACAAGCCTCTTATTTTTACTGCATTCCATTTCGTAATCGTTATTACTTACCTGGGAAAGAATTTCAAGGCACGATGCAGAATTCTCGTGTCTATGACACAACCGCCGTGGAAGCGGTAACAACTTTCGTTTCTAAGATTCATGAAACAATGACACCCCCAAAAGTTCAATGGGGATTCTTGGAAATCGATGAAAAATTAGTTGATGATCCTGACAATGAAGATAATCTTGCTTTAATCGAAGAAGCGCAAATGGTTCTCGATAACTATATGCGTAGATTATTTACTTATATTCATGCTTCAAACTTTGACGTAACAATTAATGAATGCTATTACGATTTAGCGGTAGGAACGTCTGCATTAGTCATTAACCAAGTTAATGATGAAATGCCATTTATGTGCACGAGTATTCCGGCCGATAAGTTAGCTATCGAAGAAGCGGTAAATGGTAATATTGAATCTTGGTTTAGAACATGGCAAAACTTAAAGATCAATGAGCTTCATTTACGTTGGCCTAATATACTTATTACACCTAATCTTCAAGCTTTAATAGCAAGCGATCCAGATGCCAAGATTAGAAATATCTATGAAGGCGTAGCTTTCTTTTCTAATCAACCTAAAAAGTATTGTTATGCTGTATGGGCTGATAACGATTTATTGTATTGGCAATGGTTAGAATCAAGTCCTGGAATCGTATGGCGTTGGAAGAAGATTAATAATGAAACCTGGGGCCGTGGTCCCGTTATGGAAGCTTTGCCTTCTATTATAAGTTTAAATGAAATGGCGAGGGTTGAACTTGCTTCTGCTAATCTTAATACTTTTAGACCTTATATGGGCTTTAGCGATGCTGTATTTAATCCTCATACGTTTCAGTTACAACCGTTTTCTATAATTCCTATTGCTCCTATCGGTAGCAATGGTCAGGTTCCTCTTATACCTTTGCCTAATAGCGCCTCACCTGAATTTGCTCAGATGACAATGGCTGATTTAAGGATGCAGATTAAAGCGCTTTTATTTGCAGAAGAGCCACAAGATTCAAAGAGTGTTCAGCCGCAAACCGCATATGAATTATCTTTAAATCAAAGCACATTAGCCAATAAGATCGGCCCTATCTTTTCCCGTATGGAACAAGAAATGGGGTGGCCGATTATTAAACGAATAGCATTTATTCTAAATAGTATGGGTTTACTTCCTTATCCAAATGTAGGAAATTTGCCCATTAAGTTTAAATATAAATCACCTTTAGCTTTAGCTAAAGGCCGGGAAGAAGTCGAAAGATTGATACAGTTTGTACAAATTATGCAAGGTATTATGGGGCAAGAAGCTACACAGGTTTATATTAATCCTAAGACTACACCTTATATGATTGCTGAAAAGCTTCAAGTCGACCCACGTTTCTTGAATAAACCGAAAGATGTAGCTAGAGTAATGCAAGCTTTACAAAATAAACAAAGTTTGATGGAAATGGCAAATCCTGCGGCTAGTACGCCAGAACAACCACCAAGCCCTTCAACTCAACCAATTGCAACTAGTTAATGAGGAAATAATGTCAGGTCCAGAATTTAATCCATTTTTAGAACAAGAAAACTATTTCAAACCCTATGAAGAAAAAATCCAACAATTGAGAGATAATCCAGAACTAATCGAATTAGATAAGTTATGTTACGAACTTTTTGAAATGAATGAGCAAGGTAGACGATTCATAGAACTAGTGAAAGACAAATTTCTTTTGCCTGCTTTAGTACAGAAAGGAACACCTACCTATCAATTAGATGTTCTGTGGCAAGAAGGATTTAAAGACTTTCCACGTATGCTAATCATGGCTACTACCTCACATAAACAAAGAATCAAAGCGGGAACAAATCCTAAATGACGACTGAAGAAGAAAATACACAACCAGCGTGGTTTATAGATGAGAATATGCCTGGGGTAGGTGAACGACCAGCATGGTTACCTGAAAAATATAAATCAGTCGCTGATTTAGCTAAAAGTAATGCTGAGCTTGAAAAACGCTTAGGCACAGCACCCGAAAAATATGACTTTTCTAAGTCTAAGTTTTTAGACCCGGATTATGTTCCTTTCCAAGAATTACAATCTTTTGCTAAAGAAAAACGTGTTCCTCAAGAAGTAATGGATAAATTTATAGAATCCATTGATAAGTATGTAGATGAATTTAGTACCAATGATGATGAAGAATTAAAACGTTTAGGTGAAAATGCCAAAGAACGAGTTGAAGTTTTGGACAATTGGGCTAAAGCTAATCTATCAAAAGATGGATACGAAGCAATTACGAAAAATATGAGAACTGCTGATTCAATAAAAGCTTTAGAAGAATTACGAGGTAAATTTATGTCTAACATACCCCAAGTGCCGGGTAATAACGGCAATGTAAGCGCTGCTCCTTCTCTTGAAGATGTCAAAATGGAATTATCTAATAATCTTGAAAAATATAAAACTGACGCTACATATAGAGCAGACCTTCAAAAAAGATTAGAAGTAGCGGCTAAAAATGCTCCTGGTTATGTTGACAAGATTGGTGGCTAATCTGTTATAATAATAACCAATATAAATGGACAACTTTATATCTTTGACCTCTAACTGAGACAATCAAAAAAGCATAAAGCCCATGATAAATGTAATTTCATTATTATTTATTTTGGGAGTTTTATGCTATGTCTACTTCATTGACGGCGGTGCAACAAATAGAGTTTGATGCTTTAGTAAAAGCACAATACCAATCTTTAGGTTTTTTGTTACGTGACACGATTCGTGTTCGACGTGATGTAATCGGTAATCAAGTTTCATTCCGAAAAGTAAACCAAATTCAAGCAGTACCGACGGGTTATTTGCAAACAGTGGTAATTCAAGACCCTGGTTATGCGCCCTTTAATGCTACATTACAAAAGTATACTGCACCAACCGCAGTCGACTCTGTACAAGAATTAACTGTGAACTTCGATGCTAAGATGGAAAATGCGATGCTTGTCGCAAATGCCCTTGGTCGACGTTCTGACCAAATTATTATTGATGCTATTGCATTAAGTCCCGGTCAAACGATTGTAGATGGCGGTACGAATATGACGTACAGCAAATTTACGAAAGCAATTCAATTTTTTGATAATAATGCTGTGCCTTTACCGGAACGTTTTGCAGCAATGTCTGCTAGTAACTTCCAATCTTTACTACAAGCAGATCAATTCGTTTCAACCTTCTATACTCAAAACCGAGTATTAGATAAAGGGTTTGTACGTGACTATTTGGGTGTAAACATTATCATCATCCCACAAATGGTCGAAGGTGGATTACCTTTTGCTTCCGCTAACGTACGTGAAACATTCTTCTGGCACAAACAGTCTACAGGTATGGGTATTGGGCATGACTTCAGAACTGAAATTAACTATCTACCCCGTGAAACATCCTGGTTGATTAATGGTATTTTCAGTGCTGGCGCTGTCGTAATTGACAATTTGGGTATTATTCAAATCAACTGTTTGGAAAGTTAATATCCATTAATTATTAGGAGTAATGAACATGGCTTTTACGATTGCAAATTGGACGTGTGTATCTTCGTCATTAAACGAAGGTCAAATAACTGTCGTTCCTTTTGGTGGATCTTCCACAGTATTAAACGCACCTAACTTATTTATTTATGGTAGTCCTAATGATGCGCTTGCGACAATTGCAGCCGCTAACTATTTCTTATCAGAATATGCAAGTTTAAAAGTTGGTGACGTTATTATCGCTAACGGTACTGATGGAAGTAACATGTATATTGTTGCTACATCTTCTTCTACCGGTGTAACAGTCTCTAGCTTCACACCTTCTGGAAGTGTTGCGACAGCAAACATCCAAAACAATGCTGTGACATATGCGAAGATTCAACAGGCTTCTGCTGATACTTTAATTGGTAATCCTACCAGTGGAACAGCTAACGTTGAAGAAATCACATTAGGTAACGGTTTGGCATTTAGCGGTACGACATTAGCAGTACCTAATACAAATCTAATCTACACCACTGTAGCTATTACGGCTGCTGAGTTTAATGGTATGTATGCGGCTCCAAAACTGTTAGTTGCTGCTCCTGGTGCGAATAAATTATTAGTCCTAGAACAAATGGATCTATTAATGACATTCGTAAGTGCTGATTATGCTGCTGGGGGTGTTGTAGCAGTACAATACGATTCCACTGTGCATGGTGCTGGTGTCCTGGCAAGTAATGGAGAAGCTGCTGCTGACTTCTTTGCTGCTGCTAGTACAACATTCCAATTTACGCCAGTATCCGGTAACACTGTAGGAGCATTACCATTTAGCACAACGGTCAATAAGGGCTTGTATTTAAGTAACTTGACAGGAGCATTTACTACTGGGGATAGTACATTTGTTGCGCACATTTGGTATCGTATCATCCCAACTGTATAAGATGGGGCTATAAATTAGCGGCGGAGATAATCCGCCGCTTTGGTGAGTAGATTAGGAGAATCTTTAAAGTAACCTAATCCCATATTACAAGGACGGCAAAGCAAACCTCGAACTTTACCACTCTTGTGACAATGGTCAATATCGAGATTTTTGGAGGATTTAAGTTTGAGACATATAGCACACTTAAAATCTTGTTTTTCCAAAATCATTTCATATTCTTTTTGGTCAATTCCAAAATGGCGTTTAATAGCGGCATTTCTATTAGAGTGCCAGTCTCTTAACCTATTAGCTTTTCGTTTTATTGGGCAATATTTTTCTTTTAATTTGGATAAAGTATATGGTTTGCAAATATAAGAATTTGAAGGTTTATGATAATAGAAATGTTCAAATATTTGCCATCCTTCATGATGTTTGCATTTACGAAATGCCCATAATGGTGGAAGTTCTTTATATGGAGAAATTTTCCTAATGAAAAATTCATTGCGATGTGAAGAACAAAATCTATCTTTAGTTCTTGGTGTAGTCTTATCACAAAAGGGTACACAACATTGTCGCATTATGGCTTACCCAAAAGAGGTTATTGTACATGGCATACAGTAAGACCTCAATAATTTCTCTTGCCGTGATGGTAATGGGTCACAAACCCATTACCACATTGGATAACGCTGATGATATGGTAATAGCGGCTGATCAAGCCTTCGATATTCTTTTACCGAGTATTTTAGGAACAGGAAATTGGAGGTTTGCTATCCAGATTCAGCAATTGTCTTTATCAACACTTGTCCCTCCTCCTCAAACTGGCTGGACCCAAATTTATTTTCTTCCTGCTGGTTATTTGAAAAACATTAGAATCATTCCTCAGAATTATGTTTATGAGATTTATTCTAATAATCAAATATGGTGCAATTGGGGAACTCAGTCACCCATATTTATGGAGTATGCCTTTTTACCTGAAATCGCACAGTTACCAGCATATTTTATAAATTATTTTATCTATGAAATTGCAGCTATGCTCTGTTTGACTACAGCACAAAAACCAGACTATTTTAATGCAATCGAAGCTAAGAAAAATGTACAATGGGCTATTGCTGCGGCTACTGATGCCCAAAATAGACCTCAATACTACGAATGGGAAATACCCATGCTTGTCAAACGTAATATTACGGGCATTATTGGTCCTCAGATCGGGTAAAGGATTATGAAATGCCATATCAACTTTGGTCACAGGATATATTCTCGAAAGGTGAATTAAGCCCTTTCATGTATGGCCGTGTTACGGTAAATGAATATGGTAATGGATTAAAGACAGCTCAGAATGTTTTGACCTATCCAACTGGTGCGGCTGGTAAAAGATTCGGAACACTCTACCAATCAACGCTTACAGGTTTTACAGACTTCCAACAAATTAATTTTGGAACGTTTCAATATCTTAATGAAGTCGTATACCAATTATTATTTGCACCATTAGCAATTTATATTTACTTAGAAGGACTGCTTGTTGCTACGGTAACAACAACATTAACAGCTTTAAACGTTTACAATATGTCAACCACCACATTAAGCGGTAATGGTTCAACGTTTAGATGTGCAGGCCAAGGCTTTAAGCCTATGGATTTAACGCGCGCAGCTAATTCTTCAATTAATGTAACAGCATTTACAAGCACTACATACACTACAACTTCCGCCGGATTTATTGCAGGCCGAGTAATGCCAGTTAAGTTTGCGGTTACGGGTGGGACTATTATGCAAACCACGCCTCAAATTACGGCTGGCGTAACTTATTTTGCTGCTACAATTAGCACCACCCAAGCTGCATTATTTTTAACACCTGAAGATGCAAAACAATATCTGATAGATAACACTTATCATTTTAACCAAATTACAATCCAAAGTCTTGGCACTGGCACTACAACTTCAACTGTACAAAATACGTGGACTTTCGCCGCAACTAAATTTAGAAACGTGCCATTCTTTGATTTTAATAGCGCAGTAGAATCGTATGATGCGATTACTTTTACACCTACCGGAGCTAGTGGAAGTACAACTATTACATTGAGTGCACCTTATACCCATTTAACGTCTGCATATATCGGTGGTGCGTTCTTCGGTGGTGGAGGATCAGGTCGTATTACTGCGGTTGCAGATACTTCACATTTTACAGTTTCGGTTCAAGACCCTTTTCAAGCTGGTGTACCAATTTTAGGAAGCTTGGCGTTATTAGGAGAGCCAGCATGGAGTGATGCCCGTGGCTGGCCTCAGGTTTGTTCTAGCTATCAAAATAGAGCGTTATTTGCCAATTCTGCAAGTTTGCCTAATGGATTCTGGGCAAGTGTTATTAATGACTATGCTGACTTTGGTGATTTAACGACTGATGATGATGATGCGATTAGTTTTTATTCTACTTCTGATAATATGAACTATATTAAATTTATAGTTCCTTATCGAAGTATTACTGTACATACCAATACAGGAATATTCTCAAGCCCATTATCTGATGTTGCTGCTATTACTCCAACGAACTTTACGTTGCTATTACAGGATTCAACTCCTGCGGATGTATTACAACCGCAAGCAGTGGATAATCAAATTTTAGTTCTCTCTGGTAATGACGCACACCAAATGCTTTGGGATGGGATTAACAATGCTTATACGTCTAATATCGTTTCTGTAATAAATGAACAAACGATTAGAAGCCCACAGGATGAAACTGCATTTCAGCCTCTACATAGAGCCGGAAGTCGTTTTGTATTTATCGTTAATCTTGATGGTTCATTAGCGATATTTCAAACTCTTTTATCTCAAGGTGTTTCAGGTTTTGTTACCGCCGTAATGGAAGAATCCTACGGTAATGTTTTCTTCTTACAAGTAGGAAGTAGTTCAGATGGTAGATGTTGGTTTGTAGTTCAAAGAGATGTGGCGCAAGCGGCTTCACCTATCGCTATTACGGGCTTTACTGCTCATACTCCTACTGCACCTTCAAGTTTAAAAGCCGTAGCCAGTAACTTCAGCACAATCTTTCCAACAGCCGTTAAATTCACAACGACGGGAACATTACCGGCAAGCACTCCTGTATTAGTCACAACTCAATATTATTGGGTCATTGGTATCAGTGCTGATGACTTTGTGGTTTACCTTAATCAAGCGGATGCAATAGCAGATGTTAATGAAGTTCAATTTACGAATGCCGGGACAAATAGTAATGTTGTTCCATGGCCGTTAACTACCATTTTTACACTTGAAGAATTAACTGAAGATGTCTTTTTAGACTGTGCTATACAGTATTCAGGCTCTCCAACTAATACAATTAGCACAGGGGTTCTCTTTAATGCTCAAGATGTGAAGATGGTAGGAGATGGTTTCGGTTTTGATGCACCCGGTGAAACCAATGTAAATAACCAAGTCGTATTTGAAGCCCATGGTGTATTAACTAACGTCTCTAAAGCTTTTATAGGTTTTCCAATCAATACAATTATTGAGCCACTACCCTTAAGTTTATCGAGTGGGCAAAGTGCAAAAGAAACCACGCTAACAAAGCCCAAACGTGTAGAATGGTGTAGGTTTATGTTCAACAATACAATTGGTGGAACGATTAATGGTGTTCCGATTGCATTAGAGCCATTTGATATGTCACATATTGGCGAGCCGCCTTTCCCTGCACGTGGTATCTTTGAAATGAGTATATTAAAAGCCTGGGATGACTTTAATAATCCTACATATACAATTGAACATAATGATCCATTTAATATTCAGTTATTAGGTGTGTTTTATTCTGTAGAAATCTAAAGGTGAATTATGCCAATTTATTTATTAATGGGAATGCAAGCTGCGGGAATGATAGTTGATTACTTTGGTACTCAAAATCAAACCGATCTAATGAATATGGGGATGAAACTTCAAGAAGCTGCATTCGATACGAATCTTGAACAAACTCGTTTAGAAACTGCTGATGCTAGTTTACAAGCAATGAAAGAATTACGTAAAACTTTAGGCGCTCAAATTGCTATATTCGCTGCACGTGGTGCTAGTACAAGTGGTGGAAGTGCAGCTAGTCTTTTAAATGAATCACAAGCTAATTTCAATTCGGATGAAAAGATTCGTCGATTAAATATGCTAGGTAAAGAAAACCAATTACGTGGAAATTTAGCATTATCAAGATTACAAAATAGTTCAGATGTTTCTAAACTTTGGCAAGGTTTTGCTTCAAGAACATTTAACACATTTTCTACTAATCCAGCCGCTTATTCTCAAGGGTTTGGATTAACGACTAAAACTGGGGCTTGATTATGGCTGACTTGGATTTTTCAAGAAATGTTCCGGCTGTGGGCGAAGGTGAAAAACTTCCACAGCCTTATCAACGTTCCGAAAGGCCAGAAATCTCTAGCACACCAAATTATCAAAACACAATTAATGATTATGCTGCATCATCCAATTGGATGTCGAGAATAGGAGCAACGGTAGCTTCAAAAGCTTCTAATGCTATTGCGCAAAAGATTGGGGGTGAATTAGGTAAAAATCCTCAAGGGGATATTGGAATCCCAATCACTGATTTTGATAAAACCATGCAAGAAAGTTATCTAACTCAAGCCCAAGCTACATTAGGTTTACAAGCTGATAAATTAATTACCGATTCAAATATTGAAGTCGCCAAAGCCGATAGAATTACTCCTGATTTAATTGCCAAGACAAATAAAAGTATTTCGATAGGATTGCAAAATATATTTAAAAATGCTCCTCCACAAGTTCTTCCAAACTTACAAAAAGTTTATGGTGCTTCACAATTAAGTCTGAGCGAACATTTAACAAATAGAATGATTCAAGAACAGCATGAAGATACTGTAAATAATACAATTCTTTCAAATAATCAAAATGCAGAAACTGCTCATTCTTTATCTGCTTCAGGTAAATTTGATGCAGCCGATTTACTTGTTAAAAATAATACAGCAAAAAATAATGCTACGGCTGCGCGTAATATAGGATTTACTCCACAACAAGCTAAAGTGGGATCAGATACAGTTAGACAAAGCGCTATTGCTGGAAAATTACAATTTCAATATGACCAAGCTGTCAAAGAAAAAAAAGAAGCTGATTTTGTAAAAAATTTAGCAACACGACCCTCATGGATTAGTGACGCTGATTATCCAACCGCAATGCAAAGTCTTACAAATCATATAAATATGCAAAATTCTTTAAAATCGAATTATGAAGAACTCACAATGACGGATTTTAAAGGAAGAATGGAAACCGATATCGGAAGTATTACTGGTTCTGATTTACAATCAACTTTAGATAAACTTTCACCGCTTAATGCGAGTAAATTAAATAATGAATACATTGCCGCATATAAAAAACAAAAACAAGAAAATGAAGAGCAAAGTAATTTAATACAACATTGGGATAATGCTACTGTTCATGCTAATGCTTCTGAAAAAATCAAGAACAAAACTTTTAATGGCAAAGTAAATTATGTCATAGCTAATTCTCCAAATACTTCGCGTGAAGAAGCAGAGAACCAAGTGGCTTCTAGTGCTGGTGGTACTATACCCGTATTTACACAAACTTTAAAAACAAAATTAAGAAGTGGCGATCCTAATGATATGGTTTCTGCAGCAAAACAAATTTCTGAATTACAAGAATCTGGAAATGGAAAAGCTTTAGGTGGATTAAGTGATGAGGATAAAGCTTTAGCGTCCGATATAAAACACAATTATAATCCAGCCGATCCCGCCTCAGCGGCACGTATTATTGCTGAAAATAAACAAAATCAAGATAATGATTTTAGAAGAGATTCTGAAGCAGCATTCGCTAATAAAATATACCAAAATACAATTAAAGTCGGTAAAGATGCTGATGATTATATCTTAGGTACTTTTGGACTCGGTGATCCAATAATCGGAACACGGTTTGACACGCCTTGGAATAAAGCATTTTATGCCTCAGATATACGCTCAAATTATCGTACTAATTTTATTAATACTGGGCGTGATGATAATCGAGCACAATTATTGACTAAAGATTATGTAAAAAATAATTATGGTAAAACATCTATTAATGGTAGTTCTGAATGGACATTACATCCGATTGAAAAAGCTTGTGGTTTTCCTGAAGGTGAAGGAATAACAACCATTAATAAAGATATTGTAAGACAACTTACAGGACCAATGCTAAATCTCAAAAAATTATATGATGATAAAAAATCAGATGAATATTGGTCAATAGAACCGGTAGAAAAAGAAGCTAAAGTCTATACAACTTTTCCGGGTGCTCCTGCTATTCAAGCACCTGGTGGTCCAACTATTGAGCGTTTAAATTTAGTCAAACATACACGTAATGGTGCTGCCACAGATACCCATACTTATCCTTTAAGATTAGTTGGCAATAATTTTAATTGGGAAATTAATGGTGATACAGCAAATGGGCCAGCAAGTATGTTTTTATTAGGCCCAATACTGGGAGTACATACTTACACGCCTGATGTTGAATGGATTAAAGCCAATGCTAACAAATAATAATCCTGATACACAAAATGATCTTAAACCTGACGTAGCAAAACAAATTGATGCTGTCAAAAGTAATAAAACTGCATCTTTAGAAATTCCTTTTGAACCCTATGATCATACGTCAGTAGATGTTCCAATAGATAAAACCCTAGCTAATTTTGGTGTTGATTTTGCTCAAGAACCAAAAAAAGATATTGGTTATATAGAAGGAACATTAGCAAACTTACAAGACAAAAATGATACATGGCGATTGTTACATGGTGCATGGGACAGATATCAAGATGCGAGTTTGACTTATAAAGACCCAAATTTTAATCCATTAGAATTCCAAGATAAATTTTTAAACGTACGCCCTGAGTATCAACCTTATCTTTTATCTTCTGAAAATGAAAAGCAAATGGATTTTAGATTAAATAGAATTTATAACGAACAGCATATTGATGATACTGTTAAAGATGGTTCATGGATGCAATGGCTTTCTGGTTCTGTTTTGGCTTTACCTACAGATTTAATAAATTATATCCCAGTAATCGGTCAAATTAAGTATGCAAAATTTGGTCAAACTCTAATAAAAAACATTGCAAGGAATGTTCCTGGGGGACTTGCTTATGGAACTTTTGGAAGTCTTGGCGAACAAGTAGACAAGATAAATGGAAACATGAAAGACTTTTTAAATGATGCTGTAATTCGTTCAGTTTTTGCTACATCTTTATTTGGCTCTTTTCCATTACTTTCATTAGCTGCTGATAAATTACAATTATGGAAATTACAATCATATATGGCTGATGCTGTTAAAGGTATTGGTTATAAAATGAAAGTAACAGATAAAGGCGTTCTTAATGGGCTTGAGGCATATGATAACACTCCTAGTAAATCTTTAAGTGCAGATGTCGTTAAACTTGCTCAAGATAAAGCCGACTCTGCATTTTACAAAGGTGGGTTATTTAAAATACCTTATATTGGAACTGCCGCTGAAAAAGTGATGAGCAATACATTCTTTGGTTCTCCTATACTTTCAATGTTACTTTCTCCACTAAAAACAGTTCGCGCTGTAGTTGATTTAGCATTAGACCATGGAATCACTACTCAAGGTTTAGCTCAAGGTAAAGAAAAGCCAATTCCATTTTTTACTTTAATGGCTAAAACAATGGCGCATATTAAAGCAGAATCAGCCCAATATAATGCATTGTTTATGGAACGTAATGGCGTTAAAACTGATAGTTATGTTTCTCAAAGTTTACGTCGTGCTGGAATGTATACGAAACAAAAAGTTCTATCAAAAATCCAATCTGAAATTGGAGACAAACCTTATACCAGTTATGATGAATTTAATGATGAGGTTCAAACAGTAATAAGAACTGAAATTCCACATGAGAACGCGGCTGTTAACAAAGCGGCTTCTATGTATCGTGAATCCATGGATAAATACTATAAGGCATGGCGTGAGGCTTATAATCTTCCAGAGGATTGGATGCCGCCACGTACAGCTCAAGCTTATCTAATGCGTGTATATGATATTAATTACCTTAACAATAATCTTTATGGTTCTAGTGGGTGGGTTCCAGTTATTGCTAGTGAATTAAGAAATCAAGACAATACGATTATAAAATACAAAGCACCAATCACAAGATTAAATCGATTAATCGAAAGTGCAATTTCTCACAAAGAGATGTTGGAGAAATTGGTAAATGTTCCAGACAGAATTCATAAAGAAGCGGCTGAAGCAATAACATCCTTACAAGCCCAAAAAAAAGCTGCTGAAGAAAATCTACAAAATCAAATTAGAACTAATCCTGAATTGCACCTTTTAGCTGATGATTGGAATGCTTTGTCTGCTGATGAAGCTAAAGAACTTGAACAATTACTTAAACCCCGTGATGTGGCTCAGAAAGAAGTCGATGAATTAACGGAACGTGTTAAAGCAATTAAAGCTGAAGCTAAACAAAGAAAGTCTGCATCTATCAAAGCTAAAACTGCAAGTACAGCTAAAGCTAATATGAGAAAGAGTGAAATTGGTACACAGGTTCAAGAACAAGAAGAAGCTAAACTTGCTATTGTTCAAAAAGAATTAGATGAAGAAAAAGCTAAACTTCAGGAATTAGCAGCGAGTGGAAAAATTAATTACCGTTTTTATTCTAAACCTAAAGAAAGTAATACTTATATTTTTAGAAATCCTAATGAAAGATTAAAGTTAAGAAAAACTTATCATGAGCAAGAAGGCTATACTGCTGATGAAGAAACAGCTCATAAATTCCGTGAAGAAGATGCTAAAGCCTATTATGACACGATTATGAATCAAACCGCTGAAGATACGATTAATCAAATCATGGGCAAGTTTACAGGTAACCAAACTGAGAATCATACTAAAGCAAGAACTTTAAACATACCGGATGAAATACTTTATAAATATAATTTCTTAACTAAAAATCTTGAATCCAAAATTGCCAATTACAAAATATGGTTAGCTCGAAGAACAAATTTACAAAATGTTTATCGAGGATTATCAATCGATGGTGGTTTTGAACCAATCCTTAAAGAAATTCAAGAACAGTTTGATTCTATTCATTCTGGACTAAATGAAGATAAAGCAATCATTAGTGAAAAATTACAGGATAAAAATCTTGAAGCTTCAAAAAAGAAATCATTAGAAAAAGAACTAAATAAAATAGAAAAAAATATTACCAAAATTCGTAAAGATTTTAATCGTGGAAAAGAACAAGTCCAATTTGCATATGAAAAAATGATGGGTATCAGCAAACTTACTAAACGAGCTAAACAGATTACTCAAGGTTTAAAATCATTTAATGTATTTGCAAGTTTAGGATTTTTACCTTTAACAATGATAACGGATTTAAGCGCTAACGGATTAAAACAAGGTTTCATGCAATTCATACAAAGTGGTGTTTATCCGACTATACAAAGTTTAGCAGGGCTTTTAAAAACACATGATAGTCAATCTTTAAGAAATACCGCCGGGGCTTTAAACCTGGCGTTGCACCACGTCGGTAACACAACTGCATCTAGGCAAATTGATTTATCTACTAATCCCTATTTGAATCTAGGGCGTATACCTGAAGCATTAGACAAGATTGCTCATTTTACTTCTAACGTCGGGTTGACCAACGCTATTGATAATGGATTGCAATATATTACTTCTGCTGTAGCACAATCAAATGTAATTAGTATGATGAAGTCTTTCCTTGATGGAACTTTATCGAAAGGCGATAGGATGTGGTTAAATAAATATGGCCTTAATCCTGAAAAAGATGCTCAAAGAATTTGGGATGCTTTTAAAAAAGATGGTGGTGGAACTAATAAACTTGGAGGATATCAAAGTAATTTCTGGCTTTGGGAAGATAAAGAAATCGCTAATAAAGTTAGTGATGCCGTCTTTAGATCAACACACGATACGGTTATCTCAGCTAATGCATTAGATTCTCCAATCTGGTTAGATGAAAATGGTTTATTAAATTTCATGGCACCAATTATTAGAGGATTTAAAGGCTGGGCTTTCGCTTCTTTGAATAGATACTTAATTCCTTCATTACAAACCCCTGATGCTCAGAAACTCATGGGATTCGTTATGATGACGGCTTCTGCATCTTTGGTAAGTCCAAGTCGTCGTATGGCACGTGGACAAGGTCCATATGAAGATAAGAATGGACATAAAATGACTTCAGAACAAATCATTGCTGAAATCTTATTAGATTCTCCTCAGTTTTCATGGATAGCATCTAACTTACAAGATGCTAATTTATTATCCGGCGGTTCTTTATTAGGTGACCTTAAAAATGATAAATATCGTGATAGGGCACGTATTGGTGTTTTAGGTCCAACTGGTTCCAATGCTAATAAATTATTTAATTTTATAGATGCTATGGCTACTGGTAATATGAATGAACAAGATACAATGGGAATAGCAAGTATGATTCCGATTGTGAATTCTACGTATGGATATAATGCTTCAAAACATATAGTTGAAGGTTTTGGATTGCCAAAATATAGGGCTAAATAAAGGATTAATTTATGACTCAGGTCGTGATAAATGATGTTCTTCCCTGGACGCAAATCGTAGCTACGGGCGGTCAGACTGTATTTAGCACGAACTGGACAGCGAATGTTGCTTCAGATGTTGTGGTATATCTAACACCTTTTGGTTCGCCTCCAAACGATGTCACACAGATTCTAGCTTATCCTTCGACCTATTCTGTAGCCTTTATTGGTGGTCAATTAGAAGTACAGGTTACATTAGTAACCCCTGCAAGCGCTGGCGATAGAATTACAATTACGAGACAAACACCTGCTGACCGTTTGAATCTTTATACGAATACTAATTTCGTACCGAGCATGCTTAATAATGACTTTGGCATTCTTACGCTGGTCGACCAACAAGCGCAATTAGTTAATCAATTAATTGGTCCTCGTTATAATTATTCAGCTTTAATAGTTGATATTGTTGACACGATATTACCGCTATTACCACCGAATTCAACTTGGGTTAAGAACAATGCTGGTACAGCAATTACAACGATTGTTTTACCTGCTAGTGGGGCAGCGCCTGCTAATGCTACTTATGTCTTATTGACCTCTGAGACTGGCGCTCTACCTAACTCTTTTGGTTTAGATGGATTAGGTACTGGCATATTAGCTAATAATCCTGGTTCTTCCGATTTAGTAGTTACTTCAATTAGTGGAACTAATAATCAACTTGGTGTAACGAATGGTGATGGAATTGGTGGTGGGATTGTTATTTCGATCTTGCCTAACCCAAGTATTCCTGGAACTGGCGCAATCGGTATTCCTGGTGGAACTACCGGGCAACGTGTAGTTACGGCTACAGGTACTCCATTGAGATATAACTCGACTTTAGATTCTTTAGAATTCTTTTCTAACGGAACGTGGTCACAGATCAGTGATAATACCGATGGTATTGTCCTTCCTGGTACGTTAGGTCAATTAGGTGTTTATGCAACTACAGGTAATACCATTTCGGGCTTAGGACCATTAACTAACGGTCAAATATTTATTGGTTCTACTGGCCTTGTTCCAGTGGCCGCTTCTTTAACGGCAGGTTCCGGCGTAACGATTACTCCTGGCGCTGGTTCAATAACCATTTCTGCAACTGGTACTGGTGGAACGGTCACTGAAGTAGATACTGGCACCGGATTAACAGGTGGTCCAATAACTACGACTGGCACTATCTCTTTAGCACCAATTGCGACACTTAGAGGATTGGTGAACACAACAGGTGGAAGCGCAGCCCCAATAGCTACGACGTTATCAGCTTGGATGGATGCTGCATTAGGTTCAACACGAGGCGATATCCTATATCGAAACGCTACAGTCTGGACTGTACTTGCTCCTGGAACAACAGGATTTTCACTACAAACAGGAGGCGCAGGTGCTGATCCTGCTTACAGCAATACCTTTACTAATTCTACTCTTGTTACTCCTGCGACGTTAGGCGTACAGCAACAAGCCCTTAATATGAACAGTCACTTAATTAATTTTGTTACTGATCCGGTGAGTGCGCAAGATGCTGCTACAAAAAATTATGTGGATTTAACAGCATTAAATGGAACTTCTGTTTATGCAGCTTCTGCGGCATCTCTTGGAACCGTTACACAATCAGGTGCTGGTGTTGGAGCGACTCTTACAAATGCAGGTGCGCAAGCTACATTTGCATTAGATGGCGTAAACCCCCCTGTCGGATCAAATGTATTAATTAAAAATACTGCAACCGGCATGGCTGCGGCCAATGAAGGTATTTATACCGTTACTAATGCGGGATCAGGCGCAACGAATTGGGTTTTAACTCGCGCCACATCTTACGATACTCCAACAGAGATTAATAATACTGGCTTAATCATTATTAATAATGGTTCAACGCTTGCAGGTACTGCTTGGTATAACACAGCTACTATTGCAACAGTTGATACCACTGCATTTAGCTATTCTCAATTTGGTAGTAGTTTAACAAAACCCGCTATTACCCAAATTACTGTTCAAGTCATAACCGCTACAGGTTCATCTACTTATACTCCAACTTCGGGAATGAAATATTGTACTGTTGAATTGGTTGGGGGCGGTGGTGCTGGTGGAAGTAGTTCCGGTGCTGGTGGACAAGGATCAGGAGGCGCAGGGGGCGGCGGTGGCGGCTATTGTAGAAAAACATATACCGCGGCTTTAATTGGCGCTACTGCGACGGTTGTGATTGGAACAGGAGGAACCGCTGGGGGTTCCGGTGCAAATCCTGGTGGAGATGGGGCAGACAGTACGTTTACACCTGCCGGCGCTGGCGTTGTATTAACCGCTGCAAAAGGTGCGGGAGGCGGCGCAGGTACTGCTAGTGCATCTGTTAATAATAGTTCTGGTGGAGTTGCCGGAAGCGGCACAAATGGAGATCTTAATATAACTGGTGGATATGGTGGCAATGGATTTTCTTTGGCCGTTGCTGCATTGGTTTGCGGTGGTACAGGTGGTGGAACCGCTATAACTCCATCCAATATTCCTATTTTTGCTAGCACTAATGGTGGTGGCAATCCTGCTTTACTATATGGGCAGGGTGGTGGTGGATCTGTTTCATTTAGTACAAATCAAAATGGTGGAGCAGGCGCACAAGGCGTTTGTTACATTACTGAATATATTTCTATTTAATTAGGAGTTTAAAATGGCTAAACTAACTACACATGAACGTAATAAACTACCTACTAAAGAATTTGCGGGACCGGATAGAAGCTACCCGGTTAATAATCGTAGTCATGCTGCTAACGCTAAAGCTCGCGCTCAGCAACAATATAACAAAGGGCACATATCATTACAGATGCTCCATGAGATCGATGCTAAAGCAAATAATGTTCTTAAAAAATAAACTTAAGGAAATTGAAATAATGTCTGAAGAATTATTGAAAGAAAACGAAGCTTTAAAAAAACAATTAGCTCAAAATCAGCAAGGCGTTGAAGGATTATTAGCACAGTTAGATGCTCATAAAGAACACCTTAATGAAAGTTTAAATACTGGTTTAAATATGAGAACGAATGTTATTTATCTAAAAAAACAAAATAACACTTTAACTGCACAAATTAATGAACTTAAATCTCAACTCGAGCAAGCAAACAAAAAACTCTCGGAGATTACAAATGCCCCTAATAAAGAGTGCGAGTAATGCTGCTAGGCAAGAAAATATTAAAGAGATGATTGACGCAGGCCACCCTGTAAATCAAGCCGTAGCGGCCTCATATCATAATCAACGTGAGGCTGAACGTCATACTCATGAATCTCGTCAAGCTGAAAGGCATGAACATGAAAAACGAAAATACGGCAAATGATGTATTCGCTCAAAACTATGTAGCTGAGCGTGAGAACCGTGAAGTCGAGAAATACGGTCCACGCTTACCCATGGCACAAATGGCTGCGCATGCTCACGTATATACTAAGCATAGTATAGAACCCGCTTATGGAAATTATGATAGGCCGATAAATGAGATTGTTTGAATTTATTTACTTTCAATTTTCAAAACTTTTATGGAAGTTTAAAATGTATTTGCATTTAACTATTGATGCGCAATCAAAGATACATGCACTATTTCAAACAGAGGCCTTTAACGATTTCTCAGAATTAAAAATTAAATATATTTCTTTTCTTGCAATTCAAAAATCTAATCAAGAGATTGTTTGATGATTAAAATATTAAGATCCGAAAGAATCAATAATAGAACCTATTTAACCGCTATTTGTCCTTTATGTACTAATGAATTTAAGCTACGAAAAGATTGTTTAAAAAAAACTATTTCTTGTGGATGTTCATGGCGGAGACCTGGCATATCTAGAAGATTACAACATATTCATAATTCAATGATGATGCGCTGCTACAATAAAAAGTCTACTTTTTTTTCTTTATATGGTGGCAATAATATAACTGTTTGCGAAGAATGGCATCTTACAACCAACTTTTATAAATGGGCTTTATCTTCTGGTTACCAAGAGAATCTTACAATTGATAGAATTGATAATAGCAAAGGTTATTTTCCAGAAAATTGTCGTTGGGCAACTCGAAAAGAGCAAGTAAGAAATAGGACAAACACAGTCATTACTCCTGAGATAATTATTTTAATTCGTTCATATCCTAAACGTCATTCTTTAACTAAATTAAGTTTAGAACTAGGTATTAATATTAGTACAATAAAAGCCGTAAGATACAATTATAATTGGATTGATTAGTGTATATTCGCTTGCCTGGCATTGAACCATATCCACATCAGACCAGAATGTTTAAAGCAATGATGGATGAAAAAAATGTTGTTGCTATAGTTCATAGAAGAGCCGGAAAAGATATTGCGTGCTTACAAATGTGGCTTTTAAGAGGATTAAAACGTGTCGGAACCCATGTTTACCTTTTTCCGTTGCACAAGCAGGCGCGGCAAGTCATTTGGCAAGGATTAGACTTTGATGGCAAACCATTTATGGATGCTATTCCGAATGCGCTTATTGCTAAGCGTAATGAAGCGCGAATGGAAATTGACCTTTTCAATGGTTCTAAACTTATTCTTGCTGGTAGTAATAATTACAATGGGCTCATGGGCTCTAATCCTGTTACCATTATATATTCTGAATTCTCTCTACATAATCCACTCGCTCGCCAGTATCTCAACCCTATCATCGTTCAAAATCAAGGCAAAGAAATCCTACAATTCACTCCGAGAGGAATGAATCATGGCTTTGAAGTTTTCAACCAAACAAAAGACCTTCCTGATTACCACGTAGAACACTTAAGCGTAGACCAAACCTTCAAGCATGACGGTGTTACTCCAATCATTTCTAAAGATGATATTAAGCGTGCTAAAGACCTTGGAATGTCTGAAGAGTTAATACGTCAGGAATTCTACGTTGATTTTGAAGTGGGAAACCTTGGCGCTTACTATACCCGAGAAATGTCTGATATAGTCAGGGAAGGCCGTATATGCGCTTTAAAGCCAGACCCAAGGCTTAAACTACACTCAATATGGGACCTAGGAGGCACGGATGCAACTGCGGGAATTTTGTTTCAAGTCACTGGTCGTTTTGTGCACGTTCTTTATCTTATCCATGATACTGGTCGTGGTTTTAAATCTTACCTTGACGAATCCGAACGAGTCAGAGCAAATTTCGGTTGTGAGTGGGGCATGCACTTTGGTCCACATGACATAGATCAAAAGCACCAAGGGTGGGAGCATGCCGAGTCTAGGCTAATGCAAGCTAGGCGTTACGGCTGGCATTTTCAAATGGTTCCTAAGATGTCTTTTGAGGATGGTATAGAAGCTTGTCGATATCTTCTCTCTAGGATTCGAATCGATAAAGTCAATTGTGACCTAGCTATACGTGCTCTACGCGAATATCAAAGGCTATTTAAAGAAGACCTAGGGGTTTACGATAAGAAGCCTCTAGAGAACTGGGCTGTGCATATAGCCGATGCATTTAGGTACCTCGGGGTTATCTACCGTCGATTATACGACACGCCGCAGGCGCCGACAATCTATAGTACAGGGAGTATGTAGCAGAATATTCTTAGGAATATTTAACTAGAAATTAGACAAGGGGA
>Ga0207641_10001478_pt1 | contig 23038 bp, 21 predicted proteins | sample KBSSwiS62_FD_184306 | JGI IMG/M metagenome (GOLD analysis project Ga0207641, IMG submission 184306) | Switchgrass rhizosphere microbial communities from Kellogg Biological Station, Michigan, USA - KBS Switchgrass S6-2 (SPAdes) (version 2) | ecosystem: Host-associated > Plants > Roots >... | reverse complement strand
GCCGCGGCGAGCGCAACGACGGCGCGCCGAGCTCGTTCGTCGCCCCGGCCGAGTTCCAGGCGCAGGAAGTGCACATCCCGGAGACGATCAGCGTCGCCGACCTGGCGCACAAGATGTCGGTCAAGGCCTCCGAGGTCATCAAGCAGCTGATGAAGCTGGGCCAGATGGTCACCATCAACCAGCAGCTCGACCAGGAGACGGCGATGATCGTCGTCGAGGAAATGGGCCACACCGCGATGGCCGCCAAGCTCGACGACCCGGACGCCTTCCTCGAGGAGGAGACCGATGCCGATTCGCAGCACGAGGCGGTGACGCGTGCGCCGGTCGTGACCGTGATGGGTCACGTCGACCACGGCAAGACCTCGCTGCTCGACTTCATCCGCACCAGCCGCGTCGCCGCGGGCGAGGCGGGCGGGATCACGCAGCACATCGGCGCCTACCACGTGCAGACGCCGCGCGGCATGATCACCTTCCTCGACACCCCGGGCCACGCCGCCTTCACGGCGATGCGTGCGCGCGGCGCCAAGGCGACCGACATCGTCATCCTGGTGGTCGCCGCCGATGACGGCGTGATGCCGCAGACCAAGGAGGCGATCGCCCATGCCAAGGCGGCCGGCGTGCCGATCGTCGTGGCGATGAACAAGATCGACAAGCCCGAGGCGAACATCGAGCGCCTGAAGTCGGAGCTGGTGGCCGAGCAGGTCGTGCCGGAAGACTTCGGCGGCGATTCGCCGTTCGTGCCGGTCTCGGCCAAGACAGGGCAGGGCATCGACACCCTGCTCGAGCAGGTGCTGTTGCAGGCCGAGGTGCTCGAGCTCAAGGCGCCCAAGGACAGCATGGCCAAGGGCCTGGTCATCGAAGCGCAGCTCGACAAGGGCCGCGGCCCGGTCGCGACCGTGCTGGTGCAGAGCGGCACGCTCAAGCGCGGCGACGTCGTGCTCGCGGGCTCGAGCTTCGGCCGGGTGCGCGCCATGCTCGACGAAGACGGCAAGCCCATCACCGAGGCGGGACCTTCCATTCCGGTGGAGATCCAGGGCCTGACGGACGTGCCGCAGGCCGGCGACGAGTTCATGGTGCTCGGCGACGAGCGCCGGGCGCGCGAGATCGCGACCTTCCGTCAGGGCAAGTACCGCGACGTGAAGCTGGCCAAGCGCCAGGCCGCGAACCTCGAAAGCATGATGGACCAGATGGGTCAGGGCGCCAAGCAGGTGCTGCCGCTGATCGTCAAGGCCGACGTGCAGGGCTCGCAGGAAGCGCTGGCGCAGTCGCTGCTCAAGCTCTCGACCGACGAGGTCAAGGTGCAGATCGTGCACGCGGCGGTGGGCGGCATCAGCGAGAGCGACATCAACCTCGCCATCGCCTCGAAGGCCGTGATCGTCGGCTTCAACGTCCGCGCCGACGCGGGCTCGCGGAAGCTGGCGGAGAGCAACGGCGTCGACATCCGCTACTACAACATCATCTATGACGCGGTCGACGAGATCAAGGCGGCGATGACCGGCATGCTGGCGCCCGAGCAGCGCGAGGAGACGATCGGCACGGCCGAGATCCGCACCGTGTTCGTGGCCTCGAAGATCGGCACGGTCGCCGGCTCGATGGTCACCGCCGGGGTGGTGCGCCGCGGCGCCCGCTTCCGCCTTCTGCGCGACAACGTCGTCATCTACACCGGCGAGGTCGAGTCGGTGCGGCGGATGAAGGACGATGTCCGCGAGGTGGCGGCCGGATTCGAGTGCGGCATCAAGCTGAAGAACTACAACGACATCAAGGAGAACGACCAGCTGGAGTTCTTCGAGGTGAAGGAAGTGGCTCGAACCTTGTAGAGCGGACTACGGCCTCATCCCCCAGACCCCGCCCTCCGAAAGACGGCGGGGTCTGTCCTTTGAGGGCCTCTCGAGGACCCATCCATGCGACACAAACGATCGATTCCGAACCGCGGCTTTCGCGTCGCCGACCAGATCCAGCGCGACGTCGCCGAGCTGATCCGCGACCTGAAGGATCCGCGCATCGGCATGGTGACGATCCATGCGGTCGAGGTCACGCCGGACTACGCCCACGCGACCGTGTTCTTCTCGGTCCTGGTCGGCGATGCGGCCGCGTGCGAGACGGCATTGAACGAAGCCGCCGGCTTCATCCGCAACGGCCTGTTCAAGCGCCTGCAAATCCACACCGTGCCGACGCTGCACTTCAAGTTCGACCGCACCACCGAGCGCGCGGCCGAGCTGACGGCGCTGATCGCCCAGGCCAACGCCACCCGGGCGAAGGACGACTGATCGTGAGCTCGCCGCGCCTGGTGCGCCGTGCGGTGCACGGCGTGCTCCTCCTGGACAAGGCGCTCGGCGCATCGAGCAACGCGGCACTGCAGCGGGCCAAGCGGCTCTATCGGGCGGAGAAGGCCGGCCACACCGGCACCCTCGATCCGCTGGCCACTGGCCTCCTGCCGCTCTGCTTCGGCGCCGCGACCAAGTTCGCCCAGGTCAGCCTCGACGCCGACAAGCGCTATCTCGCGACTGTGAAGCTCGGCCAGACCACGACCACCGGCGATGCCGAGGGCGAAATGGTCCGCGAGCGTTCGGTCTCGGTGTCACGCAGCGAGCTCGAGGCCTGTTGCGCGCGTTTCGTCGGTTCCATCCGGCAGCTGCCGCCGATGCATTCGGCGTTGAAGCACGAAGGCAAGCCGCTCTACGACTACGCCCGGGCCGGCGTCGAGATCGAGCGCGCGCCGCGCAGCGTCACGATCCATTCGATCGCGGTGACGGCCGGGGAGGGCGATCGCTGGACGCTCGATGTCTCCTGCAGCAAGGGCACCTACATCCGCACCCTGGCCGAGGACATCGGCGAGGCGCTCGGCTGCGGCGGGCACCTGGCAGCGCTGCGCCGCACCGGTAGCGGCGACCTGGACATCAAGCATGCGCGCACGATCGAGTCGCTGGAGGCACTGTCGCCGGTCGAGCTCGACGCCGCGCTGCTGCCGGCCGATGCCCTGATCGCCGACTGGCCGAAGGTGGTTCTCCATGCCGAGGACGCAGGCCGCTTTCTCGCCGGCGTGCGCCGCCGGCTGTCGCTGGCCGATGCGCCCAACGTGCGCGTCTACGGTCCCGGCGCTGCCTTCCTCGGCAGCGCCCACGTCGCCGGCGGCGAGCTGATCGCCGGCCGCCTCCTCAGCCCGGTCGAGGTCGGCGCCGCATTCCCGGCGCCGGTCGCGCCCAGCCCCCGAATCGAAGAATCCGAAAGCCTCCCGTCATGACCCGCCAGATCCGAAACATCGCCATCATCGCCCACGTCGACCACGGCAAGACGACGCTGGTCGACCAGCTGCTGCGCCAGAGCGGCACCTTCCGCGCCAACGAGAAGGTGGCCGAGCGGGTGATGGACTCGAACGACCTGGAAAAGGAGCGCGGCATCACGATCCTGGCGAAGAACTGCGCCGTCGAGTGGAAGGGCACGCACATCAACATCGTCGACACGCCCGGCCACGCCGACTTCGGCGGCGAGGTCGAGCGGGTGCTGTCCATGGTCGACAGCGTGCTGCTGCTGATCGACGCGGTCGAAGGGCCGATGCCGCAGACCCGCTTCGTCACCAAGAAGGCGCTCGCCCTCGGCCTGAAGCCGATCGTCGTCGTCAACAAGGTCGACCGGCCCGGCGCGCGCGAGGACTACGCGGTCAACGCCACCTTCGACCTGTTCGACAAGCTCCACGCCAGCGAGGAGCAGCTGGACTTCCCGGTGATCTACGCCTCCGGCCTGAACGGCTGGGCAACGACCGAGAAGGGCGCCACCGGCACCGACCTGGCGCCGCTCTTCGACGCCATCCTCGAGCACGTGCCGGCGCACGCCGGCGAGCCGGGCGATCCGCTGCAGCTGCAGATCTGCTCGCTCGACTATTCCACCTACGTCGGCCGGATCGGCATCGGCCGGATCAACCAGGGCACGCTCAAGCCGATGCAGGATGTCGCGGTCTACTCGGGGCCGGAATCGACGCCCATCAAGGCGCGGGTCAACCAGGTGCTGAAGTTCGAGGGCCTGGAGCGGCAGCAGGCGACCGAGGCCGGGCCGGGCGACATCGTCCTCATCAACGGCATCGAGGGCATCGGCATCGGCGTGACGCTCACCGACCTGGAGCGGCCGGTGCCGCTGCCGATGCTCAAGGTCGACGAGCCGACGCTGACCATGAACTTCTGCGTCAACAACTCCCCGCTTGCCGGCCGCGAAGGCAAGTTCGTGACCAGCCGGCAGATCAGGGACCGCCTCGACCGCGAGCTGCAGTCGAACGTGGCCCTCAAGGTGAAGGACACCGACGAGGACGGCATCTTCGAGGTCTCGGGCCGCGGCGAGCTGCACCTGACCATCCTGCTCGAGAACATGCGCCGCGAGGGCTACGAGCTCGCGGTCTCGAAGCCGCGCGTCGTCTTCCACGAGAGGGACGGCGAGCGCACGGAGCCGATCGAGTTCGTCACCGCCGACGTCGAGGACCAGCACCAGGGCGCGGTGATGCAGGCGCTCGGCGAGCGCAAGGCCGACCTGGTCAACATGGAGAGCGACGGCATGGGCCGGGTGCGGCTCGACTACCGGATTCCGGCGCGCGGCCTGATCGGCTTCCAGAACGAGTTCCTCAACCTGACCCGCGGCACCGGCCTGATCAGCAACATCTTCGACGGCTACGAGGCCTACAAGGGCGAGATCGAAGGGCGCAAGAACGGCGTCCTGATCAGCCAGGACGACGGCGAGGCGGTGACCTACTCGCTCGGCAAGCTCGACGACCGCGGCCGCATGTTCGTCAAAGCGGGCGACCCGCTCTACGAAGGCATGATCATCGGCATCCACTCGCGCGACAACGACCTGGTGGTCAACGCGGTGCGCGGCAAGCAGCTCACGAACTTCCGCGTCTCGGGCAAGGAAGACGCGATCAAGATCACCCCGCCGATCCAGCTCACGCTCGAATACGCGGTCGAGTTCATCGCCGACGACGAGCTGGTCGAGATCACGCCCAAGTCGATCCGCATCCGCAAGCGCCACCTAAAGGAGCACGAGCGCAAGAAGGCGGCCCGCGAGGCCTGAAGCGCCTCGCCGGCGGGGCGATCAGGCAACCGCCGCCGCCATCCGCCGCGAGAGCGCAGAGCCCCGCCGTTCGAGGAAGCGGGTGAGGAGCTCCGGATACCGCGAGGCGACGGCGCGCCGCACCGAAGGCCGCGAGGCGAGCGCCTTCCGCCACGCCCGCACCCGGGGGAGGCCGTCGAAGATCGCGAAATCGGCGATTTCATCGAAGACGTCAAAGTAGCGGAACACGGGCGCGAAGGTGGCGTCGACGATCGAGAGCGCCTCTCCCGCAAAGAACGGCCCGGCGCCGAGGACCGCCTCGAGCTGGGCGAAGCGCGCCGCCAGCGCCGCCCGCTCGGCCTCGAGCCGGGCTGGGTCCGGCGCGGAATAGAAGGCGCCAATCCCGTTGAGCAGCTGCGATCCGAACTCGATCCAGGAGCGGTGGCGGGCACGTGCCAGGGCATCGGTCGGATGCAGCCTCGGAACGTGGCATTCGTCGAGGTACTCGCAGATCACCGCCGACTCGAAGATCGGCGCGCCGTGCACCAGCAGCACCGGCGTCTTGCCCAGCGGCGAGACGGCGAGGAACCAGTCCGGCTTGGCGGCCAGGTCGATGTCTCGGCGGCGGAAGGCCACGCCTTTCTCATCCAGAACGATCGCCGCCCGCTGCACGTAAGGACACAAGGCGTGGCTCGCGAGAACGAGCGGCTCGTTGTCATGGGTGGGTATGGAAGTGCTCATGGCCGCGGGGAGAGAGGAGTTGCGTTGGCGTCCAATCTAGACTTGCAATCTCGCAATTGGAATACGCAGGGACGCAATCGATGAATGCAGCGACGCAATCCCCGGCTCTGGGCAGCGACGACCTGGCGCTCGTGCTGGCCCTGACCCGGGCACCCACCCTCGCCGAGGCCGGCCTGCGCCTGGGCGTGGACACCTCGACCGTCTTCCGCGCCCTGCAGCGGGTCGAAAAGCGCATCGGCCGGCGCCTGTTCGAGCGCGATCGAGGCGGCTACCGCGCCGGCGACCTGGCATTGCAGCTCGCGGCGCATGCCGAGCGCATCGAGGCGGAACTGGAGGGCGCACGGTCGCAGCTGGCCGCGGGCGAGGATCGCGTCGCCGGCCGGGTGCGGATCACGACCACCGACACCGTGCTCTACGGCCTCGTGATGCCGGTGCTCGGCGAGCTGACGGCGCGCCATCCGCACCTGCAGCTGGAGCTCGACATGAGCTACGAGCTGGCCAGCCTGAGCCGTCGCGACGCGGACATCGCCCTGCGCGCGACCCGGAAGCCGCCCGAGCATCTGGTCGGCCGGCGTCTCGGGGCCGTCCGGGTCGCGGTCTATGCCCACCGGAAGCTGGCCCGAAGCGCCCCTTCGCTCGACGCCTTGGCGAGCTTGCCCTGGGCGGTGCCCGACGCGGCCCTGCCCGATCATCCTTCGGTGAAGTGGCGGCGCAAGCACCTGCCGAAGGTCGTGCCGCGGCTGGAGCTGCACGGCGTGCTCGCGGTGATGGAAGCGGTCGCGGCGGGCCTGGCCATCGGCGTGGTGCCGATCTTCCTGGCGGAGGCCTACGCCGACGTGCTCCCTCTCACCGATCCCATCGACGAGGCCGAGACCGACCTCTGGATGCTCGCCCATCCGGAGTCGCGCCACCTGCGACGGATCGCCGCGGTGGCGGCGAGCCTGGCGGAGAACATCCGGCTCGACGCCGCCGCCGGCTGACTGGGCCTGCGGCCCCTGGCTGCAATTACGCGTCGGCTTCGGCGGCGTGCCGCAGGATCTCGGCGGCCTGGGCGCACTGCGCGCGCGTGACGTCGCGGTGGGTGAGGGCGCGGATCGTCCGCGGACCGAGCGCGTTGACCCGGACGCCGGCAGCGCGTGCCGCGGCCACCAGCGCGGCAGCATCGGGCGCTTCGGGCGCCAGGGCGAAGACGACGATGTTGGTCTGCACCGTTCCGAGGTCGAGCACGATCCGCGGGCTTTGCGCCAGACGTTCGGCGAGCAGGCGGGCATTCGCATGGTCCTCGCGCAGGCCCGTCAGGTGGTGCTTGAGCCCGTGCAGGGCGGCGGCGGCGAAAATGCCGACCTGGCGCATCGCCCCGCCGAGCATGCGGCGGTGGCGCAGCGCCCTGGCCATGCGATCGCGGGGGCCGGCGAGCAGCGACCCGCCCGGCGCGCCCAGCCCCTTGGAGAACGACACCGCGACCATGTCGAAGGGAGCGGCGAGCCGGTCGACGCCAAGACCGGTTGCGACCGCCGCGTTCCAGATCCGCGCGCCATCGAGAAAGCTAGCGATGCCCCGCTCCCGGGCCGCGGCGCAGATGCGCTCAACTTCGTCCTGGGCGAAGACGACGCCGCCGGCACGGTTGTGCGTGTTCTCGATCTCGACCAGGGTGGTCGGCGGATAGATGCCATGGTCGCGCGGCTTGACCGCGGCGACGAATTCCGCCGCGCTGAAGACGCCGCGGGCACCGATCTCGGTGAGCTGCACCCCAGCGTTGGCCGCCGAGCCGCCGGTCTCGTGCCAGACGGCGTGGCTCTCGCGGCTGACGATCACATCGTCGCCGGGGCGCGTCAGGACGCGCAGCGCCACCTGGTTGGCCATCGTGCCGCTCGGCAGCCAGAGCGCGGCTTCCTTGCCGAGGAGGGCGGCGACTTCCTCCTGGAGCCGGTTGGTCGTCGGATCCTCGCCGTACTGATCGTCGCCCACGGGGGCGGCGGCCATGGCCGCGCGCATCTCGGGCGACGGAAGGGTGACGGTGTCGGAGCGGAGGTCGATCGGTGTCGTCATCGCGTCATTGTGGTCGGGCGGCGCGTTGATTCACAGGGGTCTCGGGATTGACCGGAATCAATACGCCTGCCGGCCCGCCGGCGGAGGATGAGCCTCGAAGGAGACCTTCATGAACAGGCTCGAAGTCTTTGAACCTGCGATGTGCTGCCCGACCGGCGTGTGCGGCGTCGCCGTCGACCCGGTGCTGGCGCAGTTCAACGCCGACCTGCAATCGCTGACGGACAGCGGTGTCGACGTCGTGCGCCACAGCCTGAGCCACGATGCAGCGGCCTTCGCGGCCAATGCAGACGTGGTCAAGGAGATGGCGGCGGGCATGGACCGCCTGCCGGTGGTCACCGTGGATGGCCGAATCGTCTCCACCGGGATGTACCCGTCGCGGATGCAGCTCATGCACAAGCTCGGCATCGCCATCCCGAGTGCCGAGAAGCCGCGCATCAAGCTCGGCGACTGCGGGTGCGCGCCCGGCAAGTGTTCCTGAGCTGCACGATGCTTCCTGCCCTGGGCACACGCTATGCCTTCTTCACGGGCAAGGGCGGTGTCGGCAAGACGTCGCTGGCCTGTGCGAGTGCACTTCGCCTGGCCGAGCAGGGTCAGCGCGTGCTGCTGGTCAGCACCGACCCGGCGTCCAACCTCGACGAAGTGCTCGAGACGCCGCTGACCAGTTCACCAACGCAGGTCACGGCGTGCCCGGACTGTTCGCCTTGAACGTGGACCCGGAAGCCGCTGCTGCAGCGTACAGGGAGAGGATGGTCGGCCCGTACCGGGGCGTCTTGCCGGACGCGGCCATCCGCAGCATGGAAGAGCAGTTCTCCGGCGGCTGCACCGTCGAGATCGCAGCCTTCGATGCCTTCGCCGAACTCCTGGCCGGCGGCAGCTACGCCCGCGACTTCGAGCATGTGGTGTTCGACACCGCGCCGACCGGACACACGTTGCGCCTGCTGACCCTGCCCTCGGCCTGGAACGAGTTCCTGTCGACCAACACCACGGGCAACTCCTGCCTCGGGCCGCTCCCCGGCCTGGAGAAGAACAAGGCGACCTACGCGGCGGCCGTTGCCGCGCTGAAGGACGCCAGGCAGACCACGGTCGTGCTGGTGGCGCGTCCCGAGAGCGCGGCACTGCGGGAGGCCGACCGCACGCGGCACGAACTTGCGGACCTGGGCGTGCGCCGTCAGGTGCTTGCCCTGAACGGCGTCTTCGACGCACAGGGCAGCCCGGACACGGTCGCGCAGGCCATGGCCGATCGCCATGCGGCGGCGACATCGGCGATGCCTGCCGGCATCGCGTGTCTGGCACGGACCGAAACCGGCTTCATCCCCCGAGGCCTGGTCGGCCTCGCCTCGCTCCGGGCCTTCCTGCATCCCGAGGCGGTCGTGATGGCCGCCGCGACCGCAGCGCCGATGACCGGGTTCCCCGCCAATCTGGCCCCGCTGGTGCGCGACATCGAGGCGACCGGCCACGGCCTGGTGATGACGATGGGCAAGGGCGGCGTCGGCAAGACCACCGTCGCGGCGTCGATCGCCGTCACCCTGGCCAGGCGCGGGCACAAGGTGCTGTTGTCGACCACGGACCCGGCCGCGCATCTCTCCTGGGCCTTGAACGAGGCCGTGCCGAACCTGTCGGTGACCCGCATCGACCCGGCGCGTGAGGTGGAGCGCTATCGCCGCGAGGTGCTGGCCAAGGCCGGCGCCAGTCTCGATTCGCAGGCGCGCGCCATGCTCGAGGAGGACCTGCGCTCGCCGTGCACCGAGGAGATTGCCGTCTTCCACGCGTTCGCACAGACGGTGGACCAGGCCAAGGACGCGTTCGTCGTTCTCGACACGGCACCGACGGGCCACACCATCCTGCTGATGGACTCTGCCGAGGCCTACCACCGGGAGGTGAGTCGCACTCAGGGCGACTTGCCCGAATCGGTCCGCAGCCTGCTGCCGCGTCTGCGCGACCCGGCGTTCACCCGGGTGCTCATCGTGACCCTTGCCGAGGCCACCCCCGTGCACGAAGCGGAGCGCCTGCAGGTCGACCTGCGGCGAGCCGGAATCGAGCCGTTCGCCTGGGTCATCAATCAGAGTCTCCTGGCCAGCGGCACGGCAGACCCCGTCCTGTCGCAGCGGGCTGCTTGCGAGCGACCCTTCATCGAGCGGGTGGAGCGAGAGTCGTCGACCCGTTGCGCGCTCATCGCCTGGCAGATCGACGCGCCCGTGGGTGCCGAGGCCCTGAGCCAACTTGCAGCTGGTTAGCTAGTAGACATAATATACATTGTAGTTGTTACGCACCAGAACGGTACCGAGGGGGTGCCTTTCGCCACTCGCAAACCCGTCTGGCATCGCGAGACGCACTCCCTTAGGATCGAGAACGTCGCCAATGCGTCGAGACAGTGCGCCGGCAAGCCCGTGCCGAGCGTGCGGAAAGGGATCTTGCAGGCTACCGATATCGGTCACCCCGACTACTTCCACAAAGTAGTCGATTGCCAGTGGGCCTGTCCCGCCCACACTCCCGTCCCCGAATACATCCGCCTGATAGCCGCCGGTCGCTACACCGACGCCTACATGGTGAACTGGGAATCCAATGTGTTCCCCGGCATCCTCGGGCGCACCTGCGACCGGCCCTGCGAGCCCGCCTGCCGGCGCGGCCGGGTCGAAGAAGCGCAGGCCGAGAAGCCCGAACCGGTCGCGATCTGCCGCCTGAAGCGCGTCACTGCCGACTACAAGGACGACATCACCGAGCACCTGCCGCACATCGTCGCGGCAGCGAACGGCAAGCGTGTCGTCTGCGTCGGCGGCGGTCCCGCGGCGCTGACCGTCGCCCGCGACCTGGCGCCGCTCGGCTACCAGGTCGTCATCTTCGACGGCGATCCGAAGGCCGGCGGCATGATCCGCTCGCAGATCCCGCGCTTTCGCCTGCCCGAGGAAGTCATCGACGAGGAGACCGGCTACGTCCTCAAGCTCGGCGTCGAGTTCCGCGGCGGCACGCGGGTCGATTCGATGAAGGCCTTGCTCGCCGAGCCCTGGGACGCCGTCTTCGTCGGCTCCGGCGCGCCACGCGGCCGCGACCTCTCGATCCCCGGCCGCCAGGAGGCGGCGGCGAACATCCACATCGGCATCGACTGGCTGTCGTCGGTGTCGTTCGGCCACGTCACCAAGATCGGCCAGCGGGTGATCGTCCTCGGCGGCGGCAACACCGCCATGGACTGCTGCCGCAGCTCCAAGCGCCTCGGTGGCAGCGACGTCAAGGTGATCGTCCGCTCGCCGTTCGAGGAGATGAAGGCCTCGCCCTGGGAGAAGGAAGACGCCATCCACGAAGGCATTCCGATCCTCGACTGCCTCGTGCCCAAGGCGTTCCTGCATACCGACGGCAAGCTCACCGGGATGAGCTTCGACAAGGTGCGGGCGGTGCGCGACGAGAAAGGCCGGCGCCAGCTCGTCTCCACCGGCGAGCCCGAGCAGGTGTTCGAATGCGACGACGTCCTGGTCGCGGTCGGCCAGGAGAACGCCTTCCCCTGGATCGAGCGTGACCTCGGCCTCGCCTTCGACGAGTGGGGCATGCCGGTGCTCGACCCGGTGACACTGCAGTCGAGCCTGCCGCGGGTCTTCTTCGGCGGCGACGCCGCGCTCGGGCCGAAGAACATCATCTGGGCCGTCGCCCAGGGCCATGCCGCGGCGATCTCGATCGACAAGTTCCTCAACGGCGAGGATGTCTCCGTGCGCCCCGCCCCCGGGGTGACGCTGGTGTCGCAGAAGATGGGCATCCACGAGTGGACCTACGACAACGACATCACCACCGACCTGCGCAGTAAAGTGCCGTGGCGCGACATCAACCAGTCGCTGCGCAACATCAAGGTCGAGGTCGAGCTCGGGTTCGACGTCGCTACCGCTTGGAAGGAGGCGCAGCGCTGCCTCAACTGCGACGTGCAGACGGTGTTCAACACGGTGCAGTGCATCGAGTGCGATGCCTGCGTCGACATCTGCCCCACCGACTGCATCAGCTTCACCGCCAACGGCGAGGAGGCCGACTTGCGCACCCGGCTGCATGCGCCGGCCCGCAACCTCGACCAGGCGCTCTATGTCTCGAGCGACCTGAAGACCGGACGGGTGATGGTCAAGGACGAGGACGTCTGCCTGCACTGCGGCCTGTGCGCCGAGCGCTGCCCGACCGGCGCCTGGGACATGCAGAAGTTCATGATCAAGCAGACCCGTGCGGGGCATGGCTGCCGCACGGGCGCCAAGGCAATCAAGAAGGTAGTCACCCTGACATGACGTCGAACGTTCAAGCGGGTACGGCACCGCGCATCGAGGCCGTCAACGACTTCGTCGTCAAGTTCGCCAATGTCAACGGCTCGGGCTCGGCTTCGGCCAACGAGCTGTTCGCGCGGAGCCTCCTGCGCATGGGCGTGCCGGTCAGCCCGCGCAACATCTTCCCTTCGAACATCCAGGGCCTTCCCACCTGGTACGAGGTGCGCGTCAACGAGAAGGGCTGGCTGGCACGGCGCGGCGGCGTCGACCTGATGGTGGCGATGAACCCGCAGACCTGGGACAAGGACCTCGAGGAGATCGAGCCGGGCGGCTACCTGCTTTACGACAGCTCCAAGCCGATGCCGGCGTCGGGCTTTCGCTCCGACATCCACGTGCTCGGCGTGCCGCTCACCGACCTCTGCGCCACCCGCTACACCGATCCGCGCGAGCGCCAGCTGCTGAAGAACATCGTCTACGTCGGCGTGCTCGCGGCGATGCTCGGGGTCGAGCCCGAGGTGATCGCCACCCTCCTCGGCGAGCAGTACAAGGGCAAGGCCAAGCTGCTCCAGCCCAACCTCGACGCCTTCATGATGGGCCTGCACCACGGCCGCGAGTACTTCGACGACGCGCTCGGCCTCAGGATCGAGCGCCGCGACGCAGTGGGCAAGAAGATCTTCATCGAGGGCAATGCCGCCGCGGCGCTCGGCTGCGTCTACGGCGGGGCGACGGTCTGCGCCTGGTACCCGATCACGCCGAGCTCGTCGCTCGCGGAAGGGTTCCAGAAGTACTGCTCGAAGCTGCGCGTCGACAAGGCGACCGGCAAGAACAAGTTCGCGATCGTCCAGGCGGAAGACGAGATCGCCTCGATCGGCATCGTCGTCGGCGCCGGCTGGAACGGCGCCCGCGCCTTCACCGCCACCTCCGGGCCAGGTGTCTCGCTGATGACCGAGTTCATCGGCCTGGCCTACTTCGCCGAGATCCCGGTGACGATCATCAACGTTCAGCGCGGCGGCCCGTCCACCGGCATGCCGACGCGGACCCAGCAGGCCGACCTCCTCTCCTGCGCCTACGCCTCGCACGGCGACACCAAGCACGTGCTCCTGTTCCCGGAGGATCCGCGCGAATGCTTCGATTTCTCGGCGGCGGCGCTCGACCTGGCCGACCGGCTGCAGACGCCGATCTTCGTCATGACCGACCTCGACATCGGCATGAACCATCGCTTCTGCGAGCCGCTGGAGTGGGACGACGAGCGGCGCTTCGACCGCGGCAAGGTGATGACCGCCGAAGAGCTCGAGGCAGGACGCGACTTCGGCCGCTACCTCGACGTCGACGGTGACGGCATCCCCTACCGCACCCTCCCCGGCACGCATCCGAGCAAGGGGTCCTTCTTCACCCGCGGCACCACCCGCGACGCCTACGCACGCTATTCGGAGGCCGGGCCGGACTACATCTACAACGTCACCCGGCTGCTGAAGAAGTTCGAGACTGCCAAGGAGCTGGTGCCGCAGCCGGTGCTGAAGGCGGCCGCGCGCGAGAGCCGCTTTGGCGTCATCTACTACGGCTCCACCAGCCCGGCGATGGCCGAGGCGTTCGATGCGCTGCAGGAACAGGGCGTGCACATCGATACCTTGCGCATCCGCGCCTTCCCGTTCAGCGCCGCGGTCGACCGCTTCGTCGCCGAGCACGAGTCGGTGTTCGTGGTCGAGCAGAACCGTGACGCCCAGCTGCGCATGATGCTGATCAACGAGCAGGAGATCGCGCCGGCCAAGCTCGAGCCGATCCTGCACTACGACGGCACGCCCATCACCGCGCGCTTCATCATCGAGGCGATTGCCCAGCGGGTTCGGGCCGACAACGTCGAGCCGATCCGCGCCAAGAAGAAGGGAAAGGCCGCGGCATGACCTACCTCGCCAAGCCCAAGCTGCACCACCCCACCCTGCCGGCCAACAAGCTCGGCTTTACCCGGCGCGACTACGAAGGGAAGATCTCGACCCTGTGTGCCGGCTGCGGCCACGACTCGATCTCGGCGGCGCTGGTGCAGGCCTGCTGGGAGCTCGAGATCGAGCCGCATCGCGTCGCCAAGCTCTCGGGCATCGGCTGCTCCTCGAAGACGCCCGACTACTTTCTCGGCGCCTCGCACGGCTTCAACACTGTGCACGGACGCATGCCCTCGGTCCTGACCGGCGCCAATCTCGCCAACCGCGAACTGCTCTACCTGGGCGTGAGCGGCGACGGCGATTCGGCCTCGATCGGCCTCGGCCAGTTCGCCCACGCGATGCGCCGCGGCGTGAACATGACCTACATCGTCGAGAACAACGGCGTCTACGGCCTGACCAAGGGGCAGTTCTCGGCCACCGCCGACCAGGGCAGCAAGAGCAAGAAGGGTGTCGTCAACCGGGACACCGCGATCGACCTGGTGGCGATGGCGCTGCAGCTCGGCGCAAGCTACGTCGGCCGGAGTTTCTCGGGCGACAAGGCGCAGCTGGTGCCGCTGATCAAGGGCGCGCTCAGCCACCGCGGCGCCGCCCTGATCGACGTCATCAGCCCGTGCGTCGCCTTCAATAACCATGCGGGCAGCACCAAGAGCTACGACTACGTGCGGGCGCACAACGAGGCGGTGAACCGGCTCGATTTCATGCCCCGCCGCGACGCGATCACGGCGATGTATGCGCCGGGCGAGGTGATCGAGGTGACCCAGCACGACGGCAGCGTGCTGCGGCTAAGAAAGCTGGCCGCGGGTTACGACCCCGGCGACCGGCTGGCGGCGATGAATCACATCGCCACCTACGAGGCGCGGGGCGAGGTGCTGACCGGGTTGCTGTACGTGAATCCGGATGCCGACGACCTGCACGGCCATCTGAACACCGTGGACCGGGCGCTCAACCGCCTGGGCGACGCCGAGCTCTGCCCGGGAGCGGCCGCGCTCGAGGCGATCAACGCCGAGCTGATCTGACGCATCGCTGAGAGCGGCCGGCCGCGCCGGCCGGGGCGCCTCAGGCGGCGCCGAAGCTGGAGTCGAGGACTTCGGGCTCGATCTCCACCGCTTCGATCGCAGCGTCGAATGCGCCGAGTTCCACCGCCGGCTTCGCCGGACGGGGGTTGTCGAGGGGCCGGCAGATCGTGCTCTTCAACCGCGCCAGCCGGTCGGACCGCTCGATCGCGGCGAACACCATCTCCGGCGCGGTCATCAGGGCGAACGGGTTGGCGACATCAGGGCTCGGTTGCATCGGAATCTCCCTCAATCTCTGCGGATCGGCCCAATGTACGGAGCCCTCCGGTCCGCAGAAAGGCGGTGCACGCCGATTTGTAACGTCAGCGAGATTCCGACACGGCTGTCAGGTCAAGCGCTACCATCGATGTCGTCGATAGTAGTTTTTTGCTTTATTGACAGTGTTTTAGGAGCTATTCCTAAAGTCATTTCTTATGTCTTCGTGCGCCAGAAGAGGCGCTCGAAGTTCCGGCTGGTCGCGGCGGCCACCGCTTCCACTTCGAGCTTCTTGATCTCTGCCAGTTGCCGCGCCACCCACGGCACGTAGGCCGGGGAATTCACCTTGCCGCGGTACGGCACCGGAGCCAGGTACGGACTGTCCGTTTCGATCAGACAGCGATCCAGCGGCACGAACGCGGCGACCGCCCGCAGGTCGGCCGCGGTCTTGAAGGTCAGGATGCCGGAGAACGAGATGTAGAAGCCCAGGTCGAGGGCGGCGCACGCCACCTCGGCGGTCTCGGTGAAGCAGTGGAACACCCCGCCGGCCTGGCCTTCGCTTTCCTCGCGCAGGACGCCGAGGGTGTCGGCGGAGGCGCTGCGCGTGTGGATGACGAGCGGCAGCCCCGTGGCCCGGGCGGCGCGGATGTGGACGCGAAAGCGCTGCCGCTGCCACTCCATGTCGGCGACGCTGCGCTCGCCGAGCCGGTAGTAGTCGAGCCCGGTCTCGCCGATCGCCACCACCTTGGGCCGGGCCGCCAGATCGACGAGGTCGGCCACGCTCGGCTCGCGTACATCCTCGTTGTCCGGATGCACACCGGCGCTGCACCAGAAGTTGTCGTAGCCCGTCGCAAGGGCATGAACCCGCTCGAATTCCTCGAGCGTGGTGCAGATGCAGAGCGCCCGGTCGACGGCGGCCGCGGCCATCGCGGCGCGGATCTCGGGCAGCTTCTCGGCGAGCTCGGGAAAGCTCAGGTGGCAGTGCGAATCGACGTACATGGCAGGTCGCGGCAATCGCCGTGCGCCGCGCGAACGAAAGCCGCGCTGCTCAGATCGTCTGCGTGGGCTTGGCCGACGACAGCGACGTGCCGAGCGTCTCCTCGATCCGGCCGCGCAAGGCGCGGCTCTTCTCGTCGGCCGGGAAGCGCACGCCGACGCCCTGCGTGCGACCACCGGAGGCATTAGCCGGCGTGATCCAGCCGACCTTGCCCGCGACCGGATAGCGCTGCGGATCGTCGGGCAGCGAGAGCAGGAGGTAGATGTCCTCGCCGAGCTTGTAGTCGCGGGTGGTCGGAACGAAGATGCCGCCTTCAGAAAACATCGGCATGTAGGCGGCGTAGAGCGCGCCCTTCTCGCGGAACACGAGCTGGATGACGCTCGGCCGGGCCGCGCTCGTCGCGGGGGCGCTGGCGCCCTTGGTCGCGGCGGCTGCTGCTGGTTCGCTCATCGGCGCAAGTGTAGCGAGTCGACTTCGCCGCGAAGGGGCGCCGATCGCGGCGTTTGCAACGCTTCCCGCCCCTGCTCGACCAGGCTCTCGAGCACGAGCTCGGCGTTCCAGGGATGCTCGGCGAACTCGGCAACGCGACGCAGCTCGCGCGCCCAGCGCAGCAGCGCGCCCAGTTCGGCGGCACGGCGCGGCAGGGTCTCGGCGGCGAAATAGCGGGGCGCCGCGCCGGCGGCGGCACTGGCGGCGTCGTGACAGAGCTTCTGCAAGGCATCGATCGCCAGTGGCAAGGGCCAGCCGCGCAGCGCCGAAACATCGCCCGCGGCCACCCGGCCCGGGAGGGCCCGCCACGCGGCGGCATCGACGCCGAGTTGCGCCAGCGCCAGCACATCCTGCGGCTGGCCACCGCAACCGGCGAGCAGGACCTCCGGTTCGTCTACCCCTTGCGCTGCCAGCCAGCGCGCCGCCACCTCGGTGGGCGGCAGCGGAAGGGCGATCGCCTGGCAGCGACTGCGGATCGTCGGCAGCAGGGCGTCGGGCGCGGCGGTGCAGAGCACGAAGCGGGCATCGCCGGCGGGCTCCTCGAGCGTCTTGAGAAACGCGTTGGCGGCGATCGGGTTCATCCGCTCGGCGGGGTGAATGACGATCGCCTTGCCGCGGCCGCGCGACGAGGTCGTCAAGGCCAGCGCGATCGCGGCTCGCACCTCCTCGACGCGGATGTCCTTGCTCGGCTTCTTCTTGCCGGCCCTGTCCTCGCCGCCCTCCTCCGCGTCGGCCACGGCCCAGCCGAGGCCCTCGCGCAGCGCTTCGGGCACGAGGACGAGCATGTCGGGATGCGAATGCGCCGCGACCAGCCGGCAGCTCGCGCAGGTGCCACAAGGACGCTTGCCGAGCGGCACCGTCGTCGACTCGCAGAGCCACCCCTGCGCCAGCAGCAGGCCCAGCTCGAACTGCCCGACCCCACCGGGCGCGTGCAGCAACAGGGCATGCGCGGTCTGGGTCTCGAGCGCGCGAACCAGCGGCACGGCGAGCCAGGGCAGCACCGGCACGACCGGGGCGTCGTCAGCCATCGAGCCGCTCACGCAGTGCCTGGGCGACGCGCAAGGCCACGGCGGAGCGGCCGAGCGAGGCGTCGATTCGGACGAACCGGTCCGGCGCCGCGCTCATCCGCGCCAGGTAGCCCTGGCGCACCCGCTCGAAGAACGCCAGGTCCTCGGCCTCGAAGCGGTCGGCAGCCCGGGCCTCGGCACGGCGCTGCGCGGCGACCTGGGGCTCGAGGTCGAACCAGAGCGTGAGGTGCGGCTGCAGCCCCTCCTGCACCGCGGCCTCCAGGGTCTGGAGCAGGGCCAGGCTCTGGCTGCGGCCGAAGCCTTGGTAGGCGAAGGTCGCGTCGGTGAAGCGATCGCAGAGGACGACGTCGCCGCGCGCCAGCGCCGGCGCGATCACCTGGACGACGTGGTCGCGACGCGCCGCGAACACCAGCAGGGTCTCGCTCACGCCGTCCATGGGGGCATGCAGGACCAGCTCGCGCAGCCGCTCGGCGAGCTCGGTGCCGCCCGGCTCGCGGGTGCAGAGCACGCTGCGCCCGGCCGCGCGCAGCGCTTCGGCAGTCGGTCCGATGTGGGTCGACTTGCCGGCGCCGTCGATCCCCTCGAAGGTGATGAATCGTCCGCTCACTGGCCCTGCTTCTTCTGGTATCGGTTGACCGCCCGATTGTGCTCGGCGAGCGTCTCGCTGAATTCGCTGCTGCCGTCGCCCCGGGCGACGAAGTAGAGCGCCTTGGTCGGCTCGGGCCGCACTGCGGCAAGGAGCGAGGCGCGGCCGGGGATCGCGATCGGCGTCGGCGGCAGCCCGGGGCGCAGGTAGGTGTTGTAGGGCGTGTCGGCGAGCAGGTCGCGCTTCCTCAGGTTGCCGTCGAAGGCGGTGCCCAGGCCGTAGATGACGGTCGGGTCGGTCTGCAGCGGCATGCCGATCCGCAGGCGATTGACGAAGACGCCGGCGACCTTGCCGCGGTCGGCGCTGACGCCGGTCTCCTTCTCGACGATCGAGGCGAGCGTCAGGGCTTCGTCGGCCGACTTCAAGGGGCTGTCCGGCGAACGTTCTCGCCAGACCTCCTCGAGGCGACGCTCCATGGCACGGTAGGCACGCTTCAGCACTGCGAGATCGGTCGAACCCTTGCTGTAGGCGTAGGTGTCGGGATAGAGCCGGCCCTCGGGCGAGAGGCCGGGCGGAGCACCGAGGGCGAGCATGACGTCGGCATCGCTCAGCGTCGCCAGGGTCGGCTTCAGCGCCTCGGCCCTGGCGAGCTCGGCGCGGACCTGGCGGAAGGTCCAGCCTTCGGTGAAGCGGACCACGGCGAGGGTCTCGTCGCCGCGCACCATCTTCTCGAGCAGGCCGATCGGCGTCGTGCCCGCCGGCGCTTCATAGCTGCCGGCTCGGATCTTTCGCGCCTGTCCGGACCAGCGGAACCATTCGTAGAGGAGGATCGGCTCGGCCTTGATGCCGGCCCGGACCCAGGCCTCGGCGATCTCGCGCGGCGTCTGGCCGAGCTCGATCGAAAGCTCGACCGGATCGGAGGCGAGGGAGAGCGGGCGATGCAGCCACCACCAGGCCGCAGAAGCCGCCGCTGCCGCGGCGACGAGCAGCAGCAGGAGCACGAAGCGCAAGACCCTCATCGTCTCGCGACGACCTCGCGAGCGCTCCACCCCTTCACCCCGCATGTCATGACGGCTGATGATAATGGCGCATGCCATCGCCATATTCCTTCGAGGGCGCCTGCCGGATCGACGACTGGGGCGTGATTCGCGCCCGTGGTGCCGACGCCGCCAAGTTCCTGCAGGGTCAGCTCACCAACGACGTCCTCACCCTCGGGCCGGGTCGCGCCCGGCTCGCCGGCTTCTGCTCCGCCAAGGGCCGCCTGCAGGCCAGCTTCGTGATCTGGAAGGCCGCGGACGATGAGTTCCTGCTCGCCTGCTCGGCCAGCGTGCTGGCGCCGACGCTCAAGCGCCTGTCGATGTTCGTGCTCCGTGCCCAATGCAAGCTCAGCGACGCGAGTGCCGAGCTCCTGCTCTGGGGCCTTGCCGGGACCGCAGCGACCGCGGGACTGGGCGAAGCGGCGGCCTGGGAGAAGCACGAGCACGACGGAGCCACCTGGATCCGGCTGCCCGACGCCGAGGGCACGCCACGGGTGCTGTTCGCCGCGCCGCCCGGCATCGAGCCGGCACCGGCCGCACACACCTCGCTCCCGCTCGCGACGTGGCGCTACCTCGAGGTGCGAAGCGGCATCGTCACGATCGAGGCGGCGACGGTCGATCGGTTCGTGCCACAGATGGTCAATTTCGAGCTTGTCGGCGGCGTCGATTTCCAGAAGGGCTGCTACCCCGGCCAGGAAGTCGTGGCCCGCAGCCAGTATCGGGGCACCACCAAGCGGCGCGCCTTCCTGTTCGAGGGAGAGACCGTCGCGAGTCCCGGGCAGGACGTGTTCCTCGCCGGCGCCGAGGGCGAGCCGGTCGGAACGGTCGCCAATGCGGCGGCGTCGCCCGGAGGCGGCGGCAGTGCACTGGTCGAGCTGCGCCTCGCCGCGCTCGGCGACGGCGAGCTGCACCTGGGCAGCGGCGACGGCCCGGCACTGCATCGCGCCGCCCTGCCCTACCCGTTGCCGGTCGACGCCGAAGCCACGGCCTGATCGCCCGGCCTCGCGCCGTGCCGATGCGCGAGCTCTACATCTACTACCGCGTCCGTGACGCCCATGCCGCCGCCGCTCGCCGCGCGGTCGAGGCGATGCACGACCGCCTGCGCCAGGCGTATCCCGGGCTGGTCGCTCGGCTGCTGACGCGTGCCGGCGACGGCTCGGCGCCGCAGACCTGGATGGAGACCTATGCGCTGTCGGGCTCGGCCGACGGCGTCGTTGCGGAGGTCGAGGCCCTGATCGCAGCGCAGGCCGCAAGCTGGTCGCATCTCGTCGCCGGCTCGCGCCACGTCGAGGCGTTCCGGCCGTTCTGAGCGAAGCCAGGGACCTCGACGCCGCCGGCCATGCTTCGTTGCGCCCGGAATGGCCCGGCGCCAGTGCGCCCTCAAAGCGCGCGAAGCATCTCGACGTGGGCGATGCCGGTCTCGTCGAACTCCGGACCGCGACGCACAAAGCCGGCACGCTCGTAGAACGGCGCGGCGCTCAGCTGCGCATGCAGCACCGCCTCGCGCTCGCCACGGCTGCGGGCGGCATCGAGCAGCGCCTCGAGCACCGCGCGCCCGACACCACTGTGCCGCGAGCTCGCGGCCACCGCCATCCGGCCGATCTTCGCGACACCGGGCACGTGCTCGAGCATCCGTCCCGTGGCCAGCGCCTGTCCGAGCCGGTTGTAGGCGACGGCATGGATCGCGGCGTCGTCGGCGTCGTCCCATTCCATCTCGGCCGGGATTTTCTGCTCGGTGATGAACACCTGGGTGCGGATCGGCCGGGCGTCGGCGCCGAGCTCGGTCCAGCTGCCGACGCGCACGTCGACCATGCTCTCGCCGCGCTCGAACCGGTCGAACAGCTCGCGCAGCTCGCGCGGCACCGGCTTGGATGCCGTGCCCTCGGGATCGGCGAAGACGTAGGTCAAGGTGCAGGAGACGAGCAGCTGCTGGTCGCGGAAGGCGCCGCCGACGAAGACCGCCGAAGAGGTGCCGACCCGGGCGCAGCGCATGCCGACGTCGAGCACGTCGTCGTAGCGGGCCGAAGCGATGTACTCGACTTCGGCCTTGCGCACGAACAGGTCGCCGTCGAAGCTCGCCATGGTCTGCGCATAGGGCACGCCGAGCGCCCGCCAGTAGCCGGCGACGGCGGTGTCGAAGTACATCAGGTAGTGACCGTTGAACACGATCTTCTGGGCGTCGATCTCGGCCCAGCGGACGCGCAGGCGCTCGAAGAATCGGAAGTCGGAACGTTGCATGGCGGAATGGCCGGCGAGTGTGCCAGACGGTTGTGCCAGACTGTCGCACATGGCTCAAATCAACTACATCACCCAGGTCCAGATCGACTTCGGCGTCCTCGAGCTGCTGCCGCAGGAATGCGCCCGGGCGGGGATGCGAAAGCCCTTGCTCGTCACCGACGCCGGGGTGCGCGCCGCCGGCCTGCTCGACCGCGCCGTGGCCGCGCTCGCCGGCCTGCCGCACGCGGTGTTCGACGCCACGCCGTCGAACCCGACCGAGGCCGCGGTCCGACTCGCCGTCACGACCTATCTGCAGAACGGCTGCGACGGCCTGGTCGCCGTCGGCGGCGGCTCGAGCATCGACCTGGCCAAGGGCGTGGCGATCGCCGCCACCCATGAAGGGCCGCTCAAGACCTACGCCACGATCGAAGACGGCAGCCCGAAGATCAGCGAGCGGGTGGCGCCGCTGATCGCCGTGCCCACCACTGCCGGCACCGGCAGCGAAGTGGCGCGCGGGGCGATCGTCATCGTCGAAGACGGCAGGAAGCTCGGCTTCCACAGCTGGCACCTGGTGCCCAAGACCGCCCTCCTCGACCCTGAGCTGACCCTCGGCTTGCCGCCCTTCCTCACCGCGGCGACCGGCATGGACGCGATCGCCCATTGCATGGAAACCTTCATGGCACCGGCCGTCAATCCACCCGCCGATGGCATCGGCCTCGACGGCCTGGAGCGCGCCTGGCGCCACATCGAGCGCGCGACCAAGGACGGTGGCGACCGCGAGGCCCGCTGGAACATGATGAGCGCCAGCATGCAGGGCGCGATGGCCTTCCAGAAGGGCCTGGGCTGCGTGCACAGCCTGAGCCACAGCCTCGGCGGCGCCAACCCCAAGCTGCACCACGGCACGCTCAACGCCATGTTCCTGCCGGCGGTGGTGAAGTTCAACGCCCCCGCCGAGTCGATGACGAAGGACCGGCGCCTGGTGCGGATGGCCGGGGCGATGGGCCTGGCGACCCGCGACGACAGCGGCGAGGCCGTCGCCGAGGCCATCCGCGACATGAACGCCCGTCTCGGCCTGCCTTCGGGTTTGGCTGCGCTCGGCGTCACCTCTGCGTTGTACGAGAAGATCGTCGACGGCGCGATGGCCGACCATTGCCACAAGACCAATCCGCGCCTGGCGACGCGCGACGACTACATCGCGATGCTCGAAGCGTCGATGTAGCCTGCAACGCGATCCGGCCCGACAAGCAATGGGATGGACGCCCCCACCCGTAACGGCATCGAGTGCCAAAGTGGAAGTGTCTGCAACCACTTGAACCGGAAAGGGGCGTCCGCCATGAAGATTACGACTGTTGGCATCGACTTGGCAAAGAACTTGTTCCAGGTGCACGCGGTAGATGAGCGCGGCCGAGCGGTGCCTGCCGCAGTGTCTGAT
>Ga0207641_10001475_pt1 | contig 23087 bp, 22 predicted proteins | sample KBSSwiS62_FD_184306 | JGI IMG/M metagenome (GOLD analysis project Ga0207641, IMG submission 184306) | Switchgrass rhizosphere microbial communities from Kellogg Biological Station, Michigan, USA - KBS Switchgrass S6-2 (SPAdes) (version 2) | ecosystem: Host-associated > Plants > Roots >... | reverse complement strand
GGGTCCCAGTTGTCCATGGTGACCGCGTACAGCCGGTCGCCTTTCCACCAGATGGGGTTTCCTGACATCGCGTGGAAGACCGTCATTGTCATGACGCACACCGCGATGCCGAGTGCGATTGCACCGACCATGAGGGCTGTCAGGCCCGGGTTGCGCCGGAAGCTTTTGAGCGCGAGTCGCATGTAATAGGCAGTCATGATCGTATACCTCAGGCCGGCACAGCGCGTGGCTCGTACACCTTCAGATCTGATATCTGGCCATCGACCACATGAACATTCCGGTGCGCACGCCGTGCCAACTCAGGATCGTGCGTCACCAGTACGATCGTGGTCCCCATTTCGTTGATCTGTTCCAGCAGCTCCATCACCTGGCGCGCCATGAGTGAGTCCAGGTTTCCGGTGGGCTCGTCGGCGAGCAGGAAGGCCGGATCACCTGCGATTGCGCGCGCGATGGCAACTCGCTGCTGCTGGCCACCCGAGAGTTGGGAGGGCATGTGCTTTACACGTGAAGCGAGGCCAACGAGCTCCAGGGCACTCGAGATCCGCTCGTGCCGGTCCGATGCCGTCAAACGGCGATAACGCAGCGGCACATCCACGTTGTCATAGATGTTCAGGTCCGGGATCAGGTTGAATCCCTGAAAGATGAAGCCGATCTTCTCGTTGCGCATCCGGGAGCGGGCGTCATCGGAGAGGCCTCTCACATCCTTGCCGTCGAGAATGTACTGACCACTTTCAAATGTCTCGAGCAGGCCCGCGACATTGAGGAAAGTGGTTTTACCGGAGCCCGAGGGCCCGGTGACGGCTACGAATTCGCCGGCAGCCACCTCGAGGGAGAAATCCCGCAGCGCGTGGGTTTCTATCAGGTCGGTCCGGTACACCTTGCCGACGTTTTTCATCTTGAGCATGACTACATTCCTCAATTGGAGATCAACAGATCCGGCGCGTCGTTGAAATCACGCGTGTCCGAAACGATGACCCGTTCGTTTTCCGTCAGTCCGTGCAATACCTCGACTTCCGAAACGGAGGCCGCTCCCAGCTGTACGGGCGTGCGCACTGCGTGGTCACCGCGTACGACGTACACGTAACTCGTGCCTTGGTCGATCTGCGGGCCGCGCTCGAATTTCAACACATGATCGCGCTCATCCAACACGATGCGCACGGAAGCGCGCTCATTCTGGCGCAGTCCCGGGGGCTGTTCCTTGAAGCGCACGCGGCCGGTTACCAGGCTCTGGCGGACCTCAGGTGAGATCGCCGTCACGGTACCGGGCTGCACACGGCCTTCGAGAGTGATTTCGGCCGCCATGCCCGATTTGATGTCGCGGGCGTAGGTTTCGGAGACCTGGAATTCCAACTCGAAGGCACCGAGGTCCACCACGGTGATGATGGGAGCGCTTTCAGCGATTCGGGCTTTCTCGGGTTGGCCGAGATTGGCCACCATGCCATTGACGGGGGAACGGACGTTCAGCTCGTCGACCCGGCGCTCCAGATTCTCGACCACGAGTGCCTGCCGATCCCGTTCGAGCTTGCGGGTTTTGAGGTCGAGCACCACGCTGTCGCGCTCGAGGCCTGCGTTGTCGCGGGCGTGTTCGAAATTGAGTTTGGCGGTGGCGACGTCATCGATGGAGCGCTTGTAGTCTCGCTCACTCATTGCACGTTGATCCCAGGCCCACTGCGCGCGCTTGAGCTCGCGTTCCGCTGCAGTGATGGCCACCTGGGCCAGATCCGCTTGTTGCTTGCCGGTGAGCAGTTGGCGGCGGATCTCGATCTCCTGGCGCGCCAGCGCGGCGTTGAGACTGTCGAGGGTGGCATGCTCACGTTGATACTCGTTGTTGAGCTCGGGACTATCCAACGTGGCCAGCACTTGTCCCTTGGTAACGGTATCTCCGGCGCGGACAACGTAGCTGATAGTTCCCGATGCCACCGCGAACAAGGTTGGGTTCACGGCCGCGATGACGGTACCTTGCGCGGCGACGTCACGAACGAATCGCCCCTTCGTGACATTCACGATTCGCAGACGTTCTGCGGCGATGACGTGGGCGGAGTTAGTCCAGGCGTGGAGTAACCAGGCCACCAGCGCCACGACGACGACTGTGGACGCCCCAGCGATGTGGACCCGTCGCTGCTTGTGCCACGGCTCCTTCGGTGCCGCGATAGCTGTGTCCTGCTTCTCCGTGCCGCGCACGGAGGCGGCTTCTGAGATGCGTTTGAGTTCGGCGATTTTCATGTTGCTGATGCAATTGCACTCGCTGTGCCAAGCGCTCACTTGCTCACAAGTTACTGATCGTGCAGGGATTTCTGCTGGAGCGCCTGGCCGGCTGAGTGTCCGGGACCCGGACAGCGGACACGTGCGCGGACACGCACCGGACAGACGGACGGACGCCAAGCAGCGGCGGGGCTTGCGCGCAGCCCTTGGGCCGAGTGTGAGGGAGCCGGTGCGAGGGCAGCGGGCGGGGTGCGCAGGTGGCCGAGCCACGGGTGTGGGGTGGGCGTGTCACGGGTGTGCTACGGCTGTGCGCGTGGGCTGCCACGGGTGTGCGCGTACGTATTCGCGTGGGCGGCGCGGTTTCCGGCCGACATCGTCCGGCAACGGTTCCGACACGCAGCGTTAACTTATGTGGGGAATGATGGCTTGACTCGCCGGAGCTTGTTCGACACGGCTGTCGCTGACCGACGTCGCTTAATGTTAGCTGCGTTGCACGGCGACGGTGCTAACACCGGCGCACACGCCCCGCGATCGCGCACAGTCTCTGCTTGGCTGTCGTTTCGGCTTGCGCGCGAGTGCGCGTGCCCGCAAGCTCACACCAACATTTACCCAGGAGGACCTGATGGCCACTCGCCGTCCCACCGAGCCCCCTCGCAGCGCCGATCTGTCGAAGGAAATCCCCAACGTGATTAAGGCTGACGAGAAGCTCGCCCCCAAGACACCTCGCGCACGTGCGAAGTCGACGACGCCTCGTGCGACGACGACTGCCGCGAAGAAGCCAGCTGTCGCTGCGAAGGGTTCACCGACCGTCAGCGAAGACGTCCGACGCGGCATGATCGCCGAAGGCGCATACCTGCGCGCCGAACGCCGCGGCTTTGCCCCGGGCTACGAGGAAATGGACTGGCTGGCAGCTGAGGCTGAAGTCGACGCGCTGCTGAAGGCACGCGCCGGCGGCACGTCCCAGTAAGATCGATCGGAGAGACTGCGCGCCACGGCATCGCCCGTCGACGTCGGCTCCCGTTTCCGCTCTGTAGTCAGTGCTTCGCGGGCGGCGCTTTGGCGTCCGGCTTTGGCGAAGGTGCTTTGATCTGATCCGGCGGGGCCAGCCCGTTGGAGTACAACACCTTTCCCTCGGGCGTGACGAAAATCGCGTCGTACTGAGGCATCCGGTTGATGATTTCCAACGCCTTCTCGGGACCGAGCACAAAGGCGGTTTTCGACATCCCGTCTGTTTCCGTCGCGGTGGGTCCGAGGATGGTGGCGCTGCGAACTTTGCTCGCAGAGTGACCCGTCCGCGGGTCGATGATGTGGTGGTACCTGACTCCGTTCTCGTCGAAGTACCGCTCGTAGTCCCCTGACGTCGACATCGCTGAGTTCTCGATCGGGATTCGCGTGACGACTTTGTTCTTGTCGTCCGGATTGCGGATACCAACGACCCATGGCCGCCCCATGCGATCGCCAATGATGCGCGAGTCACCCCCCGCGGTGACCAGCGCGTGTTGGAATCCGCGCGCCTGCAGAATGCCGATGCCGTGATCGACAGCGTATCCCTTGCCGATACCGCCCAGATCGATCCTCATTCCCTGGTGCTCGAATCTGACGGTGTGATGCGCCGAGTCGAGCAACATGTTGCGCCAGTTCACGCCGGGCAGGGCATCTTTGATCTGAGCTTCCGTCGGCTTCACGTGATGCGGGAAGTCATACAGATGACCAACACTCGCGTACGTGATGTCGAACGCGCCCTCGGTCATGACCGAGAACTTCGTCGATAGCTCGATCAGATCGAACAGCTCGGGATCCACCTGTACCGGCTCTTGCGCGGCTCGCGCATTGATCTGCGAAAGCTGGCTCTCAGGCTTGTAATGGCTCATGAGCTCGTCGATGCGACGCATGTCCGCCATTACGGCATCAATGGCGGCTTCGGCCTTAGCGGAGTCCTCGCCCCAGACCTCGACGTGGATACTCGTTCCCATGATCGCGTCGGAGCGCTCGTGCCACTCCGCCCAAGCGGGAGAGGCCAGTAGCGCAACGACGCCTGCAAAGAGCTGAGTTCTGAAGAGCTGCTTTCTCATGAGCCGGGAGGCTATCCAACGTACCGGGCGATTGCCATACAGATCACTGTGATCAGCAGCAGACCTGCAGCGATACGCTGACCCTTCAGAGGATTCTTTTTGCGAGTCGCGCCTTGGGCACCGGCGGCGGCAATCGCGCATAACGCGCCGAGCGCAAGCGTGTGTTCCATTGGGCCTTCCGGCCCCCGGTGTAGCATGCCCCACAGCCCTACGCCTGCCAGCACGGTCACAGTCGCCGCGCCCATCTGGGGTCCGAACAACGCAGCGGCCCCGGCGCCACCCGATCGGACGATCGCAAAGGTCGAACCGGCCCAGAAGACGCCGGCGAGGATGTGAATCCCGATCAGAATAATGAGAGTGATCTGCATGGTGTCGCTCCGTTTCGTCCCTAAAGCGCTATGATGAGGCATGACAAAAATAATTTCGCGCCGCGAGATAATGTCACTAGCGCTCCTCACCGGTGTGACCGCCCGTGTGTTGGCGGATGCGCCACCTCCCAAGGTGAACGAGAAGGACTCAGTGGCCGTCGCGTTGGGTTACGTATCGGACGCCAAGCACGTCGATACGAAAGCGAGCCCGCAGTATACGGCTGGGTCAACGTGCTCCAGTTGCTCCTGGTATCAGGGCAAGGCGGGCGATCCTGCTGGGGGTGCGTGCACGTTCTTCCCCGGGAAAAATGTCGACGCCAATGCCTGGTGTCGGATGTACAGCAAGAAGAAGTGACCCCGCATCCCCACGGATGACCCCGCCCGTCGAGATCGGCAAGGGGTGGTGTCCCCCGATCACCAATGTACGTTTTAATCGACATTGTGGCCCATAAAGCATATTATACTGTGCATGAAGGCCAATGAGATTCCTGACGATGCCGTAATTCAGTCGCTGGCGCGGCTGGGCTCGCGAATCCGACTGGCGCGGCTTCGGCGCAAGTTGCGCCAGGAAGATCTTGCTCGGCAGATCGCACGTACGCGAGCCACGGTGGCTGCTATTGAGCAGGGCTCGTATACAACAGAAATAGGTGCGTACGTTTCAGCGCTCTGGGTGCTCGGTCTTCTGCAGGAGCTCGAGTTGGTCGCTGACCCGGCCCTCGATAAAGACGGCCAGGCCCTTGCCTATTCTCCAACTGAAAAACGGGTACGGGTGCGCCGGCAGTTGAATAACGATTTCTGATCGATCCAGACAATGGGAACTTCCGCGTTCGTTTTCATCTATCTGCCCGGACAGCTACATCCCACTGTCGCGGGCCGATTTGATTTGCACGCTGCCGCATCGCCACCTGTTGGGGAGTTCGTCTACGGCAGGTCCTATCTGGCCAACGCGGCCGCTCTTCCACTGGATCCCATAGCACTGCCGCTCAAAGAGCAGTTGTTCAGAACCACTCTGAATCAAGGATTCTTCGGAGTATTCCGCGACGCCATCCCGGATGACTGGGGGCGACATGTTGCATCCAAGCTCTACGGGAGTCAGTTTCAAACGCTCTTCGATTATCTCTGGTTAGCCCCTGGAGATCGAATGGGTGCATTGGCCTTCGGACGGACTTCCACCGAGCCGGTCCAGGAAAAACCTCTCGTGCATTGGGATGCGATCGAGAACACGGTCTATCTGGATGCCATTCAAAAGCTCGACGCGGACAAACCCCTGACGAGCGCTGAACAACAGGTCGCGATGATATTTGGGGCGGGCACCAGTGCCGGCGGCGCACGGCCGAAGTTCACTGCTGAGAAGGACGGAGCGATATGGCTGGCTAAGCTGAATCGTCACAGCGACCGGTTCAATGAAGTGCGCGTTGAAGCAGCGATGCTCGACTTGGCGCAAACATGCGGTATCGAAGTTCCCGTGCACGATGTCACAATCGTTCACGGTCAAGACATCCTTCTCGTTAAACGCTTCGACCGTGCGGTCACGGAAGCTGGGCTACTCAGACATCGCATGGTTAGCGCCGGAACTGTCTTCCAAGCCGATGCAGCGTTTGCCCAATACTCATACACAGGATCCTATCCACGTCTTGCGCGCGAGCTGGCCAGATGGACTGTGACCGGCGAAGAGGACCGGCAGCAACTCTTTCGGCGCATAACATTCAATGCGCTGACCTCCATAACCGACGACCATGAACGCAACCACGCGTTGGTCGCCGAAGGAGACCATTTCCGGTTGGCACCCGCCTTCGATCTGGCGCCGCAGCCAAGTGGGACCGAAAAGCGCTATTTATCGCTGGTGATTGGCGACTATGGCGCGCTCGCAATCAGAGAGAACCTGTTATCCAAGGCAACCCTGTTTGGGCTCACGAGGGAGTCGGCCCACGACATTATCGACGAGATACAGCAGAAGGTGCGTGGCGGATGGCGTAAGGCACTGGAATCGCGAGAAGTAACCAACTCGGACGTCGGAAGAATTGCAGCCTGTTTCGATCCGCCATCGTTCGAAGCAGGGCCGCCGGATAATGTGCTGCTATAGCTCGCCCTCGACGGCGGCAATGCCATTGGTACGCCGGCTACGGGCTCCAGGCCGGAGGTGTCAGTCGCCGTTTTCCGTCGGATGACAACTTCACTCCCGGCTCGTCGAGCGCCTCGCGATCCCATAGCTCGCACGTCACCTGCCGGTGCCGCTGATCCAGCGCCTCGCAGTAGTTGGTATACAGGCACAGCCGCACCTGCGACCCCTGGCCCGCAACTACTTTGCGAAACCAATCCGGATCAGCCAACGCCTGCCGCGCAAAGCCGATGATGTCTGCCTTCTCCTCGGCGAGACACGCCTCCGCCTGAGCGAAGCTGTGAATTCCACCAGCGGCAACCACGGGCGTGTCGAACCCGGCCGCCCGCACCGCCGTCCGAATGCGCGCGGTCGGCTCGAGGTTTCGCCCGAAAGGGCCAGCCGCATCGGAGTAGTACGATGGCATGCATTCGTACCCGCTGCGCCCCGTGTACGGGTACGCCGCTTCGCCGATCTTCGGCTGCTTGGCATCGTCAAACTTGCCACCGCGCGATAACGACAGAAAATCCATTCCCGCGCGAGCGAACTCGGTACCAAAGAACACTGCATCGTCGGTGTCGGAACCACCCTCGATGCATTCATCAGCGAGGAACCGACATCCAACAACGAAGTCCGTGCCAACGTCCTTGCGGACCTGAGAGTAAACCTCCAGCGGGAGTTTTACTCTATTGGCGATCGCACCACCGTAACCGTCCGAGCGTGTGTTGGCTCGCGATAGGAAAGAGGCCATCGTGTAGGCATGTGCGAAGTGCAGCTCAACGCCATCGAATCCCACGTCGCGAGCGCGCCGCGCCGCATCGGAGAACAAACGGGGCAAGTGCAAGGGCAAATCACGGATGTGCTCCAGATGAGTGTCAGTAACTCGTTCACGAGCGCCGAATTCCAGCGCGTTGAGCTCCCGTTTGTCCAATACCTTCGACGCTTCTTCGGGCGCCAGCGAAACCAACCAGGCGCGCACTTCGGTGTCGGTTGCTGCAAGATTCCCGAATACCTCACGATGCCGCGGCGTGATCGCCAGGAATTGCCCAAAGTAACGCGAAGGCACCGGCCGTCGTCGGATCGACAGAAAATCAATCAGTTGAATGAATAGTCGCGTGTGGCCACCACTGGCTTCACGTACCACGCGAACGAGGTCCCGGAGCCCCGGAAGAAATCGGTCGTGGCCAGCACGGAGCAGGGGGCCGCTGGGCACATCTCTGATGCCTGTGGCCTCAACGACGATGGCCCCCGGCCGCCCACGCGCAAAGCACTCGTACCATTCGAGAACTTCGGGAGTGACAAACCCATCCTCGCTTGCCCGCCATGGCACCATGGCGGGCACCCATGTGCGCTGGTTCAGCTCCAGGGCACCAACACGTACCGGGGAGAATAGGCGAGAACGTGCGGCCTCTGCGGCCGTTGGCCAGAGGCCGCCGTTCGGCGTGTGTTTGATGCGCTCGGCAGGTCGCCACATAAGATCGTCCGGGGAGTTACTTCCGCTGTCGCTTCGACCGTCGCCGGCAGATATCGGTGCCCCGGCCGGTCCTGTCAGGGCGGCTCCTCATCATGGCAAGTCGCCCCAGGCGCCTGCTAGGCGCCTGGAACTACGGCTGTCGCTTCAATTTCAACCTTTGCCTGCGCTTCCATCAGCGCAACCACCTGCACCACGCTCATGACAGGGAAGTTCTTCCCCATGACTTCGCGATACGCGGCGCCGATGTTTTCCAGATCGTTGACATACTCGTCGCGGCTGGTGAGAAACCAGGTGAGCCGCACAATGTGCTCCGGGCCTGCCTGTGCCTCGCCGAGCACCGCGCAGATGTTTTTGAGTGCCTGCCTGACCTGGTCAGCGAGCTTCGTGCTGTTGAATTTGCATTGGCTGTCCCAGCCGATCTGGCCTGCGACGAAAATCTGCCGGCCGGTGACGGCAATGCCATTGCTGTAGCCGCTGGGCCGTGGCCAGCTCGCCGGCTTCAGGATCTGGAAGTCGCCCGCCATGTCAGTCGCCGTCGCCATCTATTGCGCCTTGCGCGCGGCGTTGAGCAGTTCGCGCGCGATGATCAATTTCTGCACTTCAGTAGCCCCTTCATAAATTCGCAGCGCACGGATATCGCGGTACAGGTGTTCCACCGTCTCGCCGTGAACGACTCCGCGGCCGCCGAAGATCTGCACTGCGCGGTCAATCGCGCGTTGCGCTGATTCAGTCGCGCTCATTTTCGCCATGGCGACCGCCTGGGTTACGGACATGCAGCCGCTCCCTGTCGGCGCAGGGCTTCCTTCAACGGGATGCCCCTGCGTCGCATGCGACGCATCCTTGGTGACGGGGTCGCCACGGTCACGCAGCCACGCTGCGCGGTAGGTCTGCAGGCGGGCGGCATCAATTTCCGTCGCCATGTCCGCTAATGCGGCCTGCGTCAACTGCAGGTCCGCGAGTGTCTTCCCAAACATCGGTCTCGTGAGGGACTGTTTCAGCGCTTCATCGAGAGCGCGTTGTGCAAAACCCAACGCCGCGCCGGCAACAGACGTCCGAAATATGTCGAGCGTGCGCATTGCCAGTTTGAATCCATCACCCTCCGGGCCGAGCCGGTGCGCCGCTGGAATACGGCAGCCGTTGAAGGCCAAAGTGGCAAGCGGGTGGGGCGCAATAACATCGATGCGCTCGGCGATAGAAAAACCCGGCGCGTTGGCGTCGACGACGAAAGCGCTGATGCCACGCGCAGTCACCGAGCCGTCAGGGCGCGTCTCCGCCGGACTCGTTCGCGCGAAAACGCAGTAGAAATCGGCAATGCCGCCGTTGGAAATCCAGGTTTTCCGGCCATCCAATACGTAGGAATCGCCATCCAAACGCGCGCTGCATTTGATTGCCGCTACGTCCGATCCAGCATCAGGCTCAGACAACGCGAACGCCGCGATTGCCTCGCCAGCGGCGACTCGCGGCAGATACTTCTGCCGGATGTCAGCCGACCCGGCAAGCGTAATCGCCCCGCTGCCCAGGCCCTGCATGGCAAACGCGAAGTCAGCGAGCCCGTCATGATAGGCCAGCGTCTCCCGAATCAGCGCCAGCGCCCGCACGTCAAACGCCGAGGTTGCATCAGCGCCCGCCTCCGACGGTACCGAGTACCGTGTCCACCCCGCGCGCCCAAGTTCTCTAACCAACTCCCTGCAAGCCGCATCAACCGACGCCCGGTCCTCGGCGTGCTTGCCGCTGCCGTGTCCGAGGCGGCCGAACCGCTCAAACGCCCAAGCGTCCACCTGCTCAGCAAGCTCCCGGTGCGCCGCAGCAAAAAAAGGCCACTCCAGGAATTCCCGTACGCGCACGATCTCAGTTGCCCTCAAATTGCGGCTTCTGCTTCGCAGCAAACGCGCGATAAGCGCGGCTGAAATCTTCCGTCTGCATGCAGATGGCCTGGGCTTCAGCCTCCGCATCGATGGCCACGTCGATGGGCATGTCCCATTCCTCGTGCAACATCTTCTTCGTCATCGCATGCGCGAATGTAGGACCACCCGCCAACTCGCGAGCGAGCTGCAACGACTCGTCCAACAGCGCCTCAGGAGCAACGAGGCGATTGAAGAATCCCCACGCCGCGCCTTCTTCAGAAGACATCGAGCGCCCCGTGAACAACAGCTCCGAAGCACGCCCGTGCCCGATCAGACGCGGCAGAATGGCGCACGCGCCCATATCGCAGCCCGCGAGCCCCACGCGCGTGAACAGGAATGCAGTCTTCGTACGCGGCGTTCCGATGCGAAGATCAGAAGCCATCGCCAGAATCGCCCCCGCGCCGGCGCAAACACCATCGACCGCAGCGACAATGGGCTGCGGACAGTGGCGCATCGCCTTAACCAAATCCCCGGTCATACGAGTGAATTCGAGCAGTCCGGCGTAGTCCATCTTCGTCAGCGGCCCGATGATCTCGTGTACATCACCGCCCGAGCAGAAGTTACCTCCCGCGCCGGTCAGCACAATGGTCTTGACCTCCTCGAGCTCACCAGCCCCACCGGACCCGCCCCGGTCTGCCGAGGCGCGATTGTTGCCCTTATCCGCGAGGGCGCGGAACAGATTCCGCAACTCCGCATACGACTCAAACGTCAGGGGATTCTTCTTCTCCGGCCGGTTCAGGGTAATGATCCCGACCCGACCTTCCCGGCGCCAGAGAAAGTGCTGCGGATTGAATTCAGTCATGTTTGCCGATGTGTTGTTTCAGCTCGCCCAGCAGGTCCGTGAGCTGGTTTTTCTGTTTGGCGCTCATGCCGTCGAACAGGCCGATGATCCACTGCTCGTGCTCGCCCGCCATGCGCCGGAACTGCTTCTGGCCTTCAGCCGTCAACTTGACGCGAAAGACACGCCGGTCGGCCGGGTCCACTTCGCGGATGACCAGGCCTTCTTTCTCCAGGCCGTCAGTGATACCGGTGACATTGCCGCCAGTCACCATCATGCGTTGCGACAGCTCGCTCATCTTCAGACCCTGCGGCGCGCGCTCCAGCTGCGCCATCAGGTCGAAACGGGGCAGGGTGGTGTCGAAGTTCGCCTGCAGCTTCTGACGGACAAAGTTCTCGATGCGATTCGTGCAACTCAACATCCGCAGCCACAGGCGCACGGACAGGTGGTGATCGTCGTGGACCCGGGTCTCCGCATCGACGTGCGGCTCGATCAGTTTGAGCGAGCTCTTATCTTTTGGCATTTTCCCCCTCCTCAAGTCACTTCGCCGCCAGCCAGAGCGATGCTCTGGCCAGTCATACTCTCCGAGCCCGGGCGGCACAGCCACATTACAGTGTCTGCGACCTCACGGGGCTCGATCAGCCTGCGTTGCGGATTGCTCGCGACCAGGGCAGCGAGCGCCTCGGCCTCACTGCGTCCTGTCTTGCTGACAATGTTGGCAACCGCGCTCTTGACAATATCCGTATCGACGAAACCCGGACACACGGCATTCACCGTGAGGTTGCGAGTGGCATATTCCAATGCCAATGCACGCGTCAGGCCGATCACTGCGTGCTTTGAGCTGACGTAGGCGGAAATATACGCGGCTCCGCGCAGGCCTGCGACACTGGCTACGTTGACGATCCGGCCGAAGCCGGCGCTCAACATGTCGGGAACGGCCTGTCGACAGCACAGGTAGGTGCCGTGGAGGTTGACGGCAAACAGCTCGTTCCACAACTTTTCGTCGGTATCCGTGAATTTGGCGCTTGCGGCCTGTCCGGCGTTGTTGACGAGCAGTTGCACGGGGCCGAAACGACTCCGCGCCTCGTTGAACGCTCTTTCAACCGACGAGGAGTCCGTAACATCAGTTGTGACAGCGAGCGCTCGCTCATCACCTCCGAGCTCCTGCGCCACTCGACTCAACGCAGCTCGATCCCGCCCTAACAGCGAAACCCGCACGCCTTCAGCAACCAGCGAAGCGGCGATAACAGCGCCGATTCCACGACTGGCACCGGTGACAACAGCGTGTAATCCCGCGAGCGGCGTTGGATGCAAACTCATGCATCCCCCCGGCGTGCGATTATTGGGGCCAACGCCTCGTGCGCTCCAGCCGGCGTTGTCGTGGAGGTGCTCAAATCTTCGTCTCCACTGACGTCGCTCGCTGAATGTTGCGCTCGAGCTGACTCTTTCCCGACAGGTATTGAGGCGGCCACCATTGCTCCCGGTAACCTTGGCTGGCAGCGGCCTCCAGGGTCCAGGCGGGATTGGCGAGGTGTGGCCGGGCAATGGCACACAAGTCGGCGCGCCCGGCCGCGATGATCGAATTGACGTGATCACATTCGAAGATGTTGCCAACAGCCATGGTCGCGATGCCGATCTCGTTGCGGACCTTGTCGGCAAACGGTGTCTGCCACATCCGCCCATAGACAGGCTTCTGGTGCGGGACCGTCTGGCCGGTCGAAACATCAATCATGTCGAGGCCCGCCGCGTGGAAGGCGCGGGCAATGGTCAGGAGATCCTCTTCCGACAAACCACCCTCCGCCCAGTCGGTAGCCGAGATACGCACCGACAGCGGCTTGTCGACCGGCCATTCCTTCCTGACCGCTTCAAGCACTTCCAATGGAAACCGCAACCGGTTTTCAACGCTGCCGCCGAACTCGTCGCCCCGCAGGTTAGTCAGAGGCGAGAGAAAGGATGCCAGCAGGTAACCGTGAGCCATATGCAGCTCGAGCATGTCAAAACCCGCTTGCAGCCCGAAGCGGGTAGCGCGCACAAACGCTTCACGGACGTCTTCCATGTCCGCCCGAGACATTTCGACGGGGACCTGGCTGATACCTTCGTAATAGGGCAGCGCTGACGGCGCCAGGATGGGCCAATTGCCCGAAGGCAACGGGTGATCCATCGTCTCCCACCCGACCTGAGTCGAACCCTTGCGCCCCGCGTGTCCCAACTGTAGGCAGATTTTGGCGGGCGAGTTGGCATGAACGAATTCAACGATTCGTTGCCAGGCGTCTCGCTGACGCGCATTCCACAAGCCAGTACATCCAGGGGTAATCCGCCCGTCAGGAGTCACGCAGGTCATCTCTGTGTATACGAGACCCGCGCCCCCCAGCGCGCGATGACCGTAGTGCACGAGATGCCAGTCGGTGGGCACACCATCTGAAGCGCAATATTGCGCCATTGGAGAGACCACCACCCGGTTCACCAGCTCCAGTCCTCGAAGCTTGAACGGCAGAAACATCGGCGGACGTGCCTCGTCTGCACCGTCCTGTTTCGCCAGCCATTGCTCATAAGCGGCGACGAACTTCGGATCGCGTAACTTGAGGTTCTCGTGCCCGATGCGCTGACTACCCGTCAGCAGGCTGTAGGCAAACTGCTCCGGCGGCAGATGCACATACCGCGAGACATTCTCGAACCATTCCATGCGGTTGCGGGCAGCGCTCTGGAGCTTGAGTACCTCCACATTGCGCTCCTTGTGATAAGCGCCCAAGGCAGCGTCGAAATCATTCGTCGCGGTAACGTGTTTGACGAGTGAAATGGCGTCTTCCATCGCGAGCTTCGTGCCCGATCCGATGGAGAAATGAGCGGTGTGGGCAGCATCGCCGATCAGGACGGTGCGTCCGTGGTGCCAATTCCGGCAGGTAACGCGATTGAAGTTCAGCCACGCGGACCCGCGCAGGTGATTGGCGTTGCTCTGCAAGGCGTGACCGTTGAGGTACTTGCTAAAAAGGCCCTCGCAGAAATCGATGGACTGGGCCGTATTGGCCTCATCCAGGCCATGCGCCTTCCAGGTCTCCTCGCGGGTTTCCACAATGACCGTCGAGAGATCCTGACTGAACTGGTAGGCGTGGATCTGGAACCAACCATGCTCCGTCTGCTCGAAAGCGAAGGTGAAGGCGTCGAATTTCTGCGTCGTGCCCAGCCAGATGAAACGGCACTTGCGAACGTCTACGTCTGGCTCAAAGACGTCCTTATGGTTGTTCCGAGTGCGGCTGTTGACCCCGTCCGCGGCGATATACAGATCCGCGTCTCCGAGATCAGAGATATCAGGTACTTCGTACTGGAAGGTCTGGTGGACGCCCAGCTCGTGGGCGCGCTCCTGGAGCAGGTTCAGCAGGCGCTTGCGACTGATTCCGGCGAACCCATGACCGCCGCTGACAAAGCGCCGCCCCTGGAAGTGAATGGCAATATCGTCCCAGTGGTGGAAGCTGCCGGTAATGGCGTCGTGGCTTTCGGCGTCCGCGACGCGGAAATTGCCCATGGTCTGGTCGGAAAAGACCACGCCCCAGCCGAAAGTGTCGTCCGGGCGGTTCCGCTCGTATACTTCGACCCGGACCTGCGGCAGCGCCTTGCGGAGCAGGATGGCCGAGTACAGTCCGGCCGGGCCGCCGCCCAAGCATACGATTCGCCTCATCCTGGCCCCACCCCTTTTAACGACCATATCGCCAGCATGTCGCGTATGTTATATTGCCAAGTACTTCAGGTGTCAATTATTCTTTCGCCTATATTCTGTGAGAACTGAGAACTCATGAGCACTCCTCTTGAAACCCTGGCTCAGCTCGCCGCCGGCATCGTCTCAGGCGGCATCCGCGTGATCGACCTGACCGTTCCCCTGGAGCCGTCCACCCCCATCATCAACCTCCCGCCGCCGTTTGCGAACTCGAAGCCGTTCGCACTGCAGGAAATTTCGCGTTATGACGAACGCGGCCCGGGGTGGTACTGGAACAATATTGAATGCGGTGAGCATACCGGCACCCATTTCGATGCCCCGGTTCACTGGGTCACCGGCAAGGACCACCCCAACAACGCAACGCACAACATCCCGGTCGACAGGTTTGTCGGCCCCGCGTGTGTCATTGATGTTGCGGACCGGGCAAAGGCCGATCCTGATTTCCTGCTGACCCAACCGGTCATCGAGGAATGGGAAAAGAAGCACGGCCGCATTCCTTCACACGCCTGGGTGCTCATCCGCACAGACTGGTCCCAGCGCAAAGGCGCGCAGTATTTCAACGCCAAGGAAGACGGTCCTCACACTCCGGGATTCGATCCCAAGTGTGTCCCGTTCCTGGCCAAGGAGCGCGACATCCTCGGCGTGGGAGTTGAGACGGTCGGCACCGATGCCGGGCAGGCCTTCCGCTTCGATCCGGCGTTTCCCTGCCACACGATCATGCACGGTTCCAACAGGTTCGGGCTCGCGAGCCTGACCAACCTCGATAAACTGCCGCCTACCGGTGCTGTTGTGTTTGCTCCGCCGCTGAAGATTGTGAACGGCTCGGGCAGTCCGTTGCGCGTGCTGGCACTGGTACCCGCCTGATGGCAGAGCGGTCTTTCGCCAGGGAAGTTGAAAAGCTCCGCCTGCAAGAGGGCGAGGAGTTTCATGGCGAAGGCATTCTCGCGGTCACCAAGGCCCTGCTGCAGTCGGGCGTCGCCTATGTGGGCGGATATCAGGGCGCGCCCGTTTCGCATCTCATGGATGTGCTCGCGGATGCTGAGGGCATTCTCAATGAGCTCGGTGTCCACTTCGAAGCCAGTGCCTCGGAGGCGACTGCCGCGGCGATGCTTTCCGCCTCGATCAACTATCCGTTGCGCGGCGCGGTTACCTGGAAGTCAACTGTTGGAACCAACGTGGCGTCCGATGCGTTGGCGAACCTTGCTTCTTCGGGAGTGAAGGGCGGCGCACTCATCATCCTCGGCGAGGACTATGGCGAGGGCGCGAGCATCATGCAGGAGCGCACCCACGCTTTTGCCATGAAGTCGCAGATGTGGCTGCTCGATCCGCGGCCCCAGTTGCCCGCCATCACCCGGATGGTGGAGAAAGCGTTCGAGCTGTCCGAGGCCAGCAGCACGCCGGTCATGTTGATGCTGCGCATCCGCGCCTGCCACGTGCACGGCATGTTCCCGGCTAAAAACAATCGCAAGCCTTCTTTCTCAGCCGCCGACGCGCTGGCGGCTCCTGCGCGGGACTACGGGAAGATCATCTTGCCGCCGTCGACGTTTGCGCAGGAGAAGGAAAAGATTGAGAAGCGGTTGCCTGCGGCCGTCGACTTCATCACCCGCGAGGGATTGAACGAGTTTGTTGATGGCGATGAGAAGAGCATCGGTATCGTTATGCAGGGCGGTCTGTATAACAGCACTTTGCGTGCGATGGAGTTGCTCGGTTGCGCTGACACGTTTGGCAACAGCGCAATTCCGCTGTATGTGTTGAACGCCACTTATCCGCTGGTTCCCGACGAGTGGGTGAAATTCTGCAGCGGCAAGAGTGCGGTTCTGGTGGTGGAAGAGGGTCAGCCCGAATTCATTGAACAGGCTGCCACTCAGATGTTGCACCAGGCGGACGTTTCCCGCCTCGATCGGTCCCACCTCGATCTGTCCCGCCGGGATCTAGGCACCCGGGTCGTGGGCAAGGAAGTTCTGCCGCGGTTTGGCGAGTACACCGTCGATGCGCTGCGCACCGGTATCAGCAAGTTTCTCGATCAATATGCGCCGCAATTGCGTGCCGAAGGGAAGATCCCACCGGCTCGCAAGACACAGGTTTCTGCGGAGGCAGCTGCGAAGCTCGCTGCTCTCGTGCCCCCGCGGCCTTCGGGTTTGTGTACCGGCTGCCCGGAGCGTCCGTTCTTCGCTGCGATGAAGCTCCTGCAGAAAGAAACAGGTCCGCTCCACATCAGCGCGGACATTGGCTGTCATTCCTTCGCTACGCTGCCGCCCTTCAACATGGGCAACAGCATCATGGGATACGGCCTGGGCGCCGCCAGTGCGTCTGCATTCGGCACTGATGGCGGCAAACGCGCGGTCGCCATCATGGGAGATGGCGGCTTCTGGCACAACGGGCTGACCAGCGGAATCGGGAATGCTGTTTTCAACAAGCACGACGACCTGACAGTCATCATTGACAACAATTACTCAGCCGCAACCGGTGGGCAGGATATTCCCTCATCGCGTTGGGCCAACGAGCACCGCCAGGGTAACAACACGATCGTCGATGCTGTGAAGGGTGTTGGCGTCAAGTGGATCAAGCACACCCGCACCTACGACATGCAGGGCACCTTGAAGGTGCTGCGTGAGGCGCTGCGAACGCCGGTCAAAGGCCCGAAGGTCATCGTGGCCGAAGGCGAGTGCCAGTTGAATCGGCAGCGTCGCATCAAGCCGCAGATGAAGAAGGCTATCAAGGACGGGCAGCGTGTCGTTCGCGAGCGCTTTGGAGTCGATCCTGATACGTGTACCGGCGACCACTCATGCATCCGGTTGTCAGGTTGCCCCTCACTGACCGTGAAGGATAATCCCGATCCGCTGCGTACGGACCCTGTGGCACATGTTGATAACAGCTGTGTTGGCTGCGGAGTATGTGGTGAAGTGGCGCATGCCGCGGTGTTGTGTCCGTCCTTCTATAGGGCTGAGCTGGTTTATAACCCCTCCGGGTGGGACCGCTTCATGAATTCTGTGCGTACCGCCATCATTGGGGCCCTGCAGCGACGGAGTGAGCGAAACCGGCTCCTGATATGACCGATCGTCCCATCAAGCTGACAATCGCCGCGCTGGGTGGGCAGGGCGGCGGTGTTCTCGCCGACTGGCTCATTGAAATAGCCGAAACGGAAGATTACATCGCGCAATCCACTTCGGTTCCCGGCGTGGCCCAGCGCACCGGCGCCACGATTTACTACCTCGAGTTCTTTCCTCGCGCTGCGGCCGAGCAGGCGGGGCGCGCGCCCATTCTCGCTTTGATGCCTGTGCCGGGCGATGTTGATTGTGTCATCGCCTCTGAGTTGGCAGAGGCCGGCCGCGCGATTCAGCGCGGACTGGTGACTCCCGATCGCACGACGCTGATCTCGTCCACGCACCGCAGTTTCGCCGTGGCCGAAAAGAGTGCGATGGGCCAGGGGGCTGCAGACTCTGAAGGCCTCGTGAATCTCGTGCGCACCCACGCTAAGAATGTGGTGCTGTTCGATATGAACGAGACAGCAGAGCGCAATCACACCGTCATCAGCTCAGTGATGCTGGGGGCGTTGTGTGGTGCCGGCGTTCTTCCGTTTCGGAAGTCCAACTTTCAGGAAACGATCAAGAAAAGTGGCATTGCCGTAGCTGCGAACCTGGCCGCGTTTGAGGATGCCTATCAGAGCGCTCAGCGCGGTGACAGTGGATTTACGGGCAGGACGGTCAGCAAGCTGTCGGCGGACCTGCCATCGCAGGCGCGGTCGGCGCGATTGCAGCCAGTGCTGGAGCGGATCAAGCGGCTGCCTGCGGTGGTTCAGCCGGTCGTGTTGGAAGGTGCGCGCCGGGGGGCCGACTATCAGGATGCTGAGTACGCTGAGCAGTACCTCGATCGCATCGAGAGCGTCCTTGCGCTGGAGGCGCGGCTGTGGGCGGATGCCAGCTCGTATGCTTTGTTGGAAGCGGTCTCGCGCAGTCTTGCGTTGTGGATGACGTTTGAGGACACGATCCGGGTTGCTGATCTGAAGACGCGCGGGTCGCGTTTTGCGCGGGTCAAGGAAGAGATCAAGGCCGATAATGAGCAGCTGTTCGGCATTACGGAGTTCATGAAGCCGCGGGTGGAGGAGATCGCGGGCACTTTGCCGTTGGGCCTCGGTCGCTGGGTGATGGGTTCGCCAGGCGTGAGCGGCTGGCTGTCAAAGCACACCTCGGGCCGTCAGATCAAAACGCGCACGTTGACAGGCTTTGGATTGTTGTACCTGTTGGCTGGCCTCAAGCGATGGCGACGGGGGACACTGCGGTTTCACGAAGAGAACGCTCGCATCGAAGCGTGGCTCGCGAAGATTGAGGCGGTCGCAAAGGACAATTACCTCGTCGCCGTGCAACTAGCCAAGGCCCAGCGCCTGGTGAAAGGCTACGGCGAAACCCACGAGCGCGGTTGGCGCAATTTCTCCGCGTTGCTCGGCCAGGTCGATGCGCTTGCTGCGCGCTCTGATGGCGGCGCAGTGTTGGCGCGGCTGATCGACGCCGCGCTGGCGGATGAGGAGGGCAACACCCTCCGCCGCGAGATCGCGAAGCTGGGCTCGCCCGCACCGGCGCAGTCCTCGGCCGCGGGTCGCGCCGCATAGTCGAATCGCAAGGGCGAATACACGGCCCGCGTCTGACCAGCGAAACGTTAGTTCCCCTCCGATCTAAGCCCTTCCTCGATCTCCTCCGGACTAGGAAGAGATCCTATGAATTCGGGGGGTAGTGATTCGACAAGTTGTGTCGTATAGCGAGCGATACCCATCGGCGTACTGACATTGCGCAAGGCATATTCCGCCACAACCTTGCTGCGCGTCCTGCAGAGAATCAGTCCGATAGACAGCTTATCATCCGTATGGCGCAGCTTATCGTCTACTGCCGACAGGTAAAAGTTCATTTTACCGGCATATTCCGGCTTGAACGATGTCGTCTTGAGGTCGATGACGATGTAGCACCGAAGTTTGAGATGATAGAAGAGTAAGTCGATATAGAAGTCTTCGCCATCCACGGGCAGATGAACCTGCTGACCCACGAAAGCGAATCCGGCACCCAATTCAATTAGAACCTATCTCAAAATCGAAAAATGCGGCCGACTCGAGTAACATTGCGGCGTGCTACGCATAAGCGACGATCAATGGGAGCTGATCCGGAGGCATTTTCCGGAGGAACACATTCCCGACGATCGCCCTGGCCGCAAGCCGATTGCGGCGCGCAGGGTTCTGGAAGCTGTGCTGTGGATTCTCAACACCGGCGCTCAGTGGCACATGCTTCCGCAGTGTTACCCGAACTACAAGACCGTGCATCGCCGCTTTCAGCAGTGGTGTCAAAACGAAGTCATTCGCACGGCGCTCACGGAGTTGGCAAATGCACTTCGCGATGAGGGCGGGATCGACGAGTCCGAGTGTTATATCGACGCCACGTTTGCATCGGCCAAGGGCGGCGGCGAGCAGATCGGCCCGACTCGGCGCGGAAAAGGCACTAAAATCATGGCGATAGTCGATCGACATGGGCTGCCATTGGCAGTCACCACGCACGCGGCGAACCACCACGAGGTCACTCTCGTACAGCTGACATTCGACTTCTACATGATCGAGGCGAAGCCGGACAATCTCATCGGCGATAAAGCCTATGACAGTGATCCGCTGGATGCCGAACTTCGCAAGCAGGGCATCGAGATGATTGCGCCACATAAATCCAACCGCGTTAAACGCGCAACGCAGGACGGACGGCGACTGCGCCGCTATCAGCGCCGCTGGATCGTTGAACGGTTCTTTGCGTGGATGCAGTGGCATCGTCGACTCGTCACTCGTTGGGAATACTATCCGGCCAACTTCCTCGGATTCGTCCAGCTCGCGGCCATCTGTATTCTGCTAAAACGATTTTGAGATAGGTTCTAGAAACTTGCGAATGTGCGTCAGAAGTCCGTTCTCCAGTTCCCGCTCAGCGGCTTGATCACGAAGCATCAAGAAATCGAAGTTGTATGGGTCGCGCACGATCTCGCTCGCAAGATCGGACTGCGGTGGAGGCAACGCCTGTTTGAAATTGGTCACCGCCGCACCTTGGCGGGAGTACAATTCTGACTCGATCCAGTGGTCGAGCATGGACCGAGACCAGCCGTTAACCGTAGCTTGGCGCGCATACCAAATACGCTGTGCTGAATCCTTCAGCTTTTCGAGCAGGGTCACATTATGCCCCCACGGAATTTCTGCCACAGCTTGTGGCAGAAACTTTCTTTCTTGAGGTGCTACCGGTATCGATTTATTCCGACCACGCTTCGCGGCCGTTGGCTGCGGCTCATCGCAAGCCCATGCCAAGTAAAAGGCCCGCATGCGCCAAATATTGCGTGGCGAAAAGCCTGCAATCCCGGGAAAGTTCTTTTGCAAATCTGCCGCAAGCATATCGACGACGGATTTACCCCATCCTGCTACTCGCTGCCGGCCGACAATCATTTCCCCCACGTCCCAATAGAGCTCGATTAGCTCTCGATTGACCGAAAGCGACGCTCGGATTTGCGCGGCGCGAATCCGTGACTTGATGTCACTCAAGAGACTCTGATAGTCCCCATCCTTGGCTGTACGCGTAGGCGTCGATCGATTTTGCTTCGCTGTCGTCACTTGTGTCGCTGCAGCAGCTGTGGGCAGTACAGATCATACTGAAATCTCCACCATGTTTGTCTGTCGACATTCAACAGACGGACATTAATTGTTTGGAACAATTTTTAACGGCGGGGTCCGGGTCGCCCTAAGTTACAAAGCGTCTAACTACTCGCGCGCACTTCAGCGTCGGTGATACATGTCGTTCCACGACGTACGTAGTCCCTGGGTACATGACGGCGATTCTTTCCATCGTGTTGGCAACATTGGATGGGGCCGGGCCGGCGCGCCCGGCATAACCGCGGCGTCGACCCCGCGGATGCGAGCGGTGTTAGAACGCGTTGACGCCCGTCAACGCCCGGCCAATGGTCAACTGATGGATGGTCTCGGTCCCCTCGTACGTGATGACACTCTCGAGGTTGAGCATGTGCCGGATGGGCACATACTCGGCGCTGATGCCCGCGCCACCCAACATGTCGCGCGCATCGCGGGCGATATCGAGTGCCATGCGGCAGTTGTTCCACTTGGCTAAGGACACGTGCGCCGGGGTCATCTGCCCTGAGTCCTTCAGGCGTCCCAACTGCAGCGCCAGCAACTGCGCGGTGGTGATCTGCCGCGCCATCTCGGCCAAGCGAATCTGGATGGCCTGGTTGTGGGCCAATGTACGGCCGAACAGCACCCGCTCGTGCGTGTACTCGAGCATTTGCGACAAACAGGCTTGGGCAGCCCCAATGACCCCCCAGGCGATGCCATAGCGCGCCTGCGTCAGGCAGGACAGCGGGCCTTTGAGTCCCACGACCCCCGGCAGCACGTTCTCCTCGGGCACCCGGACGTTGTCGAAGAAGAGGCCTGCCGTGACGGAGGCCCGCAGGGAGAACTTGTGCTCGATCTCCGTGGCGGCAAATCCGGGCATGCCTTTATCGACGATGAAGCCGCGAATGCCTTCCTCGGTCATCGCCCACACGACGGCGAGGTCGGCGATGGCCCCGTTGGTGATCCACATCTTCGCGCCGTTCAGGACCCAGTCCTTGCCCGACCGCTTGGCATGGGTCTTCATGTTCGCCGGATCCGAACCCCCGTGCGGCTCGGTGAGGCCGAAGCAGCCGATGAGCTCGCCCTGAGCCATGCGGGGCAGGTACTTCTGCTTCTGCTCCCCGGAGCCGAAGGCGTAGATCGGATACATGCACAAGGAGGACTGCACGGAGACGAAACTGCGGATGCCGGAGTCGCCGCGCTCGAGCTGCTGGCAGATCAGGCCGTAGGAGATGCCGTTCAGACCGGCGCATCCGTAGCCCTCGATGGACGAGCCCAGCAGTCCCAGGGCGGCCAGCTCCGGCACCAGCTCCCGGGGGAAGCGATGTTCCTCAAAGCATTTCTGGATGACGGGCAGTACCCGCTCATCCACCAGCCGTGCAACCGAATCCTGCACCATGCGCTCTTCTTCACTGAGCGCACTGCGGACGTCGAACAGATCGAGGGGGTTCAGCACGATAGCTCCAATTAGTTTAGATCTAAAGATACCATACCGCAGCTTGCGTGGCCCAGGGGTCGCCGGGGAGAATGACGTATGGCTACACGCGCCACGCAGTTTCGAATTCTGCAGGCGGCACTGGAGCTCTTCAATGAGCATGGCAGTGCCGCGGTGTCCTCCAATCGCATTGCTGAACGCTGCGGCATCAGCAAGGGCAACCTTCAGTACCACTTCAAGAACAAGCAGGAGATCATCTACGCCGTGTTCCAACAGGCCATCAGTGAGATGGATTCCGGTTGGTACCGCGATCACCTGGCCCCGACCCTGGAGCACATGGCCACGATGTTCGTGCGCCAGCTGCAGCTCATTCTCAAGTACCGTTTTTTCTACCGGGAGATGGGGGACCTGCTGCGGCA
>Ga0207641_10001467_pt1 | contig 23138 bp, 23 predicted proteins | sample KBSSwiS62_FD_184306 | JGI IMG/M metagenome (GOLD analysis project Ga0207641, IMG submission 184306) | Switchgrass rhizosphere microbial communities from Kellogg Biological Station, Michigan, USA - KBS Switchgrass S6-2 (SPAdes) (version 2) | ecosystem: Host-associated > Plants > Roots >... | reverse complement strand
CGCGTCGACCCCGAGCCCTCTCAACACGTGGAACTGCTCGGCGGTCTCCACGCCCTCGGCGACCGTCGTGCGGCCCAGCGCGCGGGCCATGTCGACGACGGCGCGGGCGACGGCGAAGTCCGCCGGATCCGCCGCGACGCCGGTGACGAACGCGCGGTCCACCTTCACCGTCTGGGCGGGCAGCTGCTTGAGCCGGGCCAGCGAGGAGTAGCCGGTGCCGAAGTCGTCGACGGCGAACCGGACGCCCCGCTCGACCAGCACCGCCATCGCGTCCAGCGCGGCCTGCGGCAGCGCGACCAGGCCGGTCTCCACCAGCTCGAGGACGAGCCGGTTCCAGCTCAGGCCCGCGGCGTCGACGGCGGCGGTGACCTCGTCGAGGAACGCCGGGTCGCCGGGCAGCAGGCCCGCGAGGTTCACCGCGACGGAGGCGGGGGTGGGCCAGGTCGCGGCGGCGGCGGTCGCGGTGCGCAGCACCCAGACGTCCAGCTCGCGCATCATCCCGGCGCGCTCGGCGACGGGCAGGAACTCGCCGGGGCCGATCATCCCGCGGTCCGGGTGCGGCCAGCGGACCAGCGCCTCGGCCGACAGCACGGTCCCGTCCGGCCCGACGACGGGCTGGTACTCACACGTCAGGGCGTCGGCGTCGAGCGCGGCGCGCAGCTCGGCCTCGATCTCCAGCTGGCGGTCCGCGGCGGCGATCACCGAGGTCGACGCCGTGACGATCGCCCCGCGGCCCTCGCGCTTGGCGTGCGCCAGCGCGACCTCGGCGTAGCGCAGCAGGTCGGCGGCGACCGGTTCGTCGGACGGCAGCACCTCCGGTGTCACGACCCCGACGGACGCGGTGATCCGGACCGAGGTGCCGTGCACCGGGACCGACGCCCGGAGCAGCCCGGCGACGGTGCGCGCCAACGCGTCCGGCCCGTCGGTGAGCGCGTGGTCCGAGCACAGCACCGCGAACCGGTCCGCGGAGAGCCGCGCGGCGGTGCAGGCGCCGGGCAGCCCGCGCCGCAGCCGCTCCGCGGTGTCGACGAGCAGGTCGTCCCCGGCCTCGTGGCCGAGCGAGGAGTTGACGCGGGCGAAGTCGTCCAGGTCGCCGCAGACCACCGCGACCCGGGTGCGCCCGGCCCCGGCGAGCAGCTGCGCGAGCAGCGACAGGGCGCCCGCGCGGTCGAGCAGCCCGGTCAGCTCGTCCTCCCCGACGGCGACGGGCAGCGCCCTGCGCTCGGGCGCGGCCGTGGTGACCAGCCAGAACGGGTCCCCGGAGTCCGAGGTGGACGCGCTGACCCCGACCCGGCAGGTGACGGGCAGGCCGTCCCCGCGCAGCAGCGTGACGGCGTCGAGCCGGTACCCGGGCCCGCCGGGCGCGATCCGCCGCAGCCAGGTCGGCAGCTCCGCGGGACCGGTGTCCGGCTGGGCCGCGCCGTCCGCGGTGAGGGCGAGCGCGGTGGTGCCGCGCAGCCCGTCGAGCCCGCGGCCGAGCAGCGTGCTGAAGGCGGCGTTGGCGTCGACGAGCCTGCCCGCGGCGTCGAACAGCGCGACGCCCTCCGCGACCGTCGACATCAGCGTCGCGAACCGCTCGCCCGCGTGGTTCATCCGGCGCTCGGCCGTGACGTCCCGGACCATGCCCGCCAGCCGGAGCGGGGCCCCGTCCGGACCGCGCTCGACGCGGGCCCGGCAGCTCAGCACCCGGTCGCCGGTCACCCGCAGCTCGACGCGGTGCTCGGGCGGCACGGTGCCCGAGCGCAGGCCGCGGCACAGGAGCGCGACCTGGTCGCCCTCCAGCGGGCCGAGCGGGCCGTCCGGACGGACGCCGAGATCGGCGTAGAGGCGGTCCAGCGAGGGGCTGCGACGCAGCGTCGCGGTGGAGAGGTCGTAGCCCCAGGTGCCGACGCGCGCGAGCCGCTCCAGCTCGCTCGTCCAGCGCGGGTCCGGCTCGGCGAGCTCGACGAACAGCACGGCGTGCAGGGCACCGGGCAGGTCCCACCGGACCACCCGGACGCGCACCGAGCCGGAGGGCCGCCGCAGCCTGGCGTCCGCGTCCGGGCCGGCGAGCACCCGGTCCAGCGGCATGCCGAGCGCTGCACCGATCGGCATGCCGGTGAGCTGGGAGAACGCCGGGTTCGCCCGCAGGATCCGACGCGCCGCGTCGCACACGACGGCGGGGGCGCTGGGCAGCGGGACCACCTCGACTCCCCCGACGGGCATGCCGACGGGGGGCAGCGTGCCCGAGCCGAAGGCGGCGTCCCGGGCCCCGACCTCCGGGTCGAGCGGGCGCGGGCCGCTGTCCTGCTCGGGGCGGGTGACCACCTGTACGGCGCTCGGGTCGGTGCCGACCTCGGCGTCCCCGTCGGAGGCGGGCGGGCGCTCCACGGCCTCGAACCGCGGCCGCCGGGACAGCGGCACCCGGCCGCCGGAGGGTGCGGAGATCGCGCGGGCGACCCGGTCCGCGAAGCGGGCCCGCTCGGGCTGGGGCGTCTCGCCCCGCGACCGCAGCAGATCGGCCCGGCGGACGGGGTCGTACTCCGGCTCGCCGTCGCCCCCCTCGTCGCGTGCACCGAAACCGCTCACGGCGGCCGACCCCCCGTCGCTCCTCGGCGCCCCGGATGGCACGCCGTCATGGAGCGCAACGAGCGACTGCTCCACTCGATCCGGTCAGCCTGCTCGAATGGCCGACATCAACCCGAGTGAGGGACGGCACAAGGGGTCACCCAGCGTGATCGACTGGGCCGAACGAAGGAAGAACGGCAGGTGAGCGGCACATTCCCGGTGACGGTCAGCACTGTGTGCCGATCAGCGGGCTCCGGCCACGCCGTCCCGCCGCGCGGCCTCGGCCACCGCGGCGGCCACCTCGGGCGCGACCCTCGGATCGAACGGGGACGGCACGATCCGGTCCACGCCGAGGTCGTCCATGGCGACGGAGAAGATCGCCTCGGCGGCCGCCAGCTTCATGTTCTCGGTGATCCGCCGCGCCCCGACGTCCAGCGCCCCGCGGAAGACCCCCGGGAACGCGAGCACGTTGTTGATCTGGTTCGGGAAGTCGCTGCGGCCCGTCGCGACGACCGACGCGTAGCGCGCGGCGACCTCCGGGTGGATCTCCGGGTCCGGGTTGGACAGCGCGAACACGAACGGCTCCGGGGCCATCGTGGCCAGCAGCTCCGCGGGCAGGGTGGCGCTGGAGAGGCCGACGAAGACGTCCGCGCCCCGCAGTGCCTCGGCGATCCCGCCGGTGATCCCGCGTGGGTTCGTCTCGGCCGCCAGCAGCGCCTTCTCCCCGCCCCGCGCGGCGTCGACGATGCCGCGGGAGTCCAGCACCACGACGTCCGACGCCCCGGCGGCGACCAGGATCCGCGCGCACGCGACCCCCGCGGCGCCGGCGCCGGAGATCACGACCTTGAGGCTGCGCAGCGGGCGGGCGGTGGCGGCGCAGGCACCCTTGAGCGCGGCGAGCAGGACGATCGCGGTGCCGTGCTGGTCGTCGTGCATGACCGGGCAGTCCAAGGCCTCGACGAGCCTGCGCTCGAGCTCGAAGCAGCGCGGCGCCGAGACGTCCTCCAGATTGACCGCGCCGAAGCTCGGGCGCAGCCGGACGAGGGTCTCGACGATCTCGTCGACGTCGGTCGTGTCGAGCACGAGCGGGATCGAGTCCAGCTCGCCGAACGTCTTGAACAGGGCGGACTTGCCCTCCATGACGGGCAGGCTCGCGCGCGGGCCGATGTCGCCCAGGCCCAGCACCGCGGTCCCGTCGGAGACGACGGCGACGAGCCGGTCCGTCCAGGTGTAGCGCTTGGCGAGGGCGGGCTCGGCGGCGATCGCTCGGCTGACCTCCGCGACGCCCGGCGTGTAGGCGATCGCCAGGTCGCGGGCGTCCCGCAGCGGGGCGGACAGGCCGGTGGACAGCTTGCCGCCCTCGTGGGCGGCGAAGATCTCGTCGTGCGTCGGCGCAGACAGGGCGCGCTCCGGGGAGAGGGTCACGGAAAGACTCCGGAAGATCGGTGGCGAGGACGGGAGCGGAGGGCTCCCACACGTCGTGCACCTTCGGGCGGGGTCTCGCCGGGCGGTGCCGGACGGCCTCCCTCGGCCGGGCGCGGGTGGCGGCGGCACCGGGGGTCGGCAGTCGGATACTGGTCGTCGACGGTACCTCAGAGGGCGCGTGGGCGGGGCCACAATCGCCGGGTGACGACGGCCACGACCTCCGCCGGACCCAACGCGCGGGAGTCCGTGGACCCGAAGGGGTTGTCGCCCTCGACCCACCAGCCCCGCTCCTCGGCCCGCACCGCCCGCTTGACCGACAGCTGCGCCGGCCGCTGCGGCCAACAGACGAGGACGACGTCACCCGGTCGCGCGGGGCGCCCGAACCGGACCAGCACGACGTCGCCGTCGGACAGGGTGGGGGACATGGACGGACCCCGCACGGCGACCCGTCTCCAGGGGATGCTTGCCGTGTCCATCACCCCCCTCTCGACATGCTCCGCGGACCGGTCCCAGAGTAGGGTCGGGTCCGCCAGAACGATCACCACCAGGGAGGACCCTCATGCGGCTGCCCCGCATTCTCCGCCCGCGGCTGGAGGCCACCGCGCACTGCGACCTCCCCTGCGGCGTGTACGACCCGGCCCAGGCGCGTATCGAGGCCGAGTCCGTCAAGGCCATCCAGGAGAAGTACCAGGGCAACGAGGACGTGGACTTCCGCGCCCGCGCGATCGAGATCAAGGAGCAGCGCTCCGACCTCGTGAAGCACCACCTCTGGGTGCTGTGGACCGACTACTTCAAGCCCCCGCACTTCGAGAAGTACCCGGAGCTGCACGAGCTGTTCAACAAGGCCACCAAGGCCGCGGGCGCCTCGGGCACCAAGGGCTCGAACGACCCGGCCACGGGCCAGGCCCTGCTCGACTACATCGCCCAGATCGACAAGATCTTCTGGGAGACCAAGCAGGCTGCCTGATCCCGGCGTTGAAAGCGGCGCTGACCGGCGAGGGTGAGCTCCCCGCGGTCGGCGCCGTTTTCTCGTTTCGAGCCGGTTTCCGAAGGCTCAGTTGCCTCGGCACGCCACTCCGGGGCTCGGGACGGCCCCCTTGAGGCCGGCGGACACGAACTGACCGTAGCTCTGCGCCCCGTGGATCGTGATGGCGTCGTCGTCGAATCCGGGCGGATTGTTCTCGATCTCGTCGGGAAGGTCCCGACCCGAGAAGGCGCACTCCGAGCTCGCCTTGTGGGCACCCGGAATCGGCTCCCCCTTGCCGTTCACCTCGCCGGCCAGGGCCGTCGCGCCGGTGCCCAGCACGATGCCCACGATCATGGCCAGAACGATCGCGATCCGTCTCATGCGCCTCTCCCCTGTCATCCTCGCGGCCTCTGGGGCCTCACCGGTTGTCGTACCGCCACCGAACGCACTGGGCACGGTCGGTATGTGGCAGCCATCACACTGACTCGGGGTCGCCGGACCATCCGTTAACCTGCGCCGCCGCACCGGGCGACCTGGGATGGGCAACCGCCGATCATGAACGGGCGCGGATCAAGGAGCAGCGCACCGACCTCGTGAAGCACCACCTCTGGGGCTGTGGATCTTCTGGGAGACCGAGCAGGCTGCCTGATCACGCGCCGAAAGCGGCGCTGACCAGCGGGATGACTTCCCGTTGGTCAGCGTCGCTTTTCGTTGTCAGGGGTGTTCTCACGGCCCAGCGACGGCCCAGACGCCCACAGACGGCCCAGGAACGATCTTGAAAGCCCTCTCGCCCCGCTACGAGTGCCATCTTGTTGATCTGCGCCCGGCGAGGGCCCACTGTGTCTGCGCGACGGGCCGGCAGCGATCCTCGATCAACTACTCAAGGAGACGTAGGTGTTCTCTGACGGGCTGCTGTCCGGACGCGATCAGGCGGACTTGTGCCACGTGAGCAGGTAGCGCCAGAAGGTGAGCCTGCGGACGCGGGAGCCCGGGAGAACCGAGGTAGCCGCAGCCCGAACTGCGCGCGTGGTCAGCGCGGGGTCGAGTACGACCGGCATAGCGTCGTGGCTCGGCTCGCGACGGAAGCCGTGAACGCGGCCGGTCGCCCGCGCGGCCGCGAACGCCATGCCGAGGACTCGGTAGCCCGGCGCGGCGACGGCTTCGATCGCCAGCTCGCGCGGCAGGTCGATCTTCGGCAACCCGACCGCGGCCAGGACCCCGCCGGGGCGGAGGCCTGCGGCCATGCCGCGCAGGGCGGGTTCCAGCGGCAGGTGATGCAGCGTGCTGAGAGAGACGATCGCGTCGTACGCCTCGGCTCGCAGCTCGTAGTCCATGAAGTCCGCCGCGATGCACTCGACGTTCGCGGGTGTTGACGTTCTCGCGATGTTGATCATCTCGGGCGAGCGGTCAATCGCGTCGACCTGGTCTGCGCGGTCCGCGAGTTTGGTAGCGAGCGCGCCCGCCCCACTCCCCACGTCGAGCACCCGTCGACAGTGGCTCGGGAGCTGCCGGAGCAGGACGCGGTGGTGGTAGGCGTTCTGGTCCCAGTCGAGGCGGCCCATGTCGAGAATCCTCCTGCACGATCAACGACGCCCCACCGGTGGATCACGATGCCTCGGTGTGCCCCGACCAAGTCCATCGTGCAGGCCACCGAGCCGACTGAAGCAGGTACGACCGCCTGACAGGATGGCGGACCTGCTGCACCGGCATGTCCTCCGCCGACCCTGCCCCCGGCCCGCCGCATCGCGCAGCCGGCTGGACATTCGCGCCCGTGGGCCGACTGGTGGGATCGGGGTTGACGCCGATCGGAGCAGCGGGGTGTGCTCGACGGCGTGATCTTCCCGGGCGTGCCGCTCACCGAGCGCCGACACGTCGATCTCTGCCGGACCGAGGCGGACCTGTGTCGCGGGTCGTCCCGCCCCGCCCGCACCCCTGAGCAGAGGAGATCACCATGACCACGACCACCTCCCGAGACGCCGACCTGCGCGCGATCGTCGAGGGCACCGCCGCCGCGGTCGCCGAGGACCCGGACAAGGCCGTCGCGCTGTTCCGCGCCGTCGGCGAGGGCGCCGAGGGCGTCCGCACCGAGATCCGGATCGGGCGGCACGCCGTCACGATCGACGAGCCGCCCGCGCTGGGCGGGCAGGACGCGGCGATCAACCCCGTCGAGTCCGCGCTGGCGGCGCTGCTGTCCTGCCAGGTCGTCACCTACCGGTTCTGGGCGGCGAAGCTCGGCGTCCCGCTCGACGACGTGCGGGTCGACACCGAGGGGGACCTGGACGTCCGCGGCTTCTTCGGGCTCGACGACGCGGTGCGGCCGGGCTTCGGCGAGGTCCGCCTGGTCGTCACCCTCGACGGGCCCGCGTCCGCCGAGGACTACGCGCGGCTCAAGGAGGCGGTGGACGAGCACTGCCCCGTCCTCGACCTCTTCCGCAACCCGACCCAGGTCACCACGCGCATCGGGTGAGCGCAGGTGTCGGATCCGGTGGTCATGCGGACGGCCGGACCATCCTGATCACCCGCATGCCCAGCTCCGTGCCGGTCGCGCCGTCGGCGGTGAAACCGCTCTTGCGGTAGAAGGCCTGGGCGCGGGGGTTGGGATCGGCGACCCACAGCACCGCCGAGGCCCCCGGGTCCACGACGGCCTGGAGCAGACCCGGCCCCGCGCCCGAACCGTGGGCGGCCGCCACCACGTACAGGATGTGGAGCTGGACCTGCCACGGGCCGTCGACGCACGGCGCGGCCAGCGCGACGCCGACGATCTCGCCGCCGCGCTCGGCCACGGCGGCCGGGCGGCCCGCGGCGAGCAGCCCCGCCCAGAACTCGACGCGGCGGGCGACGGCGTCCGGGGCGTCGAGCACGTCGGGCGGGAGGAGACCGCGGTACGTCTCACGCCAGGAGCGCACGTGCGCGAGCGCCATCGCCTCGGCGTCGGCGAGCGCGGCGGGGCGGATCCTCGGCTCCACTGACAGGACGGTAGCGCGTCGCCGGTGATCCGCTCCTCGGAAGCGGCGGCCTGCAGGGGGCGCTCACAGCACGGGCAGCGTGACGGCGCTGGGATGCGCCTCGTCGTGCAGCACCTCGGTGCGGCAGCGCAGACCGGTGGTCGCCAGCCCGAACGGCTCGCCGGTGCCGGTGTTGCGCGCGAACCGGGGGAACGCCCCGCCCGCGACCTGCACCCGCATCCGGTGGCCCGCGCGGAACCGGTAGGCGGTGGGGAACAACTCCAGGTCGACGGCGAGCACCCCGTCCTCGCCGACCGTCACGTCCTTCGCGGGCACCGTCCGCGGGTCCAGCCGCCGGATGCCGTCGACCACGTTGCGCGAGACCCCGCGCTCGTCGACGTCGCAGACCCGCAGGTAGACGTCGGCGTGCTCGAGCTCGGGGCGCACGAACACCCGCGCGGTCACCGGTCCCACGACGTCGAGGTCCGCCGCCAGCTCCGGCCCGGTGAACACCAGCACGTCCGACCGGGACTCCACGGCCCGCTGGTCGGACTGCTCGCCCGGCTTCTGCAGCAGCGGGCCGCCGCGGGCGGGGGTGGGATCGGACGGGTCGTAGACGAACGCGCTCGATCCCGTGCCCGGCTGCGCGTCCAGCGTCCCCGCGGCGAGGTACAGGGAGGTGGCCCGCGCGGGCGGTGGCCAGGCGTCGAACTCCAGCCACTGGTCCGCCTGCATCAGGTACAGCCGCACCCGGGCGCCCTCCGGCTCCGGCCCGCCGCGCAGGTGGTGGTCCAGGAAGGCGAGGTCGGTGCGGAGCATCTCGCGCAGCTCGTCGGACGCCGCGTGCAGCCATGGCCCGACGACGATCCGCGCGTCCACCCCCGCCTCGCGCAGGTCCTGGAAGTCCCGCATCTGAGCGTGCACGAACAGGTCCCACCAGCCCGTCACCATGTTCACCGGCGGGACCGCGCGGGTGCGGTCCGCGTAGGTGGCCTCCCAGAAGTCGTCGTCCGGCTCGCCGTGCCCGGTGAAGTCCCGCCAGAAGGCGACGGGCGCGCCCGCGACGTCGAGGTCCGCGGCCTGCAGCGGCATCCGGCGCAGGGCCCGCCGGAGCCTGCGCTGCCGCAGCGGGTGCGGCAGGAGCGGGACGTCCGACTCCTGGTTGCCGAGGGTGGCGGACCACGCGAGCCCGTTGAGCAGCGTGGGGGCACCGCCGGGATAGAAGGTGTCCGTCATCCGGGCGGCGGTGATGTGCGGGCTCGCCGCGACGACATCGGTGTGCCCGGCGACCATCCACTGCGTGTGCCCGAGGTAGCTGGGGCCGGTGGTGGCGATCCGCCCGTCGCACCAGGGCTGTTCGCGCACCCAGTCGACGGTGGCGAGGCCGTCCGCACGCTCGTGGCGGAAGGGTCGGAACTGGCCGCCGGAGCCGAAGCTGCCGCGGGTGGACTGCACCAGCACCTGGAAGCCGTGCCGCGCGAGCGGCGAGGCGAGGAGCCGGCCCAGCCCCGAGCGCGGATAGGGACAGCGGATCAGCACGACGGGCAGTGGCCCGGTCGCGTCCGCGGGCCGGTAGAGGTCTCCCACCAGCGAGACGCCGTCCGCCATCGGGGTGCGGACGGTACCGCGGGTGTAGCGGACACGGCCGGGCTCGAGCCCCAGGCCACGGTCGACAAGCCTTCCGATCACCCTTGCGACGGTAGCCCCGACGCCGCGTCCCTCGCCCACCTGATCGTGGACCTCAGTCGGTGACGAACGGGTCGTAGTGGATCTGCGTGGGGCTCGCCCCGGCGACCCGCAGGGCCCGGACGGTGGCCGTGAGCATGTCCGGCGAGCCCGCGACCAGCACCTCGCAGTCCGCCCAGGACCCGAACCCGGTGACGACGTCCGCGAGCCGCCCGACGAGCGGCCCCGGCACCGCGGGCGGCTCCTCCACCACCGGCACCACGTCCAGCCAGGGATTGCGGTAGCTCATCCGACGCAGCCCGTCGAGCGCGTGCAGCGCCTCCCAGCTCCGCGCGCCGTAGAACACGACCGCCCGCTCGCGGCGCCCGCCCTCGCGCTCGATCTGCTCCAGGATCGCCCGGATCGGCGCGATGCCCGCCCCGCCACCGACCATCAGCAGCTCCCGGCCCGGACGCACGGCCCGGTCCAGCGCACCCAGCGCCGGGCCCACCCGCCACCGGTCCCCCGGCTGCGCGGAGGCCACGATGGACCGACTGACGCTGCCGTACCCCACGGCGCGCACGAGGAACTCCAGCTCGTCCTCGCGGCTCGGCGCGGCCGCGGGCGAGAGCGCGCGCCACAGCTTCGGGTGCTGCGGGATCTCGACGCTCACGTACTGACCGGCCCGGTAGGGCAGTGGCCCGTCCGTGCGCACCCGGACCACGGCGAGGTCCCGGTCCAGGCGCTCGTGCGCCACCACCGTCGCTGCCCACCAGGCGGGCCCGGGGTCGCTGCGAGCCCCGGCCTGCATCGTCCCGGCCACGAACGCGAAGGTCCGCTCCCACGCCTCGGCGACCTCGGGCGTCCAGCCCTCGCCCGCGACCTCGGCGAGGGTGGCCAGCAGGGCCTGCCCGACGACGGCGTAGTGCTCCTCCCGGACGTCGAACTTGCGGTGGTCGCGGCCCAGCTGGGCGAGGAAGCCGATCAGGGACTCCGGCTCGTCGAGGTTCGACACCACGTGCATCAGCGCCCGCCCGAACCGCGAGTACTGCGTGGACATCGACAGCGGGAAGAGCGCGCGCAGGCCCGGCGCGTAGCCGAAGAGGGTGCGGTAGAAGCGCGGGACGAACTCGTCCACCGCGATCCGCATGTCCGCGACGCTCCGCCGGGCGATCTCCAGCTGCGGGACCGGCTCGCCCAGCCCGGCGTCCGTCGTCATGGGAGGTACCGCGAGCGCGCCACGGCGCAAGCGTAGCGGGCGGGTCAGACGGAGGCGGCGCGCAGGCCCGCGTGCCGCCGCTTGACGACGCGGTCCTTGTTCACCGGGTTCTGCGCCTCGTCCGGCTCGTGGCAGCCCGCGGCGACCGCGATCCTGTTCATGGTGCCGAACATCCGCACGAGGTGGGCGAGCCGGTACTCGGCGGAGTCCACGGGCTGGGCCTCGCCGCGGGCCAGCGCCAGCGCGGTGTCCGCCCAGAGCGCCTCGGCGTGCATCCCGGCGGCCCGCAGCACCTCCTGCACGCGGATGTTCAGCTGCCGCGGCGGCAGCGCCAGCCAGCTCTGCAGGGTGCGGACGTCCAGCGGGAAGAGCCGGTCCCGGTCCCGCAGGTAGAGCAGCTCCAAGGCGTAGCCGTGGCCGTGGGCGCAGTAGAGGCAGCCGTTGTGCAGCGAGATCACCATGCCCGCGAGGTGGGTGCGCTGGCCGCCCAGCACCTGCAGCGTGACCAGGTACCTCGGCATGTTCGCGGCGAACCAGCGCAGGGCACCCAGCCCGCCCATCGCCGCCACGATGTGCGGGATCATGCGCGGGGAGAACCCCCACATCATCCGGCAGCCCGCCTGCAGGAGGGTGACGATCGCACGGTCGAACACGCCACCCTCCCCTCGAGAGTCTCACCGCCCGTGATCGGATGATACCTGGCAGTCGCGAGTTCGGGTAACGTCCGTCACGCGCCGCTAGTGTCCGTGTGGTGGGACGTCTCTTCCTCCTCCGCCACGGCCAGACCGAGTGGTCGGCCAACGGCAGGCATACCGGCCGCACGGACATCCCGCTGACCGAGCGCGGACGCGAGCTCGCGGCCGCGGCCGCGCCGACGTTCGCGGCGCTGCGTCGCGGGTCGCCCCCGCCGGTGCGGGTGCTGAGCTCCCCGCGCCGCCGGGCGCAGGACACCGCGAAGCTCGCCGGGCTCGCCGTCGACGCGGTCGACGAGCGCCTCCACGAGTGGGACTACGGCGACTTCGAGGGCCTGACCACCCCGCAGATCCGCGAGACCGTCCCGGACTGGACCGTGTGGACCCATCCGTGCCCCCACGGCGAGGACGCCGCCGAGGTGGGCGTGCGGGCGGACGGGGTGCTGGCCGACGTGCGCCCGCTGCTGGCGGACGGGGACGTGGTGCTCGTGGGGCACGGGCACTTCTCCCGGGTGCTGATCGCCCGCTGGATGGGGCTGCCCGCCGACGGCGGGGTGCACGTGGCGATGGACCCGGCGGCCTGGGCGGTGCTCGGGGACGAGCGCGGGGTCCCACGGCTGGACGCGGTCAACCTGGTGGTGCCGTCGTGATCCGGCGGGAGCGGTCACTCGGAGCGTGACGCCTCGTCCGCCCCGACGGCCCACCGCCGGGACGGCTCGCTGATCAGCAGCAGGAACGTACCCACCACGAACAGCAGCGCCACGATGCCGACGACGATCTGTCCGCTGCCCAGCGTGGTGTACACGACCGGGACCAGCAGCAGCTGCGTGACGATCGCGGGCGTCCGCGCGCCGTGGTGGCCGCGGAAGAGCAGCACCGCGCAGCACCCCAGCGCGACGGCGACCAGCAGGAAGTAGGACGCCTCGCCGATCCGCGAGCCCACGCTCCCCTCGGACCAGACGCCGAACACCACGGCCATCACGAGTCCCGCGAGCCCCTCCAGCCCCACCAACCCGGCGGCGACGCGGACGGGCGTGGGCGCGGGGGCGGTACTCACGAGGCCGATTCTAGGCGCGGCTACCCTCGCCTCGTGCGCGCGCTCCTCGTCGTCAACCCCCGGGCGACGTCGACGACCCCGGCGGGGCGGGACGTGCTGACCCATGCCCTCGCCAGCCGGCTCAAGCTCGACGTCCTCGAGACCCGGTACCGGGGCCACGCGGCGGAGGCGACGGCGGCGGCCTGCGCGGCGGGCATCGAGCTCGTCCTCACCCTGGGCGGGGACGGCACGGTCAACGAGGTCGTCAACGGGATGCTGGTGGACCGCGAGGCCACCGGCCCCCGCCGCCCGGACGGCAGCGACCCGGACCGGCCCGCGCTCGCCGTCGTGCCCGGCGGGTCGGCCAACGTCTTCGCCCGCGCGCTGGGCATGCCCCGCGACCCCGTGGAGGCCACCGGCGCGATCCTGGCGGCCCTGGAGCGGCGCAGCAGCACGCTCGTGGGCCTGGGCCGGGCGGACGACCGCTGGTTCACGTTCAACGCGGGCATGGGGTGGGACGCGGACGTCGTCGCCGCCGTCGAACGGCAGCGGGCGAGCGGGCGCGAGGCGAGCCCGCTGCGCTACGCGGGCACCGCGGTCGCCGAGTACCTCCGCCAGCGGCGCAACCCGGCCGCCATGACGATCGAGGTGCCGGGCGCGGGCCCGCTGGAGGAGATCCGGCTCGCGTTCGTCAGCAACACCGACCCCTGGACCTATCTCGCGGGCAGGCCGGTGCGCACGAACCCGCTCGCCACGTTCGGCTCCGGGCTCGCCCTGTTCGCGCTGCGCCATCTGGGCATCCCGACCATCTCCCGCACCCTGCGGCACATCCTCGCGCCGGACGGCGACCCGCACGGCCGCAACATCGTGCGCCAGGACGCTGTGCCGTCGGTCCGGATCCGCTCCGAAGAACCCCTCGCGCTGCAGCTCGACGGCGACCACCTGGGCGCCCGAACCGAGGTCGAGTTCATCTCCGTGCCCGAGGCGCTGCGCGTCGTGGTCTAGGGGTCTAGGCCCCTCGCAGGCCCCGCGGCGGCGGCTCGTCGTGGGGAGGTCACGGGCGGTGGCCTTCGGACACTCTCAGTCGTCGTGCCAGAGATGCCCCTCGTCGCAGCCCCGCCTGCCTGCTCACTCCGCCGAGTGACACGTGGTGGCCATTCACCGATGGCCGTTGACCGTCGGGCAGCCAGGGGCTCGCATCCGTCGGTGTCGTGATCCAAGGTAGGTCCTGCGAGATCGAGGGACATCAGCGGGGGGAACCTCGCATGGTCCAGCGGGAACCGGGGTAACCCGGCGCTCGTTGGAATGGGACGGGTCCGTCGCTCTTCGTAGCGGAGGACGGCGCGGCTACCGGACGTGTCGGGCCTCGTTGCGAAGTGTGGGTGAGAGTGCTCACCCAGCCGGCCCTTGTGCCTTGAAGAGCGACGGCGCTCGTGAAACGATTCACAAGCGCGGCAACCACCGTGTCAGACAGCCATGCGATCGGCGCGAACCCCGATCGCCAGTACGAGGAGTAAAACGATCATGGATTGGCGTCACCGCGCTATCTGCCGCGACGAGGACCCGGAGCTGTTCTTCCCCGTCGGGACCTCCGGCCCGGCCCTCCTGCAGATCGCCGAGGCGAAGACCGTCTGCCGCCGCTGCCCCGTCGTCACCGAATGCCTGGCCTGGGCGCTCGAGAGTGGCCAGGACGCTGGTGTGTGGGGCGGCATGAGCGAGGACGAGCGTCGCGCCCTCAAGCGCCGCAACGCGCGTACCCGCGCCCGCACCGCCTGAGAGTCCTCAGCAGTTCCGAAGAGCGGGCCCGAAGCCGAACGCCATCGGCGACGGGCCCGCTCTTCTGTGGTTCCGGCGGACGTCACCGCGCCCCCCGGACCCCGTGACCGTCGACCACGGCACCGGCGCGACCACGGCACCGGGATCATCGATCACGCCTCAAGGCTATCGCGCCGCCATCGGGACCGTGATAAGGGCCTCCGTTCCGCCGCCCTCGCGCGGTCGCAGGGCGATCGTGGACTCCAGCTCGGCGAGCAGCGTCCGCACGATCTGCAGGCCCAGCCCCTTCGCCCGGTCCACGTCGAAACCCTCGGGCATGCCCCGGCCGTCGTCCGCGACGATGACCTCCAGAGTGGCCGCCGAGCGGTTCGCCCGGACCACGACCTCCCCGGCCTGGCCCGGGTCGTAGGCGTGGGCCAGTGCGTTGTGCACGAGCTCGGTGAGCACCAGGACGAGCGGGGTGGCCATCGCGGAGCCCAGGGTGCCCATCGAGCCCTCGCGTCGGACCTTCGCCCGCACCTCCGCCGTCGCACCGTCCCCGATCGCCGGGAGCACGGTGTCCACGAGCTCGTCGAGGTCCACCATCTCGGCGACGGAGTAGGCGAGCGCCTCGTGGACGAGCGCGATCGACGTCACGCGCCGGACGCTCTCCTCCAGCGCTCGCCGCGCCTGCGGGATCTCGGTGCGCCGCGCCTGCAGCCGCAGCAGCGCCGCGACCGTCTGCAGGTTGTTCTTGACCCGGTGATGGATCTCCCGGATCGTCGCGTCCTTGCTGAGCAGCGCCTGGTCCCGGCGGCGCAGGTCGGTGATGTCCCGGACCAGCACCAGCGCCCCCGCGGCGTCCCCGCGAGGGCGCAGCGGCAGCGAGCGGACCAGCATGACCGCACCCCGGGTGCGGACCTCCATCCGCAGCGAGGTGCGACCGTCGAGCGCGGCCTGGATGCGGGCAGCGACCTCGCTGGCGTCGAACGGGTCCCGGACCAGGGACTTCGTGAGCGGGGCGAGCGGGATCCCGACGAGGTCGGTGTCGTGGCCCATCCGGTGGTAGACCGACAGCGCGTTCGGGCTGGCGTAGGCGACGAGACCGTGCGCGTCCAGCCGGATCAGGCCGTCCCCGGCGCGCGGGCTGGTGTCCGCGCCCGCCGCGGCCGCCGTCGTCGGGAAGGTGCCGTCCGCGATCATCTGGCAGAGGTCGCCCGCGCTGCCGAGGTAGGCGATCTCCAGCGGGCTCGGCACGCGCGGCATGGCGAGGTTGGTGTCCCGGGACAGCACCGCGATGACGCGGCCGTGGTGACGCACCGGGATGGTCTCCCGGCGGACCGGGACCTCCATGTGCCAGCGCGGCTCCTCCTCGCGGCAGATCCGTCCCTCGACGACCGCCCGCAGCAGCTGCGGGTTGTCCCGGGGGGAGACCCGCGCGGCGACGGCGTCCTCGGAGTGCGCGGTCGGCGCCGTCGTCGGGCGGGCCTGGGCCACGCAGAGGAACTCCCGCGGGCCGCCCGCCATGGCGTGGTCCGCGTCCTGCGGGAGCGGGATCCACAGCAGGAAGTCCGCGAAGGACATGTCCGCCAGCAGCTGCCACTCGGCGACGACGCGCTGCAGGTGCTCGACGGCGTCCCCGGGCAGGCTCGTGTGCTCGGCCAGCAGTTCGCTCAGGGTCGACACGGGCCGATCCAACCACGTGCGACACTGGAGGAAATCCCCTGTACAGCGGAGGAGGGATCACCATGTCGAAGCGTGCACGCAAGCGTCGCGACCGCAAGAAGGGCGGCGCGAACCACGGCAAGCGGCCCAACACCTGAGCCCTGGCGAACGACGGAGGCCGGCACCCCGTGCGGGGATGCCGGCCTCGTGTCTCTCAGGACCTCTCGATGCGCGTGGTGCGGACCTCGACGGTGGTCCCGCCCGGCCCGGACTCGACGGTGACGTCGGCCTGTTCCAGGATCTGCCTGCGCAGCCGGGCCTTCAGCCCGTCCGGGGCGCGGTCGCCGCTGCACTTGCGGGCGAGGAGCTGCTTGAGCTTCTCGTCGATCCCGTACTCCTCGAGGCAGGGCGAGCACTCGTCCAGGTGTTGCGCGAGCGCCGCGCGACGCTCCTTGTCGCACTCGCCGTCGAGGTACAGCCAGACCTCGGCGAGCACCTCGGAGCAGTCGGTGTCGTGGTGGTTCCCGCAGCTCATGAGCTGGTCACCTCCTGCTCGCCCCGGATGAAGCCACGCTCGATCGCGGTGTCGGTGAGCATCTCCCGGAGCTGCCTGCGACCGCGGTGCAGCCGCGACATCACGGTGCCGATCGGCGTGCCCATGATCTCGGCGATCTCCTTGTAGGCGAAACCCTCGACGTCCGCCAGGTATACCGCCATGCGGAAGTCCTCCGGAAGCCGCTGCAGGGCTTCCTTGACGTCCGAGTCCGGCAGGTTGTCCAGGGCCTCGACCTCGGCGGACCGCAGCCCCGTCGAGCTGTGCTCCCCGGCCTGGGCGAGCTGCCAGTCGGAGATCTCGTCCGTGGGCGACTGGATCGGCTGCCGCTGCCGCTTGCGGTAGCCGTTGATGTAGGTGTTCGTGAGGATCCGGTACAGCCAGGCCTTGAGGTTCGTGCCCTCACGGAAGGTCCGGAAGGCGGAGTACGCCTTCAGGTACGTCTCCTGGACCAGGTCCTCGGCGTCCGCCGGGTTGCGGGTCATCCGCAGGGCGGCGCCGTAGAGCTGGTCCAGCATCGGCATCGCGTCCCGCTCGAAGCGGGCGGCGCGCTCGGCCTCGGTCTCCTCCGGGGCACGGTCGAGCGAGTCCTGCCGCTCGATGTCCGTGCCGGTGGTCGGCTCGTCCGGCACCGCGCTCCTCTCCCCGACGGCCACCCGGGCGGTGGTCCGCGCGTCTGCGAGGGACGAGCCTACGCGCCCGTCGACCACATTTCGCGGCAACCGACGCGGGGGCCCGGAGCGGGGCGCCTCCATGAGTGCCTGAGTCACGTAGGGTCACAACCACGCCGGCCGGTCGTGGATTCCCGGCCGCTCGGGAGGATGGGCGCACGTGGCAGGGCGGGGTACTCCGGCGACGGTGCTGCTGACCAGGCGCAAGGTCGGGTTCACGCTGCACTCCTACGCGCACTCGGACCCAGCCGACCATCGGAGCGGCGCGGGATACGGGCAGGAGGCCGTGGACGCGCTCGGGCTGGACGCAGCGCGGGTGTTCAAGACGCTCGTCGCCTCGGTGGACGGCACCCTGACCGTCGGGGTGGTCCCGGTCGACGCGACGCTGGACCTCAAGGCGCTCGCCGCCGCCGTCGGGGGGAAGAAGGCGGCCATGGCACCCGTGGCGGACGCGGAGCGGGCCACCGGCTACGTGGCGGGCGGGATCTCGCCGCTCGGGCAGCGGAAGCGGCTGCCCATCGTGGTCGACGCCTCCGCGGTGGTCTTCGAGACGGTCTTCTGCAGCGCCGGCCGCCGGGGGCTGGAGGTGGAGCTCGCCCCCGCGGACCTGGCCGCGGTCACGGGCGCCCGCTTCGCCCCCATCGCCGCCCGCTGACCACCACCGGTCGGGCGGCGGATCAGGGGCGCAGGGTCGACGCGAGCCAGGTCCCCACCGCGGACTCGACGGCGGGCCCGGCCTTGCGCAGCGAGTGGTCGCCGTCCACCACCACGACCTCGCGGGTCGCGGCGGCCGCCGGCATCCCGAAGGGATCGCGGGCGCCCTGGACGACCAGGACCGGGACCTCGACGGCGTCGATCTCGGCGAGGCGGTGCTTCTCCGGCTTGCCGGGTGGGTGCACGGGGAACGCCAGGCACACGACGCCGACCGCGCCCCCCGCCGCGGCGCACCGACAGGCCACGCGGGCACCGGAGCTGCGGCCGCCGAACAGCAGCGGGGGCTCGAACTCCGCGACGACCGCCAGCCACGCGGCGTCGAGCTGGGTCGCCGGGGCCGGGGCGCGGCGGCCCGCCACCCGGTAGGGCTGCTCGGACAGCACCACCGAGACTCCCGCGGCCAGTGCGGCGCGGGACGCGGCCGTGAGGTCAGGCGCCGTCACGCCGCCGCCCGCGCCGTGGCCCAGGACCAGCGTCGCCCGCGCGTCCGGCGCGCGGCGGACGTGCACCCGCGCCGGGCCGTGCGGGGTCTCGATCTCGCGGGTCTCGGCGGTCGGCAGCGGTTCGGGCCTGCGTGCCGGGGCCGGGCTCACGAGAGGAGGTCCAGCTGGATCGGCTCCTCCACCGTCGCGGGGTCCAGCGGCTCCAGCAGCTCCGCGCTGTTGTTCCGCACCGAGTTGACCTTGTCCGACACGGGGAGGATCTCCAGCCTGCGCACCAGGTCCACCGACGGCGGCGCGAGCCAGCGCCGCACCTCGTCGTTCGTCGCGTCGGTGTCCGGGTCCAGCCAGGCCGCCCACGCGTCCGGCGGGAGGACCAGCGGCATCCGGTCGTGCACCTGGGCCAACGGGCCGACCGCCTCGGTGGTCAACACCGTCGCCGTGACCAGCCCGTGCGGGTACTTCTCGGCGAGCTCTCCGTCCTTGGGCTTCCAGAACTCCCACAACCCGGCCATCGCCAGGGACGCCGCGTCGGCGTACCGGGTGAAGTAGGGCTGCTTGGACGCCTTGTGGTCCTTCGTCGCGGCGCGGCGCTGCCACTCGTACCAGCCGTCGGCGGGGAGCAGGCAGCGGCGGGCGGCGAGCGCCCGGCGGAACGCCGGCTTCTCCGCGGCGGTCTCGCTGCGCGCGTTGATCATGCGGGCGCCCGCGGACGGGTCCTTCGCCCACGAGGGCACCAGACCCCACCTGACCAGTCGCAACGAGCGCTCGGTGGTGTCCGGGTCCGGCGTGCCCTCGATGTCTCGCGGATGCCGCTGCACGACGGCGACGACGTCCCGCGTGGGCGCCACGTTGTAGTCCGGCGCCCGCTCGCCCGACTTCTCGGTCACCGCGTCGATCGCGGTGAACTCCTCCGCCAGGTCCGACGGCGCCTTCGTCGAGGCGTACCTCCCGCACATGGGTCCATCGTGGCACGGCGGCCCCTGGTCGCACGTTTCGTGCTCGGCGCCCCTGGTCGCACGTTTCGTGCTCGGCGCCCCCTGGTCGCACGTTTCGTGCTCTCAGCGTTGCGTGATCATCGAAAACGTGCGCCGAGCGTGGTGCTGAGCACGCTCAGAGCACGGAAGACGCGATCATGGAAGTCGGCCGGCGCTCCGCTGCCCGCGCGCGCCGTGATCACTGTTCGCGTGCTTTGAGCGTGGTCCGCCCCACGCTGTGCGCACGCAAATCGTGATCATGCAACGCTGAGAGCACGAAACGTGCCACCACAGCACGCGCTCACCACGCCGCCGCCCCATGCGGAATCATGGGGGCGTGCAGCCCTGGAGCGCCCCGACCCCCGACGGCCCCGTCCGCGGCACGGTCTCCGTGCCCGGCTCGAAGTCCGTGACGAACCGGGCGTTGCTGCTCTCCGGGCTCGCGCACGGCACGTCGACCGTGCACGGGGTCCCCGCCACGAGGGACTCCGCGCTGATGTGCGGCGCGCTGCGCTCCCTCGGCGTGGACGTGCGGGTGGACGGCGAGACCGTCACGGTCACCGGCGGGCCGTTGCGTGGCGGCACGGTGGACTGCGGGCTCGCGGGCACCGTGATGCGGTTCGTCCCGCCCGCCGCGGCGCTGGCGCACGGGGACGTCACGTTCGACGGCGACCCGCACGCCCGCGAGCGGCCCATGGGCACCGTGCTGGACGCCCTGCGCGCCCTCGGCGCCGCGATCGACGGCGACCGCCTGCCCTTCACCCTGCACGGCACCGGCGGGCTGCCCGGCGGGGACGTCACGATCGACGCGTCCGCCTCCAGCCAGTTCGTCTCCGGCCTGCTGCTCTCCGGTGCGCGCTTCGACAAGGGCGTGACCGTGCACCACGACGGCAAGCCGGTCCCGTCGCTGCCGCACATCGACATGACCGTCGCGATGCTGCGCGAGGCGGGGGTCGCGGTGGACGACACCGAGCCGAACACCTGGCGGGTCGAGCCCGGCCCGGTCGCGGCGCGGACCTGGGCCGTCGAGCCGGACCTGTCCAACGCGTCCGTCTTCCTCGCCGCGGCCGCCGCGACCGGGGGCGAGGTCACGGTCGCGGGCTGGCCCGCCGAGTCCACGCAGCCGGGCACCGAGATCCTGGAGGTCCTGCGGCGCATGGGGGCGACCGTGACCCCCACCGACCGGGGGCTGCGGGTCGCGGGCGGCGCGCTGCACGGCGTGGACGTCGACCTGCACGAGGCCTCCGAGCTCACCCCCACGGTCGCCGCGCTCGCCGCGCTCGCGGACTCCCCCAGCGTGATCCGCGGCGTCGCGCACATCCGCGGGCACGAGACGGACCGCCTCGCCGCGCTGCGCACCGAGCTCGCCGCGCGAGGCTCCCGGGTCGAGGAGACCGAGGACGGCCTGCGCATCAGCCCCGGCGAGCTCACGGGCGGGCCCTGGTGCGCCTACGCCGACCACCGGATGGCGACGGCGGGCGCGATCGTCGGGCTGCGGGTACCGGGGGTGACCGTGGACGACATCGCGTGCACCGCCAAGACCATCCCCGACTTCGCAGGGCGCTGGGCGGCGCTGGTGTCCTGACGTGCCCCGCGAGTACGACGAGTCCGATGTCCGGGGCCGCCCGGGCCGCGGCTCCCGCCCGCGCACCAAGCGCCGCCCGGACCACGCGGACGCCGTCGAGGCGATGGTCACCGCGGTGGACCGCGGCCGCTGGACCTGCGCGCCCGACGGGGACGCCGAGCGCCCGCCGGTCACCGCGATGCGGGCCCGCGAGCTGGGGCGCACGCCGATCGTCGTCGGGGACCGGGTGGGGGTCGTCGGGGACCTGTCCGGGGCGCCGGACACGCTGGCGCGGATCGTGCGGGTCGAGGAGCGGCGGACCGTGCTGCGGCGCACCGCGGACGACACGGACCCCTTCGAGCGGGTCGTGGTCGCGAACGCGGACCGGCTGGTGATCGTCACGGCGCTGGCCGATCCGGAGCCGCGCGCGGGGTTCGTGGACCGCTGCGTGGTCGCGGCCTACGCGGGTGGCCTGCAGCCGGTGCTGTGCCTGACCAAGTCCGACCTGGCCGATCCGGCGCCGTTCGCCGCGCTGTACGCGGAGCTGGAGTTCCCCGTCGTCGTGACGCGGCGGGGCGAGTTCCCCACCGTCCTCGCCGAGCTTCTCGACGGGCGGGTGTCGGCCCTCGTCGGGCACTCCGGCGTCGGGAAGTCGACGCTGGTCAACGCGCTTGTCCCGGACGCCGCGCAACGCACCGGCCGGGTCTCGGGCGTCGGTAAGGGCCGGCACACCACGACCGCAGCCCTCGCCCTGCCGCTCGCCGACGGGTGGGTCGTGGACACGCCGGGCGTGCGGAGCTTCGGGCTCGCGCACGTCACACCGGACGCGGTCATCGCCGCGTTCGACGACCTGGCCGCCGCCGTCGAGGACTGTCCGCGCGGCTGCGGGCACCTCGGTCCGCCCGCCGATCCGGAGTGCGCGCTCGACGCGCTGGTCGCCCACGGCGCGTTGCGCCCCGGGCGACTCGGCGCGCTACGCCGCGTGCTCGTCGCACTGCGCGCCGCACCCCCCGGCACGGCCCCCACCGAACGCTAGGTTCGGTCCTCGCTCGGGGGGATGTGGAGGGGTCCGTGCGGAAGAGGGGTCCCGCGGTGCTGGTCCTGGTGGCCTGTGCCGTGGTCGCGGTGCTGGCGTCCGTGGTGTCCTGCGCCCGGGGGAACTCGGACGAGACGGCGTCGGCGGGCCTGCCGAAGTACTACGCCGCCGCGGACCTGCTCACCGCCGTCAGGACCCGGCAGAGCACCGACCGCACCGCCACCCTGCGTCTCGCCGGGAGGATGGACGCCGGCACCGAGGTCGCCGGGGACGGGGTGCTGCGCGTGGAGCAGGGCGGCGGGATGTCCGCGCAGTTCACCCAGACCGTCACCACGGCCGGGCGCAGCGAGACCGTCCCCGTGGTGGTGCTGCGCGGCGGGCAGGTCTACCGGCAGACGGCGGGGGCCTGGCAGCGGATCGACCAGGCCCCGACCGGCACCCCGGACAAGCAGTGGGCCACGGTCGCCGCGAACCTCGCCGACACCGCGGACCCCACCGCGAACCTGGCCCGCTACAGCGAGGCCGCGCTGGTCGCGGACGCCGTGGACGACAACGTCGACGGCGTGCCCGCCGTCCGGTACCTGGTGGTCGTGGACCTGGCCCGGGCCGTCGAGCAGCAGCGGGACCCCGTCGTGCGTGCGGCGCTGCAGGCCCAGCAGCAGAGCGGGCTGACCCGGATCTCGTCCACCCTGTGGATCGACGCCGCCGACCGCCCGCTGCGCAGCGCGGCTCGCCAGTCCCTGCCGGGGCTCGGCACGCTCACCCTCACCGCGGACTATCGGGACTGGGGCGGCCCGGTCACCATCGCCCAGCCCGGAGCGACCGCATAGGCTCCCCGGCGTGCCCGATGATCCCCGCAGCATCGGTGGTTTCACGCTGACCCGCCTGCTCGGCGAGGGCGGTATGGGGCGGGTGTACCTCGGTCGTGGCCGGGCGGGCACCGCGGCGGTGAAGGTCGTGCGCTCCGACCTCGCGGGCGACCCGGAGTTCCGGGCCCGTTTCGGCCACGAGATCGAGGCCGCCTCCCGGGTCCGCAGCCCGTACACCGCGGCCCTGCTCGGCGCGGACGCGGCCGCGGACCCGCCCTGGATGGCCACCGAGTACGTCCCGGCGCCCAGCCTGCGGGAGGCGGTCGGGCTGCACGGGCCGATGCCCGTCGAGCAGGTCCGGCTGCTCGGGATCGGCCTGGCGGACGCACTCGCCGCCATCCACGCCGCCGGGATCGTGCACCGCGACCTCAAGCCCGCCAACGTGCTGCTCGGCGTGG
>Ga0207641_10001465_pt1 | contig 23138 bp, 26 predicted proteins | sample KBSSwiS62_FD_184306 | JGI IMG/M metagenome (GOLD analysis project Ga0207641, IMG submission 184306) | Switchgrass rhizosphere microbial communities from Kellogg Biological Station, Michigan, USA - KBS Switchgrass S6-2 (SPAdes) (version 2) | ecosystem: Host-associated > Plants > Roots >... | reverse complement strand
GAGCGTGTCCGGGGTGATCACGCCCCAGTGGAAAGCGTAAAGCTGGACGCCGCAGGCGAGGACGGCGAAGGCCGCGCCGATCAGGCGCACACCGTTGCTAGAGCTGCGGGCCATGCGACGCCTCCACGCTGTCATGCTGAACGCGTTTCAACATCCGCCCACCACATCGGGTTGCCGGAGATCTGGAGTAGATCCTGAACAAGTTCGGATGACGGGATTCTTCCGGCGACTACCCCTTGGCATCGACGCGCCCCGATCGCTCGAGCTTCCCCCATCCGACCTTCGGCCCGCGCAGCGCCGCGCCGATCGCCTTCAGCACGACATAATACATGATCTGACGATAGCCGATCCGCTGCGGGATCAGCAGCCAGAGCAGCCCCCATTTCTCGCGCCGCTCGAGCGCGAACGCGATGAAGGCGGCGAGCAGATCGATCGCGGTGAACACCAACCAATAGGTCAGCATCTTGTCGACATCGGTCTGCGTCTGCGCCCAGCCATGCGCCTGCACCGACATCCATGTGCCGATCAGGCTGATGACCAGCGCGAGATCGATCACCGGAGAGATTGCCGCGAGCAGGATCTGGAAGACGATCGCCTGCGGCAGTCCGATCCTCGCGAGCCCCTTCGGCCGGCCGCTGCGAATGGCGCCACGATGCTTGAACAGGCACTGCAAGGTGCCATAGGCCCAGCGATAGCGCTGCTTCGCGAGTGCGCGGAAGCTTTCGGGCGCCTCGGTCCACGCCACCGCGAACTGGTCGTAATGGACCTTCCAGCCGGCGCGCTGGATCGCGATCGTCAGATCCTGGTCTTCGGCGAGCGTATCGGGTGGATAGCCGCCGACCGACCGGATCGTCTCCAGCCGCCAGGCGCCGACGGCCCCGGGCACGACCGTCATCGCATCGAGCCGGGCGAGCGCGCGCCGCTCGAGATTCTGCGCGGTGATATATTCGAGCGCCTGCCAGCGGGTGACCAGATTGACCCTGTTGCCGACCTTGGCATTGCCCGCGACCGCGCCGAGCTTCGGATCGGCGAACCAGCGCACCAGCCGCGCGATCGTGTTCGGTTCGAACTGGGTATCGGCATCGAGCGCGATCACGATCTCGCCCTTCGCCAGTTCGAGGCCCCGGTTGAGCGCGCGCGCCTTACCGCCATTTTCCAGTGTCAGCAGGCGGACGCGGGCATCTTCGCCATAGGTTTCGCGGACGATCTCGCTCGTCCGGTCCTTCGATCCGTCATCGATCACGATCACCTCGATCCTGACGTCGCGGCTGTCGAGAACGTGCGCGACCGATCGGGCGATCACGCGTTCCTCGTTGAACGCCGGGATCAGCACCGTGACGAAACGCTCGGGATCGATCGGCGGGAAGACGACGCGCTGCTCGCGCCGCGCCTGCCACAGCGCCAGCCCGGACAAGGTGATCGCGCGCAATATGCCGACCGAAATCGCGACGAGGAAAATCCATTTGAGCGCGATCGTGATCCCGCCCAATGTGCTGAACAGCGCCAGATCGGCTTCCGCTGCGAAGCGGTCGCTTTTCGAAATCGGCGGATTGACCTGCGCATGCGTCAGCCCCGCCAGCGCCGAAACCGGCACGAAGCGATAGCCGCGCGCGCGCAGCTCGCGGATCAGGACCGGCAGCGCGGCGACGGTCTGCGATCTGTCTCCGCCCGAATCATGGAGCAGCACGACATTCGCGCTGAAATCGGGATTGCCGCTTTCGACGCCGTCGATCGTGCGCTGGACGATCTCGGCGACGCCGGGCCGCTTCCAGTCGTCGGGATCGACATGCAGCCCGACCGACAGATAGCCGCGCTTCTGCGCATCGGCGACGGGCACGATTTCGTCGGCGGTCGTCGGCTCGGCATCGCCGAAATAGGGCGCGCGGAAGAAGCGCAGCGATCGGCCGGTATAGGCCTGGAACAGCCGCTGGTTGGCATTGAGCTCGAGCGCGGTCTCGCGCGGGCTGGCGAGTGCGAGATTGGGGTGGGTATAGGTGTGGCTGCCGACCTCATGGCCCTCGCGGATCAGCCGTTCGAGCAGCTTGCGCTGGGTCAACGCATTTTCGCCGACGACGAAGAAGGTGCCCGGTACCTTTTCGGCCTTGAGCACATCGAGTACCTTGGGCGTCCACACCGGATCGGGGCCATCGTCGAAGGTCAACGCGATCAGGCCGGGACGATAGCCGGTCCGCTGAATTTCATAAGGCGAGGGCACGCGATCGAAGGCCACGCCGGTGATCGCGCCGGCCTTGTCGATCGAAACCGTGCGATGGCCGGGTACCGGCACCGCGCCGATCCGCAGGATTTCCCCCGACCCCTCGATATCGACATTGGTGCCGGCCGGGATATCCTCGATCGCGCTCGCCGATGGCAGGCTGCGGTTGCGGCCGAACATCGTCCAGATCGATGGATCCTCGGTGCCGAGCCGCCACAAGGCGACGGCGTTGAGCCCCATCCGCCGCAACGCCTCGATCTGCCCATGCATCGCGGCGGCATCGAGGATCCAGATGTCGTGACGAATGCCGGCCTCGGTATAGGCGAAGGCGCTGTTGCCGCTGGTGCGATCGAAGCGTGGCAGCACGCCCGAATCATGCGCGGTCAGCCACACATCCTCGACCGAGTGGGCGACGGTATCGCCGCCCTTCTGCCAGTCATAGGCATAAGAGCCGAGCGCCACGACCACCTTCTCGGGCGGCAATCCGTGCACAGCCTGCGCCACCGACAGCGCGAACCAGGGCGTGCTGGCGATCGGGCCGGGATCGCCGGGCTCCGAATGCTCGTCATAGGCCATCAGGAACAGCCGATCGACCACCTGCGCATAGGCCTTCAGGTTCCAGTCGGGATCGGCGACCGGCACCGCGATCGAAATGATCCAGCCGCGCGGGCCGAAGCGCGCATGCGCGGCGCGCAGGAAGCGCAGATAATCGCCATGCGCGGTGGCCGGCAGCTCCTCGAAATCGAAGAAGACGCCGCTCGCCTGATTGTCGATCAGCAGCCGTTCGACCCGGTCGAGCATCAGTCTGGTTTGCACCGGATCATGGAGCAGCGCCGCTATGCCTTCGCCATCCCAACCGCCATCGAGGGCGTTCTGCACCATGGGCATCAGCTTGGGACGACGATGCGCCTGACTAAGCACTGCCTTGCCCCTGGTATCGGGGAAGCTGGTCACCTTATGATCGGGGCCGGTGACCGAGATCCAGGCCGGTATCACCCAGTCGACATCTTCGACATGGCGCGCGAGGCTGGCGGCCGAGGCGTCATCCCATGCAGCATGGAAGGCGTAGCTTTGCGGGACATTGCCGGTGGTCGCGGGCCGTCCGACGAGCAATCGCCGGGCATCGCGGATCATGTGTCGGAAGCGGCGGCCACCTTCGTTCACCAGCTTGTGGTTATTGCTCGCGATCCCGGTGATGGGCGCGCGTTCGACCTCGAACGGCAGCGGTGGTTGCGGCACGACCCCGACGATCGAACCGATGAACATGCCGGCGGCAAGCAGCACCAGCAGCACGAAGGCGACAATCGCGAGCGCGAAGCGGCGGCGCCTACGGCCCGATGGATCGAAGAAGATGGGTGTATCGTCCATGCCGCCGAGCCGCGAACCAGCTTCATTCCGCAGCCCCGGACCGGCGCCGCAATCACCGCGTTAAAGGCGCGTTGCCGGATTTAATCAAGCGGTGTTGCTGACGAATTGAACCCCGATGGTATGGCTGTGAATCCGTCCTTGGGCACCAGCCCTCCGGCTTCCACAAGCTCAAAACGGGACGTCGTCCTCCAGATCGCTAGCGAACGGATCGCGCATGACCGGCTGGCGCCCAAATCCAGCCGGGGGGCCATCTTCCTCTTCTTCGATATCGGTATGGCCGAGTTCAACGAGGCCGTAGGTGTTTGGCGCGGGGCGTGTGAAAATTTCTTCCTTGCGTACATATGCGGCTAGCGAACCGGCCAGCGACGCCTTGGAGTCTCGGCTCACTTCCTTACCCATTGCAGTCAGAAGATCGTCGATATGGACAGGCTCACCCCGCTCTAGAATGATCTCTCGCGCTTGTGCGACGGTGCTGCCTGGGCGAAGCTTGGCTTCTGCCGTGTCCGCCTGGTCGTCATCGCGGTTGAGTAACTTCATAACATCTTGAAGAGCACTCACGTAGATTTTGGCCGCCTTCAGCTTCTCTTCCAAGCTAGTGATCTCTAGCTGCTTTTTTCTCAACCGGTCATCGATCGCTCGGCGCTCGCTCACCCATCGACTCCTGCATGTGATACGTGTATGTGATGGGATAAAGGAGATTGTCACACATGGCAAGCGATCTGCTCGTCACCCCTCAAGCCAAGCACACCATGCAGCGGTTGGAAGAAGTTAAGCGGGTCAGCCCTGCGGGGGATGACTATTGGAGTGCCCGTCAAATTGGTCCGCTTTTGGGTTATAATGAATGGGATAATTTTCTCGATGTGATCGGTCGCGCGGAGGTCGCGATACGCGGTAGCGGCGGCGATCCGTCACATCATATTGTGCAGACAACCAAAATGATGGGAGTCGGCAAAGGCGCGCAGAGGCGTGGGAAAGAATATTTCCTCAGTCGTGGCGCTTGCTATCTCATCGCAATCAACGGAGATCCCAACAAACCCGAGATATCCGGGGCTCAACAATATTTCGCCGTGCAGACCCGCGTGGCAGAATTGGCCGCCAGCGAGCCTGCTGACCAGCGTCGGCTCCGCTCTCGGGAGCGGGTTGCCAGCGCAGCCAAGCGCGTGAATGACGCAGCGAAAGATGCTGGCGTAGAAAACTATCAGTTTTTCAACGGCGCGCGCTATCACGGGATGTACGAGCTTACGATGCGCGACGTAGCGAAGGTCAAAGGCTTAGGCGCTGGAGAGAACCTCCTTGATCGGGCTGGCCCCCTTGAGCTTGCCGCGCACGGGCTCCAGATGGAACTCGCAGCGACTAAAATAGTCGGGGAAGGTATCACTGGGGAGCGTCAGGCAATTAATGCCAATCGCGAGGTTGGGCAGGCTGTACGCAAAACCATCCTTGATCAGTCGGGGGTCCGGCTGGAAGATTTGCCGCTTGAAGCGGAGCACATCAAGGCCGTCCGGAAAAGGTTGAGGGGGCGTTCTCGCCTTCTCGGCGAGGAGTGATATCACTCGGGCATGATCAACGAATCCAAAACGCGACTCGACAAGTTCAAGGAAGCGGCGTGCGCCCTTGAGACGGACGACGATCCTCAGCACTTCAGGGGAGGCTCGGGAAGCTAGTGAAGCACAAGCCAGTGGAGAAGCCTGAATGATCCTTCCTTACATAGCGTCGGGCTGTCTTGGGATTATTGTCGGATGGCTAATCTGGACGTTCGTCCAGCGGTCACCGACCCTTACCGTAAAAGCAATCACCTCATTGGCGAGCTTGGCCGCAGGGGGGGTGGTAATCGCCGCAGCGAGCTGGGGGGCGAAAACCGAAGCCGGGGACGCTGTGTACGTCTACCCTATTGGTGCGTTTATCGCGATCGTCGTTCTAGGCCTGCTCGCGACAGACCCGGAGACCCTAAAGTAGCCGGGTTTGTAGACCACACAGTCGCCAAGAAAAAGGCCCGCCCCGCTTACGCCGGACGGGCCATAGGCTTCTCGCCGTCGCGAATTACATCGCGGCGTGCGCCAGCGCCGCAAGCAGAAGCAATGCGACGATGTTCGTGATCTTGATCATCGGGTTGACGGCAGGACCGGCCGTGTCCTTGTACGGATCGCCGACGGTGTCTCCGGTCACGGCCGCCTTATGCGCTTCCGATCCCTTGCCGCCGTGATTGCCGTCTTCGATGTACTTCTTGGCGTTGTCCCACGCGCCGCCGCCCGAGGTCATCGAGATCGCGACGAACACGCCCGAGACGATCACACCGAGGAGGAGAGCACCGAGTGCCGCGAAGCCGCTTGCCTGATCGGCGACCGCGGTGATGATGTAGTAGACCGCGATCGGCGCGAGCACCGGCAGCAGCGATGGAATGATCATCTCCTTGATCGCGGCTTTGGTGACCAGATCGACGGTGCGGGCATAGTTGGGACGGCTGGTGCCGGCCATGATCCCCGGATCGTCGCGGAACTGGGCGCGAACATCCTCGACCACCGAACCCGCCGCCCGTCCGACCGCCGTCATGCCGAACGCGCCGAACGCATAGGGCAGCAACGCGCCGAGCAGGAGACCCACGATGACGTACGGATTGCTCAGCGAGAAATCGACCGGGAGATCGGGGAAGAACGCCTTGAGGTCGGTCGTATAGGCGCCGAACAGCACCAGCGCTGCGAGTGCTGCGGAGCCGATCGCATAGCCCTTGGTCACTGCCTTGGTGGTGTTGCCGACCGCGTCGAGCGCATCGGTGCGCACGCGTGTCTCATCGGGCAGGCCCGCCATTTCGGCGATGCCGCCGGCATTGTCCGTAACGGGACCATAAGCATCGAGCGCCACGACCATGCCCGCCAGCGCCAGCATCGCAGTTGCGCCGAAGGCGACGCCCATCACGCCTGCGAACTGATAGCAGGCGATCACCGAGATCACGATCGCGAGCGTCGGCAATGCAGGCGATTCGAGGCTGACCGCGAGACCCTGGATAACGTTGGTGCCATGGCCGGTCTCGGACGCCTTGGCGATCGAGCGGACGGGGCGATAGTTGGTGCCGGTATAATATTCGGTGATCCACACCAGCGCGCCGGTGAGGGCGAGGCCGACCATCATGCACCAGAACAGGTCCATGCCGGTGAAGCTGCCGCCTGCGACGGGCGCGTGCATGTCGCCGAGGACATATTGTTCGGCGAAATAGATCGCGGGGATCGAAAGGATTACCGAGGTCCAGAAGCCCTTGTAGAGCGCGCCCATGATGCTCTGGCTCTTGCCGAGCCGGACGAAATAGGTGCCGATGATCGAGGTGATGATGCACACGCCGCCGACGATCAGCGGCAGCGACATGAGCTGCATCAGCTCGGCCGCGGTACCCTTCACGGTCAGCGCGATCGATACCATCGTGACGCCGAGCGTGACGACATAGGTCTCGAACAGATCGGCCGCCATGCCGGCGCAGTCGCCGACGTTGTCGCCGACATTGTCGGCAATGGTTGCGGGGTTGCGGGGGTCATCCTCCGGAATGCCCGCTTCGACCTTGCCGACCAGATCGGCGCCGACATCGGCCGCCTTGGTGAAGATGCCGCCGCCGAGACGCGCGAAGATCGAGATCAGCGAAGCGCCGAAGGCAAGCGCGACGAGCGCATCGACGACGGTGCGGTCGCTTGGGCCATGACCGGCGGGGCCGGTCAGATACCAGAAGAATACCGAGATCGAGAGCAGGCCGAGGCCCGCGACGAGCATGCCGGTGATAGCGCCGGAGCGGAACGCCATCGTCAGCCCGCCCTGCAGGCTGGTGCGCGCCGCTTCCGCCGTGCGGACATTCGCCTTCACCGACACGTTCATGCCGATATAGCCGGTCACGCCCGACAGGATCGCGCCGAGCAGGAAGCCGATCGCCGAAATCGCGCCGAGGAAGTAGAAGACGAGCGCGGCGACGACGACGCCGACGATCGCGATCGTGCGATATTGCCGGCCCAGATAGGCGCGGGCGCCTTCCTGAATGGCCGATGCGATGTCCTGCATCTTCTCGTTGCCGGCCGAAGCCGCCAGCACCTGACGGCTGGTGATCAGACCGTATAATATGGCGATCAGGCCACAGCCTATCGCGACTTCGATGATGTGCATCCATTCTCCCTTCGCTTGATCAGCGGCGCATGACCCGGACTTTGCGCCTCGGTGTTCATGCAGGGTGCATGTATGTCGTTGATGGGAGAGCGCCGCAAGCCCTGATTGTCAGGGCTTTTTCAGGACTTTTCTTAGGGCTCAGCGGTGTTCATAGCCTAATATGGCAGGCAGGGGGACGACGCCGTCCTGATCGGTCACGAACATTCCCGTACCTTCGGCCAGGCTACCTACACAAGCGATTACAACGCGATAGCGCGCGGCGACGTCGGCGATGGTATCGGCGGCCGCCCCCGGCGCGGCGAACAGCAACTGATAATCGTCACCTGCGGTCGCCGCCGTCAGCCGCGCCGCGCGATCATCGCCAAAGGCGATCGCGTCGTCCGACATCGGGACAGCATCGAGATCGATGCTGGCTTTCAGCCCCGATGCAGCGGCAATCCGCGCCGCGTCGATCAGCAGCCCGTCGGAGACATCGGCCATCGCGTGCGCCAGCGGCGCCAGTGCGCGGCCCACCGCAAGGCGCGGCATCGGGAGACGGTAGGCCTTGAGCAGGCGGCGCGGGCCTTCGATCTCGCCGCGTGCGATGAGCAACCCCAGCCCGGCATCGCCGATCGGTCCCGTGACGTAGAGATGGTCGCCGGGCTTTGCGCCCCGCCGGTCGGGCGCCCCGCCCGGCGCGACCTGGCCGATCGCGGTCAGCCCCAGCACACGCGCATTGCCCGCCGGCTGCGCGACGGTATCGCCGCCAAGCAGCGCCACCCCGAAATGATCGAGCGCTCGCTGCAACCCCGCGACGAATTCGCTGTCCCATCCGGCATCGCCGGTGAGGCCATAGCCCATCAGCACGCCGACCGGTTCTGCGCCCTTGGCGGCCAGATCGGACAGGTTCACCGCCAGCAGCTTCCACGCGACATCTCCGGCCGGATCGCCGGGCAGGAAGTGGACGCCCTCGACCAGCATGTCATGGGTGAACACCAGATCGCGGCCCAGCGGTGCGGGCAGCACAGCGGCGTCATCGCGCAGGTCGCGTGCCGCCGGGTGGATCGCCAGCGCGCGGAGCGCGTCGATCAGGTCGCGCTCCGCACTCATCAGAAGGCGTCCCACAGCAGCTTGCCGCCGACGAGCACGAGCAGGCCGTAGACCGACGTATAGAAGCGTTGCGGATCGACGCGGCGCACCAGCCACACCCCGGCGAAGGTCGAGGCGATCGCGACCGGCAGCAGCGCGAGCGCCGCGATCAGGTTCGGCCTCGTGAATTCGCCCAGCGCCGCATAGGCGGGAACCTTCATCCAGTTCATCGCCGCGAAGAAAATCGCGGTGGTGCCGACAAACATGTCGCGCGCCAGCCGCCGCGGCATCACCTTCAGAACATGGCCATCCCAGCTATGCCGAAACGCCCAGACGCCGACGGCGCCCTGAACGATCAGCGGCAAGATGATCGCGGCGGCCTGAAGCGGCGGCATGGCCAGCGCGAGCAACGGCGTCGCCAGGGTGCCGATGCCGCTGAATCCGCCTTTGGCGAGGCCGAGAATGATGACGGCCGGGATGCCGATCAGCCAGAACAGCGGTTCATGCAGGACCGCTGTGTCCGCCATCAGCCGCGGACAGCTTTTGCCACGCCGTCGAGCAGGCCGTTGACGAAGCCCTTCTCGCGCTTGTCGTAGAAGGCATCGGCGACATCGACATATTCGCTGATCACGCTCGCGGTCGGCACGTCGACCCGCACGATCAGCTCATAGGTGCCCGCGCGCAATATCTGCCGCATCGGCTTGTCGAGCCGGTCGAGCGTCCAGCCCGACGACAGCCGCGCCGTGATCGCGGCATCGATCTCGGCGCGGCGCGCATCGACGCCCTTGACCAGATCGTCGAAGAAATCGACCTCGGCTTCGGCATATTCGACATCCTCGATCGTGGCGCCGAGGCGATGGCGATGGAATTCGTCGAGCAGCGACGCCATCGGCGTGCCCTCCATTTCCTGCTGATAGAGCGCCTGCACGGCGGCAAGACGGGCGGCGCTGCGCGCGCGCGATCGTTCGTTTTTCGTTGTTTTTGACATATCTTATTTCAGCCTTGCTGTGACCGAGGCGGCGTGCGCTGGCAGCCCCTCTGCGTTTGCCAGCGCCACCGCCGCCAGGCCGATCGCCGCGATTGCTGCGGGGTTGGCCTCGATGAAACTGGTGCGCTTCATGAAATCGAGCACCGACAACCCCGACGCGAAACGCGCCCGGCGGCCGGTGGGAAGGACGTGGTTCGGCCCTGCGACATAGTCGCCGACTGCCTCCGGCGTATGCCGCCCGAGAAACACCGAACCGGCATGGCGGATGCGATCGAACAGCGCCTGCGGATCGGCGACCGCCAGCTCGAGATGTTCGGGCGCCAGCCTGTCGCTGAGCGCCGGCACCTCGTTCAGGCGCGCCACGGTGATGATCGCGCCATTATCTTCCCAGCTCGCCCGCGCGGTCTTGCCGGTCGCGAGCTTGCCGAGCTGCGCCTCGACTTCGTCGGCGACTGCATCGGCGAAGACGCGGTCGTCGGTGATCAGGATCGACTGGCTGGTCGGGTCATGCTCGGCCTGGCTGAGCAGATCGGCGGCAATCCAGGCCGGGTCGTTATCGCGATCGGCGACGACGACGATCTCGGACGGCCCCGCGACCATATCGATCCCGACGACGCCATAAAGTTGCCGCTTGGCCTCGGCGACCCAGGCATTGCCCGGGCCGACAACGACATCGACCGGCCTGATCTTGCCGGTCCCGTAGGCGAGCGCGGCGACGGCCTGCGCGCCGCCGATCCGCCAGACTTCATCGACGCCTGCGAGCGAAGCTGCCGCCAGGACGAGCGGATTGATGACTCCGTCGGGCGTCGGCGTCACCATCACGATGCGGTCGACACCGGCGACCTTGGCCGGGATCGCGTTCATCAACACCGACGACGGGTAAGCTGCGCGCCCACCCGGTACATATAGCCCGGCCGCTTCGACCGCGCTCCAGCGTGCACCGAGCCGCAGGCCGACGCTGTCGGTCGTCTCGCTGTCGGCCGGTCGTTGCGCGGCGTGATAGGTTCGGATGCGCGCGGCAGCGAGTTCGAGCGCCTCGCGCAATGCCGGATCGAGCGCGTCCAGCGCCGCATCGCATGTCGCCCGGTCGATCCGCCAGCCCGACGAATCGAGGTCATGGCGATCGAAGCGCTGGGTATAGTCCGCCAGCGCGACATCGCCCTTCGCCTTCACCGTCGCGATGATCGCGCTCACATCGCGTGAGACATCGTCATCGGCTTCGCGTCGGGCGTTGACCAGATCGTCGAAGGCGGCGGCGAAGCCGGGATCGCGGCTATCAAGCCGAAGCGGCATCAGTCGCTCCAACGGTGCGCCGGAACGCCTCGACCAGCGGCACGATCTCGCCCGCCCGCGTCTTGAACGCGGCGCGATTGACGATCAGCCGCGACGAGATCTCGGCGATCGTCTCGACCTCGACCAGACCATTGTCCTTGAGGGTCCGGCCGCTCGACACCAGATCGACGATCCGGCTCGACAGCCCCAGCACCGGCGCGATTTCCATCGCACCATTGAGCTTGACGCATTCGGCCTGCACCCCGCGCGCCTCGAAATGGCGCCGGGTGATATTGGGATATTTGGTCGCGACGCGGACATGGCTCCACTCGCGCGGATCGTCCTTCTCGGCCATCGCGACGGGCTCGGCGACCGAGATGCGGCAGATGCCGATGCCCAGATCGACCGGCGCATAGAGCTCCGAATATTCGAATTCCATCAGCACGTCCGATCCGACGATCCCGATCTGCGCGGCGCCATGCGCAACGAAGGTCGCCACATCGAACGCGCGCACCCGGATCAGGCCGATATCGGGCCGGTTGGTCCTGAACATCAGCAACCGGCTGTCCTCGTCGCCGAACGCCGCTTCGGGAACGATCCCGACCTTAGCGAACAACGGCAGGACTTCCGTGAGGATGCGCCCCTTGGGAACGGCGATGATGATCTGATCGGCCATGATGGGGCGGGGCCTTAAAGCAGCGCCGGGTCGCTGACAATGTTGGCGATACTCCGCGGCCGCATCCCGCCCGCGCCGTTAAGAAGCCACTCGGCAATCCGGACGCGCATCGAATCCGGCTGTGGCGTTGGAGGGTATGTCATCGGAATGGATGATCGCCTCGGTCACTAGGCGGCCGTCGATGTCGTTCAGGCCCAGGCTCCCGATCGCACTGCGTACCTTGCGGCAGAAGCTGTCCTGATTTGAAGCAACCGTTGCGGCATTGCCGGTGGCGAGCTTGGTGATGTCGGCTGCCCACCACTCCTGTTGCTTGAGATAGCCCGCAACACTCCCATAGGAGCCGAGATTGTTAAGGAGCTCATAGGCCAGGATGTTGGCGAATTTCGCTCGCGCTTCGCCGATTGCTGCCGTCTTGTCCGTCTTGGTCGAGAAGATCGACGGTCTTCCTTTCGAAAAGGCGACCGTCCATTCGCCGAGTTTGACCGAATGAAAGGTCTCATTGACCTCATATATCGGGCCGAAAATCTCGACCTTATGCATCTTTCCGTTCTTCAGGCTGATGTCGAAGTCGATGCTTTCCTTGACGCTGGTCGAATAGATGGATCCGATCGCATTATCGATCGCCTCGGCAACATTCTTGTTGCCCTCCTCAGATAGGCTGGTGAGGACAGCCGAGGTCGGGGAGATCGTCCTGATCGCGCGTGTCAGCACGGCGAGCGATCGTGTCATCACGTCCGAAGATGTGTCGGAAGAGACATTTACGCTCAGCCTTAGGTTGGCGACGCTTGCTTTGGGATCGCTGCCGACGAGAAACAGCGGTTGGCCGAGATTGTCATAGATGATCGACCGACTGAAATTCTCGCCTTTCCTGCGCGAGCTTTCATATTCGCGCGTCATCAGCGGGACCGTGGCCGAGAAATTCGCCGCGTCGGCTTTCAGCGTGACGGTGAAGCTGTACTTCTTCGCGATGCCGAGCCTCCAGAACAGATTGCGCTTGGTATAGGGAAGGTTGTTGACGTCCGCGGCAATTGTGAGACTGCGTTTGATTTCCAGACTCGTATAATAATTATCCGAAATCTCTACCTTGTCGCCCTCTCCTTCGCCTTCGGCTTTGGACACGGTTGCGAACGCCGTAAGGGGGCGGGCTTTGTGGAACCCGTCGTCTTTGTTCGCCAACTCGGGATATTTGGCCGAACCGGCGACTTTCTTGTCGGATGCGGCAGCCTCAGCCCCCGTTGCGGTCGTCGCGGCCAGTGCCGCTGCGGCGAGGATGCGCCATGCTGTCATGTTTGCCCCCAATGGATCCCCCGATCCTTCTCCTTTTTCCCAGAAGACTCCGAGGCTGTCTATACCGTATAACATGCACAGCATGACGCTATGATCTCAGCTCATGAGATCACGGATCGCAATTACGCTAAGTATTGCGAAGATCGTGGCGGCGGCGATCCGCATATATTTGAGCGGGACGATCTGCGTGATGCGATCGCCGAACAGCACCGCCGGGACATTGGCGATCATCATGCCGAGCGTTGTACCGATCGCCACCAGCTCGACGGCATGATAACGTGCGCCGAGCGCGACCGTTGCGATCTGGGTCTTGTCGCCCATTTCGGCGGCGAAGAAGGCGACGACCGTCGTCACGAAGATTCCGAAGCGCGCCGGCTTCTCTTCTTCCTCGTCGATCGTATCGGGAACCAGCGTCCACACCGCCATCGCGATGAAGCCGATCGCGATCGCGAGCCGGAACCAGAAACTGTCGAGCAGCCCCGCCAGCGCCATGCCGGCCCAGGCGGCCAGCGCATGGTTGACGATCGTGGCGGTGAAGATGCCCGCGATGATCTGCCAGGGTGTGCGGAAGCGCGCGGCGAGGATGATCGCAAGCAGCATCGTCTTGTCGCCGATCTCGGCCAGCGCGACGAGCAGGGTGGAGGTGAGGATGATGTCCATGGGTGGTTTCCGGGGCCGGGCTGCTGTGGACAGATGACGCCGACACCTCCCGCCCGGCTAGAGCGAAAGTCCCGGTGTCATCGGTCTTGCCGCGGATGCTTGGTCCGTGATCGCGCCATGAGGTCTCCCCCAAGTATGTTGACGCGATCTCCCGCCTGAACGGGCCGGCTACTCCCCGAGTAACGAGTGTGCCTTACGTCCGGACGGCATTGAGATCAAGCAGACTTACACCAAAACACACCCGTCACACCGGACTTGTTCCGGGGTCCACCAGGCGTCCTGGGAACGACCCGGATGTCGACGCAGCGCGAACGACAATGTGGACCCCGGAATAAATCCGGTGTGACAGGGAGAGGGGATGATACCCTAACCCCTCACCCCGCTCGAGCAGTCTCGAACAGGAACCATGCCCGCTGCTCGGCCTCGTCGGTCCATGTGTCGAGAATCCCCGACGTCGCGTTATCCTTCGCCTCGTCGACGATGTCCTTCGCCTCGCGCAGCTTCGCGACCAGCGCGAGATTGTCGTCGCGCAGTTCCTTCAGCATGTCGGGCGCGGAGACGAACTCGGCGTCATTATCCTTGATCGACTGGCGCCGCGAGACATCGCCGATCGAGCGCAGGGTCGTGTTGCCGGTTTTGCGCACGCGCTCGGCGATAACGTCGGTGGTCGCGAAGATCTGCGTCGCCTGTTCATCGAGCATCAGATGATAATCGCGAAAATGCGGGCCGGAGACGTGCCAGTGGAAATTCTTGGTCTTGAAATAAAGCGCGAAGCTATCCGCCAATATGCCGTTGAGTGCATCGGCCACGGTCATCGCGCTGTTGCTCTTCAGGTCGGTGGGGGTCGCCAGCGCGGGTTTGGGTTTCTTGGCCATGTCATGCTCCTGCAAGGGTCGATTCGGCTCTCTAACGACCAAGGTGGCAAATGGTGGCATTACCGTCGCTTGAAATTCGTCGGTCAGTCTCATCGAAAGGATCGATCAGTTCGTGGCTCGATCTGCTTGACTCTTTGCGCACTCCGCGTCTAAGGCCCCCACCGATCAGCGGCGGCGACGCCGCTTTATTTTTTACAGCGATAAGGGTTTCCGGGTCATGGCAAAGCCGACCACCGTCAAGATCAAGCTCGTCAGCAGCGCTGATACCGGGTTCTTCTACGTCACCAAGAAGAATCCGCGCACGCAGACCGAGAAGCTGACCTTCCGCAAATATGATCCCGTCGTGCGCAAGCATGTCGATTTCAAGGAAGCCAAGATCAAGTAATCGGGCCCGCGCGGCGACGCGCAGACCCCAGGCTGCGCGGCAACGCGCAAGGCATGGCTGGTGCCTTCGGCGCCGACCGATTAGCTGAGGCTATCCAAACGCCCGCCCTTACCGGCGGGCGTTTGCGTTTGTGCCCCTTCGTGAGATAATATGCGGCGATGCAGGATCGAATCCCTCCGCGCTTCGTTGAGAGAATATGGGTAAGCGAATAAAATCCGCTGTTTTGCTTGCGATTCTAATCGGCAGCGCCGGTCAGGCCTTCGCCGCCAAGCCCGTCGCGCCTGCCGCCATTACCTCCGACGAGCCACCAACCCGCATCAGAGGCGTGCCCCTCGACGCAAGGTTGACCAAAGAGCAGTTCAGCGGCTGGATGCGGACCGTGTGGCGGAAGGGCAAGGATCGGCGTTATGCGGCGATCGGTTCTGCGGCCGCCCCACGAACCACGAGCGAAGAGTTTGACCGGGCAGACGCCAATGGCGATGGCCGTATCACCAAGGAGGAGCTCGCGGACTATCTGGCTCTCCCGGACACCAACTGAGCCACTGATTACATCGGCGACCTGCGCCTTGTTTGCCGGCTGTGTCAGCAGACCGCCGCGTCGGTAATTTCAAATACCTGCCCGCAATCGCTCATTCTCCTTCTCGAGATCGCGCGCCCATGAGGCGAGGCCGAAGCGGCGGACATCGACCTGGCGCCAGAACAGGCCAGGATCGCGATCGAGCAGCGCGGCATTGGTGAGCGCGTTCGCGCATTGCGATCCCATGTCGATCACCTCGGCGAGTTCCTGGAAATAGAAGGGCAGCGGCCGTTCGGGATCGCCCATCTCGGCGGCATGCGGGGAGGCCGCCGCCGCCAGTGCGATATCGACGCCACGCCGGAAGCAGGCCATCGCCTGCGCCCGGTCGCCGTCGGCGATATGCAGCCGCGCTTCGTAGAAGCATGCCGCGATCGCCTTGGTCGCGAGCAGCGCCGAGAAGGCCGACCAGTCGGCATCGGACGCCGCGCGGTAATGGCCGATGGCGCCTGCGCGGTCGCCGGTCAGTTCGCTCAGCCGCCCGGCGAGGAAGGCGAGCGAGATGCGCCAGCGGCGGACATGCGGCGGGGTCGCCGGCGTCAGCGGCACGGCGAGATAGGCCTTGATGAAGCCAAGGATGTTGGGTGCGAGCCCGGTCAGCCGAAGTTCGAGCACGCGATAGCCGAGCACGGCTATGGCGGCGCCGCGATCGGCCGAATCGGGGCGTGAATCCTCGATCACGCATTCGGCGAGTCGCGCGAGCTTCATCTCGTCGCCGAGCCGCTCGCCCATCTGGACCATCGAGCGATAGAGCCAGGGATTGTCATAGGCGGCGCCGAAATCGACCAGAGTCGTGCTGCGCTCACCGGCATCGGCGTAGAGGGGATGGCGGAAGCTGGCGCTATCCTCGGCGCCGAGCAACGGATTGGCGGAAGCGACGACGATCAGCCAGTCGACCGCAACATCCTGTTCGAGCGCGATCGGGAACAGCGCATGCGGTGCTCCGGGGGTGGCATTGACCGGGATCTGCACATAGCGCGTCTCGACGAGGAATCGCTCGGACAGTTCATCGATCAGGCTCGCCCAGTCGGGCGGGAGCCGGTTGTCGCCATGACCGGCGCGCTTCCAGCCAAGGACGATCCGGCCGTCATGCTTGAGGATGCGGGCATAATCATCAAGCCGTGATACCCAGTCGTCGGGGACCGCAGGCTCGAGCGCGACGATGGCGTCGGTGCTGTGATCGGCGATACCGGTCAGGCGCGCATCGACGATATCGTCGCCCGCCGTCTTGCTCTCCGCGACACGATCGACCGCGCCCGCGCGCGACAGCGCGGCGATCACGCGCGCCCCATCGGCCGCGCCGACGCCATCGACCAGCACGGCGTCACCGGGCCGCACATGCTGCGCCGCCATCGCATAGCGGGCTATCTGCGCATCGGCGTCGATCCCGCTTTGGCGCAGCGCGCCGCGTGGGGCACGGCGGTCGATCCGTTCATAATAGGTCTCTTCGGGCAGGGCTGCGGCCGACCAGGACGGATAGCCGGCGAGCGGCATCGACGCCGGATGGCGGCCCCAGCCCGCATCGAACAGCGTCCGCTCGATCACCGCGCGCTCCTGACCGTTCGACTGGAGGATCAGCGCGTCCATGCCGGCGAACGGACGGATCGCATCGGCAAACGCGCGCGGGCCATCCGGCCGCGGCCATTCGAGGAATCCAACCTTCGCGGCAACGCCGGATACATCGCAACCGCTCAGCACCAGCTCCTGCGCGAGTTCGGCATGGGCCTCCGCATCGATGGCGATACGGCAGGGACCGAGGCGCTGGACGATCGCGGCGGCGTTCTGGATGGTCATGATCGGGCCCGGGCAATGGAAGACCAGCCGACCCTAGGCGATCATGGTTAACGCCTTCCTACCGCGCGGCCCACGAGAAAGGGCGCCCGCTTGCGCGGACGCCCTTCTGTCGGCGCTGAACGCACGCTTATTTCAGGTCTTCGACCGAGACCCAGCCCTTGGTGCCATAGGCATCGCTGACCTCGACGAACAGCCCTTCGCGCACCCCGGTCGGGGTGAGGGCGGTGCCTGCGCGCAGCGCACGGACCGGCTTGCCCTTGGCCGCTTCGGCGTAGAGCTGCGTATCGACCGCGGTGGTGAACGCAGGATTGGTCGCTACCACCGTCGCGGCGGCGGGCGCCGAATGCTTGACCGCGCTCAGCGCGGCCGACTGGGCGACGACGGCGTTGAACGCGATGACGAAGGCGCTGGTCAGCATCTGGCCGTCCTTCGACGTGACGTAACCGCCATTGGCGTAGTCGCCATAGCCCATCGACGTCATCTGCGCCCTGGCCGCGTCGGCATAGGGATTGCCGCCGATGCCGCCCAGCCCGCCGATCGTCATGACCGATTTGGTCTGTTCGCCGGTGCCGGTGATCACCGTCTGGCCGGTGCCCGGATTGATGACGCGCAATCCTGCGGCGACGGTCTTCTTCTTGCCGCCGAAGCCGCCGAGCATGCCAAGCGCCTGGCCGCCGAACGGCACGCGCCCCATCAGCGAACTGGCAGCACCCGAGCGCACCAGGCCCTCGGTCAGCGCGGTCCTGGCGAGGTTCACGCCCTGGCTGACCTCTTCCTTGTCGCCTGCGATCGCGTTGAGCAGGAAGTCTGCCGGTGCGCCGCTGCCCGCGCTCTGCAGGGTAAAGCAACCGCTTTGCGCGGCCATCGCCGCGATCAGGTCGCGCGGGGAGCCGAGGCCATATTTGGTCCAGCCCTGCGTATCGCCATCGACGACGGCGATGCTGCCGAGCGACGTCTCGCACTTGGCCAGCGTGACCGGCGCGTCGGCCGCATAGGCGGCCTGCGTGAACATTATAGCGGCAACCGCCGCCGCGAACTGCATCCTCTTCATGGTGCTTCCCCTGTTCTGTCGACCGGCTGGATACCCCTATCCAGCCGGGCTATTGCGCATTGTCGATCATCCACCGGCCTATGCTGTGCGATAGCCCAAAAAGCACATTACAAAGGCTGTCAGCCGCTGCCGGCAAACGCTCTTTTGCTTCGCAGCGCTGGGGTTGCTATGGCGCCGCCATCCTGAATTGAGAGAAAACTGTGACAGTTCCGATCGAACGCATCCGCAACTTCAGCATCATCGCGCATATCGACCATGGCAAATCGACCCTTGCCGATCGCCTGATCCAGCGGACAGGCGGGCTGACCGAGCGCGAGATGTCCGCGCAGGTGCTCGACAATATGGATATCGAGAAGGAGCGCGGGATCACGATCAAGGCGCAGACCGTGCGCCTGAACTACACCGCGAAGGACGGCCTCGAATATACGCTCAACCTGATGGACACGCCGGGGCATGTCGATTTCGCTTATGAGGTGAGCCGCAGCCTCGCCGCCTGCGAGGGCGCGCTTCTCGTGGTTGATGCCGCTCAGGGCGTCGAGGCGCAGACACTCGCCAATGTCTATCAGTCGATCGAGCATGATCATGAGATCGTGCCCGTCATCAACAAGATCGATCTCCCCGCCGCCGAGCCCGAGAAGGTCAAGAAGGAGATCGAGGACATCATCGGCCTGCCCGCCGACGACGCCGTCCTCGCCAGCGCGAAGTCCGGCATCGGCATCGATGAGGTGCTGGAAGCGATCGTCACCCGCATCCCACATCCCAGGGGCGACCGCAGCGCGCCGCTCAAGGCGATGCTCGTCGACAGCTGGTACGATCCCTATCTCGGCGTCGTCATTCTCGTGCGTGTCGTCGAAGGTGTGCTCAAGAAGGGTCAGCAGATCAAGTTCATGCAGCATGGCACACTGCATCTGGTCGATCGCGTCGCATGCATGCGGCCCAAGCTCGAACAGCTCACCGAGCTGGCGGCCGGCGAGATCGGGATCATCACCGCACAGATCAAGGAAGTCAGCCAGACGGCGGTCGGCGATACAATCACCGACGCGAAAAGGCCGACTGCCGAGGCGCTGCCGGGCTTCAAGGAAGTCCAGCCCGTGGTATTCTGCGGGCTCTTCCCCGTCGACGCCGCCGATTTCGAGAAGCTGCGCGACAGCCTCTACAAGCTGCGCCTCAACGATGCCTCGTTCAGCTTCGAGGCCGAATCGAGCGCCGCGCTCGGCTTCGGCTTTCGCTGCGGCTTCCTCGGCCTGCTCCATCTCGAGATCATCCAGGAGCGGCTGACCCGCGAATATGATCTCGATCTGATTACGACGGCGCCGTCGGTGGTCTACAAGATCCAGCTTGCCCACAACAAGGGCGAGCTCGACCTGCACAACCCCGCAGACATGCCCGACATCATGCAGATCGGATCGATCGAGGAGCCGTGGATCGAGGCGACGATCTACGTCCCCGACGAATATCTCGGCTCGCTGCTCAAGCTCTGCCAGGATCGCCGCGGCATCCAGAAGAACCTGACCTATGTCGGCGGCCGCGCGCAGATCACCTATGAGCTGCCGCTCAACGAAGTGGTGTTCGACTTCTACGATCGGCTCAAGTCGATCAGCCGCGGCTATGCGAGCTTCGACTATCACCAGATCGGCTACCGCGAGGGCGATCTCGTCAAGATGAGCATCATGGTCAATGGCGAGGCGGTCGATGCGCTGAGCATGATCGTCCATCGCGGCACGGCGGAATCGCGCGGTCGTGGCATGTGCGAGCGGCTCAAGGATCTGATCCCGCGCCATATGTTCAAGATCCCGATCCAGGCGGCGATCGGCGGCAAGGTTATCGCGCGCGAGACGATCGCGGCGATGCGCAAGGACGTGACGGCGAAATGCTATGGCGGCGACGCCACCCGCAAACGCAAGCTGCTGGAGAAGCAGAAGGAGGGCAAGAAGCGGATGCGCGAATATGGTTCGGTCAGTATCCCGCAGGAGGCGTTCATCGCCGCGCTTCGCATGGGCGACGAGAACTGATGAGCGACGTCAAATTCGAACGGCATCGTCAGCCCTGGACGCAGGACGAAGTCCAGAAGCTGCATTTGCTCGCCAAGAAGGGCATGGCGCTGAAGGCGATCGCCAAGGCGCTCAAGCGCAGCGAGGAATCGACCAAGGATCGCGCGAAGGCCGACGGGCTGAGTATCGCGAAGCTGCGGTAACTACGCCTGGCTGATATGCGTGCGAAACCAGTCGGCGAGTTCTTCTTCGGACAATTCACCTGCCGCCAGCGCCAACATTGCGACGACGAGTTCGGCGTCCGTCGCCTCAAGCAAGTAGCCGTTGATCATCAGAAAGGTTTCGCTGACCACCGCCGCCGTGCGCTTGTTGCCGTCCACAAAGGGATGATTGCGCGCGATGCCATAGGCATAGGTCGCCGCGAGCGCAGCCGCATCCGGCACCCCATAGGCGGCAAGGTTCGGCGCGCGGGCCATCGCACTGTCGAGCAGCTTCGCGTCGCGAATGCCTTGCCCGCCACCATGCTCGGCAAGCTGTTCGGCATGCGCCGCCGTGGCCACGTCGGTGGCGATCCAGACCCAGTCCATCGCCCTGTTACTTTGCGAGTTCGCGCAATGCGCGTTTGCGCCGGGCCATCACTTCACGCGCGGCAGCCATCTGGGCATCAAAATGGGATTCCGCAGCGCTAAGTTCGATGCCCCGCGGCGTGACCGTCACCGACAGCATTTCGCCGATCGCGACGTCGAGGTGCGCAAGCAAATCCTTCGACAGAACGACGCCTGCCGAATTGCCAATCTTGGTGATTTTAAGGGTCGCGTTCATACGCTTGTTATAACGCGCTATGGCGTCAAGGGCAAGCAGATTGGCAAAGCTGCCAGGGTCGGGCGGCGGATCCAAAGACGCCCCTTGACGATCCGCCGCCCTTTCGGGGCTGGAAGTTGCCTTCCCTGTTGTGCCCGCCGGCCGGATCGGGGGGAGGACGGCCGGCGGGTACCTCGTAAACTCGTATCAAACTCTCAGTGGCGGCTCCGCGAAACCGGAGCGCCGCCGGGGCGCAGCCGCTCGATCTCGTTTGCGACCGCCTTCCACAGTCCGACCCCGTAGCTGTCACCATCCCGGATCAGCACGCCGATCCGGCTGTGCACATAGGAGTCGGTCTGATCGCCGAAATCGTCGATCACGCGCCGCGCGAAATCCTGGATCAGGCTGTTCTGGATCACCTTCTCACTGTTCTCAGTGCCTTCGCCGCTCATCTGGATCATCATACGAGGCCCTCCGCACGCAACGATCGCCAGCCCGAGCGGGCGATGATGATATGATCGTGAACCGCGATTTCGAGCGGGCGCGCCGCCGCGACCAGCCGATGTGTCGTTTCGACATCGGCACGGCACGGCGTCGGATCGCCCGAGGGATGATTATGGACGAGGATCAGCGCAGTCGCCCCGATCTCAAGCGCGCGCTTCAGTATCTCGCGCGGATAGACAGGGGCTTCGTTGACCGTGCCCTTCGCCATCACCTCGTCGGCGAGCAGCCGGTTCGATGCGTTGAGGAAAAGTACGCGCAGATGCTCTACCGACTGGTGCGCCATGCTCGCGAACAGATAGTTGGTCAGCGCCTCGGAGGTGGTGAGGATCGGGCTCTGGGCGACTTCGGTGCGCAGCGTGTGCAACATGGCGATACGGATCGCGACGAGGAAGGCGATGACCTGCGGGTCCTGCGGCAGGCAGGCATGCAGCGCGCGTTCCTCGGCGGAGAAGATCGCAGGCACCGATCCGAAACGGGCCAGCAGCGTTTCGACAACGATATCCATCTGCGGATGCCCGAGCGGCAGCAGCAGCGATTCTAATATCTGGCGGCACGAGCCTTCGCCGGGTGTCGGCGATGCTTGTATGTTCCCACAGCGATGGCGAGCAGCATGGGATAGGCCCAGAACTCCTGCGCGTGCGAATAAGCCGCCGGCCCGATCGCCTTCTGCGCCAGCGTCGCCAGGTGAATCAAGACCGCGATCAAATGGAAGGATGTTGCCCATAGTGGCCAATATCTGTCGCTATACAAAGCGAGATTGGCAAAAGCCGCGAGAACCAGCAGATCCACAATGAATATGCCGGCCTCAGGCGTGTGCCATCCCGGATAAAAGGACGTGGCAGCGATCACGGTGAGTACCGAACCCACAAACATGATCGCGGCGCCACAACGCTCCGGCCAACCGCCACGCCATCCCGCGTAGGAACAGGTAACGGTGAGCGCGACCAGATAGACGAGTTGCCAAAAGAAGGGCATTCGCGACCCGAACATAAGCCATGTATCGGGTCAACCCTTCTACCAACGAGTGACCATTGGCTTTCGACAAACGTCCTGTTGCGCTCAGGCCGCGGTTTTCGCTACCTCGGCGAGGTGGCGAATATTGGCTTCCTCGGATTTGCCGACGAGGCCGCCGAGCGAGACGGTGCGCAGACCGATTTCATCCTTGGTCACGGCAAGCTGACGATGGCTGGCGATCATGCTCGCACGGGCCTTGACCAGTGCCGAGAAAGACGCAGCCGCATGTTCGAGCGCTTCCTGACCGACTTCGCAGGCGAGGTTCGCTTCGGCGCGGACCGACGGCATGTAGCCGGTCAGATCGGCGGTGCGGGCAATGGCGAGATCGATGGCGTGCTCTGCCGCCATCAGGCGATCGGCAATGCCCTGCCCAACTTCGCGGCGCTTCAGGATCGTAAGGCGATTGAACATAAGAGTCTCCCATCGCGCGGCCACCCTTGAGGCCGGCGCGTCCCTGTTGAAGAACGTCAGTATTGGA
>Ga0207641_10001461_pt1 | contig 23168 bp, 18 predicted proteins | sample KBSSwiS62_FD_184306 | JGI IMG/M metagenome (GOLD analysis project Ga0207641, IMG submission 184306) | Switchgrass rhizosphere microbial communities from Kellogg Biological Station, Michigan, USA - KBS Switchgrass S6-2 (SPAdes) (version 2) | ecosystem: Host-associated > Plants > Roots >... | reverse complement strand
GTCCCCACAAGCCGACCACCACGACCACCGCCCCGACCCCCGCGGCCCCGACCCCCACCGCGCCGCCCATCACCGCCGCCGACGTGCCCTGCGTGAACTGACCGCGCGCCGCGGTATCTCCCGGGGTCGCCGCGACCTCTGCTCAGCGGAACACGCAGCGAGGCCGGGAGGCGACCGTGGCCGCACAGTTCGTCCGTCGTGACATCCATTCGCTCGCGGGCCCCTGGGCGGACCCGGTGCTCTGGTACGCCAAGGGGGTGGCCGCCCTCCAGGCGCGGGCCCTCGACGACCCCACGAGCTGGCGGTTCCTCGCCGCGATCCACGGGATCGACGGCACCCTCTGGCGCGGGTTCGGCGCCCTCGCCGCCACCGACCGGATCCCCACCGCCGCGGTGCAGCGCACCTACTGGCAGCAGTGCCAGCACGGCAGCTGGTACTTCCTGCCCTGGCACCGCGGCTACCTGGCGGCGTTCGAGGCGATCGTGCGCGCCGCCGTCGTCGCGCAGGGCGGGCCCGCGGACTGGGCCCTGCCCTACTGGAACTACCTGAACCTGGGCGAGTCCGACCTCCCCGCGGAGTTCGGCACCCCGGACTGGCCCGGGGCGGGCACCAACCCGCTGTTCGTGCCACAGCGCTACGGGCCGCACGGGGACGGGAAGGTCACCGTGATCCAGGAGCTGCTGGACGTGAACGCGCTCGCCGACCCGGACTTCACCGGCGTCTCGTCGGGCGGCTCCCCCGGCTTCGGCGGCATCGACACCGCGTTCTCCCACGGCGGCGCGGTGCACGGACGGCTGGAGAAGCAACCGCACGACATCGTGCACGTGCTGGTCGGCGGCTACCGCGGCCAGGACCTCACGGCGGGTGCGGAGGTGGACCGACGCAGGCCCGGCGTCATGACCGATCCCGACTCCGCGGGCCTCGACCCGATCTTCTGGCTGCACCACGCCAACATCGACCGGCTCTGGGAGACCTGGCGCGCGGGCCCGCCGGTCGGCGCGGACCCGCAGGACGCGGACTGGCTCACCGGCCCACGCGACCGCGCCTTCGCCGCGCCCCGCCCGGACGGCACGCAGTGGACCTACTCCGCGGACGACGTCGACCTCGCCGCCCTACGGTACGAGTACGACGACCTGTCCCCCGGCTCCGCGGTCGTCGCGCCGCCCACCCCGGCGGACCGCAGGGAGCGGCTGCGCACCGCCGCGCCGGCACCGGCGCGAGCCGAGCGGGAGGACGAGGCCGTGGCGTCGGAGCGGGACATCGAGCTGGTCGGGGCGAACAGCACGGAGCTGGCGGTGGTCGGCGCCCGCGTGGACACCACCGTGTCCGTGGACCCCGAGGCGGGCGCCCGGGTCGGCGCGAGCCTGGCCGCGGCCGAGCGGCCGGACCGGGTCTTCCTCAACCTCGAAGACGTCCGCGGGCTCGCCGACGGCACGATCCTGCGCGTCTACGTCGCGCTGCCCGCGGGCGCGGACCCGGCCGACCATCCCGAGCGGCGGGCGGGCACGGTCGGGCTCTTCGGGGTGCGCAAGGCCAGCCTGACCGACGAGGAGCACGCGGGCCGGGGCCTGACGTTCGTCCTGGAGATCACCCGGATCGTGGACGACCTGCACCTCGACGAGTCCGTCCCGGGCACCCTCGGCGACCGGGTCCCGGTGACGATCCTCCCGCTCCGCCCCGTCCCGGCCGACGAGCGGCTGACCATCGGCCGGGTCAGCGTGTTCCGCCAGCCCTCGTGACCGACCGGCCCGCCGCCGCCGAGCGCGCCCGGGTGCGCGGGCCGCTCTGGACGGCGGCAGCGCTCGCCTGGGCGCTGCTGGTCGTCGACGTGGTGGCGGGCCCCGGTCACGGCGCGCACCCGGGGGCCGGGCCGCTCTCCGCGGCGTCCGCGCTGGTCGGATGGTTGCTGATGGTCATCGCGATGGGGGCGCCGCTGCTCGTCGGGCCGGTGGAGCACGTCCGCGCCCGCAGCCTGCGGCGCTCTCGGGCGCGCGCGTGCGCCGGGTTCCTGGTCGGCTACGCCGCCGTCTGGACGCTCGGCGGAATCGGGCTGCTCGCCCTCGCGGCGGTGGTCGCGCCGTTCCCGCTCGCCGTCGCCGCGGGCCTCCTGCTCTGGTGGGCCACCCCGGCCCGGCAGCGGTGCCTCAACCGCAGGCACCGCCATCCCGCGCTGCCCGCGTTCGGCCCGGCGGCGGTGCGGGCGACGGTGCGGTTCGGCGCCGCCCACGGGTTCTGGTGCCTCGGGACCTGCGCGGCACCGATGCTGCTCGCGCTCGTGCTCCCGCCGACGACCGGGCTGGCGACCATGGCGGCGACGAGCGCCTGGCTCGTCCTGGAGTCCGTCGACCCGCCCCGGCGCCCGACCTGGGGCATCGCGGTCCCGCGACTCCTCCTCGGCGGACGGCGGTCGCGGTGGGCAGCGAGCCTGTGGGTCAGGGCCGCCGCCGCGGGCGGTCAACCGCCGCCGGTCCCCCGGGCGGGCCCACCCTGGCCGCCACCGAGGCCGCGCAGGCCGGCGGTGCCTGCGCTCGGCAGGGGCTGGGTCAGGTCGGCCAGCACGACCGCGTCCCCCGCCTGTAGGCCGGACACGATCTGGGTGCGGCCCGCCCCGACGGCGCCGAGCGCGACCGGGACCGGGGTCGCCGCCCCGTCCCGCAGCACCGTGACGCTCGTGCCGGAGGGGTCCGTGTGCACGGCCGAGGTCGGGACGGTCAACACGCCCGTCGCCGACGCGACGGTGAGCGCGACCGACGCGCCCGAGCCGGCGGGCAGGGCGGGCGGGGTGCCCGTGAGGCCGATCGTCACGGGATAGGTGACGGGGCTGCCCGTGCCGCTGGGCAACAGGCCGACCGCGACGACGGTGCCCGGCAGCGGAGCCGGCTGGCCGTCCGGGGTGACGGTCGCGGCGTCGCCGGGGCGCACGCGCCCGATGTCGGACTCCCCGACCTGCGTGACGACCTGGTCCACGCCCTGCCCGAGCACCACGATCTCCGGGGCGCTCGCCCGGGCCGCCACCTGCTGCCCGACGGTCACCGACACCGCCCCGACGGTCCCCGCCGTCGGAGCCACGAGGCTCGCCTGAGCGAGGTTCTGGCGCGCGGAGTCCAGCGAGGCCTGCGCCGAGTCCACGGCCGCCTGGTCCGCCGCCAGCTGGGACGCCGAGGGCGCCTGCTTCGCCCCGCCGGTGCTCGCCCCGCCTGCACGCTGTGCCCCCGCTGCGGGCGCAGCACCGGCGGCGCTCACACCGGGGGTACGGGCAGCGCCGCCCGCCGCGCCGCCACCCGCGCCGCCCCCGGCCGACCCGCCTCCGGCCGTCCCGCCCCCGGCCGTCCTGGCTCCGGTCCCGCCGCCGCCCGCGCTGGGACTGGCTGCGCCGGAGTCGCCCGCGCCGGGTTGCTCCGCAGCCGAGGTCCCGGAGGTCGCGCCGCCGCCCTTCCCCGCGTTCGCGGCCTGGAGGGCGCTGTCGACCAGGCCGCCGACCGCCGAGTCGAGGGCGGCCTCGTCGGAGGCGAGGGTCGCCTGGGCCTTGGCGACCGCCTGCTGGTCGGCGAGCACGGTCGTGAGCGCGGCCTGGCACGCCTGCAGCGCGTCCGCGGGGGACGGCGTGGGCTTCGCCTGGACGTACGCCGCCGGCGTCGCCGAGCTCGTCGCCTTGCCCGAACCGGAACCGGCCCTACCGTGCGACCCCCGGTCGCCGGTCGGCGCCGAGTCCCCCGAACCGGAGACCGCGCCATCCGTTCCGGAACCCGCAGCGCCGGAACCGCCCGCCCCGGAACCCGCAGCGCCGGAGCCGCCGGTCGGGGAGGCCGCCGGCGAGCCCGATCCGCTCGAACCCGGTGCCGCGTCGTTCGCCCCCGCGCCGCCCGATTCCGCGCCCGCCTTCGCCGGAGCCGCGAGTGCGGCCGGGTCGAGAGCCAGGATCGGGGCGCAGGCGGCGGTCTCCGCGTCGAGGTCGTGCTTCGCGGCGGTGAGCGCACCGTCGACCGCCTTCTGGTCCCCGACGACCTTGTCCTGCGCGTCCTTCACAGCCTGCTGCGCCGCCGCCACCTGCGCCGACGCCCCGGAACCCGGGCCGCTCGAGCCGGCCTGCCCGCCTGCGGCCGGACCGGAACCGCCACCGGGCGACGCAGAGCCACCGGTCCCGCCGGGCGCACTCGATCCGCCGGGTCCCCCCGCCGCGGCGGCGGGAACCGTGCGGGCAGCCGCCCCGGCCTGCCCCGACCCCGTGAACGCGGCAGGCGCCACCGCACCGCCGGCTCCCGCGGGCCCCGCCGCGCCCGCGGCCGAGCCGGTAGACGCGCCGGTCTGCCCGTCGCGGTCCGCGGCGAGCCGGGCCTCGGCGCTCGCGAGCTGCGAGTTCGCCTGCGCCACCTGTGCGTCCAACGCCGTCGTGTCCACCGTGGCCAGGACCGTTCCCGCGGCGACCTGCTGCCCCACGGACGCGGTCACCGAGGTCACCTCACCCGCGATCGCGAAGGAGAGGTTCGCCTGGCCGAGCGGGGTGACCGTGCCCGTCGTCACGAGCTGGGCGGCGACGTCCCCGACCGCCGCGGCGACCGTCCGGTACCGCGGCGTCCCGTCGCGGCGCACCATCACGACCGCGACCACCGCCGCGACCAGCACCACGACCGCCACGGCCGCGATCGAGGCCCGGCCCCGACGCCGTCGGGCCGCAGGGACGTCCATCGTGGTCACGGGCGGCTCACTCACTGCGCAGGGCGTCGATCGGGGCGAGCCGGGCGGCGCGGCTCGCGGGGTACACGCCGAAGACCAGGCCGATCCCGACGGAGACGACGATCGCGCCGAGGGTCGCGGTGGGCGACACCACGATCGGCTGCCCGATCGCCTTGGAGAGCAGCGCTCCGGCGACGATCCCGAGAACCACCCCGGCGATCCCGCCCGCCAGGCCGAGCACGCCGGCCTCGACGAGGAACTGGCGTCGGATCACGCGCGGGGTGGCGCCGAGCGCTTTGCGCAGGCCGATCTCGCGGATCCGCTCGGTGATCGACACCAGCATGATGTTCATGACACCGATCCCGCCCACGAGCAGCGAGATCGCGGCGATGCCCGCGAGCACGGCGGTCAGCGCGCCGGTGATCGTCGTGGCCGTGTCGAGGATCGCCTGCTGGCTGGTGATCGTGAAGTCCGCGTGCGCCGGGTCGGTGACCCGGTGCAGCGCGAGCAGCTCCGCGTTCACCTCCTGGTAGGCGGCGGGCAGGGCGTCGGTGGAGGCGGCCGTCAGGTAGATCGTCTGGACGGACGTGCGCGCGGTGCCCCCGATGACCCGGTCCGCGGCCGTGGTGATCGGCAGGACCGCCTGGTCGTCCTGGTTCTGCGCGGCCGACGAGCCCGCCGCCGCGAGCACCCCGACGACCGTCATGGGCGTCCCCGCCACCGCGACCGGCCGCCCGACGGCGGAGCGGCCGCCGAACAGCTCCGCTGCCGTCGTCGCGCCGAGCACGACGACGGGGGCGTGCCCGTCGACGTCCTGTGTGGACAGGAAGCGGCCCTCCGCGACGGTCCGCGCGCGCACCGTGGCGTAGTCCGGGACGGTGCCGACCACCGTCGTCGTCCAGTTGGCGGTGCCTGCGGTCAGCGGCTCGGAGCGCTGCACGACCGGGGCGACGGCGGCGACGTCCGGCGCCACCGTGCGGTCGGCGAGTGCGGCGGCGTCGGCGCTGGTCAGGGTGGAGGCGGTGCCCGCACCACCCCGCACTCCGGTGCTGGTGGTCGTGCTGCCGGGGCTGACCACCAGCAGGTTGCTGCCGAGTGAGTTGATCTGGGAGGTGATCGTGGCCTGCGCGCCCTGGCCGAGCCCGACCGTCAGCATGACGGCGGTGATCCCGATCAGGATGCCGAGCATCGTCAGCCCGGAGCGCAGCCGGTGGGAGCGGACGGCGTCCCATCCGGTGCGGACCGTCTCGCGCCAGTTCACCGGACCGCCAGGGAGTCGTGGTGGATGCCGCCGTCGAGGATCCGCAGCACCCGCAGGGCGGCCGCGGCGACGTCCTCCTCGTGCGTGATCAGCACGATCGTGCGGCCGCCCGCGTGCAGCTCGTCGAGCAGGCCGAGGACGTCCGCGGTGGCGGCGGAGTCGAGGTTGCCGGTGGGCTCGTCGGCGAGCAGCAGGGCGGGCTCGGTGACCAGCGCCCGCGCTATCGCGACCCGCTGCTGCTGGCCGCCGGAGAGCTGCCCCGGCCGGTGCTCGGCCCGGTCGCCCAGACCGACGCGCTCCAGCGCGGCCAGCGCGCGCTCCCGGCGTTCGGCCCGGCCGACGCCCGCGTAGGTCAGCGGCAGCTCGACGTTGCGCCACGCCGGCATGCTCGCGAGCAGGTTGAACTGCTGGAACACGAACCCGATCCGCCGGTTGCGCACCGCGGCGAGCTGCTCCTCGTCCATCGCGCCGACGTCCACGCCCGCCAGGGTGTAGGTGCCGGTCGTCGCGACGTCGAGGCATCCCAGGACGTGCATCAGCGTGGACTTGCCGGACCCCGACGGGCCCATGATCGCGACGTACTCCCCCTCGGCGATGTCGACGTCGACGTCGTGCAGGGCCTCGACCTCGAGGTCGCCCTGCCGGTAGGTCTTGCCGACGCCGCGCAGGGAGATGACCGGGGCGCTCACGCCCCACCCCGCGCCCCGCCGCCGCGGTTCGCGCCGGCCGCGCCACCGCCCGCGCCACCGGCTCCACCACCGCCCGCGCCACCGCCGCCGAACCCGCCGAACCCCCCGAAACCGCCCCCGCCACGCGTCCCCGGCCCGGTCCCCGCGGTTCCGCTCGCCACGACGACCTCGGCCCCGGCGGGGAGGCCGGAGACGATCTGGGTGCGCGCACCGTCCGTCGCCCCGACGGTCACGGGGGTCTCCACTCGGCTGCCGCCCCTGTCGACCAGCACACTCGGCGAGCCGCCCGCCTGATGGACCGCCGCGGTCGGGACCAGTACGGCGTCCTTCACCTCGTTCGTCACGATCGCGACCTGGGCACTGCCGCCGGCGTGCAGCGACGACGTGTCCCCGGTCACGGCGAGGGTCACCGGGTACCCGGCCACGCCCGAGGTCTGGGTGGCGACCAGGCCGACCGTCGAGACCGTGGCGGCGACGGACTGGGTGCCGCCGGTGGGCGTCACCTGGGCCTGCTGGCCGGCCTTCACCTTCGCGACCTGGGTGTCGTCGATCGAGGTGGTGACCACGAAGGTGCCGGTGCTGATCACCGTGACGTCCGCGGTGGACGGCGACGTCGCGGCCGGAGGCGAGGTCTGCCCACCAGAGCCTCCCGCAGAGCCACCCGCGGAACCGCCCGCAGAGCCAGCTGCGGACCCGCCCGACGAGCCCACGCCGACCTGCTGGCCCGCCGTCACGTTCACGGCGGCGACCGTCCCGGCGAACGGCGCCGTCAGCGTGGCCTGCGCCAAGGACCGCTCCGCGACGGCCTGCTGCGCCTGCGCGGCGGACAGCGCGGCCTGGTCCGCGGCGCGCTGGGCGGTGCTCGCGGAACCGTCCGCGTCCACCTTGGCCTGGGCGTTCGCCACGGACGCCTTCGCCTGGGCCAGCTGGCTCGGCAGGCTCGCGGCGTCCACCGTCGCGAGGGTCTGTCCCTCGGTGACCTGCTGCCCGACGACGACCGGCACGGCGGTGACCCGGCCGGAGACGGTGAAGCTGAGGTCGGCGCGCTGGGCGGGGGCGATCGTGCCGGTGGCGGCGACGCTGGTGGTCAGCGTGCCCGTCGTCGCGCGGACGAGCTGCGTCGCGGGGGCCGCGGACGAGCGCGGCACGAGGAACCAGACGAGCAGGAACACCACGACCGCGAGGACGAGCCCGACGAGTACCCACCGCTTCCACGACCACCCGCGCAGTGCGGCCGTCCGGGAGCGGACACCCGCCTCCGTGGGAGCCGTCCGGTGCACACCGGACGCTTCAGACACGACGCCTCCATGCCGCTCGACCTGCGATAACGCCGGTGCCCCGCGGCCGGCGAGCCGAACCGTAACCGCCCCGACCCGCCGTTGTCCCTCGACCGGCTGACAGTGCGCTGAGAAGCCCGGGATGATCCGGACGGCAGGTGGCAAACCCCGCCCGGGGCCGCGGGGAGGCCGGTGTCCGGCGCCCCCGCGACCGTCTCGGGGCTCGGGTCACCGCGGCTCGGAGAGCCCCGCCACGCACCACTCGCCCTTGTTCACGTAGAGGACGACGGCGACCGGGACGTCCTGCGTCTGTCCCTGCTGCGACAGCGTCATCGTCGCCGGGACCTGCGCCTGGGTGTCCAGCAACAGCGTCGGGGCCCCGGTGGGTTTGGTGGCCTGAAGCGCGTCGAGGAGCTGCTGGGGGACCTCCGCGATCGGCTTGCCGTCCGGGTCCTTGCAGCCGAGGTCGTTGAGGGTGGCGGCGTCCTTGTTCTGGAAGGCCGTGATCGCCTTGGCGCCGACGTCGTCGGGCTTGCCGGGGCCGGTGAGGAAGCCGGGCCAGGCGTAGGCGGTCACCGCCAGCACGGCCACGACGACCCCGACGACGCCGATCACGATCCCGGTGACCAGCGCCGCCCGCCCCGGCTTGCGGGTCTTCGCGGCGGAGGGGTCCCCGGACGGCGGCACGGACGCCCCCGGAGCCTCCTCGCCCGCCTCGTGCCCCGGCGCCTGCTCGGTCGCGGTCGACCCGGTCGGACTCGACTCGGCCGACGTCGGGTCGGTCGGCGCCGGGCCGGTCGGCGCAGGCTCAGCCGGCGTCGGGTCGGTCGGCGCAGGCTCAGCCGGCGTCGAGTCGGTCGGCGCAGGCTCAGCCGGCGTCGAGTCGGTCGGCGCCGGCTCAGCCGGCGTCGAGTCGGTCGGACTCGGCTCGGCCGGCGTCGAGTCGGTCGAACTCGGCTCGGCCGGCGTCGAGTCGGTCGGACTCGGCTCGGCCGGCGTCGAGTCGGTCGGCTCGGCCGTCGGCGCCTCCGCGTGCTCCGCGCCCGCAGGCGACGCGGTGGCGACTGGACTCTCGTCGCTCTCCGTGCCCGTCGGTGCCTCCGCGGCGGGCACCCGCTCGGTGTCCTTGCCGTCCGCGGACGGCTCCTGCCGGTGCGGATCCGTCATCCGAAACAAACCTCCCAGAGCGCCCACGTGAGCGCCGGTATACGCACGGTGATCACCCCTCACGGTGCCCTATACCCTCCCACCGCCGACGACCGGGTCCTATCCGGCGAAGGACCCGACCCGCCGGCGCCCTCGGACGAGCCGCCGCGACCACCGCCACCCACCGGACCGCCGGCTCAGCCGTGCAGGATGATCTCGGCGCCGTAGCGCGCCAGCTCGTCGGTCGCCTCCGCCACCGAGGACGCCCGACAGCGCACGACGAACTGCGAGACACCGACGGCCTCGAGCTCGCCGAGGTGATCGCGAACCTGCTCGACCGACAGCTCCGGCCCGAGTGGGCCGCTGAACGCGCTCGACTGCACCTGCACGTCGACGTCCTTCGGGTCGCGCCCCGCCTCCACGAGCAGGTCGTGCAACTCGGAGATCGCGCTGCCCATCTGCGAGACCGAGGTGATCGCGGGCATCCGCGTGGTCCGGGCTCTCTGCTCGTCCGCGATCAGCGGTGACCAACCCTGCCCCGCCCGCACGACCCGACGGCGAGCGGTGCGCCCGTTGCCTCCGATCCACACCGGGGGGTGCGGGCGCTGCACCGGGCCGGGGACCATCGTCACTCCACGGGCGGTGAAGTGCCTGCCCGCGTAGCGGTACTCCGGATCGGTGCACACCCCGCGCAGCACGTCGAGGGCCTCGTCGAACAGGGCGCCACGCTCCTCGAAGTCCACGCCGAGCGCACCGAACTCCGAGCGGAGATACCCGCCGCCCGCACCGACCACCAGCCTGCCCCCGGACAGCAGGTCGAGCGAGACGATCGACTTCGCGCCCAGCAGCGGGTTGCGGTACGGGAGTATCAGCAGGAACGGCATGATCCGCAGCCGGGTCGTTGCCGCGGCGACGAACCCCAGCGCGGCGACCGGATCGAGCGTCGCGTGGCCCCCGGAGGACAACCACTTGGCCGACGGCGCAGGGTGCTCGGTGAAGGCGAGCGCGTCGAACCCCGCCTCCTCGGCGGCACGAGCGAACACCGGCAGCCCCGTCGGGCCGTAGAGGTCGGGAGCGCAGTCGGTGCCGCCGATGGGGTGCTCGATGGTGAAGCGCACGATCGGTCTCCTCGAAATCTGACCATGGGCCGATGGATCCCGGCGCCCGCGTCGACGATGCCGGCCCGGCCGAGTGCACCGCTCATACCTCCGTCGCCCCGCCGACCAGGCGGACGTCGCCTCCCGCCGGGACGACTCGCCGCAGGCTGCGGTCGACGAGCGTCACCACGACGAACACGCCGGACACCACCAGCAGGAACGTGGCGAGATGATGCAAGCCGGTGGTGTCGGCGCGGTCGGCGAGGAAGGTGCCGTTCCCGAGCGAGGCCACGATCGCGCCGAGGTAGCCGAACGTGCGGAACAGCCCCGACGAGGCCCCGATCCGGTCCGGGTCCGCTTGGAAGTACAACGCGTTCTGGTTGGCCAGGTTGAGCAGGCCGTTGGGGATGCCGAGCAGCACCGACAGTCCGACGATCATCCACAGTGGCGTCCCGTCGGTGAAGGTGAGCAGCCCCACGCACACCGCCACCTGCAGGAGCGACCCGACGATCAGCCTGCCGCGCACCGCCGCCCTGCGCCCGGTCAGCGCGGAGACCGCCAGACTCGTGATCGACATCGGCAGCAGCATCAGCCCCGCCACCGATGGCGAGAGCCCGCGACCCTCCTGCAGCCACTGGGTGTAGCCGTAGAGGTAGGCGTAGGTCAGGACGAACGCGAGCAGCGTGCGCGCGTAGGTGGCCAGCAGCGGACCGTTGCCCGCGAGCAGCCGCAGATCGAAGAACGGATCCGAGATGCGCAGCTCCCACCAGGCGAACCCGCCGCCCAGCACCACCGCCACCGGCACCCACCACCACTGGCTCGGCGTCATCAGGAACAGCAACGCACCGAGCAGGCCGCCCGCGAACAACACGACGCCCAGGTGGTCCAGCCGGGGCGCCGCGTCGACCCGATGGGTGCGCGGCAGCTTCCACGCCCCCAACGAGAACGCGGCCACGGCCAGCGGGACGTTCACCGCGAACACCGCCCGCCAGCCCCCCGCGCCGGTCAACAGGCCGCCCAGCGTCGGGCCGATGATCGAGATCGTCTGGGTGGACACGGTCAGCACGGCGAGGATCCCCGCGGGGCTCGTCATCCCCGTCCGTGCCGCCTCGGAGCGGATCAGGTACATCGCCGCGGGATAACCCGCGCACGTGCCGAACCCCAGCAGCACCCGGGCCACCACCAGCACCCACAGCTGCGGCGCGAGCAGGCCGAGGACCCCGGCGAGACCGACGAGCGTGGTTCCGACGAGGAACAGCGTGCGCGGGCCGTAGGTGTCCACCAGCCGCCCGACCACCGGCTGCCCGATCGCCGTGGCCAGGTACAGGCCCGACACCAGCCACGCCGTGTCCGCGGGTGAGGCGCCGAAGGCGATCCCGATCGGCACCAACGCGACAGCGACCATCGTGGAGTTGATCGGGTTGAGAACGGCGCCGAGGACCAGCGGCGGCAGTAGCCCCCGGTTGAACGCCTGCACGCGGGGCGCGGGGTCCGACACCGCCGTCACGGCGCCACCACCCGCTCGAGGATCGCCGCGGCCTCGATCAACGTCCGCCGCTCGGCCTCGGTGCACCGATCCTGCAGTCGGCCCGCCAGCCACTCCGCCCGCACCGTCCGATCCCCCACCGCGCGTTCCCGGCCCGCCTCGGACAACGACACGAGCTGACGCCTGCCGTCCTCGGGGTCCGGCCTGCGCTCGACGAGCCCGAGCTCCTGCAACGCCGCCAGGATCGCCGCCATCGACTGCGGCCGGATCCCCTCGGCGACGGCGAGCGCACTGGCCGACGTCTCACCGTCCTTGGCCAGCCTGCCGAACACGGCCAGTTGCGACGGGGTCAGCTCGGCCCCGCCCAGAGTGCCCAGCTCGCGCAGCCGCCTGCGCAACCGGCCGAACACCGTCCGGAGGTCCTGCGAGGCGCGGACCGCCGACGGAGAGATCTGGTCCATCCCGCCACGGTAGATTTAGACAGGCCAGACTGCCCAGTCCAGGCTGCCCAGATGAGACTGAGAACTCACGACGTCTGGTGCGCCAGTCGGTCAAACAGTATACTCTCTGACCACGGCCCGACTTCGAGAGTCTCGGAAGGTGTCGGACAAGAGATGACCACAGGCGCTCAGTCCATTCCCGCGCACGTCCCACCGGAGGTCGTGGTCGACTACGACCCGGTGGACGGTCCGGAGATCAAGGCCTTCCCGCCGGGCGCGCTCGACAAGATCCGCGAGGAGCACCGGATCTTCTACACGCCCTTCAAGGGCGGGTACTGGTTCCCGACGCGGCACGAGGACATCCGCTCGGTCTACGAGCGGCCGGAGATCTTCGCGCAGGGTGGCACGCTGACCGAGCCGAACTTCCGCAAGGTCATGATCCCGCTGACGCTCAACGGCGACGACCACCGCAAGTGGCGGCGCATCCTGCAGCCGATCTTCACCCCGGGCCGGATCAAGCAGCTCGAGGGCTTCCTGCGCGAGGTCGCCCGCGACCGCCTGCGCGAGATCGCGCCGCTCGGCGCGTGCGACGTGTCCATGGACTACGCGCTGCAGATCCCCGCGGCCACGTTCTCGGGGCTGATGGGGCTGCCCCGCGAGGAGTTCCCCACCTTCAACCAGCTCGCCTTCGACCTCGTCTACACCCCCGAGATGGTGCGCCTCAAGGAGGGCGACGAGGCCGGGCGCAGGTTCCGGGACGACCGCACCGAGGAGATCCTCGAGCTCGTCGGGAACCTGATCCCGCAGCGCCGCGCGGACCCCGGCGACGACGTGCTCAGCTACCTCGTCGACGTGGAGCTGGAGGGGCGCAAGCTCACCGACGAGGAGATCGTCAACATCGGGTACCTGCTCTTCATCGCGGGCACCGACTCGACCGGCGCGATGATGTCGTACTCGCTGCACGCGCTGGCCGACCGGCCGGACCTGCGCACTCGGCTGATCGAGGACCCGGAGTCCGTCCCGACCGCCGTCGAGGAGCTCATCCGGTACCACGCCTTCGTCAACAGCGGGCGGGACGTGTTGGAGGACGTTGAGCTCTGCGGGGTCACCCTGAAGCGCGGCGACCGGGTCCTGCTGCCCACCGGCAGCGGGAACCACGATCCCCGGCAGTTCGAGCGAGCGGACGAGATCGACCTGGACCGGAAGGTCGTCAAGACCGTCACGTTCGGCGCCGGCCCGCACCGCTGCCTGGGCGCCCCGCTGGCGCGTCTCGAGGTGCGGATCGGCATCGAGGAGTTCCTGAAGGTGATCCCCGAGTTCCAGGTCGCTCCGGGCGAGGAGATGACCTACGCCTTCATGCACAGCAAGTCCGTGCCGCTGCACGTGCCGTTCGTGTACCCGCCCACCCGGGTGGACTGAGCGCGCACAGCGCTTCTCGGTCGGCGGGGGCGACGCGGTCCCGCTCGAGCGTGACCGCCCCGCGGGCCTCAGCGACCGTGGAGGACCCCGCGGGCGATGTTGCGGCGCAGGATCTCGGCGCTGCCATCGGCGATGCGGGTCAAGCGGGCCTGGTGCCAGCCGTCGTAGAGGCGCATCTCGGTGGTGAGCCCCATGCCGCCGTGGACCTGCATGGTGCGCTCGTAGACCCGCGAGCACATCTCCGTGGTGAAGACCTTGGTCATGGCCACCTCGTGGTGGGCCACCGCGCCGGACTCCACGAGCTCCGCGGTCCGCCGCGACATCGAGTCGGCGGCGTAGATCTCCACCGCGCTGTCGGCCAGCTGGAAGCCCACCCCCTGGTACTCGCCGATCGCCCGGCCGAACGCTTTGCGCTCGGTGGCGTACCCGGCCGCGCGGCGCAGCGCCCAGTCCGCCAGCCCCACGCAGCGGCCCGCGTTGTAGAGCCGCCCGGTCGACACCCCCTCCAGGGCGAGCGCGAAGCCCTGGTGCAGCTCCCCCACCAGCGCCTCGTCGGGCACGAACGCGTCGTCGAAGCTGATGATCCCCTCGTGCCCGCCGACCTGACCGAACAACGTGATCACGCTGTCCAGGGCGAACCCCAGGGTCGAGGCGGGCAGCAGGAAGCAGCTGATCCCGCCCTTGCGGGTGCGCTGCAGCCCGGGATCGGTCACCGCCCACACGAACACCCAGTCCGCCTCGGGCGAGTTCGTGATCCACTGCTTGGTGCCGGTGATCCGCCACCCGCCCTCGACCCGGCGGGCCGCGGTGCGCATCGCCCACAGGTCCGACCCCGCGTCGGGCTCGGACATCCCGAAGCAGCCCGTCGTGGTGCCCGCCATGAACTCCGGCATCAGCCGGGCGGCCGCCGCCTCGGTGAGGTGGGTGCACAAGGTCGACGGGGCGTAGCTCCAGTGTCCCACGGCGGCGTAGGGCAGGATCCGGCCCGGCCCGTAGCGGGCGTGCAGGTGGCGCCACGTCTCGTAGAGCGCGACCGGGCCGAGCCCGCCGCCACCGACGGACTCGGGCACGAACATCGCGTAGTACCCGGCCTCGGCCGAGCGCTCCCGCACCGTCTGCAGCAGCGCCCGCACCTCGGACGAGTAGGCGCCGGACTCCGCGTGCGCCCGGCGCGGGTCGTCGAGCACCGCGGCGTGCTTCTCCTCCAGTGGGAGGACGACGGCGTCGACGAAGTCGGACAGCCCGTCGAGGACGTCCTGGATCTGGGGGTCGATCGGCACCGAGAGTCTCCTAGACGGCCAATTCCACGGTGTTGCTCCGGCGCGGCACACCCTCGCCACGGCACTGTACGGGCGTGCCGATGATCTGTTGAGTACGACCACTGGTCGTGGTCACCGCACTAGTAACTTCGGGGCAGGCCCAGCACGTGCGAGCCGAGGTAGTTGAGGACCATCTCCTGAGGCAGCGGTGCGATCTTGAGCAGTCGCGCCTCGCGGAAGTAGCGGGCGACGTCGTACTCCTCGGAGTAGCCCATCCCGCCGTGGGTCTGCAGCGCCCGGTCCGCGGCGTCGAACCCGGCGTCGGCACACAGGTACTTGGCGGTGTTCGCCTCGCGCCCGCACGGCTTGCCCTGGTCGTAGAGCCAGGTCGCCTTCCGCAACGCCAGCTCCGCCGCGTCCAGGCGGGCCAGCGAGTCGGCCAGCGGGAACTGGAGTCCCTGGTTCATCCCGATCGGGCGGCCGAACACCTCGCGCTGGTTGGCGTACGTGACGGCCCGGTCCAGCGCGACCCGGCCGATGCCCAGCGCCTCCGCGGCGATCAGCATCCGCTCGGGGTTGAGCCCGTCGAGGATGTAGCGGAAGCCCTGGCCCTCCTCGCCCACGCGGTCCTCGACCGGCACGATCAGGTCGTCGATGAACATCTCGTTCGAGCTGACGGCGTTGCGTCCCATCTTGGGGATCGGCCGGATGTCCACCCGAGCGCGGTCCAGGTCGGCGAGGAACAGCGTGATGCCGTCGGTCCTCCTCGCGACCTCGTCCACCTTCTGCGTGCGGGTCAGCAGCAGCACCTTCTCCGACTCCAGGGCCTTGGAGGTCCAGAGCTTGCGGCCGGTGATCCGGTAGTGATCGCCCTCGCGCCTCGCGAAGGTGCTGATGTTCGTGGTGTCGAGGCCTGCGTCGGGCTCGGTCACGCCGAAGCACACGTGCAGCGAGCCGTCGACGATCCGCGGCAGCGTCCGCGCCTTCAGCTCCGCGGAGCCGTGTTTGACCACCGGGTGCATGCCGAAGATCGACAGGTGGATGGAGCTCGCCGCGTTCATCGCCCCGCCCGACCGCGCCACCTCCTCGATCAGGATCGACGCCTCGGTGATGCCCAGTCCGTGCCCGCCGTACTCCTCCGGCATGGTCAGGCCCAGCCAGCCGCCCGACGCCATCGCCTCGTAGAACTCCGCGGGGAACACCTTGTCCCGGTCGTGCTCGCGCCAGTACGTGTCGTCGAAGCGCTTGACCAGGTCTCGGACCGCGGCGCGGATCGTCGCCTGGTCCGCACTGAGCTCGAAATCCACCCGTGTCCTCCTCGGCCGGAAGCTCCAGCACCCGCACCGCCGCGCCGATCGCTGGGACAGTATACTTTTCCACCCTTGTGCGGACGGCACACCACCCGACACCCTTGGATGGCGGTGAAAGCGGCTACTGTTGCGGGGTGCTGCGGAGCGCCGCCCGCCTCGACGAGGAGGTCTCATGCCCGAGCCGGTGATCGAGTCGCTCGCCGCTGACCTGGAGGCCGAGACCGGGCCCCTCATCGAGATCCTCTCCGGCCTCGAGCCCGCCGCCTGGACCACGCCGACGCCCGCGCCCGGCTGGTCGATCCAGGACCAGGTGGCGCACCTGCTGGTCGTCGAACAGCGGGCCACGCTGAGCCTCACCGCCCCGCAGGCCTACGCCATCGAGCGCGAGGCGGACCGCGCGGACCGGACCCGGCTGGCCACCGCGGTGACCGACCACCGCGTCGACGCCCCGGCCGCGCTGCTCGCCGGGTTCCTGGCCGCGCGCGCCGACCTGCTCGCCGCCTTCCGGGCGGCCCCCAAGGGCACCCGGCTCGCCTGGTACGGCCCGGAGATGAGCCTGGCCAGCATGCTGACCGCGCGGCTGATGGAGACCTGGGCGCACGGCCAGGACATCCGGGACGCCCTCGGCCTGCCGCCCAGCGTGAGCGACCGGCTGCGGCACATCGCGCGGATCGGCGTCGCCACCCGCGGTTTCAGCTACACCGTGCACGACCGCACTCCCCCGACCGAGCCGATCGCGGTGCTGCTCACCGGGCCGGAAGGGGCGGTGTGGGAGTTCGGCGAGCCGACCGCGGCGGACCGGGTCGAGGGCGCGGCCCTCGACTTCTGCCTGGTGGTCACGCGGCGCAGGCACCCCGCGGACACCGCGCTCGTCGCGACCCCGGGTGCCGCGGCCGAGTGGCTCAGCATCGCCCAGGCCTTCGCGGGCGCCCCGGGTGCCGGCCGCGAGCCGGGCCAGTTCGCCCCGGTCGGGGGCGGCCGGGCGTGAGGGCCACCACCATCCCGGACGAGCGGATCGGGCTGCGGATCGAGCGCGCGGGCGGCGAGACTGGACCTCGTCGACGTCCGGGAGCTGCCGGACGCGGAGGGTGTGGAGCGGATGGGTGTCCGGTCCGCCGAGCGGTTCGGCTCAGCGGAGGGGCGCGAGGGACCGCGGGGTGGCGCGAGCAGCGCCCGCCGCGCTGGGTGACGGGAGACTGATCATGGGTGTGACCACGCACGAGGCCGGCGCCGCGACCGTCGTGACGCTGCGGTGGCCGGAGTCGCGCAACGCGATGGGCGTGCCCGAGGCGGCGGAGCTGGCCGAGGCGCTGCGCGCGGCGAGCCGCACCGCGCGCGGCGCCGTCGTGCTCACCGGCGAGGGCGCGTTCTGCGCGGGCGGGGACCTGCGGGCGATCATCGAGCTCTCCCGCACGTACACCCCCGAGCAGATCCAGGAGCACGTCTACACCAGGTTCCAGGAGCTCGTCCGGATCCTGCGGTACAGCGAGGTGCCCACGATCGCCGCGGTCGACGGGGCCGCGGTCGGACTCGGGCTCGACCTCGCCCTCGCGTGCGACGTCCGGCTCGTGGGCCCGAAGGGCTGGGCGCAGCAGGGCTGGGCCCGGGTGGGCCTGGTCGCGGGCACCGGCGGCGTCGGGTTCCTCGCCCGGCAGCACCCCGGCGTGCTGTGGGAGCTCCTCGGCCGCGAGGACCGGATCGGGCCGCCCGAGCTCGCCCGGCTCGGCCTCGGGACCGCCACGGACGGTCCCGCGGTCGACGCGGCCGTCGAGCGGGCCGAGCGGTTCGCCCGCCTCGAGCGCGACGTCCTCACCCGGTACGTCCGGCTGGACCGCGCCGAGCGCTGGCCCACCGACGAGCACTTCGCGGAGTGTGCGCGGATCCAGGGCGCGCTGATCGCCTCGGAGCGCTTCCGCGCGCTCGCCGAGCGGATGCTCGGCATCACCCGCGCCTGACCGGACGGGGCGGCGGGCCCGCCGCCCCGTTGGGCGCGCTCACGCCCACACCGTGAAGAGTGTCCTCTTGGGCCTGCGTCGACCGCCCGCGGACGCGGGCCTAGGAGGGTGCTGAAAAGCTCTGCCGTAGCGAGCGGTGTCCAGGTGGTGACCTCGCAAGGCGCGCGGATGCGCCGATACCGCTGTTGTATCGGCGCATCCGCGCAATGCCGCGAGGGCGCCGGCTGGGCGCCGCGCAGTAGGCCCGAGCTTTTCAGCGCGCTCCTAGCGGCGGTCCGCCGGGGCCAGCTCGATCCAGGACCGCATCGCGGTGAGGTGGCGCAGCATGCGGTGCTTGGCGAGCGGAGCGTCTCCGCTAATCAACGCCTCGACGATGCGCTCATGGGCGTGGTGCAGGTCTCGCGTGGCCTCGATCTTGCGGATGTCGACGAACTCGCTGGTCGCGTGCGTTATCGTCATCTCGGTGAGGGACTCGATGAACAACGTGACAGCCGGGTTCCCCGAGAGCTTCGCGATCACGAGATGGACGTCGTGGACCGGCCCCCGCGCGTCACCTCCTCCGTTCTCGAGGTCCCGGATGTGCTCCTGCTCGGCGAGCAGGCATCGGCGCAGTTCGTCGACCCCCGCCTCGTCGAGGTGCGCCGCGGCGCCGTCGACCGCCCCCATCTCCAAAAGCAGGCGCGCGTCGAAGAGCTGGAAGTCGTTCACTCCGGCGCGCTCGAGGTAGATGTTGATCGCTCGGGACACGGAGCTGACGTCCGGCTCGGTGACCACGAGCCCGCCACCGGTACCACGGCGCATCTCGGCGACCCGGTGGTGCTCGACGAGCCGGATGGCCTCCCGCAGCGTCGCCCGGCTCACGCCGAAGGTCTCGAGGAGCTCAGCCTCGGTGGCGATCATCTGGCCGACCGGCCAGCCCAGTTCGACGACCCGGTCCTTGATCCGGGCCGCCACCTGCTCAGCGAGCTTCGTGGGCGAGCTGCCGTTCTGCGCCATCCGCTAATCGTAGCCTGTTGAACGCGATCGACCGACTCCACCCGCCGATAGCGCCAGGTCGACGGGGAGATGGACGCGGGCGGCGCGGAGGATCTCGCCTGCCGCCTTTCCCTGGGCGTCGACGAGCGTGCCCGCGGCGACGCCCTCCCCGAGCCCGTCGCGCAGCACGAAGTTCACCCCCCGCAGGTTCGGCAGCGGGTAGCGGTCGATCACGAGCCCGGCGTAGGTGGGGACCGCTTCCACCAGGGCCTTCGCGTCGAACTCGGCGAGCAGCCAGGCGGCCGCGGCATCGGATCGGGCCCAGACGCCGATGTTCAGGTCCCCGCCCTTGTCCCCGGACCGAGCGCCGAACACCCGACCGAACGCGACCGGGACCTGATCACCCGGCGGCGGGGACCAGACCTCCCCGACCAGGACCGGCGGCACCGGGGACCGACGCTCCGGCGGCACCTTCACCGGCAGCTCCGCGCCCTCGAACAGGACCCGCTGCGTGACCGCGGCGGCCGAGACGGTGCCGGGCCAGTACCGCTGCGACGGCTTGGCGTTCGCGGGCGGCGCCGAGTAGTAGAGGCCGGGGTAGCTCGCCAGGCCGATCTGGACGGCGGCGTCGGAGAACGCGCGCCCGACCGTCGCCTCGTCCGGGTCCTGCACGGTGACCTTGAGCAGGGCCAGCGGCGGGCCGTCGGTGGTGCCCTCCCGGCCGCCGCCGCCCCCGACGAGGTCCACGGCGGCCGTGGCGAACGCCTCCCGGCCGCCGGGGGTCCGGGCCCACAGGGCGGCGAGGGCGGCCTCGGCCTTCTGCTCGATGTCCAGCCCGGTGAGGATGAACGTGACACTGTTCTGCCAGCCGCCCGCGGACGTCATCGAGACCTTCAGGGTCTCGGGCGGCGGCTCCCCCACCGCGCCGGCGATGCGCACCCGGTCCGGCCCCGCCTGTTCGAGCCGCAGACTGTCCAGCCGCAGCGTCACGTCGGGGCCGAGGTAGGCCGGGTCCTGCACCTCGTAGAGCAGCTGCGCGGTGACGGTGTCCACGGTGACGATCCCGGCGGTGCCGGGGTGCTTGGTGATCACGACCGAGCCGTCCCGGTCCACCTCGGCGAGCGGCAGCCCGAGCTCCACCATGTCCGGGACCTCGCGGAAGAAGGCGAAGTTGCCACCGGTGGCCTGCGCTCCGCACTCGATCACGTGCCCCGCGGCGACGGCCCCGGCGAGGCGGTCCCAGTCCCCCGGTGCCCAGTCCCACCACCACGCGGCGGGCCCGACGACGACCGAGGCGTCGGTGACCCGCCCGGTGACGACGATGTCCGCGCCGGCCTCCAACGCCGCTGCGATCCCCCACGCGCCCAGGTAGGCGTTGGCGGTGGCGGGCTCGCCCCGGGCCGCAGGCCACGGCTCGCCGGTGCGCAGGTGCGCGAAGGTCTCCCCCGCCGCCCGCAGCTCCGCGAACCGCGGCGACAGATCGTCCCCGGAGACGCTCGCCACCCGCAGGTCCAGGCCGCGCTCGGCGACCAACGCCGCGACGGCCTCGGCGCAACCCGCCGGGTTCAGCCCGCCCGCGTTGGACACCACCTTGATCCCACGGGCCGCGACCTCCTCGATCACGTCCCCGAGCTCGCGCAGGAACGTGCGGGCCCAGCCGCCGCCCGGACGTCGGGCACGGTCTCTGTCTAGAATGGACATGGTCAGCTCGGCGAGCCAGTCACCGGTGAGCACGTCGAGGTCGCCGCCGGACACCATCTCCCGCGCGGCGCCCGCGCGGTCGCCGTAGAAGCCGCTGCAGTTGGCGATCCGGACCGGTCGGGTTCCGCGGCTCACGCGTCCTCCTTCAGGACCACGAGCACCTCGCCGAGCGCGACGGAGCCGCCCGCGGCCGCCCGGACCTCGTCCACCACCGCGTCCGCCCCCGCCTTCACGACGTGCTCCATCTTCATCGACTCCAGCACCACGAGTGGGTCCCCGGCGGCCACCACGTCCCCCACCTCGACGTTCACCCGCACGACCGTGCCCGGCAGCGGCGCCACGCAGGCCCCCGACGACAGCCGGCCCGCCGCGCGGTCCGCGGCGGTCTCCCGCGTGCAGACCGTCTGCCACTCCGGCCCGACGACTCCGAACCGGTCCCCGTCGACGAAGACCCTCCTGCGCAGGCGCAGGCCGTCGACCTCGGCGTCCACGACGTCCGGGCCGACCGAGCGCACGTGCACGGCCACCGGCACGCCGTCGACGGTGACCCGGTCCCGGCCGCGTCCCGCGGACGCGACGGCGACCTCGACCGTCTCGCCGTCGGGGGTGGTCCACCGGGTGACCTGCGGGGTGCCGTGGACGTTGCGCCAGCCCGTCGGCACCTCGACCGGCAGCGCCGCGGCGTGGCGGACCCGATGCCGGAAGGCCAGCGTGGCCAGCACCGCGTGGGCCCGCTCGACCTCCGGCGGCGGCGCCGCGGCGGCGAGGTCGGTGCGGGTGTCCAGCCAGGTCGTGGCCTGCGGACCCGCCAGCAGCTCGGCGTCGGAGCAGGCGGCACGCAGGAAGTCCAGGTTGGTCTCGACGCCGACCAGCACGAACGCGTCGAGTGCGCGGCGGAGCCGGACGAAGGCCTCGGCCCGGTCCGCACCGTGCGCGACCACCTTGGCGATCATGGGGTCGAAGTGCGCGGTGATCTCGCTGCCCGCGGCGACAGCGCTGTCGACGCGCACGCCCGCGCCCGTCGGCTCGACGTAGTGGGTCACGGTGCCGGTCGCGGGCAGCCAGCCCTGGGCGGGGCGCTCGGCGTAGACCCGGACCTCGACGGCGTGCCCCACCGGACTCCGCGCGCCCAGACCGGCGGGCAGCGCCTCACCGCGGGCGACCGCGAGCTGCAGCCGGACGAGATCGAGGCCGAGCACCTCCTCGGTGACCGGGTGCTCGACCTGCAGCCGGGTGTTCATCTCCAGGAAGAAGGCCTCGGGGCCGTCCACCAGGAACTCGACGGTGCCCGCACCGACGTAGCCGATCGCCTTCGCGAGCGCGACCGAGCCGGCCTGCAGGGTCTCGCGCACCGCCGGGAGCAGGTCCGGCGCGGGCGCCTCCTCGATGACCTTCTGGTGGCGGCGCTGGATGGAGCAGTCCCGGTCCGCGAGCGCGACGGCGGCGCCGTGGGTGTCCGCGAACACCTGCACCTCGACGTGTCGCCCGCGCCCGACGTAGCGCTCCAGGAACAGCGAGCCGTCCCCGAACGCGGCCAGCGCCTCGCGGGCCGCGCCTGCGAGCGCGTCGCCCAGGTCGGCGGGGTCGTCGACCCGGCGCATGCCCTTGCCCCCGCCGCCCGCAGCCGCCTTGACCAGCAGCGGGAACCCGACCTCGGCGGCCACCGCGGCGGCCCGCGGGTCCTCGGGTCCGGTGAGCAGGCCCGTCGGCAGCACGGGCACACCGGCGACCGCGGCGAGCTCCTTGGCGGTGATCTTGTTCGCCATCCGCTCGATGGCCTCGGCGGGCGGCCCGACGAACGTCAGGCCTGCCGCGGCGCAGGCGCGCGCCAGCTCGGGGCTCTCGGCCAGGAAGCCGTAGCCGGGGTGCACGGCGTCGGCACCCGCGGCCCGGGCGGCCCCGACGAGCGCCGCGACGTCCAGGTAGGTCTCCGCGGAGGTGGTGCCGCCCAAGGGGACCGCCCGGTCCGCCTCGTGCACGAAGGGGGCGTCGGCATCGGGCTCGGCGTAGACCGCGACGGTGCGCAGGCCCACGGCGCGCGCGGTGCGCATGATCCGGCGGGCGATCTCACCGCGGTTGGCGACCAGCAGGACGTTCACAGCCGGATCACCCCGAACGCGCGCGTGCCCCGCACCGGCGCGGACGTGCAGGCGGACAACGCCAGCCCGAGCACGGTCCGGGTGTCTCGCGGGTCGATGATCCCGTCGTCCCACACCTGCCCGGTGGCGTACAGCGCGGTCGACTCGCGGTCGATCTGATCCTCGATCTCCGTACGCATGGCGGCGTCGGCCTCCTCCGAGAAGGGCCGGCCGGCGTCCTCGGCCGACTTGCGCCGCACGATCGACATCACCCCCGCGAGCTGCTTGCCGCCCATCACCGCGATCCGGTGGCTGGGCCAGGAGAACACGAAGCGGGGCTTGTACCCGCGCCCGGACATCGCGTAGTTCCCGGCGCCGTAGCTCGCCCCGACCATGACAAC
>Ga0207641_10001455_pt1 | contig 23231 bp, 16 predicted proteins | sample KBSSwiS62_FD_184306 | JGI IMG/M metagenome (GOLD analysis project Ga0207641, IMG submission 184306) | Switchgrass rhizosphere microbial communities from Kellogg Biological Station, Michigan, USA - KBS Switchgrass S6-2 (SPAdes) (version 2) | ecosystem: Host-associated > Plants > Roots >... | reverse complement strand
AAAGGGCGCCCGGGGCGGACTCGGTCCAGACGGGTCGATGAGCAGGCGGCTCGTAACCCGGTGGGGCCGCGAGGTCAAGCCCCTTCAGCAGGCGCGGCCCTCGCCGGTCTACGGCTCGACGCCTCAAGGTCAGCTTGGATCGCGGGCGAGCTGACGGCCGGCCGCGTGGCGGGGGGTCAGTGCAGCCGGATGTGCCGCTCGGCGAACAGCCAGCCGCCGTCCCCGCGCACGTAGCGGTCCTGGTAGCGGGCGGTGCCGTATGGCCGCCAGGCCTGGTCGTATTTGCGGAAGAACATCCCGTCGGACGTCCCGGACGCGGCGTCCGCCGACGTGACGTCGATGATGATGTTGGCCATGACGTGCCTCATCGGCCTGCTCAGGGTGCTCATCAGCCACGCGCCGATCGCCGCGCGGCCCTCATGGCGTGCGCCTTCGATGGTCAGGACGCCGTTGTCGGTGAACAGGGCGGCGTAGCCCGACTCGTCGGCGTCGTCGGCACGATGGGCGTAGGCCGCCAGCAGGGCGCGGATCTCGCTCTCGGCGACCAGCGTCGTGACCGGGTCCATCATTCCGCCTTCCCGTAGGTGACGACCGAGCGGATGCCGGTCGAGGTCTCCAGGCCGTGCAGGCCCTCGGCGATGTCGTCGAAGGCCCACACGCTCGTCACGAGCTCGTCGATCCGCAGCAGGCCCTGCTGGTAGGCCGCGACGATGCGGGGCACGTCGCGGACCGGGTCGCCGTCGCCGATGAAGGTGCCGAACAGGCTGCGCCCGGTCGCGAATGTGCTGACCGGGATCTGGAAGAAGTCGTCCTGGGGCGGCAGCCCGACGGCGACGCACACGCCGTAGTAGGGGTGGACCAGTCCGAGCACCGACGGCAGCAGTGACGCGTTCCCGACGCACTCCAGGGCATAGTCGGGCCAGCCGCCCAGCAGCGACCGAAGATGCCTCGCAAGGGGGCTGTCGATGGTTGTCGGGTCGACGAAGTCGGTAGCTCCGAAGGCGAGCGCGACCGACTTCTTGGCGGCGTTCGTGTCGACGGCGACCACGCGGGCGGCGCCCGCCAGGACGGCCGACTGCACGGCATTGAGCCCGATCGAGCCGAGACCAACCACCACCACTGTGCTTCCCTGCCGCACCCGCGCCACGGTGTTGATCGCGCCGTAGCCGGTCAGCACCCCGCAGGGCACCAGCGCCGCCGAGGTGAACGGGACATCGGCCGGCACGGTGGTCAGCTGGCGCGCCTCGGTGACTGTGTGGGTCGCGAAGCTCGCCGCGCGGGACATGCTGCCGAGCGGCCGGCCGCGCCAGGTGAACGGTGCGGGCGCTCGGCCTTGTCTGATCAGGTCCACGCAGAAACTGGTCCGCCCCGACCTGCACGGCCCGCAGCTGCCGCAGCGCGGCGTGTTGTGCAGGATGACGTGCTCGCCGGGCGCGACACCGGTCACCTCCGGCCCGACCTCGACGACCACCCCCGCGCCCTCGTGCCCGAGGATTCCCGGGCGTGGCGCGGGGAAGTGGCCCCGTGCCGCGGACAGGTCCGTGTGGCACAGCCCGGAGGCACGCAGCTCGACGAGCACCTCGCCGGGACCTGGGTCACGCAGCTCCACCTCGTCGATCTGCAGCGGGCTGCCGTCGCCCTGAGCAATCGCGGCTCTGATCGTGCGGCTCACCGGTCCGTCCTTCCACCTCGGCCTCGACGTCGGGCAGGGCGCAACCGTGCGCGCGGCCCGCGCACGCGGTCCAACGATGCCTGCGCGGCAACGCGACCAGCCAGCTTGCTGTCGACACCTGTCGACAGGTGGGTATGCTACGCGGCATGGAGGAGGGCATGGAGGCGCAGGTCGCCCCCGGGGCGAAGGCGGAGCGCCTGTACGAGCGCCTCAAGGCCGACCTGGTCACCGGCCGGCTGACGCCTGGCCAGCGCCTGTCGGAGGCGTCCCTGAGTCGGGAGTACGGCGTCAGCCGCTCGCCGATCCGCGAGGCGACGATCCGCCTGGAGACCGAGGGCCTGATGGAGCGGCACGGCATGGTCGTGCGGGTCCGGGAGCGGGGCCCGGAGGAGATCGTCGACATCTACCGTGCCCGGGTCTTCCTGGAGGGTGCCCTCGCCGCGGACGCGGCCGTCCGGCACCGCGACCTCGACATTCTCCGGCTGGAGCGGGCCGTCGCCGCGGAGGCGCGCGTCGACCCCGCCGACGCCGGCGAGATGATGCGCGCCAACCGCGAGGTCCACGACGCGCTGGCCGCGGCGGCGCACAACGTGACGCTGGCCGACCTGCAGCAGCGGCTCACCGCCCAGGTCACGACCCTGCCGGCGACGACGCTGAGCTATCCCGGTCGCTGGGAGGAGGCGCGCGCCGAGCACCGCCGGCTGCTGGAGGTCGTGCGGGCCCGCGACGCCGAGACCGCCCGCGTCGTCGCCGAGGGCCACCTGGCCCGCGCCCGCGACCTGCGCCTGCGCCTGTTCGGCGCCGACCCCGAGCCGCGATAGGTCCTGGAGGAGACGTAGGTGGACTTCGACCTGACAGAGGAGCAGCGGGCGCTCGCCGCCAGCGTGCGCGACTTCGCGCGGCGCGAGCTCGCCGCGGGCGCCCTGGAACGCGCGCACGACCCGGCCTATCCCTGGGACGTGGCGCGCAAGCTCGCCGGCCAGGGGCTGCTCGGGCTGACGATCCCCGAGTCCGCCGGCGGCGCCGGAGCCTCGCTGGTGGACGCCGTCGTCGTGATCCAGGAGCTGGCGATGGTCTGCCCGACCAGCGCGGACGTCGTGCAGGCCGGCAACTTCGGCGCGATCCGGACCCTGGCGGAGTACGCCTCCGACGAGCAGCGGAAACGGTTCCTGCCCGACCTGCTCGCCGGCAGCGGGCTCATCGCGCTCGGCATGAGTGAGCCGGAGGCGGGTTCCGCCGTCACCGACCTGCGCACGACGGCCATCCGCGACGGTGACAGCTACCTGATCAACGGCACCAAGCTGTGGTCGACACACAGCGTGGACGCCACCGTCTTCCTCGTCTACGTCCGGTATGGCCCCGGCACCGGCGGCATCGGCTCGGTGCTGGTCGAGCGGGGCACCCCGGGTTTCACCCTGGGGCCACCCCAGACATACATGAGCGGGGAGCACTGGTCGGAGCTGCGCTTCGAGGACTGCCGCATTCCCGCCGAGAACGTGCTGCTCGGTCCCGGCGGCTTCAAGAAGCAGATCAGCGGCTTCAACGTCGAGCGGATCGGGAACTCGGCCCGCGCGGTGGCGCTGGGTCGGCACGCCTACACCGTGGCCCGTGACCACGCGGCGAGCCGGCGCCAGTTCGGCCGGCCCCTGAGCGAGTTCCAGGGCATCCAGTGGAAGTTCGCGGAGATGGCCGTGAAACTGGAGGCCGCGCAGCTGCTGCTCTACCGCGCCGCCGCCAACGCCAGCCGTGGCCTGCCCTCGGCCTACGAGACGTCGGTGGCGAAGTACGCCTGCAACACCGCCGGGTTCGAGGTCGCGAACGAGGCCGTGCAGGTCATGGGCGCCATGGGCTACAGCACCCAGACTCTCGTCGAGTACTGCCTGCGCCGCACCCGCGGCTGGATGATCGCCGGCGGGTCCCTGGAGATCCTGCGCAACCGGATCGCCGAGACGGTCTTCGACCGCCGCTTCGAGCAGCGTCCCCGATGAAAGACGTTGCCTCGGGACGCGGGCTGGCCGGCCCGCTGTTCGCCCCGCGGCGGGTCGCGCTCGTCGGGGTGTCCGACGACCCGGGCAAGGCCTCGTCGCGGCCGCTGGCATATCTGCGCGCCAGCGGCTACGACGGCACCGTCTACCCGGTCAACGCCCGGCGGGAGACCGTGGCCGGCGAGCGAGCCTACCCGAGGCTGCTCGACCTGCCGGAGGCGCCCGACCACGTCTTCGTGATGACGCCACCGGACGCCGCCATCGAGACGATCCGCCAGTGCGCCGAGCTGCGGGTTCCGCTCGCGACGGTGCTCGCGGGCGGCTTCGCCGACAGCGGGCCGGCGGGCCAGGCCCGACAGCGCGAGCTCGCGCGGGTGGCGGCGGACGGGGGCGTGCGCCTGCTCGGGCCGAGCAGCATCGGCCTGGTCAACCTGCGCAACGGGCTGCGGCTGACCGGCAACGCGGTCTTCGGTGACGCGGGCTTCCCGGTCGGTGGCACGGTCGTCGCCTCCCAGTCCGGAAGCATGATCGGGGCGCTCGTCTCCCGGGGCGCGGCCAAGGGCGTCGGTTTCGCCACGGTCATCTCCGTCGGCGGCGAGGCGGATCTCAGCGTCGGCGAGGTGTGCGCGGCGACGCTCGACGACCCCGACGTGACCGGCTACCTGCTCTTCCTCGAGGCCATCCGCCATCCCGACCGGCTCGCCGCGTTCGCGCGGGAGGCGGCTGCCCGCGGCCGGCCGGTGGTCGCCTACAAGCTGGGCCGCTCGGCGGCGGCGGCGGAGCTGGCCGTCTCGCACAGTGGGGCCCTGGTCGGCGAGGACGACGTAGCGGCGGAGCTGCTCGCCGCGCTCGGCATCGCCCGCGTAGACACCCTCGACGGTCTGCTGGACGCGCCGGCCATGCTGCGCCGCCTGCCGCTGCCCACGGCGCCCGCCGCGGCCGGCGCGAGCCGGTCCCGGGAACGGCCCGCGGTGGGCCTCGTCACGACCACGGGTGGCGGCGCCGCGATGGTCGTCGACCAGCTCGGTGTGCGCGGAGTGGAGGTGGCGCGCCCCAGCGAGCAGACCTACCAGCGGCTCGCCGCCGCGGGCGTGGACGTCGCCGAGGGGCGGATCGTCGACCTCACCCTCACCGGCACCCGCTACGAGACCATGCGGGCCGCGCTCGAGGTGCTGGCGAGCGCGCCCGAGTTCGACGTGCTGATCGTGGCCGTCGGTTCGTCGGCCCGCCTGCGGCCCGACCTCGCCGTCCTCCCGATCATCGACGTCGTCCGCGGCACTGTGCCGTCTGCCCTGGCCTCGCCGCCCACGCCCGCCGCGGCACCCGCCGGGCCGGTAGGCGGCGGGCCGGTGATCGGGGCGTTTCTCGTCCCGGACGCGCCGCAGGCGGCCGCGCTCCTCGCCACCGCGGGAGTTCCCGTCTTCACGACGCCGGAGGCGTGCGGCGACGTGCTCGCCGCCGCGTTCGCCCGCCGCCCACCGCGTGCTGACCACCGGCCGTACAGCCCGGATCCGGGCCGTCCCGGCGTGCTCCTCGACGAGGCGGCCGCCTACCGCCTGCTGTGCGACGTCGGGTTCCCCGTCGTCGACCACGTCGTGCTCGGCCTCGCGGATCTCGCGGCAGCAGGGGTGCCGGCGCTGCCGTTCGACTACCCCGTCGCCGTCAAGGCGCTGGACGCGGCGCTGCCGCACAAGACCGACGTCGGTGGCGTCGTGCTGGACGTGCCCGGCCCAGCGCGGCTTCAGGCCGCGGCGCGGCAGGTGGCTGACAACGTCGCCGCGAGCGGCGTCCGCCTCGAGCGGGTGCTCGTCACGCCGATGACGCGCGGGCTCGGGGAGCTGCTCGTCGGCTACCGTCTCGACTCCCAGGTCGGCCCGGTCGTCGTCCTGGCTGCCGGCGGGACCCTCACCGAGCTCTACCGCGACCGGGCGGTGCGGCTCGCGCCCGTCGACGACGTGGCCGCCCGAGCGATGCTGCGCGAGGTTGTCGCCGTCCGCGCGCTGGAGGGCTACCGCGGCGCCCCCACAGGGGACCTCGACGCGGTGGCCGGGGCCATCGTGGCGCTGTCCCGCCTCGCCGACCAGCCGCGGGTCGTGGAGGCAGAGGTGAACCCGCTCGTCGTGGCGCCGGACGGCCAGGGCGCGCTGGCCCTGGACGCCCTGGTCCGGGTGCTCCCAGGAAGGACATCATGATCGAGAAGCTGCCGGAGCTCGTCAACGCCGACGCCGCGCTCATCCACCGCGGCCGCTGGGTGAGCGCGACCGTCCTCGTCGGAGTCGGTGACCGGCATTACCTGCTGACGATCGAGAAGGGGCGGCTGTCCGAGGTCCGGGAAGGGCCGTTCGTGACGCCCAGCTACGACTTCGGCGTCACGGCGCCCGCCGAGGAGTGGGAGCGGTTCTGGGCGCCGCGGCCGCTGCCCGGCTCGCACGACCTGTTCGCGCTGCTGCGCCGCGGCGTCCTCACGCTGAGCGGCGACCTGCATCCGTTCATGGCGAACCTGCAGTACTTCAAGGATGTCCTGGCCGCCCCGCGCGCCCTGCCGTCCCGCGCGGCGGCCGTCCCCCCGGTCGGCGCGGCGGCCGCCCCCACGGCGACGTTCGAGCCGATCGTCGGGCGCTACCTGCGGGTCGAGCTGCTCGGCCGGCCGCACCGGGTCTACGTCGAGGAGGCCGGCAGCGGCGTCCCGCTGCTGTGCCTGCACACCGCCGGCGCCGACACCCGCCAGTACCGGGGGCTGCTCAACGACCCGTGGGTGCTGGAACGTTTCCGAGTGATCAGTTTCGACCTGCCCTGGCACGGCAAGACGTCGCCGCCAGCGGGCTGGCAGGGTGGTGACTACCGGCTGACCCGCGACGACTACGAGCAAATCACGCTCGGGATGTGCGACGCGCTTCGCCTCGACCGCCCGGTGGTGATGGGCTGCTCCATCGGCGGCCGGCTCGTGCTCGACCTGGCGCTCTCGCACCCGGAGCGTTTCCGGGCGCTCATCGGCCTGCAGGCCGGCGCCAGCGTGCCGCCCTACTACGACGCCTCCTGGCTGGACCGACCGGATGTCGACGGCGGGCGGGTCAGCGCCGCCGTCGTCTCCGGCCTGCTCGGGCCGGACGCGCCGCGGGAGCACCGCTGGGAGACGCTGTGGCACTACCTGCAAAGCGGCCCGGGAGTCTTCCGCGGCGACCTGTTCTTCTACAACCACGACGCCGCCGGCGACCTGAGCGCCCGCCTGGCGGGCCGGGACGCCGACGGCCCCGCCTGCGCGCTGTACCTGCTCACCGGCGAGTACGACTACTCCTGCTCCCCGGACGACACCCTGGCGGCCGCGGCCAGTCTCCCCGGCAGCGAAGTGACCATCATTCCGGGCATGGGCCACTTCCCGATGAGCGAGGACCCCGACCGCTTCCACGCCCACCTGCGTCCCGTGCTGGAACGCATCCTCACGGAGCAGCCCGAGTGAGGGACCAGTCCGCCTACCCGGAGCTGGGTCTGTGGCTGCGTGGCCGGCTCGTGGCCGGCGGCGGGCGGCGGACCGAGACCGTACTGGACCCGAGCACCGGCGAGCCGCTGGGTGAGCTGCCGCACGCCCGCGGCGACGACCTGGAGGCCGCCCTGGCCGTCGCGGCCGAGGCGTTCACCACCTGGCGCGCGTCCAGCCCCACCGAGCGCTCCGCGGTGCTGCGCGCGGCGGCGGCGCTCCTGCGCGCCGAGGCGGCCGAGCTCGCCGCGCTCATCCGGACCGAGCTCGGCAAGCCGACGACGCAGGCCGAGCGGGAGGTCGACACCGTCGTCGAGCTGTTGGAGTGGGCGGCGGAGGAGTGCCGCCGCGGCTACGGCCGCGTCATCCCCGCCCGACGGTCCGGCCTGCGCCTGACGACCACCCTCGAACCCATCGGCCCCGTCGCCGCGTTCGCCGGCTGGAACGCGCCCGCCATCACCCCCGCGCGCAAGATCAGCGGCGCGGTCGCCGCCGGCTGCCCCGTCGTCATCAAGCCCTCGGAGGCCACACCCGCGACCGCGCTGTTCCTCGTCAGAGCGCTGGAACGGGCCGGGCTGCCACCCGGCGTCGTCAGTGTCGTCTTCGGGGACCCGCCGACGATCGCCGACACCCTCCTGCGGTCCGACACGATACGGATGCTGACCTTCACCGGGTCAACGGAGGTCGGCCGCCGCCTCGCGGCACTGGCGGCCCGGACGATGAAGCGGATGGTCCTCGAACTGGGCGGCCACGCGCCCGTGCTCATCTTCCCCGACGTCGACGTCGCCGCCGTCGCCCGGCGGGCTGCCGAGGCGAAGTTCCGCAACGCGGGCCAGGTCTGCACCTCACCGACCCGCTTCTACGTTCACCACGCCGTCTACCCCGCCTTCGTCGACCACTTCGCCGAGGCCGCCGCGGCCCTGCGCGTCGGTGACCCGGGTGACCCGCGGACCCAGATGGGACCGCTGCGGACCTCCCAGCGGCTCACCGCGGTCAGCGACCTCGTGGCGGACGCCGTCGCCCTCGGCGCAACGGTGCGCGCGGGCGGGCGGAGGCTGGACCGGGCCGGCTTCTTCTTCGCGCCGACCGTGCTCACCGAGGTGTCCGCGGACTGCCGGGTGGCGAACGAGGAACCGTTCGGCCCGATCGCCCAGCTCGCCGCGTTCGCGACGACCGACGAGGCCGTAGCACTCGCCAACCGGCTGCCCGTCGGCCTGTCCGCCTACGTCTTCGGCAACAACCTCGCGACCGTGCGCGACGTGACGGACCGGCTGCGCGCGGGGAACGTATCGGTCAACCATTGGGTCGCCTCGTTTCCCGAGACGCCGTTCGGCGGGTTCGGTGACAGCGGCGTGGGCGTCGAGGGCGGCGTCGACGGCGCCCGCGCCTTCCTGCAGACGAAGGTTGTCAGCGAGGACGCCGGGCCGGTATGACCGGCGTCCGGTCCCGAAGGCGTTCACCCCGGCGATCAGCTGCCCGTCGTCATCCAACGCTGGATCCTCCGGGGAATCGCCAACGGCAGTCTGTCCCAAGGAATCCGGGGGTTGGGCTCGTTGTGGTGCAGGACGCCGGGGACGGCCCGGCCCACCCCAAGCCGCGCGCCCGCCGGCTTCGGTGACACCCTGCGGACCCTTCCCAGCGGGGCCGTCCGGGTCGCGATGGGGCGTAACGGTGTTTGAGTGGTGATTGTGGATGGTAACGATGTCCTTGAGCCACGGCACAGGGAGGTAGGTGTGGCTGACATCGTGGATTTGGTCTACGCAGATCACGATTGGCTGCGGCGCCAGTTCTTCTACCTGGACCACGCCACGGGTCAACGCCGACCTCAAGGCTGTGCGGGAGGTGCTGGCGACGCGGTTGGACCCCATGCTGAAACCGAGGAGAAGGTTTCTACCCGGCAGTGGCTGCGGTTTTAAGCCGATCACCAGGCGGAGACCGGAGTGAAGGCGAGAGGTAAAGACCGCACGCTACATCGAGGCCAACAGCTGACCATCCCGGCCGCGGCGCGCCCGCCGCGGTGGGCGACAGTAGACAATGGACATCTGCGATGCGTGATTTTTCCTGCCCGAAGTGTCGGCAGCAACTGACGTTCGAGAACTCGCTGTGCCTGAGCTGCCAGAGCACCCTCGGCTTCGACCCCGCGACGCGCTCATTTGCCATCCTGACCCCCGAGGGAACCTGCGTCGCGGGAGTCGCGATGACCGCGTGCGCCAACCGAGAGCTTGCGGTCTGTAACTGGCTCGCTCCGGCCGACAGCCAGGCCGGGCTGTGCATGTCCTGTGCGCTCACCCGCACGCGGCCCGCAGATACCGATCTCGACGCGCTGCCGGCCTTCGCCGAGGCCGAATCGGCCAAACGGCGGCTGATCTTCGAGCTGATCGAAATCGGCCTGCCGGTGCACGGGCGCGACGTCGATCCCGAGAACGGGCTGTGCTTCGACCTGCTTTCCAGCAGCCACGAGCATGTCGCGACCGGCCACGCCGACGGCGTGATCACCCTCGATCTCGCCGAGGGCGACGACGTGCATCGCGAGCAGCTGCGGGTTTCGATGGCCGAGTCCTACCGCACCCTGCTCGGCCACTTCCGGCACGAGGCCGGGCACTACTACTTCACGGTCCTCGCCGAACACGGCGACGGCAGGGCCCGGTTCAGGGAGCTGTTCGGTGATCCCGAGGCCGACTACCAGGCCGCGCTGGACCGGCACTATCAGGAAGGTCCAGCACCAGACTGGCAGGACAGCTACATCTCCGCGTACGCCAGCATGCACCCGGCCGAGGACTGGGCTGAGACCTTCGCGCACTACCTTCACATTCGCGACACTCTCGACACTGCCGCCGCGTTCGGATTCGCGCCCGCGGCCGCCGCCGCGACGGCCTCGCTCGCCGGCGAGGTCGGGTTCCGGCGCATCGTCGACCTGTGGTTGCCGCTGGCCTGGTCCCTCAATATGATCAACAGGTCGATGGGGTACCAGGACCTCTATCCGTTCCTCCTCCCGCCGCGAGCGCTGGACAAGATGCGCCTTGTTCACCGCCTTGTCACCGCCGCCGCGACGTCGGGCGAAAAGCCTGAGATCAAACCGAGCCTCGCGTGGCCGCGGAGGTCCTCCGTGGATGCGGCGATCAGGCGCGGCGCGCGCCGACATCGCGCCAGTCGTCGAATAGATGGGTGATCGTCGCCGGCCTGGCGCCCGGCGCTCCGGCTGTCTCGGCGTTGCTCGGTTCACGACGAGGCGCAGGTGGGCGTTGACCGCGTCGAGGCGTTCGAGGATCATCGCGTGCCCCGCCACCGGTCGAGGCCCGGCTGGCCCTCCTCACCACCGGGTGTCCCGCTGCTTCGCCGCCGCGACCAGCATCGACCCGGAGACCGGGAGACCAGCCCTGACCTGGCAGTTTGCCCAGGCCGCCGGGCCATAGGCGTGTTAGCCTGAATCGGTGACAATTCGGGTGGCTCTCGAGCACCGTACTACATACCGATTCGCCCACCCAGTCAACGTTGAGCCGCACACGGTCAGGCTCCGGCCGGCACCGCACACGCGGACGCCGATCACCGCCTACAGCCTCACCGTCAGCCCCGAGCAGCACTTCCGCAACTGGCAGCAGGATCCGTTCGGCAACTGGGTCGCGCGCCTGGTGTTCCCCGAGAGAATGACCGAGCTGGACATCACTGTTGATCTGGTCGCAGATCTCACAGTCATCAACCCTTTCGATTTCTTTCTCGAGTCGTATGCTGAGCAGTTTCCGTTTTCCTATCCGCCTGACCTGGCCGCCGACCTGACGCCGTATCTGCGGCCGGTCGATGAGGACGCGGCTGGGTCGGGACCCGGGCCGGTGGTGACGAAGTGGCTCGCCGCTCAGCGCCTGCTGGAGCGGGACACCCCGTGGCGCACCAACGACTTCCTCGTCGAGATCAACCGGCGCGTCCAGGGCGAAGTCGGCTACTCGGTGCGGATGGAGCCCGGCGTGCAGACGCCCGACCAGACCCTCACGCGCGCCATCGGATCCTGCCGGGACAGCGCTTGGCTGCTCGTGTCCGTGTTGCGCCAGCTTGGACTCGCCGCCCGGTTCGTCTCCGGATACCTCGTGCAGCTCGCCGCCGACCAGCCCGCGCTTGACGGGCCGAGCGGGCCGACCGCCGACTTCACCGACCTCCACGCCTGGGCCGAGGTATTCGTTCCGGGCGCGGGATGGATTGGACTTGACCCGACCTCCGGACTGCTCGCCGGCGAGGGGCACATTCCCCTGTCCGCGACCCCGCAACCTGCCTCAAGCGCCCCGATCACCGGCGTGACGGACCCGGTGGCCGTGGAGTTCTCGTTCCACAACAAGGTGCGCCGCATCCACGAGGATCCGCGGGTCACACTGCCTTACAACGAGGCTCATTGGGCAGCCGTCCAGGCTCTGGGGACGCACATCGACGGGCTCCTCGACGCGGGCGACGTCCGGTTGACGATGGGTGGCGAGCCGACGTTCGTCTCGGTGGATGACGTGTCGACCCCCCAGTGGGACACCGCGGCCGATGGCCCCGAAAAGCGGCGGCTCGCCGCCGCGCTGGCCGAGCGACTGCGCGAACGGTGGGCGCCGGGCGGACTTGTCCACCACGGGCACGGCAAGTGGTACCCCGGCGAAGCGCTGCCCCGGTGGACGATTCAGCTGATGTGGCGCGCTGACGGAGTGCCGCTCTGGCGCGACCCGGCGCTGCTGGACGCGCCATGGGACCCGGCTCGCCCGGACGCGACCCCCGCGACCGCGGCGGCGCTCGCCAGCGGGATCGCCGCGCGACTCGGGATCCCGGCCGACTTCGTGCTGCCTGCCTTCGAGGATCCCTTCGGCCAGCTCTGGGACGACGTGCGGCAGCCGTGGGGCGCGCCACCCGAGGCTGACCTGCCACCTTCGCAAGCGCCCCGCCCGCCCGATCCGCCCCGCCCGACCGATCCGACCACGGCCAGTCCGACTGATCCGACCAGCCTGGCTGATCCGACCAGCCTGGCTGATCCGACCAGTCTGGCTGGTCCGTCTGGCACGCAGCCCGCTGCCGTGGCAGCGAGCGTCGCGGCCATAGACGCCACGGTCACCGGGCCGGACGCGCCGGCGCCCGCGGGCTGGGTGATCCCCGTGTTCGAAGACCCCAGCGGTGACGGGTGGGGCACGACCCAGTGGCGGCTGCGCCGTGGTCACCTGTTCCTGACCCCGGGAACCTCGCCGCTCGGGCTCCGGCTTCCGCTCGGATCGCTCGGCTGGGAGCCGCCGCCGGACCTGCCGGACCGGTCGCCGTTCGAGGTGCGTCCCTCCTTGCCGGCCGACCCGGTCAGGGACGCTGCCGCGCGGGCGGAGCAGCCGGCCACAGTTCACCCTGCCGCCTCGGCACCACGGACCGCGCTGACCGTTGAGGCACGCGGCGGTCATGTGTTCGTGTTCCTGCCGCCGCTGACAGCCGCCGAGCGGGCGACCGCGCTGGTAGCGGCGATCGAGGAAGCCGCCGCTGACGCCGGCGTTCCTGTCGTGATCGAGGGCTACCCGCTGCCGAGAGATCACCGCCTCGTCACGCTCTCGGTGACGCCAGACCCCGGTGTCATCGAGGTCAATGTCCAGCCGACGCGGACCTGGTCCGACCTCACCGAGCTGACGGAGACGCTCTACGACGATGCCAGGCAATGCCGCCTGACGACCGAGAAGTTCGATCTCGACGGGCTGCACACAGGGACCGGGGGCGGTAACCATTTCACGCTCGGCGGGCCAACCGCGAGCGATTCGCCGTTCCTGCGGCGCCCTGCCCTGCTTCGGTCGCTCCTCACGTACTGGCAGCATCACCCTGCCTTGTCGTACGTCTTCTCCGGCCGGTTCGTTGGCCCGACCAGCCAGGCACCAAGGGTCGACGAGGGCCGCGATGACCGCCTGTATGAGCTGGAGATCGCATTCGCTGAGATTGACCGGGTCACCGCGGAGGAACCTGAACCACGACCGTGGCTGGTCGACCGGCTGCTGCGCCACCTGCTGACCGACCTGACCGGTAACACGCACCGCAGTGAGTTCTGCATCGACAAGCTCTACAGCCCCGATAGCGAAAGAGGCCGGCTTGGGCTTGTCGAGATGCGCGGGTTCGAGATGCCGCCACACGCCCGGATGGCCCTGGTCCAGGCCTTGCTGGTGCGGGCGCTGGTCGCTCGTTTCTGGCATGAGCCGTATGCGGGGGAGCTGGTGCGGTGGGGGGCGAGACTACACGACAGGTTCCTGCTGCCGGCCTTCGCGACCGCCGACCTGGTGGATGTCGTCGCCGACCTCAACCGGTTCCTGGTCAGCCATGCCGGCCGGCGCGATGGGGCCGCGGGGAGCGCCAGGCAGGCGCTGTTCGACCCGGCGTGGTTCGACCCGTTCCTTGAGTTCCGTTTCCCGCGCCTCGGTGAGGTGGATGTCGCCGGAGTGCACCTGGAACTCCGGCAAGCCGTCGAGCCGTGGCACGTCCTGGGTGAGGAGGCGAGGGCGACCGGTACCGCGCGTTACGTGGACAGCTCCGTCGAGCGGATCCAGATCGCCGCCACCGGGCTGGTAGCCGGACGGCACGTAGTCACCTGCAACCGGATCCCGGTCCCGCTGGTCCCGGCGCCGGACCCTGGGGTGCTGGTCGGCGGGGTGCGGTTCAGGGCGTGGGCGCCCTGGTCGGCGTTGCATCCAACACTTGGCGTGCACTCGCCGCTGACCATCGATCTCGTCGATACCTGGAGCGCACGCTCCGTCGGCGGCTGCACCTACCACGTCGTGCACCCAGGCGGCCGGAGCTTCGACACCTACCCCGTTAACGCGGTCGAGGCTGAGTCACGTCGGGCCGCTCGTTTCGAACCCTGGGGGCACACCCCGGGGCCGGTCGACATCGACGCCTTCCCAGCCCCCGCCGCGCGGGTGACCGGCGAGTATCCCGCGACGCTCGACCTGCGCCGCTTCGGGCCAGGCCGCAGCTGAACGCCGGTCGTGCGGAGCAACTGCGTCGCGGTGACCCGGTGAGCGCCGCCGTCCCCGCACCGGATAGTGACCTGGTCGGCCGCTATCGGGCTCGGGTCGGCGCGGGTGTCGACGAGTTGGTCACCGCCTCGGGCATCAGGCCTGGTCACGCGCGGGTCGCCGAGGCCCTGGCGGCGACGGGCCTGGGCGGGCTCCTCGCGGCGCGGGCCGAGGCACGACGCCTCGTTCATGATGACGGGATCCATTACGGCGGTCCCGCGAGCGGTGAGCCATCCCCGGGTGGTCCCCTGACGACGGCCTCAGGCACGGGTGCGCTGCCGGAAGACAGCCACGCCTGGCGGCTTGACCCGGTGCCGGTCGTACTCGACTCCGCTCAGTGGGTCCGGCTGGAGCACGGGCTTGAGCAGCGCGCGGTCGTTCTCGACGCGCTGCTTGCCGATGCCTACGGGCCGCGCCGGTTCGTGCGCGAGGGTCTGGTGCCACCCGAGGTGATCCTCGGGCATCCCGGGTTCCTGCGCGCCGCTGACGGAGTGCGGACGATCCCGGGGGAGCGCCAGCTTGTGCTGGTGGCGACCGATCTGGCCCGGGACGCGGCCGGCAACTGGACCGTGTTTGCCGACCGGACCGGCAACCCGAGTGGCTCGGGCTACGCGATGGCCAACCGGCGGATCACCACCAGGGTCATGGCGGGCCTGCACCGCGCGCACTCGCTGTCGCGGATGCGCGGGTTCTTCCACGCGATGAGCGATGCCTTGCGACAGATCTCGCCGACCGGCGCGGACGTGCCCCGGGTTGTCCTGCTCTCCCCGGGGACGGCCAGCGAGACGGCGTACGAGCAGGGCTTCCTCGCGACGCTTCTGGGTTTCCCGCTCGTGGAGGCGGAGGACCTGACGGTGCGGGACGCATCTGTTTGGCTGCGTGTCGGCGACCGCACCGACCGGGTGGATGTCGTGCTGCGGCGCGTCGACGCCGACTGGTGCGACCCGCTCGACCTGCGGCCGGAGTCGCAGCTTGGCTTGCCGGGGTTGGTTGAGGCGACCCGACTCGGGCACCTGGCGGTCGCCAACCCGCTCGGCGCTGGACTGCTGGAGAACGCGGGACTGCTGCCCTACCTGCCCGGTGTTGCTCGCGCCGTCCTCGGCACCGACCTCGAGCTGCCGGTAGCGCAGACCTGGTGGTGCGGCGACGACGCCAGCCGCTCGCATGTCCTGGCGGCCCTCGACCAGCTGGTCATCAAGCCGATCGCCCGCGGGGTCCGGTCCGCCACCCGTTACGGCTGGCTGCTGTCGAGCGCGCAGCGGGCGGCGCTCGCTGACCGGATCGCCGCCGAACCGTGGCGCTGGGTCGGCCAGGAGCCGCTGCCCATGTCGACGGCACCGGTCGTCACGTTGCGCGGGCTCGAACCGCGCCGGTTCGTACTGCGCACATTCGGGGTACTCGCCGGGGACAGTTACACATTCCTGCCCGGCGGGCTCGGCCGGGTCGGTTCCGACATGGACACGCACGTCGTCGCCAACCGGGTGGGAGCGCTCGCCAAGGACGTGTGGGTACTGGCGCCGGATGAGCCCGAGCTCACCTCGATTGAACCGGCCGGCGCGTCCAGTCTCCGCGTCATCCGGGCACCGCAGTCCCGCGGGACCGCGCCCAGGGTGGCGGACAACCTGTTCTGGGCAGGGCGGTATCTGGAGCGCGCGGAGGGCACCATCCGGCTGCTGCGGGTTACTGACGATCTTGTCGAGGACCACGGGTCGCGGCCCGGCACCCCAGGGTTCGCAACGATGACAGCGCTGCTCGGCGCGACCGCCGCGGTCACCGGGCGGGCGGCGCCCGGTGCCGGGGGAACGGACCTTACGGGCAGGCTGCAGTGGCTGCGTGACCTCGTCACTGACCGGTGGTCGCCGGGAACCCTCGCGTTCGCGGCGGACCGATTTCGCGCGGCGGCGCGCGAAGTACGCGACCAGCTCGCCTCCGACGTCTGGAACGCACTCGGCCGGATCGAGCGGCTCCTTGCTGAGCTGCCGCCGGATGCGCAACTGCAGCCGCACCTGTTGGACCTGCAGGGCGCCTACCTTGCTGTCGAGGGCGTCCTCGCTGAGTCGATGATGCGCGACGCGACATTCGGCTTCCTTGATGCCGGGGTGCGTATCGAGCGAGCCCACCTCACGGTGCGGCTACTCTGGTCGACGGTGGCGGTGGAGCGATCCACTGTCGTCGACGGGCAGGTGGCTGAGGCGGTTCTCGACGTCGGGGAGAGCATCATCACCTACCGGCGCCGTGCCGTGGTCGGTGACGGCCCGGTCCGTCCTGTCGCCTCAGCGCTCGCGTTGCTTCTCACCGAGCCGGTCAACCCGAGGTCCGTGCTGTGGCAGCTGCGCCGCCTTGCCGACGATCTGGTGCTCATCGACGACAGTGAGCTTGCCGCCCGTACCCGCGGGCTCAGCGGTCAGGTCGCCGGTGCCGACGTGGAGGCGCTTGCCAGCGACCAGGCGACGCTCACGACAACCCTCGGCCGCCTCGACGCGGACCTGCGGGAACTCGCATCGAGCATCGCGGAACGGCACTTCCACCGGAAGGCTCCGCAGCGTCAGTTGCTGCACCCCTGGGCGCCCGCCTGGCAGAGGCCGTGATGCCGCAGACCGACGACGACTACCGGCCCCGCCGTTACCGGGTCAGCCACCGTACCCGGTACGGCTACGACCGTGAGGTCGAGATGTGCTACGAGCGGGGGATGCTGCGGTTGCGCGACACCCCGACCCAGCGGGTCGCCTCGACGGCCGTGACGATCAGCCCGGAGGCCAGCTACCGCTCCGACCACGTCGATCACTTCGGCAACCACGCCGCGTACATCGAGGTTCGCACCCCGCACCGGGCGCTGGACGTGACCCTGCTGACCGAGGTAGACGTGGCGTGGCCGCAGATGGAAGCCGCTGCACTGGACCAGTGGACCGTGGGCTCGGTAGGTGGGCTCGTCCGGGCGCTCGATCCACTTCAGTTCGTGACCTACGCCGGGCCGTCGCCATTCGTAGGGGCAGTCGCGGAGGTCGCCGCGTTCGGCGCGGAGGTGCTGCACCCAGACCGGCCGCTCGGGTCCGCGCTGCTTGACCTCGTGCACGCGATTCACGACGGCTTCGCGTTCACTCGCGGCGCGACGAATGTAGGTACCAGCCTGCTTGAGCTGCTGGAGCTGCGGGCCGGCGTGTGCCAGGACTTCACCCATCTGGCGATCGGGGCACTGCGGGCGTTCGGGGTGCCAGCCCGCTATGTGAGCGGGTATCTCGAGACGCTTCCCCCGCCCGGACGGCCAAAGCTCGTCGGCTCCGACGCGACGCATGCCTGGGTGTCCGTGCCGCTGCCGGATGGGCGGTGGGTCGACATCGACCCGACCAACGACCAGTTCGCCGATTCGCGCTACATCGTGAGCGCCTGGGGCCGCGACTTCGGCGACGTGTCGCCACTCAAAGGCGTGCTGTTCACCACGAGCACGACCTCAACGCTCGACGTCGCGGTCGACGTAACCCGGCTGTAACGGCAGTGACTGACGGCAGAACATCAGGGGATCAGACCTTCGCGCCGAGCGCGGAAGACGACGTCGAAACAGCTTGTTGCTCCGTGCTTCGCGATGAGCCGCTTCACGTGGTCCTTCACGGTGCGGACGCGGATGCCGAGCTTGGTGGCGATATCGGCGTTGGACATCCCGAGCGCGAGCAGTGCGAGTACATCGTGCTCCCGCGGCGTCAGGTGCTCGACCGCCCCAGCGGGCGGTTACGCGGCCGGTGAGGTGTCCCATCCAGGGAGGACGGCGGTGGGCTCGGTGAAGGTGGTGAAGTCGGTCGTCGATCCGGTCGCGGTTGTCCCCGGCTGCGAGCAGCACCGCGCATCGCCGGCGCGGGCCGGCCCGGATGCCACGCCCGCCGCGCCGGCGGCCGTGGACACCCGAGGCTGCCTGAGCCGCCGGCGTCGTTACAGCCGGGCCGCGGCCTGCGGATCGTTGGTGTCGGCGGTACTCGCTCGGGCCGGCGGGAGGTCCGGTCGGGACGGCGCCGTGGCTCGCGAGTCCAGGCCGAACGAGGCGAGGGCCGCCGCGAGCAGCGCTCCGGCTGATACGTACCAGGCGTGCTGGAAGACGACGTGGCTTGCCGCGCCGGAGGCGCGGCCCAGGATCGCGACCAGGATGCTGATCCCGATGACCGAGCCGAGTTGGGTGGCCATCGTCACGATCGCGCTGCCGGTCGCGGAGTCCTGTGGTGGCAGGCCGACCGTGGCCCGGGTGATCGCGGTTGGCACCGCCAGGCCGTAGCCCAGGCCGAGGACTACCCAGGTCGGCAGGAACGCGGCCAGGAACTGGGGCTCGTCGGTGACCAGTTGGGTCAGCATGATCGTACCGGCGGCGGCTAGCAGCGCGCCCGCGACCGCGATCCGTCCGGCCCGCAGCCGGGTACGTGCCTGGAGGGTCTCCGCGACCGCCGAGCCGACCGCGAACATGACCGGGCCGGGCGTGGAGGCGAGCCCTGTGCGGATCACCGAGTAGTGCCAGTGACCCTGCAGCCACAGGATCGTCGAGAGCAGCTCGATCCCGAACGCCATGAAGGCGACCGTGGCCACCAGGTTGGCGGTGGTGAACACCCGGTTCCGGAACAGTGCGAGGGTGACGACCGGCGCCGGGTGGCGGGCGGAGCTGGCCAGGAACAACGCCAGCGCGACCGCCGCGAGGACGAAGGCGACGACCACTTGGGTGCTTGACCAGCCCCAGTCCGGCGCCTTGACCAGCCCCAGGGCGAGCGCGCCGATCGCGACGATGAGCAGCCCGCCGCCGCGCAGGTCGGGCAGGTGGTCGCCGGCGTCCCGGCTGCTGGGCAGGTAGCGGGCACCTAGCGCGATCGCGGCCGCCGCGACCGGGATGTTCACCAGGAACAGCCACCGCCAGGACGCCTCCACGAGCAGGCCGCCCAGCACGGGGCCGGAGGCGGCCGACAGCGCGCCGGTGGTGAACCAGATCTTCACGTAGGTGCCGATCTTCGCCGGCGGCGCGGTCAGTAGCACCAGGCCGAGGCTGGCCGGGGTGAGCAGGGCCGCGCCGGCGGCCTGCAGGACCCGGAACCCGATCAGAACCCAGATGTCGCTGGACAGGCCGGCGCCGATGCTGGCGACGGCGAACACGGTCAGGCCGAGCAGGAAGCCACCCTTGCGTCCGAACCGGTCCACCAGGCGGCCGGCCGGCACTAGCAGTGCGGCGTAGACGATCGCGTAGCCGTTGAGCACCCAGCTCAGGTCGGCCAGGGAACCGGCGTGGGTGCCGCGCCCGATGGCGGGCAGGCCGACGTTGGTGACCCACACGTCGAGCTGGGCCAGGAAGCTCGCGATCGACAGGATCGCGAGCAGCAGGGCCGGGGAGACGGGCCGGGCGCCGGCGTCCGCGCGGCGCTGGCTCGGGATGGGCGGGACGGCGCCGAGGTGGGGACCGGCCCGGTCGGGCTGGGCGTCCTGCTGAATCATGAGGTGGCTCGCATCTCGCGGTCGGGGGCCCGGCGTGTGCGCGCGGCGCCCGGTCGGCATGGAGGCCCAAGAATCTGGACTGTTCAGTAAAGAACCCCCAGGGTTCTGGACTATTCCGCCAACAACCAGAACCGTGGATACCATCGCCCGATGGGGCGCCCACCTGGCTTTGACCGGCGGGAGGTACTGGCGGCCGTCGAGCGGGAGTTCCGCAAGAACGGCTACGACGGGACGAGCCTCGATGACATCTCGGCCGCGACGGGCCTCGGCCGCGGCAGCCTCTACGCCGCCTTCGGCGACAAGCACGCGCTGTTCCTGGCCGCGTTGGGGGACTACTGCGACCAGGACGAGGCGTCCAGCTCGGCCGCGTTGGCCGGCCCGGACGAGACCGCGATGCAGCGCCTGCGGGCCTACCTCATCGACGCGGTCGACCGGCAGCTCAACGACCCCGAGCGGCTGGCCTGCATGGCCAGCCGCTTCACCGTCGAGCTGGCCGGGCGTGACTGGGACGCTACGGCCCGGCTACGCCAGGCCTTCGACGCACAGCGGGCGGCACTGACCGGCTGCCTGCGGGCAGCGCAGCGCAACGGCGACCTCGATCCAGCGGCCGACCCGGTCACGCTGGCGACGTTGCTGGCCGTCGACTTCCGTGGCATCGGCTCCTTGATCGGGATCGGGCTGGACCGGGCTGAACTCGTCACCGTCGTTGACGCGGCCCTGGCTGGCCTGCCCGCGCCGCCCCCGTCGGCCGCCGCGTCCTGACCTTCGCCTGCTCCCTCGCGATCGGCCGTGCGCGTCCGGGCCGCCGAGGCCCTCCATGTCGATCTGCTCGCCGGTGACGCTGCGGACGACGTCGGGGCCGGTGACGAAGACCCGCCCGGCCGGCGCCAGGACGATCACATCGGTCAGTGCGGGACCGTACGCGGCGCCGCCGGCCGCCGGGCCGAGCACCACGGATACCTGCGGGATCCGGCCGGACGCGCGGACGTTCGCCGCGAAGCACCGACGGATCTTGGACCGCCGCCACTGCCGTGCCGCGCGACGGGCGGGCTGCTGAAGCTGAGCCGCTCGGCGCAGACTTGGGGCGTGCGTCTGTTGCTGCTTAGCGACACCCATGTGCCCAGGCGGGCCCACGACCTGCCCAATGAGGTGTGGGCGGCGGTCGATCAGGCTGACGTCGTGATCCACGCTGGTGACTGGGTCAGCCTCGACCTAGTCGACAGGCTGACCGCCCGGGCCGGGCGCCTCGTCGCCTGCTGGGGAAACAACGACGGGCCCGAAATCCGAGCGGTACTTCCCGAGACCGCCCACGTCACGCTCAACGGCCTGCGATTCGTCGTGATCCACGAGACCGGCCAGGCCAAGGGCCGCGGCTGCCGCATGGCCGCCGCCTACCCGGACACGGACGTCCTCGTCTTCGGCCACTCCCATATCCCGTGGGACACGACGATCACGCACGTCAACAGCTCGAACCGGGCCGCCCGGACACTCCGCCTCCTGAATCCAGGCTCCCCGACCGACCGGCGCCGCCAGCCGACCTGCACCTACCTCAGCGCCGTGGTCACCGACCAGGGTTCGATCGAGGTCACTCTCCACCACCTACCGACCACCGTCACCGATTAGCGGACGTGACTGCCCCCAGTCAGCTCGTTCGCTGGCTGGTACGACTTCATTTCTGCCCGGGCAGCTTCGCGATCACCAGGTGCTGGCGGCGGCTGGCCGGACCGCCCGGCTCACCGTCGGTCCATGGAAACGCTATGGCCGACGGCCTACCGCCTCCGCCGCGGCCACCGCATCCGGGTGCAGATCTCCAGCGGCGCGTTCCCCGCTACGCCCGCAATCCAGGCACCGGCGAACCCCATGCGACCGCCACCACCCTCCTCCCCGCGGACCAGGAGGTGTCCCACGACCCCAGCCGCCCATCCGCGCTGATTCTCCCCGTCCGGGAACCGCACCAGGGCGCGGTTGAGATGCCGGTCAGTGGCCGAGATGCACTGATCGCGAGGTCAGTGACTGCGGCTTCGTAGCGGCTGTCACGGGGAGGCGTACTCCGCCGCGGTCGGCTCGGCGTCACTGCGACACGGTGAACAGTGGTTCCGGCGCACTCGAGCCTTTGCGCAGGTAGTCGCTGAGCCGGGCACCCTGCGCGCGGTCCTCGCTCGGGTTCAGTGGCGCCGGCCAGCGGAGCTGGCGGTAGAGCGCATCGCGATGCAGGTCGTAGACCGACTCCATCAGATCGGTCAGCGCCCGAACCCGAGCCGGCACCACCACCAGGAGCGCGATCGCCGCGATCGCGAGACCTATCGGCACGACGAACGGCGTGAGCCCCGCGAAGGCGCAGAAGAGCAGACCCCAGACCACCGCCGCCACGGCACGGTCCACGCCGTCGCGCGCGGCGGTCACCTGCGACGCGGCCGGTTCTGGCAGCACCAGCAGTATCCGAGGCCAGACGACGTCGTTCGCGAGGCCGTACTTCTCCGCGACGCGGATCTCGGCCGCGCGCACGATGTTGCCGACCTTCGTCGGCAACAGGTAGTTCGGGTAGACGGGCCGGTAGCGGCGGCGCCGGTTCAGGACGTTGCGGGTCACTACGAGACGGGCCGTCAAGGTGGGCGACGACGCGAAGTCACGCTGCGCCTGTTCCCACGCCCGGTCCTCGGCGAGGGCGCGGCGAGTCCGCCGGGCGACGAGCCGGTTGTACAACGGCACCGTCCATCTCGGCCAGTCGCCCTCCACCAGGTGCAGGAAGGCGGCACCGAGCCGGTTCACGACCAGCCCCGACGAGCCGACGGCGAGAAGGAACAACGGGATGATCAGGGACTGGCCGGCGACCGACTGCCGCCCCAGCCACTGGCCCGGTGAGGAGACGCTCTGGTAGCCGCCGCGGCTGTATGCCCAGGCGCCTAGCCCACCGCCCCAGTAGGCGAAGGCGGTGGCAAACGTGGTGACGGTGCGGCTGACCCGGCCGCCGTAGCCGGACGACACATTCCTGGTGTAACCGATCATGGAAGCGTGCCCTCGCTCAGCCGGACACGCGGCAGAGTGCCCGCGCCGTCCAGCCAGACACGGAGCGCCCTCCTGGCCGTCCTTCGGCGCCGGTCACGACCCGTTCGGCGACAGCCAGCCGCGGCGACGTCCTCATGCGACTCCCCCGTAACCTCGCGGGACCGGCATACGACGCCGATCCGCAGGAAACACTCATACACCCTGATGGCGGGCGCCTGACGTCCGCGATACTCGCCCGCGGAGGCCAAGGGCTGTCACAAGGTCAGCGCGGCGCTGCGTGGTCACCTCGTCGATCCATCCGATGAACGATAGATCCTCTGTGTACCGGTTCGGCCCCCCTGGAGACAGCTCCCTGCCTCCATCGCGGGTGCGTTCGGCCGGTGGGGACCGCGGTCAGCGGGGGTGTACGGCCAGTGGCCGTGCACCCCCGCTGTATGTCCACAGTAGAATGGGCTAGCCGCCGGTGCGCCCCAGGACCGCGCCCAGGGTCCGCAGCATGATCTTCACGTCGAGCCACAACGACCAGTTCTGGATGTAGGCGTTGTCGAACTCGACCCGGTCCGGAATCGAGGTGTCGCCGCGCAGCCCGTGCACGGCGGCCCAGCCGGTGAGCCCGACCGGTACCCGGTGGCGGGCCCGGTAGCGCG